>Ga0335070_10008791_pt1 | contig 11848 bp, 10 predicted proteins | sample Lox_Sample_13_FD_206722 | JGI IMG/M metagenome (GOLD analysis project Ga0335070, IMG submission 206722) | Soil microbial communities from Loxahatchee National Wildlife Refuge, Florida, United States - Lox_Sample_1.3 | ecosystem: Environmental > Terrestrial > Soil > Wetlands | place: USA...
TTGCAGAGACACGGTTCAGGTTGGAAGCGTAAAGCCATGCGCCGCGCAAGCTGCTGTGCTGGCGGGACTTAGTTGCAGACGGAGGGATGGCCGAGTGGTTTAAGGCGTCGGTCTTGAGAACCGATGCACGGTCCTCGCGATGTTTTGCAGGCTATCGGAAACAGTGAGAGTTTCTGCTCGTCTCGGTCCCAGGCACGGCAGAGTATAGTAAAACTGTAGCTGCGGAGAGATGGCCGAGTGGTTGAAGGCGCCAGTCTTGAAAACTGGAATACGGGAAACCGTATCGGGGGTTCGAATCCCTCTCTCTCCGCCAGAGTTTCTATCAGCTGCAATCTCGTCGAGACGATGCATTTCCGCTGCTGACCGCCCGTCGGCCCACTTCCTGAACCCCGCGAGACGTGCACCCCAGTTTTGTGGCGCTGACGAGAACCAGCACGCCTATAATTTGCTTGGGAGGCCTGGGCCGACCCCGCGCGGGACAGGTTTCAGGATTCCCGGTTTTCGGAAACAGGGAGGTCGAACATGTTCTCCCGAAGTTTGCTCGTTGCCCTGATAATCACTTGCATCGGTATCACCTGGGCCGCTGCACAAGCCTCGAACCTTCCGAATAGTCTCGCTAACACCCCAAACCAAGAGCCCTCCACAGAGGTGAAATCAGATCTTGTCCGGGTTCTGGTGTTTGTCTATCTCCCGAACCCATGGAAGGGCAAATCCCTTGCCAAGGACGAGCAATGCCACAAGGATACTGAGGAGGCAGCGAAGCGCGCGACCCCAGGAGGCCAGTTCCCGAAGCCGTGCAAAGCTAAGGACGAACAATGCCGGAAGAATGCTCAGGAATCGTGGCGTGCTTTCCAAGCCAAGTTCCAGCGGCCAAAGTCATGCGAGGGACCGGAAGAACAACTGACCTTAGATGATTTCCGGCTTTTTCTAGACGGGCAACTGCAGCAGATCAAGAGCGTGGAGAAAGGACGGGGGCCTCGACGTGTTCACGACAATCGGGATTGGCACATAGAAGCCTCCGATAGGCCGCCGGGCCGGTGGAGTTCCGCCGACTTGGAAGATCCCCCTCATTCCCTCTGGGAGGGGGCGACTTTCTATCTTGTAGATTATGCGCCACCCAGCGCCACCTCAGGACAGGGCTGCCACAAGATACGGGTCGAGGTGCGCAACCCGGACATCCGAGCCATTCCTCAGGACGACTACTGCCAGGGGCAGACGCTTCTCGATTCGCAGTACGGAACGAAGATCGGGAGCACGCTGCAAGGCGAATTGGCCAGGGGCGGAGCCGGTAAGATCCCGCTGTCGGTTCAGACTGGGACATTTCGGACCGCCAGTGGTCGACCGCTTACGGATGTTGTGATCGGGTTTCCCGGGAGCCAGCTCAGGCAAAAACGGGACCGTGATAATAAGCTCTACGCGACCATCGGCGTTTTGGGCGCTATTTACACGAGAGATGGCAAGCTCGTTACTCGCTTTAGCGATCTCCTCTGGTGGCGTGGGCAAGGCGCTGCCGCGGCCTTTGCACACGCGCATTGCGCCGAGATCAGGCTGTGGTCTTTAACACGGCAGTACCGATGATCTCGGCTTCGGCGCGGAGCCAATCATCCAGGTCGTGGCCGTCCTCGCGGTCCCGCCCCTCGTAGAGCTCATACGCGAGGCGGCGGATCTCTTCTTCAAGATTCGGGTGCGAGGCCAGGTCGTCTCCGGATGCGATTCTGATTAGGTCTCCTGACATTGACGATCCTCCTCTCCGGGCTGAAAGGGCGAGCACGAAACTCACCGGGAAGGACCCTGTAACGTTTGTTCTCTTGGTTTTTCAAGTAAAACGTACGCCCGCTCGGGAGCAGGGTCAATTCCCAAGATTGGTGCAATCCCTCAGACCCCGTCTGCCGGGCGTCGTGCCAGTGTGGGGCTTCGGAACACTGCCCGGGGCTTCGGGCCACTAAACGGGCCAACCAAGGTGCGGCCGTCGCGCTTGGGATTTCGAGGCTCGCGACCTGCAAACCACGTGTGATCTCGCTCCTTGACCCGTTTCGGTGATGTCCAATAAAGTCTGTTCCCGAAGGCGCCGGCTATGGGCCTCGCGATGGTATTGGCGCGAGCGCGTCGCTGACTGTCCGGCCAATGTCGTCCCAGGCTGATCCCTTTTCTGTGGAGGGTACTTGAAACGACCTCTTTTCGCATTTCCCTTTTTCCTGTTACTTGCTGGAGTAGGTTGTGGCGGCGGAGGCGTCTCCAGTCCGCCACCGCCACCACCCCCTCCCACCGATCCCGATCAGCGCGCCGACCTTCTTCTCTCTCAGATGACGTTGGATGAGAAGCTTCAGTTCGTCCATGGCAACCTCACCATTCAGAATGGCATTGGCCCGCGAGGCGCAGCCTGCTGGGTGGTGGGCGTGCCACGTCTCGAAATTCCCGACATTCTGTGCGGGGACGGGAGTGTGGGAGTGGGAAACGCAGTAGGCCCGGCCACCGCGCTTCCATCTTCCATCGCAAGCGCCGCCAGTTGGGACCTCGACGAGGCTTACAAGTATGGCCAGGTGATAGGAAAGGAGTTGCGTGCCTACGGCTTGAACCTCAACTTCGGTGGAAACGTAAATCTCACCGCCCGTGAGCCGCGCGATGGCCGCACCTTCGAGACCAAGGGCGAAGACCCCATTTTGGCAGGGAAGATCACCGCAGCGCACCTCAAAGCCATCCAGGATCAATACGTGATCGCCGGCGTGAAGCACTTCGCCATGAACGATCAGGAGACTGCTCGCACTCAGGCCAACGCGGTGATTGATGAACGTTCAGTGCGCGAGAGTGACCTGCTGGCGTTTGAGATTGCCCTCAAAGATTCCAACGCGCAGATGGTGATGTGCGCCTACGATCTGATCAACGGCACTTTCTCGTGTGGGAGCAATCATCTTCTAAATGAGATTCTGAAAGGAGATTTCGCGTTCCACGGATTTGTTCTGTCCGATGCGTTTGCCACGCCCAGCTCCTTTCCCGCCGCTATCGCCGGCCTGGATCAGGAGCAAACCGGCGACTACATGTTTGACGGGATCTGGTCCTCCGAGAGCCTGAAAACTGCCATACAGAACGGCGATATGCCAGCCTCCCGGCTCGACAATATGGTGCATCGCATCCTTCGCGCCATGTATGCCGCTGGCGTCTTCGACCATCCAGAGTCAGTCCAGCCGATCGACGCCGCGGGCGACGCCGCGACTGCTCAGGAGGCAGAAGAGCAGGGCGCGGTCTTGCTGAAGAATGCCGGAGCACAACTTCCCCTCAATGCCTCGAATCTCAAATCCATCGCAGTGATTGGATCCCACGCTGATGTCGGCGTGCTTTCCGGAGGAGGCTCCGCGCAGGTGTTTCCCGTCGGCGGGGCCGTTCTTACTCTCCCGCCGGAGTGTCCGCCTTACACTCCGCCGCCGGGTGGTCTCTCGTGTATCAATGCGTCGGAGATCTACGATCCCTCTTCACCGCTGGCGGCAATTCAGGCCAAGGCGCCCACTGCCAGCGTCATCTTCAACGACGGCACCGACCCCGCAACGGCCGCCGCGTTGGCGGCTTCGTCTGACGTTGCGATCGTCTTCGAGAGCCAGTGGGAGAGCGAAGGGATGGACCTTGTCGACCTCACCTTCTCGAACAACCAGGACTCTCTTGTCAGTGCGGTAGCGGCCAGCAACCCTCACACGATTGTCGTACTGGAGAATGGCGGCCCACAGCTCATGCCTTGGCTGGCCGACGTCAGTGCCGTACTGGAAGCTTGGTATCCGGGTCAAAAGGGAGCCGATGCCATCGCGAACATTCTTTTCGGAAGTGTCAACCCGTCGGGGAAACTCCCCATCTCGTTTCCCGCCAGCGTCGCCGATCTGCCTCGCCCCACGATTCCCATTCCCAACCCTCCCGATTCGACCGCGCCCTTCGACGTCGATTACACCATCGACGGACTCAACGTCGGCTACAAGTGGTATGACCTAAACGGAATGCAGCCCTTGTTCCCGTTTGGCTTCGGGCTGTCGTTCACGACGTTCTCAATTTCAAATCTGCAACTCACTCCCGACACGCCGACCTCGAACGGCTTCCAAGTGGGCTTCGGCCTGCAGAACACCGGCAATGTTGCCGGTGCTGAGGTCGCGCAGGTCTATTTGGGATTCCCCGCTGGCACGGGAGAGCCTCCCAAGCGGCTAGTTGGATGGAAGAAGGTCCCTCTGCAGCCAGGCGAGCAGCAGCAGGTGACGATAGCCGTGGACGCGAGCGATTCATCGCATCCGCTATCCATTTGGAGCACGACTTCCAACGCATGGGTCACGCCCAACGGAGACTACACAGTCTACGTTGGTAACTCTTCGGCCACCAGCGATCTTGCGACGGCTGGCACGTTTCACGTCGGACCGTGACTGGGGCCAATCGGGTCGAACAGAGCGTATTGAGGGCTCTGTGCTCCAGCGCGCGAGCGGCCCACTGGACTCTGGGCGCATGAGGGGCAAACTACAAACTACGTCTTCGCCTTCTTCTTCCTCTTCCGGCACAGGTCTTCCAGCAAGTACTTGAGCGACGCGCATTCCTGGATGACCGCCTCGAGCTTCGGAATGGTCGTCTTCAGTTCGTTTTCTTCTACGACGCCGTCCGCCAGCGTTTCGGCCACGCTCTCCAGGGCCTCGCCCACTTCCTGAATCAGGTGCGAGACCGCGACCAACTCTTTCTCCAACGTGATGTGTGGCTCAGGGAGTTTGAAGGCCACCCGCCCGGCCTGGCTCTCGAGAAAATCAAGGGCCTCATAGTTGTTGAGGAGCACGCACAGGCGCGGCAGCAGATGCGCCGGCAGATGGCGTTCTCCGCGAAGCCAGTACATCAGAGAGCGATAATTCGTTCCCAGTTGTTGGGCGAGCAGCCGAATGTCGTATTCAGCTTTCGTCTCCACCACCCGGCTCAGAATCAGTGCGAGATCGTTGTCGGCCACGGTTATTCCCATCCTCGGCGCGGTTCCTGCCCAGCCTCGTTCGTTCAAAAACACCGTTCATTTTGAACGGCGAAGATGCTCATTCTAGCTGAATTGAAAAGCCCTTCCCGTCGAATTAAATTGGTCGAGGGCGAGAGCGCCTTCGAGGCCAGGCTCTTGCGCGAATCGCGCGGTGCGGGCCAAATTGTGGCAGGTCCGAAACCCTATGAAAGCAATTGACAAAGGCGGGACCGGGAATTACTTTTCAGGGTCGTATCCCTCTTGTCTGGCTCTAACGTCTTGGTGACAGCGTCTTCTCTCCCAGGAGGCCGAATGTCCAAGAAGTGGTACAACTACATCGTTTCTGTGGACGACGCCAGCGCTGCGCAAACTCCGGCCGGTGTCCGCAATGTCCCCCCGGCGGCGAAGAGCGCCGCCCAGAGCGTGGCGGAGATCGCGTCCGCCGTAGCCGCCGAGCCGAAGTTCACCACGCCCGTCTCCGATCCCACTTCCTTCGATGAGATCTACAAGGCGGCCGAAATTCCGCCTGCGCCGCAGGGCTACTCCATCCTGAAGATTTCGCAGATGCTGGAAAGCGAGCACATCCGCAATCTGCCTTCAGATGTAAAGAAGTCCTCCGTCTTGGTCGCGCTCGATGCCGCTGGCGTGGACATCCAAACCGTCATTCAGGATGCGGTCCGGCGCGACCGCGCCCTCGACGGCTACGAGCGAGTGCAGCAGCGCGCTGTCCAGGAACTCGAAGCGCGCAAGACGAAGGAGAACAGCGAGATCCAGGCGCAGATCGACAAGTATGTGACCGAGCAGAGGGCCAAGATTCAGGCCAACAACGACGAGGTGTCGCGGGAGAAAGAGCGTTTCACCGGCTGGCGGTTGAAGAAGCAGCAGGAAGAAAAGAAGATCGCCGAGGCGGTCGGACACTTTGTGAGCGAAAACCCCATTACGACGGGCGATGTCGGCGCGCAGCCGCCATCCAAAACAGCGCAGCGTTCCTGAACAGGAGGAATTTATGTGGCAACGGTTTACCCGGATGTTGCGGTCTTTCTTCGGTTTCTTTATCTCGGTGGCGGAAGATCCGGAGCTCATTCTGCAGCAGAATATTCGCGACATGAATGATCAGGTGCCGCGCATGAACGAGAGCATCGCCATGGTCAAGGCGAATGTGACGCTGCTCGAAAAAGAGGAAGCGAAGTACAAAGACGATCTGGCGAACCTGACCGCCAAGGTCAAGGCTGCGATTCAGGCCAACCGCGACGATCTGGCTGGCGCCTTTGCCACTCAACTGGAACAGGTTAGGGGCGCGCTCGCCCGGACCCAGGGGCAACTCACCACCGCGCGCGCCGCTTTCGATAAGGCCATGACCGTGAAACAGGCGTTCATGCGCGAGAAGGAGCGCAAGACGCAGGAGGCGCTCAACGCCATCGCCGACTACCGCCGCGCCCAGTGGCAGAAGAAGGTCGCCGATGCCATGGAGCAGTTCGAAGTCGCCGGCATCAGCCAGACCCATGACGAGATGGTGCGCAAGATCGAAGAGATGACCGCGGTCAACGAAGCCCGCATGGATATGGCGATGAGCAACGTGGACCAGCAGAAAATCAAGATCGAAGACGAAGCGCAGAAGCTCCAGGCCAGCGAATTGGTGAAGCAGTTCAAGATCGAGATGGGCCTGGTGCCGGCACAAGCCGCAGCGCCGGCGAGCGCAGAAAAGACCATTGCGGCAAAGGAGCCGCAAAAGACCGCGTAGAAGTCGGATAGAGTTTTTACGTTGCTATTCCGAGGAGCCGAAGGCAACGAAGAATCTGCAGTTCTCTTCGGCAAACAGTTCTTTTCGAACAGCGGTTGTGAACACGCCGGGAGGAAAACGGTATGGCATTGAAAATTGAGAAGGGCGGATGGTTTCTTATTTTCCTGATTGGCTTGGTCATTGTTGGCTACAGCCTGAACCGATACGGAGTCATCGATCTCGGCTCGTGGGCTAGCGGTAAGAGCGCCTCGGGCGGAGGCGAGGTTGTGGATGCTTCCAAGCCCCTGCTGCTGCCCGCGTCTTCGACCAGCAGCGACGCCGAGGTCCGCGTGCGCGTCAACGTGTGGGTCGGCTGTGTCGGCGGTCTGGTAGCCAATGGCGGTCTCGACACTCAGCCAGACTCCATCTTTGGCAAGAAAGGGCTGAAAGTCTCGTTCAAGATCATTGACGACTGGACCGAAGGAGCCGCAGCGCTTGCCACCAATAATGTCGACGTAATGCTGACGACGGCCGACGTTTACGCCAAAGACTACGCGCAATTTAAGGAAAAAGGGTTCGGCTCGCATGCCTTCCTGATGGTCGACTGGTCACGCGGCGCCGACGGCGTCATCGGCAAGCAGGGCATCAACAGCATCGAGGACTTGGCGGGCAAGACCGTCGCGTTCGCTCCTTTCACGCCCTCGCATTTCCTGCTCTATAACGGGCTGAAAGCTTCGGGCCTCAGCACCGAGCAACGCAATGAGATCTTCGCCAAGGCCGTCCACACTAAAGACGGCATCGAGCCGGCCACGCTCTTCGCCCAGGAAAAAGTGGACGCCGCCGTGGCCTGGGACCCCGATATGAGCGACGCAGTCGGCAAACGGCCCGGATCGAAGAAGATCTACGACACCAAGATCGCGAACCGTCTCATCGCCGACATTCTGGTCGTCAGCGACAACTTCTCCGCCAAGCATCCGCAAACTTTGCTGAAGTTTGCTCAGGGATGGCTGGAAGGGGTGGAATTCATCAAGACGCAGCCGGAGCGGGCCTACAACCTGATCGGCACCGTGAAGGACTTCAATATCCCGGCCGACTTGGCCAAGACCATGCTCGGTGGCGTAAAGCTGGCCGACTACGCCGATAACCGTTCCTTTATGGGCTCACCCGGATCCAGTTCTGACTATGACAACATCCTCGGTATGGCCCAGGATATGTATCGGGAGCTGCGGATCATTAAACACACCTTCAATCCGGAAGAGAGCCTCGACCGCCGCTATGTCGAGAAGCTGGCCGACAGCTTCTCGATGGCGTCAAGCGAGGCACCGATCGAATATCGCGAGCCACCCAGGGGAGCGACGCCGATCGCCACACAGCACCGCTCCATCTACTTCGATCCGAATTCTTCGCGCATGAGCCTGGACTCGCGCGCGGTGGTGGATGAACTCGCCGGCACGATGCGGGCCTATGAGAACACCGTGGTCGACATTGAGGGCAACACGGATTCCACCGGCGCGCGCGCGTACAACATTACGCTGTCGCATGCCCGTGCCGACGAGGTCAAGAACTACCTGATGCAGAAATATGGCTTCCCGGCCGCCCGGCTGCGCACCGCGGGCAACGGTCCGGATAAGCCGCTGGACACGAATGCTACGCCGGAAGGACGCGAGAAGAACCGGCGCACCGACATCAAGGTGTACGCGAACCCAAGTTAGCGACAACTCATCATGAGTGATTGGTTCACGATTCGGAAAGATGTTCCTCCGAAGGCCCGATGGGCCTTCGCGTTCGTAAGCTGGGCGATCGTCGTTCTGCTCTGGCTCGTCCTGCCCTACCTGCGTGGGCTGCAGGAGACGCTGCATTTCTCGCTGCCCAAACTCCCGGGAGTCCTGCGGTCGTTCGGAATGCTCTGGACGGAGTACGACCTGCTCGGCAACGTAGTCATGAGTTGGTGGCGCATCGCTCAGGCATTTTTCTGGTGCGCGGTGGTGGCGATTCCCCTCGGGATTCTGATGTCCAGTTATCGCTGGCTGTACGAACTGGTGAATCCCGTGGCCGCACCGATGCGAGCCATGCCGATTACGGCTTTCCTGCCGGCGTTCATCGCCCTGCTCGGCATCGACGAACGGATGAAGGTCGCCTTCCTGTGGTTCGGCATGTTCTTCTACCTCTTGGCGGTCGTGGTTGAGGAAGCGAATCGGGTGGATAACGCTCTGCTCGAAACCGCCTACACCCTCGGCGCGAAACAACGTCAGGCGCTCTGGCTCGTGTTTCGCGCGTCGTTCCCGTCGATTTTTTCGTCCTTCCGCATTTTGTACGACATTGGTTGGACATACGTGATCTTGGCCGAGGGGGTAAACGCTCGCCGGGGCGTCGGCTACATGGTCGAGGCTGCCCGCAAAGTGCTGGATTTCGAGCGTGTCTACGCGGGCATCATTGCCATCGGCATCGCCGCGTTTTTGTTCCGATTTCTGTTGACGTTCATCGAAGGCCGCCTTTTCCCCTGGCGCCAGGCGGCTTCCGCTCTGGCCGGAGGCGGGGCCGGGGTTCCCACTGCACATGCACATCTGAAGGCGGCGAAGCATGGAACCTAAGAAATCAAAAATCACCGTCCGCGACGTCAACCGCTCCTTCCTCTCCGCCAAGGGCGAGCGGGTAGACGCGCTGCAGAACATCAATTTTGAGATCGAAGACGCGTTCTCGTCCGAAGGCCGTGACATCGGCGAGTTCCGCGTCCTGCTCGGTCCTTCCGGCTGCGGCAAATCCACGCTGCTGCGGCTAATCGCTGGCCTGGATCACGCCGATACCGGCGAGATTCTGGTCAACGAGCAACCGGTCCACGCTCCGGGCAAGGATCGCGGCATGGTGTTTCAGAAGTACACTTCGTTCCCTTGGCTGACCGTCGCTGGTAACATAGCTTACGGCCTGAAGATCAACGGCGTCCCGGAAGACAAGCGCAAGGAAATCGTGGCCGAGTTGGTTCAGGCGGTAGGTCTGAGCGGCTTTGAGAACGCATATCCGGAAACGCTCTCCGGGGGCATGCAGCAGCGCGTAGCGATTGCACGCACGCTCGCGCTTCGCCCCTCGGTCATCCTGATGGACGAACCGTTCGGCGCTCTGGATGCTCAAACGCGCAGCGAGATGCAGCAACTGCTGCTCAAGGTATGGGACGAGACCGCCAGCACCATCTTATTCGTCACGCATGACGTCGAGGAGGCGATCTACCTGGCGGACAGGATTTTCATCATGAGCGCACATCCGGGAACGATTGTGGAAGATGTCCAGGTGCCCTTCGATCGCCCTCGCGATTTGAGTTTGAAGCAACGCAACGAGTTTCACGAGCTGCAAAACTATGTTCTCGGCCGTTTGCGTAAAGCTCCCGGGAACGGACAGGTGCGAGTGAGTGTTTAAATGGCTCCCACCGGCTTCCAGGATCAGCCCAATCCGCCTGATCAGCCCGACCCGATCAACTACGTAAAAGCGGCGTTCCACTGGCAGTACAACTGGATCGCTTTGGGGGGCGCGGCTTTGTTCGCCTTTGTCAGCGGCACTTTTCTTCCCATCCTCCTGGCCGCCGGCTTGGAGCTGATGTATCTTGCCATCGTTCCGCAGCACTCTCGCTTTCGCCGCCTAGTGCGATCCTGGCAGCTCGCCGACGAGCAGATCAGGCATCAACAGAAGCTCAACGAGATGCTGAGGAACCTGCCTGCCGAGATGCAGAGCCGGTACATGCATTGCGCGCAGGTTTGCGGTTCCATCCGGCAGAACTTCGCCCAGCTCTCTTCTCAATCGCAGATTTTCCTGGGGCAGATTGACACGCGGCTGCAGGGACTGCTGAGCGGCTACGCGCGGCTCTTGCTCGCGGCCTCGCAACAGCAGGGATACCTGCAGAGCACGGCCCCGGATGGCATCAAGCGCGAGATCGCCGCACTGCAGAAAACTCTGACCACCGATCCGCCCCGAGTCCAGGAGATCAACAAAAAGCGCATCGAGATTCTGACCAAGCGGCTGGAAAAGTACGACAAAATCGTCGAGAACCGCAAGGTCGTCGATGCTCAGTGCGCCGCCGTGGAAGATGTTTTGATGCTGGTGCGCGATCAGTCGGTCACCATGCGCGATCCGCAGGAGGTTAGCGACCGGCTCGACAGCCTGGTGCATGACGTGGAACAGACTGAACAGACCGTGCAACAAGTCGAAGCGATCTTCAGCGACATTTCGCCCGATCTGGACGGATTGATGTCGCTAGGCGACTCCTCGCCGGTCTCTTCCGGCCCGAGCCGCGTGAAGATTCAAAACTGATTGAGAGCCGCAAGTCATAAGGATGGTTGGCGGCGAAGGAACACTGGTACAGCAAAAGAGTTGTCATTCCGAGCGCCCGTTTCTGGCGCGAGGAATCTGCTTTTCTGGCAGTTTAAGGCGAAAGCAGATTCCTCGCTTCGCTCGGAATGACAATCCATTACTTGTCACGATATCGCGCGAGACTCAATAGATGCCTGCGAATCCCCCCAAATCGGAGAAATACCTGGATGCGCTCCCGCTCTGGGCGCGCGAACTTTCTGAAAAGTACTATTCGCGATCGTTTGCCGTGTTCGTGCTCTACGGAAACGTGCGCGACCTGGTGCCTATTCGCCGCCAGGATGCCCTGGATTTTGTTCCGCTCGACGAGTTTCTCTCCAGCGCGCTGTTTGGGCAGCGCGACTTGGTCCTGCATTATGACCGCGGCGGACTGAGCTTCGGCTCACCCGAGAGTCAGACAGACTTCCGCCGTGCGCTCGAAGGCTACGACAGCTTCCACGGCACCAACTATTCGCAGGGCGGGCTGCCGCGCAATCCTGACGCGGTTCTGAATCTGCTCGACAATTATCTGCGGCTGCGCATCGCCGACGGCAAAAAGATCGGCCTGGTGATCGATTTTGCCGAGACCATCGCCCCGGCCGGCGATGTTTCCAGCATGTCGGCTGAAGATCGCAATTCACTGGTCATCCTCAAGCGCTGGGCCCGCAATTCCGCCTTCCTCAATGCCGACGTCACTATCTGCCTCGTGTCGGAGAACCAGGTCGAGCTTAACCAGGGAATCGTGCAACACCCTGGTGTTTCTTCCATCGGCATTCCGCTGCCCGATTACGCCGGCCGCCTCGATTTCATTCGCGCCCAGCTAAGCAACCAGGAACTTCCGG
>Ga0335070_10008793_pt1 | contig 11846 bp, 15 predicted proteins | sample Lox_Sample_13_FD_206722 | JGI IMG/M metagenome (GOLD analysis project Ga0335070, IMG submission 206722) | Soil microbial communities from Loxahatchee National Wildlife Refuge, Florida, United States - Lox_Sample_1.3 | ecosystem: Environmental > Terrestrial > Soil > Wetlands | place: USA...
CACCGTGTTCGGCATCGGCTGAACGGCCCAGTGCGGGGGCTGTCCCAACCCATTCGACCCTTCATGGCGGTTTGACGTACCATAACTGCACCATGGTTTCCGGACTCACCAAGCGCATCATCCCCTGCTTCGACGTGGCCGAAGGACGCGTTGTGAAGGGCATCCGCTTCGTCGACCTGCGCGACGCCGGCGACCCGGTGGAGCTGGCCAAGGTCTACTACGAAGAGGGCGCGGACGAGCTCGTCTTTCTCGACATCAAGGCGGCGCCGGAGCGGCGCGAGACCGCCGTCAAGATGGTGCGAAGCATCGCCGACCAGGTGTTTATCCCGTTCACCGTTGGCGGCGGCATCCGCAGGCTGGAAGACATCCGCGCGATGCTGGAGTCCGGCGCGGACAAGGTGTCAATCAATACCGCGGGCGTCGAAAACCCGCAGTTCATCGAGGAGGCGGCGCACAAGTTCGGCTCGCAGTGCATCGTCGTCGCTATCGACGCCAAGCGCACGGCCGGCGGACGCTACCAGGTGCACACCTACGGCGGCAGCGGCGGCGGCACCCCCGTCGAGCTGGACGCCGTGGAGTGGGCGGTCCGCTGTGTGGAGCTGGGCGCCGGCGAGCTGCTGGTGACCGGCATGGACGCCGACGGCACGCAAGATGGCTACGACATCCCGCTCACGCGCTCTATCGCGGACGCGGTGCGGGTGCCGGTGATCGCCTCGGGCGGCGCCGGCAACCCCCAGCACATGCTGGAGGTGCTGGTGGAAGGCCACGCCGACGCCGTGCTGGCCGCCAGCATCTTCCACTTCGGCACGTACCGCATCCGCGCGGTCAAAGAGTATCTGGCCGAGCATAACGTCCCCGTCCGCCTTTAGTACACGCTCGCGCGGGCGGGGTTATCCTGTAGCTACGAAGTTAGAAAGGCTTACCCATGGCACTCAAGTTCGATGAGAAGGGGCTGATACCGGCCATTGTCCAGGACGAAAAGTCCGGCGAGATCCTGATGTTCGCCTGGATGAACAAGGAGTCCGTCGGGTTGACGCTGGAGCAGAAGCAGGCCTGGTTCTGGAGCCGCAGCCGCCAGGAGCTGTGGCACAAGGGAGCCACGTCCGGCAACACGCTGGACGTGCGAGAAGTCCGCTATGACTGCGATGCGGACGTGTTGCTGGTTAAGGTGCACGCCAACGGACCGGCCTGCCACACCGGCGAGCGATCCTGCTTCTACCGGGAGCTTTCGCCGGAAGACGTGTGATGGCTGGCAGTACTGAAGTCGGGCCAGCCGAACCAGGCGGCCGCTCGCGGCGACGCAACGGGCTTTGGCGCCGTATCTTGCGAATCTTCGAGTATGCGGCCAGCCTGGCGTGGGTGGGTCGCATCTTCTGGTTCCTGCCATTTGGCGGGGCCGGTCGCGCGATCGAAATGATGAACCGGCCGGCCGAAGAGGAATTTCACTACCAGCGGCCGGAGGGCATCCCCGAAGCCGACCTGACGGATGAAGAGCGTAAGGCCGCCGCCGACCGCATTGTGCGCGAGGACGCTATACGCCGGGCCAAAGGCGAGTAGCGGGAGGCTTCAGCCTTGCGTGCGGCGCCCTTTGTGGAGGCCTGAAGGCCTCCGCTACGTCCTGATTCTGGGCAAAGAAAGAGCGGGCAGTACCAAGTCTGGCCCGAGGGGGTAGTCCACAGCGCCTTTGGCGGTCCTGCCCGCGCGGACTATCTTCTATAAACCATGGCGTGACGTCAACGCTTTGCTGTGAAGAATTCCCTCAAAATTGGAGGACTCTAACGCGGGCCTCCGGCGCTAGTCCAGCGGCGGCGCCTCTGCGGAGGCGAGATCGCCTGCGGACGCGGTTTGGCCTGCCGTCTCCTCCGTGCGCAGGACCTCCTGCAGCGCGCGCAGGGCCACCTCCACCTGCTCGTCGTCAGGGGGCTTCGTCGTGATCGCCTGCAGCGCCAGGTTGGGCCACATCAGGATGCGGGTGACCGGGTTGTTCTCGAACCGTCCGCCGAGGCGGATCAGCTCGTAGGAGATCGCGGCGATCACTGGGATCAGCACGACGCGGGAGGCGATGCGAAGCCAGAGATCCGGCGTGCCCACCGCCGCGAAGACGACAACGCTGACCACGACGACTGTGAGCAGGAAACTGGTGCCGCAGCGGACGTGGGCCGTCGGGTGGCGCTGGACGGCGTCCGGCGCCAGCGGATCGCCTTGCTCCAGGGCGTGGATGCTCTTGTGCTCTGCGCCGTGATACTCGTAGACGCGGCGCACGTCCGGCAACAGGCCGATCAACCCCACGTAAGCGACGATGATCGCCAGCCGGATGATGCCCTCGACGATCAGCACGAGCGTGTCATCGCCGAGCAGGCCGTGCAGGAGATCGGCGAGCAGCAGCGGCCCCGCGAAGAAGATGCCGCCGACGATGACGAGCGAGGCGATGGCGACGACCCAGAGCGGGGCGCCGCCGGGGTCCGATTCCTCTTCGCCCATAGCCACCGCGGAGGACCACATGAGCGCCCGCATGCCCAGCGCCAGCGTCTCCCAGAGCACGATGACGCCGCGCAGGAAGGGGATACGGCGCAGCGGGCCGGTGTAGACGCCGCCCAGCGTCTCCGTCTTGACGGCGATGCCGCCGTCCGGCCTGCGGCAGGCGATGGCCATGGTGTGCGGGCCGCGGATCATCACGCCTTCCATCACCGCCTGGCCGCCGTAGTAGATGCGCTTGCTTGGCATGGGACCACTCACAGCATAAGAACAAACCCACCAACCAACAAACCCACAGACTTGCGGTCTGTGGGTTTGGATCGCCTGGCGGTTTGTGGGTTCGCCGGTCTCTTACTTCATGCCGTAGCGGCGCTTGAACCGCTCCACGCGGCCGGCCGTATCGACGATTCGCTGCTCGCCGGTGAAGAAGGGGTGGCAGTTGCTGCACACCTCCACCTTCAGCTCAGGCTTGGTGGCGCGCGTCTCCCAGCGGTTGCCGCAAGAGCAGTGCACCGTTGCTGTCACGTATTCGGGGTGAATCTTGGCCTTCATCTGTCTGGTTGCCTTTCGGTCTGCGTTCTTCGTTGCGTCCGCTCTGGATACGGACTCGGGTGCGCGGGGCCCGTCTACTCGCCGGTGAGCACGCTCACCTTCTTGCGGCCGTCCTTGGCGTAGGGAGAAAACTTCACCCTGCCTTCGATGAGCGAGTAGATGGTGTAGTCGCGCCCCATGCCCACGTTGAGGCCGGGGTGGACCTTGGTGCCGCGCTGGCGGACGATGATCGTGCCCGGGAGGACGGCCTGGCCGTCGTAGCGCTTCACGCCCAGCCGCTGCCCGTGCGAATCGCGGCCGTTCTTGGCGCTGCCGCCGCTCTTCTTGTGTGCCATTGGCTATTCTCCCTCGTTCTCTTCGCCCGCTGGCTCTTCGCTAGCAGGCTCCTCTGCCACGGGCTCCGCGGCCTTTGTCCTGCGGGCGCGTGGCCTGGGTGCTTCGGCCTCCGCCTCCGGGGCCTCGGCTGTCGCTTCCGTCTCGGCCTTTGTGCGACGCGTCCGGCGGGGCTTGGGCGCCTCCTCGGCCTCTGCCTCCGGGGCAGCCTCCACCGCGGTTTCGGTCACGGCTTCGGGTTCGGGTTCAGGGGCCGGCTTGCGAGCGCGCTTGGGCTTCGCTTCCACCTGTATTACGTCGCCGGAGCCCGTGACGATCTGCGTCACGTGCAGGCGTGTCAGGTCCTGGCGGTGGCCCATGCGCTGCCGGCGCCGGGTCTTGTTCTTGTACTTGAGGATGCGGATCTTGTCGGCGCGCAGGTGCTCGATCACCTCGGCGACGACCTTGGCGCCGTCCACCAGGGGCGTGCCGACGTGCGCTTCGCCGTTGCCAGCCAGGAGCAGGACGTTGAGATCGACGGTGGAGCCGACTTCAGCCTCCAGCAGGTCGACATCGACCAGCTGGTCCGGCTCAACCCGGTATTGCCTGCCGCCACTGCGGACTATCGCGTAAATGGGATTCCTCCGGCTCTCCGCCGCGGCGGAGATAGTTATCAACAAACGGCGCCCGAATACGGGCACCACAAAGAATGATTGTAGCGTCGCGAACCGGGAGTGTCTACTCGATGTCCGGGTCCAGGGTGGCGGGAGTGTCCCAGGCCAGGCCGGGCTTCGGCGGTGAGACGGGCTTCTGCGGCTCCGGGCTCGGCGTGGTGTCCGGGGTGCTGCCGGCGTCCGGTGTCTGCTTGGGCGGCGCCTTTCCGGTCAGGATCGCCGTCAGGGCCTCGCCCTCGATCGTCTCTTCCTCCAGCAGTGACTTGACGATCGACTCCAGCTTGTCGCGGTGCTCGCTGATGATCTTCTTGGCGGTGTGGTAGGCCTTGTCGATGATCTGGCGCACCTCTTCGTCGATCTCCTCGGCCACCTTGTCGGAGTAGTTGCGCTGCTCGGAGATCTCGCGGCCCAGGAAGATCATCTCTTCCTTGCGGCCGAAGGTGCGGGGGCCCAGGCGCTCGCTCATGCCCCACTGGGTGACCATCTGGCGGGCGATCGAAGTGGCTTTCGAGATGTCGTCGGAGGGGCCGGTGGTGGACTCGCCGAACTGCATCTCTTCGGCGACGAGGCCGCCCAGCATCGCGGCCAGCCTGTCGTGGAACTGCGAGCGGGAGTAGAGGTGGCGGTCCTCCTCCGGCAGGAAGCGGGTGAAGCCGCCGGCCATGCCGCGGGAGACGATGCTGATCTTGTACGGCGGGTCTGCGTTCGGCAGGATGAAGCCGACCAGCGCGTGGCCGGCCTCGTGGTAGGCGATGATCTCGCGCTCTTGCTTGCTGATGACGCGGCTGCGGCGTTCCGGGCCGGCGATCACGCGGTCCACGGCTTCGTCAAGCTCGGACATGGTGATCTTCTTCTTGCCGCGGCGGGCGGAGAGGATCGCCGCCTCGTTGACCAGGTTGGCCAGGTCGGCGCCGGAGAAGCCGGGCGTCTGCTTGGCGACTGTCTCCAGGTTGACGCTGCCGTCCAGCGGCTTGCCCTTGGCGTGCACGTCCAGGATGGCCTTGCGGCCCTTGATGTCGGGCCGGTCCAGCACCACCTGGCGGTCGAAGCGGCCGGGGCGCAGGAGCGCCGGGTCCAGGATGTCCGGGCGGTTGGTAGCTGCAACGACGATCACGTTGGTGTTCGTGTCGAAGCCGTCCATCTCGACAAGGATCTGGTTCAGGGTCTGCTCGCGCTCGTCGTGGCTGCCGCCGAGGCCGGCGCCGCGGTGGCGGCCGACCGCGTCGATCTCGTCGACGAAGACGATGCAGGGTGAGTTCCGCTTGGCCTGGTCGAAGAGGTCGCGCACGCGGGACGCGCCCACGCCGACGAACATTTCGACGAACTCAGAGCCGGAGATCGAGAAGAAGGGGACGCCCGCCTCGCCGGCAACGGCCTTGGCGAGCAGCGTCTTGCCGGTTCCGGGAGGCCCGACCAGGAGGACGCCCTTGGGGATGCGCGCGCCCAGGGCCGCGAACTTCTCCGGGTACTTGAGGAACTCAACCACTTCCTTCAGCTCGTCCTTGGCCTCTTCCACGCCGGCGACGTCAAGGAACGTGACGCTGGGCCGGCTGCCGCTGAACATGCGGGCACGGCTCTTGCCGAAGTTGAGGGCCTGGTTATTCGACCCCTGCGCCTGGCGCAGGAAGAAGAGCAGGAACCCGACGATGATCAGTATCGGGAGGAATGTGATGACGACGCTGAGGACGGTGTTCCAGACGCTGGTGCCCTTGATCTCGACGTCGGGGTAGTTGGCGTCGCCGGGCTTGACGCCCGCGTCGACGAGGACGCTGCGGACGGTGTCGCCCTCTTCCAGCTTGGTGGCGTAGTCGGTGTCTTCGCCTGTCAGCTTGTAGGTGACGTTCTGCCCATCGACATCGACTTTGGTGATATCACCCGCCTTAGCGTGCGCGACGAACTGATCGATCGTCTCGTGGGTCTTGCCACTGCCGCTGTTGCTGAATACCGCAAATACGATGGCGACAATCGCGACGAGGATGAGGAGGTAGATGAAGCTGTTCCGTAGCCAGCGTCCGTACATCAAGTCTTTCTCTTTTCCAATCCAGGGAAACGCTTGCCGTCACCCCGGGGATCAATAGAAATTATAGCATAGGGCCGCGGTTGCCCTGTTCCCACAATGGGTGACGGTGATCGTGCGGAATCGGTTACAGATTCGCGGGGCTACTCCTCGGAAGCCAGCTTGCCGTTCTGGCCCCAGTTCTCCTTATCGATGTCCTCGAAGATGATGATCGTGGCTTCGGCTGTCGTGTGGGCAATGTTCACCATGGCGTCGGTGATGACTCGGGTCAGTTCCTTCTTCTGGGCCTCCGTACGCCCTGTCCACATCTCTACACGCACGATTGGCATCGGTTGTACCTCCTAGCGTCGCCAGTTTGAACGAGCGACGGTGCTGATACAAGCGGGCGTCAATTGTTCACATGCCTGCGCGGTATTTCCTTGACCAGCCTCAACGCTCCGCCTAGCATGAGACCAACCCGCCATGCCGAAGCGCGCCTCGTTTCGCATCGAACGCACCATCTGGGGCGAAGGCACGCAGCTTATCGCCGGCGTGGATGAAGTGGGGCGCGGACCGTTGGCCGGCCCTGTGGCCGCTGGCGCGGTGATCCTCCCGGCGGGGCAGCGCGCAACCGGCCGCTTCCGTTTCCTGAAGCACGTCAACGACAGCAAGCAGCTGACCCCGGAGGCGCGCGAAGAAATCGCGCCGCTGATCTGGGAGAACGCCGTCGCTGCGGAGGTCGCCTTCGTGTCCGTGGAGACGATCGACCGCATCGGCATCGCCGAGGCGTCGCGCCAGGCGATGCTGGCGGCGATCGGGGCGCTGACTGTCCAGCCGGAACACTTGCTCCTCGACGCCTTTCCGCTGCACGCCTGCCGCCTGCCGCAGACGCCGATCATCGGCGGCGACGGTCTGTCGTTATCGATCGCGGCGGCGTCGATCATCGCCAAGGTGGCGCGGGACCGGCTGATGGACGGCCACGAGACGGAGTACCCGGGCTACGGCTTCCAGCACAACAAGGGCTACTACACGGCTGAGCACGCGCAGGCGATCCAGGAGCTGGGCCCGTGCGATATCCACCGCCGCTCCTTCTCGCCGGTCAAGGAGATGTTCCAGCGCCAGCTCGGACTCTTTGATGACGCGGCGGCCGCCGCCCCCGGCGCGGCGAACGGCGCCGCTGCCGTATAATCGGGCGCGCCCCCAGGCTGAACCTGATCCGCGACAGAAGGAGATATGCATGCCCACAGTCAACACCGTCAACGGCCCCGTCGACACCAGGGACCTCGGCTTCACCCTTATGCATGAGCACATCATCGTCATGTCGCCCGGCGTGAAGGAGAACTTCCCGGTCTTCGATCGCAAGGCGGAGGTCGCGGCGGCGGCGCAGAAGCTGAAGGACGTGGCTTCGCGCGGCGTGAAGACGCTGGTCGACTTGACGGTGGCGGACTGGCGTGACATCCCCTTCGTCAAGGACGTGGTGAAGGCCAGCGGCAACGCGGTGAACGTCATCGTGGCCACGGGCATCTACTGGGAGGTGCCGCACTACTTCAGCGCGCAAAGCGGCCGCAGCATCGACTTCATCGCCGACCTCTTCACGCGCGATATCCAGGAGGGGATCATGGACACCGGCGTTAAGGCCGGCATCGTCAAGTGCGCTACCGATGAGCCGGGCGTCACTCCGGACGTGGAGCGCATCCTCCGCGCCTCCGCCAAAGCGCACCGCAAGACCGGGGTGCCGATCTCCACCCACACGCACGCCAAGAGCGAGGTCGGGCTCAAGCAGCAGGACGTCTTCGAGAGCGAGGGCGTGGACCTGTCGCGTGTCGTGATCGGGCACAGCGGTGACACGGAAGACACGGCTTACCTGAAGAAGATCTGCGACCGCGGCTCGTTCATCGGGATGGACCGCTTCGGCATCGACATCTTCCTGCCCACGGCCAACCGTGTCGCGACGATCGCCAGGATGTGCGAGATGGGTTACGCGGGCCAGATGGTGCTCTCCCACGACGCCGCCTGTCACTTCGGCTGGGCGGACAAGACGCTGATCGGGACCGTGGTGCCCAACTGGCACTTCAACCACATCCCGGACGATGTCCTGCCCGCGCTGAAGGCGGCTGGAGTCACGGATGAGCAGATCACCGCGATGACGGTCGACAACCCGCGCAAGGTGTTCGAGCGCCAGGGCGCGTACTAGCCGGCGCCCTGCGTCATCCTGTAAGGATCCGGTGGGGTGTGACAATAGCCCGTAGGGGCGCAGCGCGCTGTGCCCCTACACTGGCCCCATGACAACCGCCCGCCGCTCTTTCGGCGACCTGGGGGAGCGGCTGGCCGCGCACCACCTGGAGGCGAAAGGCTACCGCATCGTCGCGCGGAACTACCGGCGGGCGGAGGGCGAGATCGACATAATCGCGCGCGGCGGCGAGACGCTCGTCTTCGTCGAGGTCAAGTCGCGGCGCGGTGTGGCGATGGGCAGCGCGAGCGAGGCGATCACGCGGGTGAAGGCGGCACGCCTCGCGCAACTGGCCGAGGCTTACGCGGACGAACATGAGCCGGGCGCCGGCCTGCGCATCGACCTCATTGCGATCGACTTCGCGCCGGACGGGCGGATGCTCTCGCTCACACACCACGAGAACGCTATAACCGGCGACTGACGCGCCACCGCCTGCCGCCCGCGCTTAGTCGTCGCCGAGGGCGGGTTCGGGCTGAAGCTTGGGGGCGCGCGGGTTGCGGCGGCTGTTGTCGAAGATTGTGCCGCGAAGGGCGCCCTTCACGATCGCGCTGACGAACTGCGGCTTGTCGTTGTCGACCAGCGAGCAGCGGAAAGCGCAGCCGACGGAGCACCCTTCCTCGCAGCCCTTGGCGGTCTTCGCGTTGCGGTCCAGGTCGGCGGCGGTGTAGTCCTCGATCGCCTTCACGAAGTCCTTGCGGTTCATCTGGGAGGCGCAGAGCTGGACGTCGCCGTGCTCATCGATGTAGAGGTAGCGTGAGCCGGTCTTGCAGACCCAGTCCGGTGTCTCGCCGGCCAGCAGCTTCTTGCCGTACTCGTAGTCGAGGAAGGTGAAGGGCTTGCCGTTCTGGTAGAAGTCTTCGAAGAGGTCGGCGTAGGGCTGCCCCTGGATGGCGATGTAGCCCTTCGAGTTGTGGAGCAGGTTGATCGACATGCGGAAGCCGAAGCCCTGTACCTCGCGCACCAGCTCCCGGAAGTCGTCCTTCGACGACTCGCACAGTACCGCCGTCACGTGCACGTCAAACTTGGCCAGGTTCTGCAGCCGCTGCAGGCGAGTCTTCAGCGAGCGGAAGGACTTCTGGATGAAGCGGGTCGGGTCGGCGTGGAGGGTGTCGATGCTGACGGTTAGGTTGTTCAGCCCGGCCTGGTTCAGCGATTCGATGACGCCGTTGCGCAGGAGGAAGCCGTTGGTGACGATGCTGACGTTGGACTTGCGCCGGGCGTAGCGCACGACCTCCGCAATGTCCGGGTGCATGAGCGGCTCGCCGCCCAGCATGGTGATGTTGATCGCGTGGAGGCGGTGCAGCGCGTCGATGCGCCGCTTGAGGACGTCGAGCTCGATGGGCTGGGAGACGTTGTCGTACTCGGAGCAGTAACCGCAGGAGAGGTTGCAGCGCCGGGTGACGATGAGCTGGGCGTCGATCGGCGCGTTGGTGAAGAGGACACGCGGGATGGCGGCAAGCACGCCTTTAACCTGCATCGACGCTCCTTCTTCGGTTGCTCGTCACGTTTGGAACGATTATGCGGGCTGCGCGGCGGAGCGTCCACCCGATTGCACCGGGTCGGCCACGCCGCAGAGCCAGTACAGCCACGGCACCCAGCCCTTGGTGCGCGCCTCCTTGCTGTCCGGTGAGACGATGCGCTGCACGAAGTAACGCCCGCCCACCGCGATGCCCAGGCCGACCAGCATCACGATGACACCACCGACGATGTCCAGCAGGTAATGGTTGGCGGTGAGGATGATAGTGGCAGCCATCACCAGTGGCATGACCACGGCGAAAGCTCGCATGAAGACGTTGCGTGTGGCCAGCCAGATGGAGATGCCGACCAGGAGGTTCCAGCCGATGTGCATGCTGGGGAAGGCGGCATATTCGTTGACGAACCAGGACGGCGTGTCCGGCCGGCTGGTCTTGTACTGGTCAAGTATGGTGTCCACAAAGCCGAAGTTGTAGCCGAAATCGTGCAACATGCGCGGCGGCGCCGTAGGCCAGTTGATGAAGAAGACCAGCGCTATGGCGCCGGAGATGAGGAAGGCGTTGCGCATGAGCAGGTACTGCGGCCGGTGCCAGAAGTACATCCAGACCGCCAGCGCGCCAATGATGGGCAGGTGCCCGTACAGGTAGAAGCCGTTGAAGAAGGTGACAAGCCAGTTGTACGAAAGGATCCAGCTCTGCATCTGGGCTTCCCAGAAGATGCCCAAGTTCTGCTCCAGGTGCACGATATCTATGCCACGCTGGACAGCCTGGTCAACGTGCGTGCCGTGGTTGGTGATGCCCCGAACGAGGTAATAAAGGGGGAGAGCGGAAGCCAGCAGAAGAATCTCCGCGCCGTCTCTGAGACCCGGACGCCAGGTCAGGACGACGTCCAGGTTGCGCTTAATCTCCTGCGCCTGCCGCTTCGGGAAGGCCTTCAACTTAGCGACGAGTTGTTCACTTGTCAGGGATTGGGTCGCCGGCATAGGGCTCTCCGATTTTCGGTCAGATTATCACAGGACAGTAAACGTCTCAAATCCAGTAAGTGCCTAGAATGTGGGAAGTGTGAACCGCATTTCGCCGCTCAAAGTCCGCGTCTTCGGCGCCTGCCGGTTGCGCTATCGATACCAGTATATCGATAAGCAGGAGGGCCGTGTGCGGCCGCGCCTGCGCCCCGCCGACACTGCGGGCAGCCTGGTGCACCGCGTGCTGTGCGATTTCTTCTCGAAGGTGGAAGAGCCGGAGCGCACGAGGGACAGGCTCTTCGCGATGTTCCAGGACGGCTGGGACGCGCTCTCCGCACGCTATCACCGGGTCCCGGGCGTCGAACTCCACCACGAGAACTCCCTGCGCCAGCTGAGCCACTTCGCGGCCGGGTTCGACCTCAAGGCGCGGCCGTTCATGGTCGAGCCGTACTTCCAGGTCGAGGTCGAACCGGGGGTGCTGCTCTTCGGGCGCCTGGACCGGCTGGACGAGGAGCCGGACGGCACACTGCACATCATCGACTACAAGACCGGCACGCAGCCGGAGGAGATCGATCCGTCGCAGCTCGTGCTCTACGCTATACTCGTCGAGGCCAAGCTCGGGCGTATCGTATCGAAGGCTTCGTTCTGGTACCTCGACGACGGGACGGTCTGGACGACGGAGTTCAGCGAAGAGGACAAGAGCCGCGCCCGCGAGGAGCTGCTGGCCACCGCACGAGAGATGGATAGCGTGACCGAGTACCCCCCGACGATCGGCCCGCACTGCGCGTTCTGCCCCTACCTGAAGGTCTGCGAAGTACGCAGCGAGATCGCGGAGGCGCGCGCCAGGGAGGGCTGGTAGTGCCGATCTACGAGTACCGCTGCCCGTCCTGCCGCAAGCGCACATCCGTCTTCGTGCGAAGTATGAACGCGCCGGAGACAGCCGCCTGCGAGCACTGCGGCTCGCCGGAGGCGACGCGTGTGTTTTCGCGCGTCGCGGTATTGCGCGGCGACGACGCCGGCGGCGACTTCCCGGAGGCCAGCCTGGGCGATCTCGATGAGAGTGATCCGCGCTCCGTCGCCAGGTGGGTGCGTAAGATGAGCCGGGAGATGGGGGAGCCCCTGGACGCCGGCATGCAGAGCGACCTGGAGCGCATGGAAGCCGGGGAGATGCCG
>Ga0335070_10008794_pt1 | contig 11846 bp, 6 predicted proteins | sample Lox_Sample_13_FD_206722 | JGI IMG/M metagenome (GOLD analysis project Ga0335070, IMG submission 206722) | Soil microbial communities from Loxahatchee National Wildlife Refuge, Florida, United States - Lox_Sample_1.3 | ecosystem: Environmental > Terrestrial > Soil > Wetlands | place: USA: Florida...
CCGACCGCGTTCTGCGCGGTGCCGACCGGGACCCCCTGAGCGAGTGCCCCGCTCGGCAGGAGCAACCACGCCAGCACGGCCGCGAGACTCCACGATCCCGCCCGGCTCATGGCGCGCTCAGCTTCCGTGGTAGACGACGCGGATCGGCTTGCGTCCGACCGGTACGGTGGCCAGCACGGAGCTGCTCCCGGTGTCGATGACCTTGAGATCGTTCGAGACCTCGTGGACCACGAAGAGGCGTGTGCCTTCGCGGTTGCCCGAGATCCCGTTGGGGCGCTGGCCGACGTCGATCTGCTCCAGAATTCTCAGGTTCTTCGGGTCCGCGCTCACCACCACCACGCGGTTGAGGCCGGCCACGGTGACGTAGGCGTTCGGACCCTGGAGCCCCTTGAAGCCGAACGCGATCTGCTGAGGCGCCGGGCCCACGTTGAGCGAGGCGATCTTGTCCTGCGTGGCCGGATCGATCACGTAGATGTCGGTGCCTCCGGTGTTGGTGCCCCAGATGCGCCCGTCGGGACCCAGGACCAGGAAGTGCGGGTTCGTGCCCACCGGGATCGCCTTGAGCACCTTGTGCGAGGCGGTGTCGATGACCTCCACCGTCTTGTCCCCCTGGTTGCTCACGTACGCGAAGCGGCCGTCCCGCGAGAAGGTGAGGCCGGTCGGCCCCTTCCCCACCGCGATGGTGCCCAGGATCCGGAAGGTCGTGGTGTCCACGATCGAGATCGTGTTCTCGCCGATGTTGGCGACCCACGCCTGCCGGTTGTCGTTGGTGAGCGTGACCACGTGGGCACGGTCCCCGGTGGCGATCGAGGCCACCGTCTCGAGCGCACGCGTGTTGATCGCCGACAAGCGGCCCGAGGCCAGGTTGGTGGCGAAGAGCCAGCGTCCGTCGCGCGAGACGGCCAGGTCGTGGGTGGCGTGATTGCGCGAGTCCACGGTGGCCACGACCTGGAAGCTGTCGCCGTCGACGACCGTCACCGTGTTCGAGCTCTCGTTGGCCACGAAGACCCGCGAGCCCGTCGACTCGTCCGCCTCCTTGGTCTGCGTCTCGGCGCAGCCGGCGAGTGCCACCAGCGAGACGATCGCGAGCGTGTAGCGCCTCGAGAAGAACGGTGTTCTGATTGGCGGCATTGGGCTCCTCCTGGTCACTGCTCGGGACGGCTCGAAAAGCGCCCTTTACCTTGGTCCAGGACGCCTTGCGAGTCAAGGAGATTCCCGGGTTTCGGTTCGTTGACACGGCGGACACGATGGGCTTAGTCTCTACAACACGCTGAGCGCCATGCCTGCGGGGACCAGCCTCGGGAAGACCGGAGAAACGCGATTCCCATGAAGTGGATGGAACGCAGTAAGGGCAGCCCGGCGCTCGCTCTCCTCACCGCCTTCGCGGTCCTGTGCGGCGCCCCGGTCTGGGCCCAGACGCCCAAGGCGGAGCGCCCCACCTACACCGTCGGCGACAAGTGGATCCGGAGCGACGGCGCCTACGACCTCATCCGGATCGAGAACGGTCGCTACGTGTTCGCGGCTGACGGCGGGCGCGAGGTGCATCTCACCCGGGACCTCGGCGTCGCGAAGATCGTGCGGGGCGGGCAAGTGGTGCTCGAGCTCGAGCCGCCGGCGTCGCCCACGTGGCCCCTGGAGGTGGGCGAGTGGGGCGTGAGCTGGCTGACGCTCAAGAGCCTCGACCCCCAGTACGGGCAGAGCCTCGTTCGCCTCTCGTGGCGGGTCGACGCCTACGAGGACGTGCGCGTGCCCGCCGGCACGTTCAAGGCCTTCCGGATCGTCCAGGTCCTGGAGCCGCGCTTCCTCGCCGCATCCCCGCAGGTGCGCAGCGTCGAGCTCGCGCTCTGGTACGCGCCGACCATCCAGCAGCTCGTCCGGGCGGAAGGTAGCGACGTCAGCGGCTTCGCGTTCCAGGCCGTCGCCCTCGACAAGCCGACCGCCGCATCATTGGCCGTGAGCGTGCTGGAGCCCAAGGACCAGAGCCGCGTCGCGGCCGAGCGCGTCACGCTGACCGGCAAGGTGACGGGAGGCGCCGGCCCGCTGCGCATCGCGGTCACGCTCAACGGCGCCGAGATTACGAGCCAGCAGGAGTCGAGCGCCCCCGGCAAGGATGTGCCCCTGAGCCTGCCCGTCAAGCTGGCTCCGGGTAAGAACACCCTCATCGTCACGGTCACCGACGGCTCCGGGGCCTCGCGGCAGGAAGGCCGTGTGCTGTTCTTCGACAAGGCGGCCCCCGTCGTGGCCACTGCGCCGCGGCCGACACCGGCGCCCACCGCGCCGGTCACGCCGCCAGCCCCGGCTCCAGCGCCGATCTCGGCGCCCGCGGTGACGCCGCCACTAGCCAGGCCACCCGTCGCATCGGCGCCTCCTGCTGCCGTCACGCCGACGCCGGCCCCGACCTCAGCGCCCACAGTGGCGCCCCCAGTCGAGCCGCCCGTCGCTTCAGCCCCTCTTACCCCCGCTGCGCCCGCACCGGGGCCGACCCCCGCGCCCGCAGTGGCGCCACCACCAGCCAGGCCGCAGGTCGCTTCACCGCCGCCTGCTGGTGCCGCGCCCGCACCAGCGCTGACCCCCGCGCTGGTGGAGCCGCCGCGTGCCACGCCGCCTCCGAGTGCCGCACCAGCGCCGCCGGTGATGTCCGCCGCACCCACGCCCCCGGTGGCGCCTTCCGCGGCGGTGGCGGCGCTGCCGCCCGATGCGCTGAAGCCTTCGCCCATCTTCCGCATCCTGATCTCGACCCCGACGAATCAGGCGCACGTGAACCAGGACAGCGTGACGTTCGCGGCGGTCGTGCACGGCGGCACCGGCGTGCGCCAGGTGCTGGTCACCGCCAACGGCGTGGAGCTGTGGCGGCAGGAGAACCGCAGCCAGCAGCCGTCGATGGCGGTGAACCTGCCGGTCAAGCTCGTGGAGGGCCAGAATACCCTCGTGGTGACCGCGGCGGAGACCGACGGCACCATGCACCAGGAGATGCGCACGATCCACCACGAGAAGCTGGTGCCGCTCGCGGTGGACGTGCGTTACCCCGAGGACCGCTCGCGGGTGGCCGACGAGGCGAGCGTGGTGGCCGCGGTCGCGCGGTCGAGCAAGGGCATCAGTCGCATCACGGTCTCGCTCAATGGGGCGGAGATTCATCAGCAGGAGGAGCGCAGCCCGCAGAAGTCGGTGGCGGTCAGCGCCCCCCTGACGCTTCGCGAGGGGCCGAACGCCATCGTGGTCAGCGCGCTCGAGGCGGACGGCACCGCCCGCCAGGAGATCCGGACCGTGATCCTGGAGCGGCCAAAGCCGGTGCCCCCGGCGGCGGCGCCCGCGCCGGCGCCCCCGCCCCCGCCCCCCTCCACCCAGTGGGCGGTGATCGTCGGTGTGGGCGGCTACGAGAACCCCTCGGTGCCGAAGCTGCGCTATCCGGTGGCGGACGCCGAGGCGGTGTACCAGACCCTCATCGCGTCTGGCGGCTTCAAGAAGGAAAACATCCTCCTGCTCACCGACAAGACCGAGCGCAAGCCCACCCTCCGCAACATCAAGTGGGCGCTCGGGACGTTCCTGGCCCGCTCGGCGCACAAGGACGACCTGGTGGTGATCTACTTCGCGGGCCACGGCGCTTCCGAGGTGGACCAGCGCGGGATCGAGCGCGACGGCCTCTCGAAGTATCTCGTGCCGATCGACGCCGACCCCGACGATCTGTACTCGAGTGCGCTGCCGATGGACGAGATGCAGAACGTCCTCGCCCGGATCGAGGCCGAGCGGGTGACCGTGTTCCTCGACGCCTGCTACAGCGGCGCCGCGGGCGGGCGCACCTTCGCCTCGACCAAGACGCGCACCGTCAACGTGGACGATATCTTCCTCGAGCGGCTGACCCGGTCGAAGGGCCGCGCGATCGTGACCGCGTCGCGGCCGTCCGAGCTCTCCATCGAGCTCGCCGACCTCGGGCACGGTGTCTTCACCTACTATCTCGTGCGCGGGCTCCAGGGCTACGCCGATCTCAACCGGGACGGCATCGTGTCACTGCAGGAGATCTACGAGTACCTGGCCCAGGAGGTCAGCAAGAAATCGCGCTCGGTCGGCGGCAACCAGCATCCGATGCTCAAGGGTGAGCTGGAAGGCATCCTCCCGCTCACGAAGACCGGGAAGCGCAATTAGCCGGATCTCGCTCCCGGTCGCCGCGCTCGTGATCCTGGTGGGCGCGGCCGGAACCTCGGCCCAGCCCGCGGTGGACCCGCAGAGTTGGGAGACGCCGATGGCCGCCGGCGACCGCGCCTACCAGCAGGGGCACTACGCGGAAGCCGAGCGCTTCTTCGCCGCCGCCCTGGAGCGCGCCGAGCGGGTCGGCCCGCAGGACCCGCGGGTGGCCCTGAGCCTGGGCCTGCTCGCGGCCGCCTACCAGGCCGGCGGCAACTATCCGTCGGCCGATCCGCTGCTCCGGCGGGCGCTCGTCATCGCCGAGACCGCGCTCGGACCCGATCATCCGGAGGTCGCGGTCACCCTCACGGCCCTCGGCAGCCTGGACGCCGCCCAGGGCCGCTTCGCCCAGGCCGACCCGCTGCTGCGCCGCGCGCTCAACATCGACGAGCGCGCCCTCGGGCCGGAGCACCTCGAGGTCGCGGGCATCCTGGCCGCGCTCGCTTCGCTCGAGCGCCGGCAGGGCCGCTACGCCGACGCGGAGCTGCGCAGTCGTCGGGCCCTCGCCATCCGTGAGAAGAGCCTCGGCCCCGAGCACGTCGAGGTGGCCGCGAGCCTGGCGGCCCTGGCCACCCTCTATCGGATCCAGAGCCGCTACGTCGAGGCCGAGCAGCTCGCGCAGCGGGCGCTCGCCATCCGCGAGAAGGCCCTCGGTCCCGAGCACCCCGGGCTGATCTCCCCGCTGGTGACGCTGAGCGAGGTGTACGTCGAGCAGGCCCGCTTCGCGCAGGCCGAGCCGCTGGCTCGCCGCGCCGTCGCGCTGGCCGAGACGGCGCTGGGGCCGGCGCATCCCGAGACCGCGGCGGCCCTCCACCCGCTCGCCGGTCTCGAGCGCGTCCGCGGCCGCTACGCCGAGGCCGACTCACTCGGCCGGCGCGCGCTCACGATCCGCGAGAGGACCCTCGGCCCCGAGCACCCGGACGTGGCCGGCGCGCTCACGGACCTGGCCGAGCTCGCGGTGCTGATGCAGAACGCCGCGCAGGCCGAGCCGCTGGCCCGCCGCGCGCTCACGATTCAGGAGAAGGCGCTCGGCCCCGAGCACCCCGCTCTCGCGCGCAGCCTGCGCGTGCTCGGCGACACCCAGCGGCTCCAGAGCCGGTACGCGGAGGCGGAGCCTTCGTACCAGCGCGCGCTCGCCATCGACGAGAAGCGCCTCGGCCCGGAGTCGCCGCGGGTCGCGCTCGACCTAACGAGCCTGGCCACGCTCTACCGGATCCAGACCCGCTTTGCCCAGGCCGAACCGCTCTACCGACGCGCGCAGGCGATCGGCGAGAAGGTCCTGGGGCCGGAGCACCCTCAGGTGGCCGCCGGCATCGTCGACCTCGCCTCGCTCTACCGGGCTCAGAGCCGCTTCGCCCAGGCGGAGCCGCTCTACCAGTGGGCGCTCACGCTCCAGCGCAAGTCGCTCGGACCCGACCATCCCGAGGTCGCCGAGAGCCTCGACGAGTATGCCGCGCTCCTCAAGCAGACGAACCGCGAGGCGGAAGCCGCCGATCTGGAAGCGCAGGCGCGCGCCATCCGCGCCAAAACTCCCATCGCGCGCTAGCCGCGGTCGGCCTCGCGGGCCGGGCCTACTGGATCCGCGCCGGGGCGCCTTCCGCGAGCTCGCGCGCCCTGGCGTAGGCGCTCTTGGCCGCGGTGTCCCACTCCGTCTCCATTCGTGACTTCACGTCGGGCTTGTCCTTGAAGGCCGCGTTGACCTCCTTGTCGGACGCGCGCCGGGCATCGAGCGGCACCGCGCTCGCGAGTCGCCGGGCCTCCGCGATGGCCGGGATGCGCGCGAGCGTCTCTCGCGGCAGCGCCACCTTCTCGAGGAGCCCGTCGGCCTTGAGGGTCTGGAAGGCGTCCACCGCGGAGACCCAGAAGATGTCGGCCTCGGGTCGCGCACGCGTCTCGCGCAGATAGGTGACGGCCTGGTTGGTCTGCTGCTGCTTGACGACGACCTTGGCGCCCGGCGTCTTCTGCTCGAACGCCTGCTTGTAGGCCTCGAACAGCTCCTTGGGGAACGAGGTGAGGACGACGACCTCGGTACTGGCGGGCTTGGTGCCGGGCTGCGCGCCGGCGACGCCGGCGGTGGTCAGGAGCACGAGCAGGGCGAGTAAAGAGCGGGGCATGCGGAGGACGGCCTCCTGGCGCGAGCCTAGCGCCTGAGCACGAACACGGTCATGTCATCCTGGATGCGGGAGCCGCCCCGTCGGAGGACGTCCTCGGTGAGGAGCTGCGCGAGCGCCTGCGGGCTACGGCCGCGCTCGCGCTCGAGCAGGGGACGGATCGCATCGAGCCCCGGCCGGTGACCGTCCTGGTCGAGCGCCTCCATGATGCCGTCGGTGAGCAGGACGAGCGTGTCGCCGGGCGCGTCCAGGGTCAACGAGATCTGCTCGAACACGGCGTCGTCGAAGACGCCGAGCACCGGCCCGCCCGCCGCGCCCATGGCCGCGATCGCCGGGCCACCACCGGCCCGGATGAGCACCGGGTCCGGATGCCCGCCGCTCGCCAGCACCACGCGACCGGGCTGGGCGGGATCCAGCACCGCGAGCACGAGCGTCACGAACATGGACGGCGGCATGTCCCGGCACAGCGAGCCGTTCAGCCAGGTCAGCACCTCGCCGGGCTCGACGAGGCTGCGGGCGATCTCGCGCAGGAGCGTCCGCACCATCACCATCAGGAGCGCGGCCGGGATGCCCTTCCCGGAGACGTCGCCGACCGCGACGCCGAACCGCTCGCCCATGGGAACGATGTCGAAGAAGTCGCCGCCCACCACCGTGGACGAGCGCAGCACCGCGCCCGCTTCGAGGCCGGCCACGCTCGACGGCACCGGCGGCAGCAGGCGCTGCTGGATGTCCCGCGCCGCCTCCAGGTCACGGCCGAGCTGGGCCACCCGCTCCGTGGTGAACCAGTCGCCGAGCACGCTCATGAGCGGGCTGGCCACCCGCGACTGCGCGGTGCGCTTGAGCAAGGCCTGCACCCGGGCCAGGATCTCCGCCGGCTCGAAGGGCTTCGCCACGTAGTCGTCCGCGCCGCGCTCGAACCCTTTCATCTTGTCGGTGAGGGCGGCCTTGGCGGTGAGCATGATCACGGGGACGTGCGCGGTGGGCGCGTGCTCGCGGATGCGCCGCAGCGCCTCGAGCCCGTCCGCCCGCGGCATCATCACGTCGAGGAGGATGAGATCTGGGACCTGCCGGTGCACCGCCTCCACCGCCTCGAGCCCGTCGGCGGCGCTGGTGACCTCGTACCCGGCCCGCCGCAGCGTCACGGTCAGGATCGTGTTGATGTCGGCCTCGTCGTCGACGACCAGGATGCGGGTCGAGGTCACGGCGCGGCCCCGTCGCGCGGCCGCAGGCGCGAGCGGATGGCCTGCAGGAGCTCGGCCGAGGTGAACGGCTTGACCAGGCAGACGGTGGCGCCGAGCGCGCGCGGGTCGCCCGGCTCGACCTCGATGGCGCTCAGCACCACCACCGGCGTCTCGCGGGTCTCCGGCTGGTCGCGGAGCAGGCGGATCGCCTCGAAGCCGTCGAGATCCGGCAGCATGAGGTCCATCGTGATCACGTCGGGCTGGTGCTGGCGCGCCAGCTCCACCCCCTCGAGCACGCGGCCCGCCTCGATGACCCGCAGGCCGGCGGTGTTGAGCATGTCGCGCAGCAGCGCCCGCACGTCGGGCTCGTCGTCGACCACGAGCACGAGCGGCGCTTCCTCGGGGCCCTCCGCGGGCTCCACGGTGGCGGCCGCCCCCGCGGTGCCGGGCACCGGGAGCCGCACCGTGAAGGTAGCGCCCTCGCCGGGTCGACTGTCGACCGCGATCCGGCCTCCGTGCTCCTCGACGATCCCGCGGCAGATGGCGAGCCCGAGTCCGGTCCCGCCCACCGCGCGCACGGTGCGCCCGTCGAGCTGCTGGAACTTCCGGAACAGACGGCCAACGTCCTCGGGGGCGATCCCCTGCCCGTGGTCGCTCACCCAGATCTCGAGATGGGCCCCGACCCGGCGCGCCCCCACCGTCACCCGGCCGCGCTCCGGCGAAAACTTGATCGCGTTGGAGAGCAGATTCGTCACGACCTGGACCATGCGATCGAAGTCCACCCGCACCGCGGGGGCGTCGGGCGCCACCTGTGACTCGATCACGATCCCTCGCGACTCCGCGAAACCCTGGATGCCCTCCACCGCCGTCTCCACGAAGTCGAGCGGCCGGTGCATCTCCAGATCCAGGTGGATGTGACCCGCCTCCATCTTGGAGATGTCGAGGATGTTGTTGATGAGCCGGATGAGGCGGTCGGTGTTCTTCAGCGAGATGTCGACGAGGTGCCGCTGGGTGGCGTCGAGCACGAGCCCGTCGTCGGACAGGAGCAGGTGGAGCGAGCCCTTGATCGACGTCAGCGGCGTGCGCAGCTCGTGCGAGACGGTGGAGACGAACTCCGTCTTCATGCGATCGATCTCGCGCTCGCGCGTGACGTCCCGCAGCGTGACGGTGGCGCCCACTACCGCGCCCAGCAGATCGCGGGTGGGCGTGGTCAGCCAGCGCAGGGTCCGCCGCTCGGGTAAGCGCACCTCGAGGTCGCCGTCGGCCGGATCCTCCGCGCGCTCGATGGCCCCGACCAAGGCCTGGCCGCTGGCCTCCGTCCACTCCACGGATCCCACGAGTGTCTCCACGAGCCGCCCAAAGGGGCGGCCGATCACCTCGTGCGGGTTGACCCCGAGCAGATCGCCACCCTGCCGGTTGAGGGCCACCACCCGCCGATCGAGATCGAGCACCAGGAAGCCCTCGGAGGTGGAAGCGAACACCTGCTCGAGCCGCGTCTTCTGGTTCTCCGCCTCCTCGAAGAGGGTGGCGTTGTCCAGCGCCATCGCGAGCTGGTCGGCGTAGGCGGCGACCAGGCGGGTCTCGGCCTCGGTGAGCGCGCGCGGGGCGGCGAACAGCAGCAGCAGCCCACCGAGGACCCGGCTGCGCCCGCGAACCGGGAAGGCGGCGAGCCCCTCCCCCGCGTCGAGGAGGCCGGCCGAGACCAGGTCGGCGCGGGCGCCCGCGTCCGGGATGAGCAGCGGCGCCTCGCGCCGGCGCAGCGGCTCGGCGAGGGCGCGCACCGACTCGTGGCTCCAGTCTCCCCACGAGATGACGTCCCCGGTGCCCCCGCCGCGCTCCTGGAACAGCACGATGCCGGCGCGCCGGGCCCCGAAGGTCTGGGCGAGCGTCCCGGCCGCGTCGGGCAGCAGCCGCTTGACGTCGAGCGTGCGGTGCAGGGTGCGCGCGGCCGCGTTGAGGAGCGCGGCCCCCGCGAGGTTCTGGCGGGTGGCCGAGTACAGGCGCGCGTTCTCGATGGCCACCGCGCCCTGCGCGGCGAGGCTCGAGAGCAGGTTCACCTCGCGCTCGGTGAAGACGTGCGGGGCGAAGTACGACCCGCCCAGCACGCCGTACACCTCGTCGCGGATCAGGATCGGCACGGCCAGGAAGGCCCGGGGCGCGTCGGGGCGTGCCATCGCGGCCGCGTTGCCCTCCGAGTAGACCATCGCAGGATCCGCGAGCCGATCGTTGGACCACACCGGCCTCCGCTCGGAATAGGCGCGCCCGGTGACACCCTCGCCCGGACGCAGGAGGAGCGGCCGCGCGAAGTCCATCGGGTGGTTGCGGCCCCGCACGAAGACCAGCCCGCCGCGGCCGGGGTCCCAGCGATAGAACCCGGCGGCCGCGCAGCCGAGCGCCTCGATGGTCCCGTCGGAGATCAGGTCGATCACCTCGTCGAGCTCCAGGGTGGCCGAGAGCTTGCGAGTCACCTCGAGCAGGATCGTCGCGTCGCGCTCGCGCTGGCGGGTCTCCCCGTAGAGGCGCGCGTTGTTGACGGAGGTGGCGAGCTGCTGGCAGAAGAGCTCGAGGTGGGCGATGCCGCGTCGGGTGACCGGGCGCCGACTGTGCTTGTTGTCCGCGCTGACCACCCCGATCGGGCGCCCCTGGAAGAGCAGGGGCACGAGCGCGAAGCGCCGGGTCCGGAGCACCGGGTGGGAATGCAGCGCCTGCGGCAGCGGCGGCACCAGCGCGAGCTGCTCGTCGCTGCCGACCATGAGAGTGATGCCGGAGTCCCACACCACCTGGAAGCCGCCGCTTCCCTTCAGCGGGATGCGGCGCGGGACGTCGGGGCGCACGTCGCTGCCCGAGACCAGGTGCAGGGTCACGCCGTCGTCCTCGGCGAGCCAGACATTGAGCCGATCGAAGTTCAGCGCGCGACTCGCCGCCGCCGTGAAAATGTCGACGCGCTCCTGGAGATCCATGGAGCGGTCCATGGCCTGCGTCAGCGCGTAGAGATCCTCGGTGAGCCGCCGCCGGTCCTGGATGTCCTGGAAGAGACGCGCCTTGGCGATTGCCGCCGCCGACTGGCTGACGAAGATCTCCAGCAGCTCCCGGTCGTCGGAGCCGAACCGGAACGGGTCCCGGCCCCCGAACACGAGCACGCCCAGCAGCAGGTCCTGGAAGACGATCGGGATGCCCAGGAAGCTCTTGAGGCCGCTCTCTCGCCACCAGTCGGGAGCGGTGACGCGCACATCGGCCACGATGTCGGCGATCTCGAGCTGCCGCCGCTCAGCGGCCACCCAGCCCACCTCACCCTCGCCGATGTCGAGGGCCCGTCGGGGAAAGTCGGTCATACCCCCTGCCACCGCGCGCACTTCGAGCCGCTTCGCGGCGGCGTCCAGCACCCAGACCGCCACCGCGGGCACCTGCATCAGCTCGACCGCGGCCGCCGCAATGCCGGACAGCACCTCGTCGGGCTCGAGCGACGAGGACACGAGCTGGTTGAGCCGGGCCAGCGTGTGCAGGCGCGTGGCCCGGGTGTTGAGCGCCTCGTGCAAGCGCGCGTTGCGCAGCAGGACGCCGGCCTGCTCGCCGATGGCCTGCAGCGGCGCGAGCTCAGCCTCCTCGAAGCGGCGGCGCTCCGTCCACCATACGAGGTAGAACGCCCCGGCTACCTGACCGTCGATGAAGAGCGGGATCACCAGGCCCGACTGATGCGGGAACCGACGGAACAGGTCGATCGCGAACCGCGAGTCGGTCGGCAGATCGTCACTCCAGATGACCTGACCGCTCTGGAAGACCGCGTCGAACCCCCGCTGGTCGGCGACGGTCAGCCGCACGGTGGCGAGCACGTCGAGGGCGTGTTTCGGCACGCGGTAGGCCGCGATCGGGGCCAGCTCGGAGTCTTCGCTCTGCCGGACGTAGGCCGCGACGGTCTCGGCGCCGGTGAGCCGGGCCAGCTCGCGGCAGATCAGCCGGAGCGCCTCGCCGAAGTCGGTCGTGGCGCTGGCCACGCGCGCCACCGCGAGGAGCGCCGCCGTCTCGCGCAGTCGCGCCTCGAGCCCTCCCGCGCTCGCTTCACTCATCCCACTCCAGTATAAGCGTCACCGCGTTTCCCCTCGCTCTTCCGTCTGCGCCGCGACGCCGGGTGGGGGCGGGGCCGCGCCCTCCCGGGAGCACGCCAAGTCGCATCTCGCATCACCACTCGAACGAGCCACGAGACAGAGCACGCCTGGCTTCGCTCGGCGCAGAAGACACGGCTCCCGGGAGGGCGCACTCCCACCCCCGCCCTCCTCGTCACGTCAGATGAACAGAGTGAAAACGCAGATGAGCGGAGGGGCACATCACCCACCTTCTACTGCTTTGGTTTCAAGGACCGCGAGGGGAGGGCGGAGGG
>Ga0335070_10008795_pt1 | contig 11845 bp, 13 predicted proteins | sample Lox_Sample_13_FD_206722 | JGI IMG/M metagenome (GOLD analysis project Ga0335070, IMG submission 206722) | Soil microbial communities from Loxahatchee National Wildlife Refuge, Florida, United States - Lox_Sample_1.3 | ecosystem: Environmental > Terrestrial > Soil > Wetlands | place: USA...
TTCCCCCTTAACGCTAAACGATACGGGCCTCGTAGCCCTAACCGTGACCTATTGGCCATTTTCATGGTTCGCGTCTGCCTGTCGGTAGGCAAGGACGCCCAGGTAGCCATAACAAAATAAGACCAATAGGTTTTTTTCAGGAGTTTGATGATGCCGGTCATTCCCAAAAAGGCAGCGACAGTAATTCTTCTGAGGGATAACGGGCCTTATGGGTTTGAAGTATTCCTCCTTCAGCGCCATGAAAAGAGCAGCTTCATGGGAGGCAATTTTGTCTATCCGGGCGGACGCGTCGACGAGGAGGATGGTTCCCTAGAAATACGTTCCTCTTCAAAAGGAATCACATCTGAAGAGGCGCAAAGAATTCTTGGCGGGACTGTCTCTCCCGAGGAGGGTCTTGCCTACTGGATTGCCGCAATTCGGGAGCTTTTCGAAGAAGCAGGGGTTCTCCTCGCCTATGATCAAAAGGGAAATCTTCTCCCATTAAAAGATCGAGGCGAGCAGGAAAAGTTTTCGAATTATCGAGGTTTGCTCCAACAGGCTGGAATCGGTATCGCTGAACTAGCAAAGAAGGAAAACCTGTCTTTTGCTCTGGATCAGCTTCGATATTACGCGCACTGGATTACACCCGAGGCTCGATCGGAACGTTTCGACACCTATTTCTTTCTGGCGCGTTATCCCTCAGGACAGGAAGCGACTCATGACCAGAAGGAAACCACCGCCGGAATCTGGATCGCACCGAGGGAAGCTCTTGATGACAATCTGAGAGGAGGAGCCGTCCTAAGCCCCCCTACCCTAAAAACGCTCGAAGATCTTTCCCGATTCAAAACCATTGACGAAATTTTCACATCTCTAAAAAATATCAAGATTCAGGCCATCCTCCCCGTTCTCACAAAGATATCGAGTGGACCCATGATTATCTTCCCCTGGGACCCGGAGTATGAAATTTTTCGAAAAGGAGAAATCCCATCTCCAATGGAACACGGACGACTTTCCCAATCTGGGGATAACACGACCCGCCTTCTCATGAAAGAGGGCCGCTGGCTTCCCTATTGCCGTGATTAGTCCACAAAGAAAATACTTACACTTGAAGCCATACATGGGGTTGTGATTCGTTAAAATCAAAATTGAGTGGAAATCATTATTTCATCTAAAGGGGAAAACATGAAGGTGATTGCATTGAACGGAAGTGCGAGGGGAAAGAAAGGAATAACGTGGAGATTGCTCGACTCGTTTTTAAGGGGGCTCTCGGAGGGAGGAGCTACCGTCAAAGATATCCAGCTCAAGGAAATGAACATTTCAGGCTGCCGGGCGTGCCTGACGTGTATGCACAAGACACCGGGTCAATGTGCTCAACGCGATGATATGGATCAGATCTATCCGCTCCTGACGGAATCGGATCTCTTTGTAATGGGTACGCCCGTGTATACGGACAATATGAGCGCGCAGATGAAAACCGTGATAGACCGCTGCATCTGCGGTATGGATCCATTTTTGCGGGTCGACTCTGCCAACCGGGTGAGGCACCCCTACAGTTGGGCCATGCCTTCAAAATTCTTCCTCATCTCGACGTCTGGATTCCCGGAGATGGAGACTTTTCGGCCCCTGATCATGACCTTCAGAGCCCAGGCAGCCAACTTTGGTTGCGAACCCATCGGGGAAATCTGCATTCCCGGCTCACTTGCTCTTCAGATGGCCCTGCAACTTCTTGAACCCTGCCTTGATAAGATTCAACGGCTGGGGAAAACGCTTGCCCTAAACGGGAAAATAGAGCCAGCTCTTCTAGAAGAGATTAGCAGACCGATCGTGACAGGGGAACAATACCGGGAAATCTCGGCGAAATATGAAGCTTGGGCCAAAAAGAGCCGGGCTCAGACCGCATAGTCTCACGTCCTATATAGATGACTTACACGTCATCCTAAGCCCGCATTGGCAGAAAGACATGGGTCTGGAGTGAATTGTTCGGTGGTTTGTCTATCCTATCAAACGTGAGCCTTCATTATATGCGATAAGCTCCCGACTCGGAGCCCGTCTTTACGGTTCTTGAAGTACCTTGCATTGATCTCTTCCGGCCCATTGTCCTCAACATATTTGAAGCCCATGCCTTTCAAATCCCTCGTTAGCAACTCGGGGTCGAAAAATGCTTTCCACGGCTCTCCGGCCGACGCAACTCGCTTTGAAAGCGCATCGAAGCTCGACTGCTGGGTTGGAGTCAACAAGGATGGCGAGATCATGTAGTCGAAGACGACCCCGCTTTTCACTCGTGCCGACGCGATAAAACGCAATGTCGCCATCACCACATCGGTCGCTAAGTATTCCGTCACGCCCAGCCACGAAAAAAAAGTACGTTTGCTCGAATCGTAGCCTGCATTTCGTAGCCCCTCTTCGAGTGTCTGGGTTTCAAAGTCAACTGGTGAGAACGTGAGATCACCTGGTAACGCGATGCCGACCTCCTCGAGGCGCGCTCTCTTCCAGGCCTGCGTCGTAGGGTAGTCAACTTCAAAAATATGTAGCACGCCCTCAGGATACGGGTTTCGGTAAGCAAACGTATCGAGCCCCGCCCCCAAAATAACATATTGGCTTACGCCGCGTCGGACACCGAGGGCGAGTTCGTCTTCTGTATATCGACTGCGTGCTGCCACGAAAGCTCGCAAGTACGGCGACAGTGGTGTGGCCTCAAATTGATGTGGATCGGCTTGCAAGGCCGACGCACTCTCTTCGCCAATGATGCGAAGTGCAACAGGGTCATCGAAAACCTTCGGGTCATCCAAGAGCTGGTGCGCTGCACGTCGCATCGCCACCCGCTGTGCCGTCCCACTCGGTTGGTTCTCTTTCATAAAAGGACTCTTCCTTTGAAACCCATGACGTTGATTAATATAAGCTACTCTATCATTCTCTGTTATTACCGAACGGGCGAGGATCACCCCCGGGAAACGGTGCAGCTATTTCTTATCAGATTAATTCTCCTGTTCTGTGCTGGACTTGATTCCGGCTTTCTTCTTGATTACCTCGATATCCAGATTTTCAAACCAATTGGGCAAATTCTTCCACATTTCATGGAATCCAAACCCACCTTGTGTCATCTCACGTATGGCCTCCTCCCTTGTCCACCCTTGAACTGCAATGCGGTAAAGGGCGCACATTGTGCCAGTCCGATCGGCACCATGTTGACAGTGGACGAGAACCGGAGTATGTCTCGGGTTCGTGACGATCTGCAGAAACCTTACCGCTTCTTCTTCCTCTGGATGCCATGCCTTCATATGAATATGTTCATAGGCCAATTCAGTGTTCCCCATCCCTTCACGGTCCGAATGGAATGAACGCAGATTGACAATGGTCTCGATTCCCATGGCTTTGAGGTTTGCGATACCTTCTGGAGAAGGTTGTGCACTTCGATACAGCGTATCTGAGACTTTGTGAAGGTTGGCAGCACCTTTCACCCGCAACGGCTTGGCCCAGTGCGCGGGACGATTCGCTGGTAATGTTTCAGCCCCGTAAGCGACACTGAGCAGAACCAAAGCGGTGATACTGATGAAAGCAAGCAGCTTCAAAATCTTCATGCACATAACGGTAAAGCTCAACACTAGATATCTAAAAAGTATTTCTGTCGAGCACTCGGTGCTGAGCGACGGCACGGGGGCCACCGAAGGTGGAAAGCTGAGATGACCGTTCGTTCCAATACACGTTCAGTTCGGCGGGGGACAGCATTTCTGTTTCGTCCCCCCCGAACGATAGTTAGACTTCACATAATAATTTTCCTAAAATCCTATACTCAAGTGTAGGTTTTGTCAAAGAAAGAAAGGGGGTGAGATTTCTTGCTGTGATTTCTTGTTGACCTCTCGACCCTTATTCAGTAAACTTGTATGTGAGGTGGAAATGAGCATTCTCGATTATTTTAAACTTGTGTCCACGTGGTCAGCCGAAAAAATCCGTCAGTTTTTAAATGAAAAAACCCAGGACGAATACAATCTCGTTGACGTAAGGCAACGTGAGGAATATGAGCAAGGACATCTGTCCGGGGCACGATTAATTCCAGTTGGGGAGCTACCGAATCGGCTTGCTGAGCTCGACCCCAACAAACCAACAATCGTTTACTGAGCTGCCGGGGTACGCAGCCGTGCTGCTGCTTCCACACTAATGGGTGCTGGATTCCAAGAGGTTCATAGCATGGCTGGAGGAATCAGGGCATGGGAGGGTCTGGTTGCAGAAGGAATTCCGGAGGCTGGCATGGCTTATTTTTCTCCGGCCACCCGGCCCGAAGAAATGATTGCCCTCGCCTGGATCCTTGAAGATGGATCCTCCAAATTCTACGAATCGCTTACCGAAACTTTGGATGAGCAAGAGGCAAAGGGTCTTTTTCAAAATCTCAAGAGATCGGAGGAGAACCATAAGACAACCCTCTGGAAACTGTTTGAAGAGATTTCAGGGAAAACTCCCACTCACGAATTTCCGAACAAGGTAATCCCTGCAGAACCGAAAGGGGATGTCATGGAAGGTGGGATGCTCGTCAGTGAGGCATTGAAATGGTCAAAAGGAAAAACGTTGAAGGACATCCTTGAGCTTTGCCTATCCTTAGAAACGAACTCGTATGATCTTTACCTCAAAATGGAGCGGAAAGTGGAAACCAACAAGGCAAAACAGGTCTTTAAAACACTATCCGAGGAAGAAAAAAATCATCTGGATCGGTTGACTTCTCTCTTCAGCAAAACGCTGGGAAGGAATCTCTGATCCTGGATGCTTGATGCCGGATATTGGATTCCTGACCTCCTCATCCCCTTATCGCTTCATCTCCTTATATCCCTTATCCCCTCACTTCCACAATTTCCTGTTGACCCTTTCGCCCTTTCTCAAGTAAGATCATGGCGTAGCCTTGTATGACGAATTATAATTAACCGCCTATCTTCAAGAAAGTATGATCAGATGAAAGACCGGGATATCAGAAGACTTCGTCGCCACAACATTCTAGTCAGATCTGCAATTCTCCTCATTTTCATATTTGGACTAATTTCTCTCATCCTATACGTTGACCCGTCTTTGGTCAACACTCCGGTGGACCCTTATAAAGGTGAACTCGTTTGGCTCTTATTAGGAACGCTTTTTGTAATCCTGGCTGTTTTATCTTTCTTTCTCATCGGGCGTTGGTCGAGACGCCTTCTCTGGATCGTCTCCCACACAGTACCCCGGCCGATGCACCTTGTCCTCAAAGTTGAAGAGAGTTCTGAAAGTACGCAATATTATGCACATCTAACCCCTGCTGACAACGACCCAAGGAATCAGCGAATATGGCGCATCGCCCTTTGGGGCCCTACCCACGAAAATATTAAGCCCATGATCGGCCGCGATATCAAGGTACAGGTCTATTTTGACCCGAGATCCGACAGACCGGCTGCTATCGAATCCGAATTCGGCCTGCTCTGGGCAATGGCCGGAAGTGGCGCAGCCGAACAGAAAGAGTAGATCAGGATTTTCAGGCGCAAGCCTTCTTCTTCACTCGCCTCATGATTGGACGAGGTCAGAGCAACGGATTGGTTACCCTTCTCCTGCCATCAAACGTTTTTGATGAATTAAAAAAGTCAGGACATTTTCGTCGAAAAAACTAGACCATGGCTAGACCATGGTTGACTTTAATTGGTTTTAAAAATAAAATTAGGTTGCCTTTGCAGACTTTATCAATATGGATGAAATGAGAAAATTAAGAAAATCCAATCTTGTCTTATTCCTCCTCCTCGGTTGGCTCCTACTTGTCCTATTTACGATAGAGAAATTGGATGCTGCCCAGTCAGATAAAGGAATATCAGAACAGGTTAACGAGAGTCAACGACGGCTTGCCCAATTAACCAAGACTATCGAAAAATTGAAAGCCCTTGTTGATGAGCCCATAACCAAAAAAACAAGTGCCTCTGAACAAAAAGAGATCGATGCCTATTCGAAGTGGCTAAAAAATGCAATCAATCAATTTACTAACTTGTCATCGCGCTGGGAGACATATCTTCGAAATAAAAATCTAACGCCACCCAAAAAGGAAATAAAGTACGATCCCCAAGTTGCAGAGGATTTGAGGTTGCTCACCTTACAATATTTGTTGTTACGAAACAAGATTTACCAGGAGAATAAAGACTTTAAAATTTCATCGAACCCTTTGAAGAAGAAACGTGAAACGGTAAGAGAGCTCATTCTGAACTTAAAATAGAGCCATTCATTAAGTGAGCCTTCCGTTGTGAATCTCGGTTCAGCCATTTTTTGCATCTTTGTTTTCTCCCTGATATCTCAGCAGCAACTATTCCCAGTACCTCTCTTTTTCTCCATTTCCCGATCAGGATTTTTCGCTGCCGGCCCGCTTGAGCTTCATCCGTTTTGAAACAGGACGAGGTCTCAGCAAAACGTAAGTCGCCCCTGCCCCGCCGTCGCACTTCCTGGCACTGCAAAAGGCGGCGACCCATTTTCGCCAGGGACCACGCGTAAGCCATTCAACTACTTTTCTCTTCAGGACAGGTTCGGATGGGGAGGACAGGCCGCGACCGTGAATGATTAAAACGCCTGTCTTACCAGTGGTAACCGCCCATTTCAAAAATCTTTCAAACACGTCTCTTGCATCCTCCGCAAGGAGACCGTGAAGATCAACAAACGCCTGGATGGAATAGTCCCCCCGGTGAAGACGCTTTGCAACCCTTGGGTGGACTTGATAATTTGTGCCTTCGATATATTCCGGTGTATCAGCGACGTTAAACCCTATTCCATATTTTATAAGCTCTTCGAGCTTCTGTAGGATCTCGGCGTCCTCTTTATTCCTGCAACCCTCAGGCAAGTCGATCTGAAAAATTCGTTCAACGAGATTGTCCCTTGAGATGGGGGTCACGCCTTCCATGGCTTCCTTAAATAGCTCTTCTTCCAATTGAGGGTTGGAATTCTCTTCGCTCTTGACGACTTTCGGCTTGTGATGCTCAGGAAACGAAAAAGGCTTTTTTTCGAGTAAGGCTTTCAGATCTTCGAAGGATTTAAAAGTGAACGAGGATTTGGAGGACTTCACAACCCACCTCCAATCTGCAAAGAGCTCAATGACAGCTAAAATAATTCTAAACAAAAACCGACCAAATATCAAACAGATTGATCAAAATATTATTTTTGTATAAGATAGCGGCACAGTGGTGAAAGACTAAACCGCCCGTATTGCACACTCTAGTTGATGGAGAAGGAGCCAATATTGGTTTGCCACGTTCATCACGTTCATATCTTTGCTTCGGATATTAACAAGAGCATTAAGTTTTACGAAGAATTTTTCAGGGGCAAGGTCGTCCTCGATTCAGAACTCGCCGGTGCAAGAAATGTATTCATGAAGATCGGCCATGGTCGGCTTCATTTCTATGACCAACCGCCTAAGAATTCCGGGAGGGGAAGCATTCATCATTTCGGAATCCAAACCGACGATATCGAAGAAGTTGTTGATAAGCTAAGATCGGGAGGCGTTGTTCTCAGGAAAGGAGTTACTGACTTGGGATTCTGGAAATATGTCATGGTCCCTGCGCCGGACGACATCCTGATCGAGCTCTTCCAGGTTGATAAGAGTAAGCTTCCACCAATTTTTGACGGATACTTTGAGTGAATGAAGAGAGAGATCAACGGATTGAGGTCCATACGGAAGAGAGAACCCGAGGACGGGAAATGCTGATTGCGGAACATATTATGCAGGGGAATTAGGGCGCAGGCATTGGAAAATCTCCCCCTGCCTACCGGCAGGCAGGCTCGCCCCTCTTTGCCAAAGAGGGGTAATTCCTCCCTTAGGTAATCTTTTTCCTGTCAAAGACGGGCAAAGGGAGGGCAGGAGGGATTTTATAGATCCAATGGAGTGAACATGGGAGAGATAACAGGGATCGATCGAATCAAAGCCTGCATGAAAAGATCGTATGCAGATCGAGTTCCCATTGGAATTATTCTCGGACCTTTCAGAGCAAAGGTTCTTGGTTGCTCGTTGAAGGACTATTGGAGGGACGGCAAGAAATTAGCGGATGGAACTTTGGCCTGCTTCGAACTTTTCAAACACGACAGCGTAGAAATCTCCTGGGACATCATGATGGAGGCCGAGGCAGCCGGGGCACAATTGGAATTTCCAGAGGATGGTATCCCGGGGGTCAGGAATTATATCCTCTCTCAAAAGTCTGCTCTCGGGGCTTTACAATTACCACAACCCAAGAGCAGCGGGAGATTTCCCCTGTACGTCGGGGCGTGCAAGGAGGTCTCTAAAGTCATAAAGGATTCAGTATTGACAGGTACGGTAACCGGGCCCTGGACAATCGCTACCGGCCTGAGGAGTGTACAGGAGCTGATCTTCGACACGGTTGACGACCCGGACTTTGTGGAAGAGCTCATGAAGTTTACTACAGAGGTAACAAAAATACTCGGATCGAAGATCATCGAAACCGGGTTAAGCTTGACCATGGGCGAAGCTGCGTCTTCATGCAGCCTGATCTCTCCGGCAATCTATCGACAGTTCATTAAACCACATCATCAAGAGATCGTCGATTTCTTCAGACAGAAGAGGGCCGGGCTCTCGATGCACGTCTGCGGGTACATCGATCCGATGATGGAAGATTTAATGGACCTGGGTATCGGAGCATTAAGTTTAGACAGCCCCTCATCCCTGAAACGAATGGTGGAGATCTCCCGGAAGAAGATGGTCCTTGTAGGAAATGTGGCTACCACTCTTTTCGTGAGCGGCACAAAGGAAGAGATGGAGGCGACTGTCAAGAAATGCATCCGTGTCGCCGCTCCAGGCGGAGCTTACATCGTCTCCTCCGGCTGCGAACTACCATACAATGCGACTCCTGACAGGGTTCGCTTTTTTACTAACGCTATTTACGAGCATGGGCAAATCGAAAAAATTCTGCCCTGAAGGCAGCCGGCCTCTTTTGAGCCTATCTGAATTTCTTGCAACTGAAATGAGAAATCAGCTTCTCTTTCGTAAAAAAGAGAATCCGATCCTTCTTCTTATATATCCAGACAGAGAGGTGGGCTTCTTCTTTCGGGTCAGTAATTAAGAACAAGGTACCCAATTTATTCAATTTCCCGATTTGGCTAAGGCCAACCTGTGCTTCGGGCTCACCCCACTGGTTCAAGAAAACTTTCTGATTGATACCAGCCAACATCAAATGCGGTCGTTCTGGTGTTTGTCCAGACGCTGGTTTACGAAGGTTCGGCATAAGATGTAAAGGAGGGTTCGTGATTCTCATAAAATAGATATTTATTGGATTTAAACCGTAATTATTGGCATAATTAATGCCAAATTCAAGGGCGAAAGCCAAATACTTCTATCCTCTCAATTCATTAATATTATTAATAATATTATTCATATGATTGCCTTAACATTGAACTCGGGGCGGAAGATCTGTTCAAAAATGTAAAAAAGCTCCTAAACGTGTTATTATTTCTTAGTCATTGGTTCGATCCTGATGGTGCTACCGAGGATAGTTGGAAGCTAAAATTGTATCGAACGGGATGAAAGGTATTAACTATGCCGGTTATTATTTTTCTGTGACAGACAAGAACCCTGAGCCCGGAGAATACCGTGATATGACTCAGGCAGGCATGGGGGTCGGAAACTTGCTTCTCCATGTCACGGTACTTCATCGAGTGAAAGGGTTAGGGCCGTTAAAGCTAGGCTTTCCAAGCTCCGGGAGGTAAAATCAGATTCCGAAATAATCTCAGTATCCAACTGCCTTTCAAAGTTGACAACATACGCGCAAGATCTTATAAAGAAGTGGGTGGGAGATGCCTAAAGAAACTATGCTAAAAATTAGGAAGTTAACGCCCCTCAAATGCGATCTGCATCTTCACACGGCTGAAGATCCCCTCGACCGAATCAGACACTCATCCAAAGAGCTCATTGCAAAAGCTGCCGATGAAGGTTTTGACGTCATCTCCATAACCAATCATCATAAGATGACCTTCAATCAAGATCTCTTCTCCTACGCTCACGAAAGAGGAGTTCTTCTCATTCCCGGTGTAGAGTTAACGATTAAGAGACGACACGTACTTGTTTTGAATCCACCCCCGTTTAAGCCGTGTTCAGATTTCCCTTCTCTCTCAAGACTGCGTCGTCCGGAGACATTGATTATCGCCCCGCACCCCTATTTTCCCGGCTCGTACTCCTTAAACGGATATCTTTTGAAGTTCCTCCATCTCTTTGACGCTCTCGAATATTGCCACTTCTATTCTCCAAGGATTAACTTCAATCAAAGAGCGGTCGAAGTCTCACGATCCTTTGGATTTCCATTAGTGGGAAACTCAGATGCTCATTTCCTCTCTCAACTGGGGACGACCTATTCCTTCGTTTATGCGGAGAAGAATCTCGAAGCCATTTTTGAGGCCATTCGGCAGAACCGGGTCAAAGTGGCAACGCGTCCTCTCAAGACCTTTGAGATGGGATCGATTGCAAATCGATTCCTCAGAATGAAGATTCGGGCTAAAATAATTAAGCGCGAGCCAAGATCACGTCTTCGCTTCAGGAAGGCCGCATAGAAGCTCTCCATCAATCTTCTTCCCTCATACCCAAAACATTTCGAATTCTAAGAAAAAATATATGCATCACTGCACACGCGATTGATGAAACCTTTTTTCCTGTCCATTGTCTATACATGTGAAACCGATAAACGGGAAAGGAGGAAACTGAAATGCAGTCAGTCATCAAGGTATTTTTGTCGTTCATTTTGGCTATGCTGGTATTCAATGCTGCTTCTGTCCAAAGTCAACCCATGGAGGAGGCCAACCGGACACTCTCCCCATACTTCTTCGTTAAGAGTGATGATGCCAGTGTAGACCAACTCCCGCTCAAATCGACATCTGCTGATGTAAAAGTTCTCGGGGTGATCGCCGATGTCGTCGTGACACAAATCTATAAGAACGAAGGGAAAACGCCTCTGGAGGCCATCTATCTTTTTCCGGCGTCCACGCGCGCAGCGGTTTATGGAATGAAAATGACCATTGGAAAGCGAACGATCATTGCAAAGATTCAGGAGCGTAAGGAGGCACGGCGTCAATATGAAGAGGCAAAACAACAGGGGAAAAGCGCCTCCCTATTAGAACAACAAAGGCCGAACGTGTTCCAGATGAACGTCGCCAATATCTTGCCGGAGGATCTGATTCAGGTGGAGCTGAAATATACAGAGTTGTTGGTTCCCACGGATGGGATTTACGAATTTGTCTATCCAACGGTTGTAGGGCCTCGCTATTCGAACCAGCCCGCCGAAACAGCCCTGCCGTCTCACAAATGGGTTGAGAATCCTTACTTCCACCAGGGCGAGTCCCCCTTATACACGTTTAATATCACGGCCGATCTTGCCGCCGGACTCCCGATTCAAAATATCGCCTGTACTTCTCACAAGGTGGATATCCACTATGATGGACCTTCGCGCGCCACGATTAAGCTCGGTGCCTCGGAAAAGAGCGGTGGAAACCGCGATTTCATTTTGAAATATCAGCTCGCGGGCGGTAAGGTCCAATCCGGAATTCTCCTCTTTGAAGGAGAGAAGGAAAACTTTTTCCTCCTTATGCTTCAACCCCCGAAACGGGTCAGCGTGAGCCAGATCCCTCCCCGTGAGTATATCTTTATCGTCGATGTCTCGGGTTCCATGTATGGTTTCCCTTTAGATATATCCAAAAAGCTTCTCAAAGATCTGATCGGAAACCTTCGCCCCACCGACAAGTTTAATGTCCTCCTTTTTTCTGGCGGCTCTTCTTTGATGTCGGAACAATCTTTACCAGCCACTTCCGAAAACATCCGCCGCGCCATAGACCTTATCGAAAAACAGCGTGGAGGCGGCGGAACGGAACTGCTGCCCGCATTGAAGCGGGCTCT
>Ga0335070_10008796_pt1 | contig 11844 bp, 11 predicted proteins | sample Lox_Sample_13_FD_206722 | JGI IMG/M metagenome (GOLD analysis project Ga0335070, IMG submission 206722) | Soil microbial communities from Loxahatchee National Wildlife Refuge, Florida, United States - Lox_Sample_1.3 | ecosystem: Environmental > Terrestrial > Soil > Wetlands | place: USA...
TCTGACGCAAGGTATTCCGGTGCATAACCGGGGAAAAAAGATCCTCGCTCGCGGAAATTTCATCCTTCCGATGCACGGAGCAAATGGCGATCCCCCCCCATTTTTCTGGTCTTAACATCACGAGCGCATTATAATACCTGTAGAGTGATTGAATTGATGGATTAAGCGGGTGACTCCATGCTCTGCGATGGATCAGCTGACTATGCCGACGTGGCATTGCACCAGAGAATAGCACGGATCATCAGGACTCACTCGGAGAGCCGGCAAGATATTCGTGACGTAGTGAGGCGCGCGTTAGAATGGAAGAGCGTCAGAACTATCCTTGATCTGGGATGCGGTTATGGATGGTTCGAACAGGCACTTGACGGCCCCTTCGACTTGATAGCCGGAATCGATATTCATGAAGAAAACCGTGTGGCCTTTCTGAGAGAGGCAAAGAGGATTTCGGGGAAAGCGGTCTTTCTGAAGATGAGGCTGCCTGCTTCGATCGATATGGTTTCCGAGTCTTTTGACCTTGTAGTCTCAAGTTATTCGCTCTACTTCTTCGCTCAGATGCTTGCGGAAGTGGCGAGACTGCTCTCTCTTGAGGGAACCTTCGTAGTCATCACCCATAGCGAGGCGACGCTCCAGGAAGGGGAAGAGTATTTCGAGTTTAGGAATTTGAGAAGGCTGATCGAACAGTTTTCTTCGGAAAATGGTGAGGCCAAGCTGCGAGGCTATTTCTCTCTGGTGCGAACTATCGACTACCCGAACAGCCTTATCTTTCAACAAGAGGATAGCGAGGATTTGGCTGAGTATATAGATTTCAAAAAGGGATTTATCGAGCAGGATGCAAAGCCCAGGCTCGTCGCGCAGAAACTTCTCGATGAGCTGGCAAGACGCGGCTTCCTGAGATTCAACAAGAATGATCGCATTTTTCTGGCGAGAAGATGAAGACAAAACTGTTCTGCAATTACTGCCACGGGTCACTCGCGAGGAAGAGCCTTGAAGGTAGGGAACGGCTAGTCTGCGAGAGTTGCGGGGAGATTTACTATGAGAACCCGTTACCTGCTGTTTCAGTGATTGTTCCCAACCAGAAGCGTGAACTTCTCCTTGTGAAGAGGGCAAGAGAACCTGCCAAGGACATGTGGTGTTTCCCTATCGGCTTTGCAGAAACGGGCGAGAGCATCGAAGACGCTGCCTTAAGGGAGCTCAGGGAAGAAGCCGGGATAGATGGCAAGATCCTGGAGATCGTGGATGTCTTCTCGGAGAACAACGAAATCTACGGCGAGGTACTTGTCATTACCTTTGAGGCAGAGCGGGTGGGTGGAACCGAGATGGCGGGTGACGATGCCATCGACTGCGCCTACTTTCCGCTGGCTAACCTCCCGAAGCTTGCTTTTCCATCGCAGGAAAGCGCACTTCGGAAGTTTATGGTCCTGAAGGAAGACACATGGGATATGACTGACTCGTTCCAGAAACTGGTTAACGAGACGCTTGAAGGCAGGGCGCCGGTTTCAAGCGAACTGCTTTCTGATGAATTGGTCAAGGTAATTGAAGCCAATGCAGCGCGTATCATAGACTTGTGGCTCAGTGATGTTTCAACAAACCCTTCCACCAGGGCATACCGGAGCTTCGACCGCGCTGAACTTCTCTCCAAGGCGACAGTAATACTCAGCGAGTTCGGGGAATGGCTGAAAGGAAAGAAAGGCGAAAGTGAATTGAAGAGGTTCTATATTCTTCTTGGCCGTCAGCGGGCAGAGGAGATGGTGCCCCTTAAAGAGCTGATCAGTGCCTTCAGCCTTCTCAAGAAACACATTTTCAGATTCACGTCCTCCATGGGCATCTGGTCCCGACTGATGGATATCTACCGGGTGCTGGAATTGGGAGAGCGGCTCGTTTACTTCTTCGATCGAGCGACTTACTATGCAGTGGTGGGGTACACCAAGAACAGTGCTTAGTCCCTCGTTCTTGGTGCCTGGTTCAATGCCCCAACGAAGAAGAACGAAGCACAAAGAACGAAGCACGCTCAGCTGAGTCCCAGCAGCTCTGCTGCGTTCTTCCACAAGATTCTCTCTTTTGTCTCCTGTCCGAGTGGCAGGTCGTAGATCTTTTCTGCGAGTAACCTGATGTCGGGCACGCCCGGCCAATCGCTGCCAAAAATAAAACGGTCCTGATAACGCTCCAGGTGCGGAAAGTGCTGGAGTGCCTGCTTGGCGGGGATACCGGCAAGCCCGATGTACATGTTCCGATGACGACTGATGAGCCAGCCTGCACGGTCATACCAGAAAGACCTACCGCCGTGCTCAAGCACAATCGGCAGAGAAGGAAAGTCACAGGCCACGTCATCAAGAAGAAGCGGGTCGCCGTATTTCACTTTTGATCCCCGGAAGAAAGATATGCCTGTGTGAAAGGCCAGCGGAGTCCTGTGCTGCTGTGCAACCTCGTAAAAAGGGAAGAGTCTCGAATCATTGGGATAGAAGTGGGCATATGTGGGGAGCATTTTGAATCCCTTGATGCCCAACTGCTTTATCGCCCTTTCGGCCTGCTCTTCCAGGGGCTCTTCGCTGTACAAGCAGATCGACCCAAAGGGGATGAGGTCTTCTTGACCATCGCAGAAGCGAGATGTGAACTCGTTGGTGACTACGCCTGACGTTTCAGGGGCGTACTCGGACAGTACCACCGCTTTACGCACGCCCTGACCCTTAAGGAACGCTAGAACCCCATCCGGCGTGATCTGTTCTGAAAAGTGCTCGTAGTAGAAGGGGTTTACCTGCCGAAAGAAATCCATAACCCATGGAGTCCAGTGGCTTTTTGTTCCAACGTGAAGGTGAAAGTCTATTACTGGGAATCCCATGGCCACCTCGGTCAGGTTCTAAAGGTTACTATAGCGTGTAACCGACCCCTTTGCAAGACGCCAGTTTGCATCCAGAGTGGTACCTGTGCGGCTGAGATTTAGCTTGACATCAAAAATTCACCTGCGCTAAGATAAGCTTTGTAAATTATTTCACATTTGCGAAGGAGGCGGCTGTATGGATTTTTCTTTGACAGATGAACAGATAGCGATGAAAGACATGGCATACGACTTTGCGATAAAGAAGATAAAGCCGACCATGGAAGAGGATGAGAAGGAGCATAAATTCAGGCCGGAGATTGTGAAGCAGATGGGGCAACTGGGCATGTTCGGCTGCCTCGCTCCTGAAAAATATGACGGCAATGAGGCGGGTGTATTGGCGGCTACGCTCATGGCCATCGAGTTGGCCAGGGTGAGTCCCTCCTGGGGCCTTCCTTTTAATCTTCAAATGAATGGTCCGCAGACCGTACTCCTTGAATATGCCAGCGACCAGCTCAAAGAGCAGTATGTCAAAGACCTGGTCAACGCCAAGAAGTTCGGCTGTTTCGGCATTACCGAGCCGAACTCCGGATCGGATGTTGTCAGCATGAGGACGACGGCCACGGAGGTCGATGATGGTTTCATTCTGAACGGTACTAAAACCTGGATATCCGGCGTGCCGCATGTCGATTGCGGTGTGGTCTACGCCATGACTGACAAGGCAGCAAAACACAAGGGTATGTCAGCCTTTTTTATTGACTTCCACTTGCCGGGCATCACCCAGAGGGCGATCACGACGAAACTGGGTCTCCACTGCGCACCTACGGGTGAGATCGTCTTCGAAGAGGTGAAGATCCCGAAGAGTGCCCTTGTCGGGAAGAAAGGGGACGGCTTCAAGATATGTATGTCGATGCTGGACCAGACACGCCTCAGCTCCGCTGCCAGGGCGGTCGGTGTTGGCCAGAGCTGTATCGAAGAGGCGGTCAAGTACTGTAACGAGAGAGAACAGTTCGGTCAGCCTATCGGCCAGTTCCAGATGATCCAGGAGCAGCTCGGCCGTATGTCTGTGGAGCATGACGCGGCGAAACTACTGGTTTACAGAGCTGCATGGGAGAAGGACAACGGCAAGAAGGGCAACACACTCTCTACTTCCATGGCCAAGTACTACGCTGCCGAGTCCGCCAACTTCTGCGCCTCCGAAGCAGTCAAGATCTTCGGCTCTTACGGGTTCTCTTCAGAGTATCCGGTTGAACGATTCTACAGGGATGCCAAGTCCTATCAGATTGTCGAAGGCACTTCCAACATCCAGAAAATGATCATAGCCCAATTCGCGTTGGGATACAGAAAATAATTGAGGAGGTACGCATATGGCCACAGAAGTGACCGTTCCCATGGTAGGTAAGATTGTCAATGTGCTCGTTAAAGTTGGAGACAAAGTGAGCGAAGATGATCAGATCGCAACACTTGAAGCTATGAAAATGGAGATGCCCATCGTTGCGCCAACAGACGGGGTCATTAAAGAGATACTGGTGGCAGCCGGACAGGAAGTGGATGCGGACACAGTGCTCGCGATCATTGAATGATCTCAAGGCGGTGAAACGATGCTGGTAGCGGGGTTGGATATAGGTTCTATTACAACAGAGGCACTGCTCTTCGATAAGGAAAAGGGTCTTCTCGGTTATGCCATATTGCCCACAGGAGCTGATTCGAAGAAGACTGCAGAAACTGCACTGGACAAGGTTCTGATGGCCCCTTCCAAGGCTCGTTCAGATATCTCCTATGTCATTGCCACTGGATGCGGCAGGAAGCGGGCGGAGTTTGCCAAGGAAGCAATCACCGAGATCACCTGTATTGCGAGGGGCGCCAGCTTTCTCTTTCCCGATGCAAGGACTATCATCGACATAGGCGGCCAGGACACCAAAGTGATCAGGGTGGACGAGAGGGGCCGCGTTGTCGAGTTCGAGATGAACGACAAATGTGCAGCCGGCACAGGCAGGTTCATCGAGGTAATGGCAAACGCCCTTAATGTTGAGTTGGGTAAGATAGGCGACCTTTCCCTGAACCACAAAAAAGAGGTCACCATCAGTAGCATCTGCACCGTGTTCGCTGAGTCAGAGGTAATCTCGCTCGTGAGCGAGGGGCAGGAGCTGGAAGATATCGTCTACGGTATTCATCGGGCCATTGCCGACAGAACCATGGGGCTGATCAACAGGCTGGGCGGAGTACAGGAAAAGGTCGTCATGTGCGGCGGGGTGGCAAAAAATATCGGGGTGGTCAAGGCGCTGGAAAAGGCGCTGGGTACGTCAATACAGACATCTGATGAACCTCAAATCGTAGGCGCTCTCGGAGCTGCACTTCTGTCACTGGAGAAAGTCGCCTGAATCAGTGATGCTTGATTTTAAAGGGCCGGTTGGGGACAGACAATCCCTCGCCGGCCTTTTAGTTTTTCATGTCAGTTCACTTCACGAGTATACCGCTTCTTCGCCACCTCGAATTGATTTGTTAACAGGATCTTTAGCTATGACATATGAGAGGGTTGGCATAGGAGTGCCCTAAGAGACGTACGGCGTCCACATCAGGCATAGGTGAACGCTCGATGCCGATTTGGATTCAAGATGGAGACCGAGGCGAGCCGAGGCCTGGGCTACGCAGGCGTACCTGGCGGTACGTCGAGTAAGAACAGGCTGAAGGGCAACGAAGGTATACGCTTGAAGGCGAATCGGCATCAAGCTGCGGCGCGTTTGACTTTAGATGTGAGCGCCTTGATCGCGTCCTTCAGACCGTCGAGAGTTAGCTCGTACATGGGGAAGAGGCGGCCTATGGCGTCGACCGTGGGATGACGCCAGTACTCTCTGGGCGTAGGATTGAGCCAGACACTGTACTCATAATGGTTCTTGATCCGCTTGAGCCAGTCTGCGCCTGCTACCTCGTTGGAGTAGTAATAGTCTATGCACCCATACTTGTCGAACAGCTCTCCCGGACCCATCCTCGCATCACCGACAAGAATCACCTTGTACCCGCTGTGATACGTTGCGATCACCTTCTCCGTAGGGATGGGTTTGGCGTTCCATAAATCCTCGTAGAGGTCCTGATAGATGCAGTTGTGGAAGAAGAAATATTTCAAATCCTTAAAGTGTTCGCTCTGCACGGCTGCGGAGAAAAGCCTTTCGCAGAGATCAGCATACGGTGCCATTGACCCGCCCGTGTCCATCAGAAGGAGCAGCCTGATGGCGTTCTTCCGGGATTTGGCAAAGATCAGCTCGATCTCGCCACCTTCCTTTGCAGTCTTGTCGATGGTTTGGTCGATATCCAACTCTTCCTCCGCCCCTTCGCGCCTCAGCTGTCTCAACTTCTTCAGGGCCACCTTTGTCTGTCTTACGTCGAGGATGAGGTCGTGCCGGTAATTCTTGAAACGCCTCTCTTGCGCCACCTTGACAGCAGAGCCCATCCATCCTTCCCCGCCGACTCTGATGCCACCCGGATAGTACCCGTAGGCGCCAAAAGGTGACCGTCCACCGGTCCCGATCCATTTGCTTCCGCCGTCATGGCGCTCCTGTTGCTCCTTCAACCTTTCTCTGAACTGTTTCAGCATTTCTTCGAGCCCCATCTTTTCCTTCATCTCCTCGAGTATCCTCTTCATCTCCTCGAGCTCTTCGGGGCTCAGTTTGGGCAGTTTGTTGAGCGGGTTTTCAAGCCACTCGGTGACCTTTTCCAGGTCAAGGGGCTCAGTCGAAATGCCGCCGAAATACTCGTTGAAAGCCAGATCGAACTGATCGTAATAAGCTTCGCTCTTGACGAGAAAGGCCCGGCCGATATAGTAGAGTTGGTTCAGGCTCGTCCCCATGAACCCTTTGTAAATGGCCTCTGTGAAGGACATCCACTCGGTGATGGAAACGGGCACCCCTTTGCTGCGCAGCTTATAGAAAAAGTCTATGAACATTCGTCTCTCTCCGGCCTCTCTTTAGAATCTCCTTCTGAAGCCTGAGGTTGCGCCGCTCGCGACCCTGCCGACCTTTTCAGTATCCTGTTCAGTCTTCAGAAGGGTGCCGAGGAAGGGAAGCTCGGAGGCGATCCTGTCGACATTAACGCCTCCCATGGAGAGTGCTTTTATCCAGTCCAGGAGTTCGCTCGTGGATGGCTTCTTCCTGAGCCCGTCCACCTGGCGTATCCAGTAGAACTTCTTGATGCACTCCCTGACCAGCTTATCCTGGATGTCGGGATAGTGCACCCTGATGATCCGCTCCATCATCTCTTCATCAGGAAACTCTATGTAATAAAAGATACAGCGTCTCAAGAAGGCATCGGGCAATTCCTTTTCAGAGTTGCTGGTGATGACAACGATCGGCCGCTGCTTGGCTGCGACCTCCTCGTTCAACTCGGTGATGTGAAAGGACATCTCATCGAGCTCGTTGAGCAGGTCATTGGGGAACTCGATATCTGCTTTGTCAATCTCGTCGATAAGAAGCACGACCTGGTCTTCCGATGAAAAAGCCTGTCCCAGCCTGCCGAGCTTGATGTACGCCCGGATATCGGATATGTCTTTGTCCTTGAAACGCGCATCGTTCAGTCTCTGAACTGTATCGTACACGTAGAGGCCGTCCCGCGCCTTGGTCGTTGATTTAATATTCCAGATCAAGAGCTTCTTCTTGAGCGCCTCGGCGATGCTATGGGCAAGCAACGTTTTGCCTGTACCGGGCTCACCCTTGATCACCAAGGGTTTGGCCAGGTTCACGGCCACGTTGACAATCTCCATAAGCGGTTTCGATGCAATGTAATCCGCACTCCCGCGGTATCCCTCGTTAGCTTTACTCATTATTGGCCTCCAGGTCTAAAGGAAGAATCTAAGCGAAAAACCTCATAATTAATATACGATTTTACGCCGGTTTTGTCAATCGAAGGGCCTAAATACGGGCGATTACACTGCGTTCACGCTTTGTGGCATGTATACAAAAAAGAAAACGGAATCCACGCCGGCGCGTCTATCGTACGGGTTGACTTTTGGCAGCTTATTGTACATATTCTTACCGCATGAAACGGGAACTGCAACGGCTTAAAAAGCTCAGAAATATCGGCATAGCCGCCCATATCGACGCGGGCAAGACGACCGTTACCGAGCGGGTCCTTTATTACACGGGAAAGACTTACAAGATAGGGGAAGTGCACGAAGGAACCGCGACCATGGATTACCTTCCGCAGGAACAGGAACGGGGTATCACCATCACCTCGGCCGTCACAACCTGTTACTGGAATGATCACGAGATTCAGATCATCGATACTCCGGGACACGTTGATTTCACCATAGAGGTGGAAAGATCTCTCAGGGTGCTCGATGGCATGATCGCTGTCTTCTCAGGGGTGGAGGGTGTTGAGCCCCAGTCGGAAACCGTGTGGCATCAGGCGGACAAGTTCAAGGTTCCGAGGCTCGCCTTTATTAACAAGCTTGACAGGGTCGGTTCAGACTTTTTTCACGTGCTCGACATGATGGTCGAAAAACTAGGTGCTAACCCTCTTCCCGTGCAGATACCGCTGGGCAAAGAAGACGATTTCTACGGTGTCGTCGATCTGATCACTATGAAGGCCGTTGTGTGGGACGAGGACAGCCTCGGCGCAACACTCCACCATGTTGCGATACCTGACGATGTCAAGCAGATTGCCCGCAACTACCGGGAGAAGCTGTTTGAAAAACTCTCCCTCCTCGATGACAGCTTCATGGAGCTTTATCTCGATGGAAAGGAGATAGATGAACAGACGGTCCATGACGCGATAAGAAAAGCGACCATTGCTTTAAAATGCGTTCCCATAGTCTGCGGTGCAGCGCTCCGGAACAAAGGCGTTCAGCCGCTTCTCGACGCAGTCGTATGGTACCTTCCGTCTCCACTTGATCTCCCTCCCACCGAAGGGCACGATCCTGTCACCGGCGAAACCGTGTACCGCGAGGCAGACCCTGATGAAGACCTGTGTGCCCTGGCCTTCAAGGTAGTGGTAACGGAAGGCAGGAAGCTCGTCTACATCAGGATCTACTCGGGCTCTCTCAAGGTTGGAGACGATATCTACAACGTGAATCTGCAAAAAAAAGAGAAGGTCTCAAGAGTTTACAAGATACACGCCAATCACAGGGACCGGATGGACGAGGCCCGGACAGGTGACATCGTCGGTATTGTCGGTTTGAAGGAGAGTTCCACCGGTCACACGCTGACAAAAACAAAGCCGATCCTCCTGGAGCCGATAGAGCTTTATCAACCGGTCATCTCCATGGCTGTCGAGCCCAAAAGGAATGTTGATCAGGAGAAGCTCCTTCTTGCTTTGCAGAGGGTGGCTGACGAAGACCCCACCTTCATTGTCAGGACCGACGAGAGCTCTTTTCAGACCGTCGTCTCGGGGATGGGAGAGCTTCACCTCGACGTTGTGATGCGGAGAGTAAAAGAGGAGTTCGGTGTCGACGTCCTGATGGGCAAGCCGCAAGTCGTCTACAAGGAATCGATTGAGCGCACGGCTACGGTGGAGCAACCGTTTGAGAAATTGATCAATGGCACACTATACCGTGGTTCGGTGACGCTTTCGCTTGCACCCAATGGCCGGGGCAAGGGCATCATAATCACTCCTGATATCCTCAAGCAGCAGCCGGAGTTCCCGTACGTCACGGCTATAGAGGAAGGCGTGACCGAAGGGTCTCAGATGGGCGTGGTCAGAGGCTTTCCACTGACCGACGTGCGGGTGACTATCCACGATGCCTCCTTCAACAATCCTGATTTCGCCCGTCTTACGCTGAAGATGGCAGCATACGAGGGATTCAAAAAGGCCTGTGGCGAGGCTGGGCCCGTACTTCTTGTGCCGCTGATGTCCTTGACGGTGACCACGCCAAACGAATTCCTCGGAGAGATAATAGCTGACCTGCACGCGCGGAAATGCCAGATCAACAACGTACAGTCGCAGGATAAGATCACCATCGTTGAGGCCAATGCTCCTCTCACCAGAATGTTCGGCTATTCCACGGATATACGGTCTCTTTCCCAGGGAAGGGCTTCCTTTACCATGTTCTTTTCTCATTACGACAAGGTCGAGAGTGAATAGGATCGGCGAGATTTTAAGCTTCCTGAGAGAGAAGGAAGAGTATGTCTCCGGAGACTACATCTCCTCGCGGCTTGGTCTTACGAGAACGGCTGTCTGGAAATACGTGAGACAGCTCCAGGAGATGGGTTATACGATTGACTCGCTCAAGGGTAAAGGCTATGGCCTGAGGGCGGCGCCTGACCGACTCTATCCGTGGGAAGTGGAGCGTTATCTCCGCACGGAATTCGTGGGCAGAAAGATACACTACAAGGAGTCTCTCGATTCTACAAACGGGTTGGCCTACCAGCTTGCGCTTGCTGACGCGGATGAAGGGACCTGTGTCGTTGCCGAAGCACAAAAGGCCGGTAAGGGACGCCTGCAGAGAAAGTGGTTCTCGCCGTACGGCAAGAATATTTATCTGTCAATCGTGCTGCGGCCGAGCCTCCATCCTTCTTCTGTTTATCCTGTGACCTTTTTGTCGTCTCTTGCTGTGTATGACACATTGCTTCTGTTTGGCCTCAAACCATTGCTCAAGTGGCCGAACGACGTGCTCGTGAACGGAAAGAAGATCTGTGGAACACTCCTTGAACTCTCCACGGAAGCGGACCTTGTCCGTTTCGTCATAGTCGGCATAGGGCTCAACGTGAACATAAGACATGGGGAAATGACAGACGATATACGGTTAAAAGCCACGTCTCTGCTTATCGAAACGAAAATTGCCTATGAAAGGGCCCGGGTTTGTGGCATGCTATTAAACAATATCGAAACCTATTACCATCTGTTGAGAAACCATGGACCGGTGAGGCTGGTGAGGACCTGGGAAGAGAAGGCCGAGATCAAAGGAAAATCTCTCGAGATCACGCAGCAGGGCGAGGTCTTCAGAGGCGTTGCCGAAGGGATCGCAGATGACGGCGCTTTGCTTCTCTCTGATCAGGGAGGAGTTCGCAGGGTGATCGCCGGGGACGTATCTTTTTAAGCCATGCTCCTAGTCATCGACATAGGCAACACCAATATTGTTTTCGGCGTTTACAAGGATGACACGCTTGTCAATCACTGGCGCCTGAGCACCGCCATCCAGAAGACGGTGGATGAATACGCCATTCTCTTGAACAGCCTGGTCTACTTTGAGAAAATCAAACTGCAGGATTTCCACAGCGCCATCATATCCTGTGTTGTGCCCCCGCTTCTAAATTCTTTTCAGCAAGTCTGCTCGAAGTATATAGGCATCGAGCCCGTCATTGTCGAGCCGGGCATAAAGACAGGCATGCCCATCCTGTATGAGAATCCACAGGAGGTTGGGGCCGACCGCATCGTCAATGCCGTGGCTGGTTATGAGCGGCACAAGAAGGCGCTCATCATTGTTGATTTCGGCACTGCGACGACCTTCGACTATGTCACGCCAAAGGGCGAATACCAGGGCGGTGTTATTGCGCCGGGCATGATGATATCGCTGGAAGCCCTGTTCGAACGTGCCTCCAAGCTGCCGCGGGTTGAGCTGGTAAAGCCTAAAGATATAATAGGCAGAAACACCGTGACCGCAATGCAGGCTGGTATCATATATGGGTACGTGAGCCTTGTTGACGGTATCGTCAAACGAATGAAGGACAAGGTGAAGACCGACCCTTACGTGATAGGGACAGGCGGACTGGCAAACCTTATCTATAAGGAATCGGAGGCCATCGATGAAGTGGACGAGTTCCTGACGCTGAAAGGTCTCAAGATCCTCTACGAGAAAAACAAGGACCAGCACAAACCCAAATAGAGCCTAAGCTCGAATATCTAATGTCTAGAATCTAAACAAATCCCGAATATCGAATGTTCTAAGGGACGTCTTCTGTGGGGCTGGTTTAGAAATTTGATCATCTGATATTGTTTAGGATTTCGAGGGCCTGTTGCCCAACTCATGACATGAACTCCGTTGTTGTAAGCGTTATATCATAAATAATGTTCATATTTGTATACAATTTTATTGACAAGATGGC
>Ga0335070_10008797_pt1 | contig 11843 bp, 5 predicted proteins | sample Lox_Sample_13_FD_206722 | JGI IMG/M metagenome (GOLD analysis project Ga0335070, IMG submission 206722) | Soil microbial communities from Loxahatchee National Wildlife Refuge, Florida, United States - Lox_Sample_1.3 | ecosystem: Environmental > Terrestrial > Soil > Wetlands | place: USA: Florida...
GCCTCGTCTACGTAGAAGACCTCGTCCTCGTCGCTGGCCCTCTTCACCAAGCGATCGATCTTCTTCAGGGTTCGGCGCCGGCCGCGGACCGGGATGCGCAGTCCAGCCCGGGGCCGACCACGCCGAATCTGGTTCGCAAGCAGCACGTTGCGAACGTGGCTTGGGCTGAGCCTTACGCCGGTGTCCTGGGTGAGCTGCACCGCCAGCAACTCCAGCGTCCAGGTCGTGCGCTGCCACCCGAGGGCCTGGGGCGACCGGTCGATGTACCCGACCAGAGTGCCCTCCACCGCGGTGGACACCTTGGTCGGCTCCCGGCGCTGGCGCTGGTCGAACAGAGCCTCCTCGCCCAACTCCTCGAAGCGATAGAGGGTTCGGTACACGGTGGCGCGGGCGCAGCCCGTGATCGCGGCAGCCGCCGACGGCTCGTGGCCCTCGTGGAGCAGCAGCAGGATCCGGGCACGAAGGGCCTCGATCCGGCTGCGGGTCTTCTGGAGGAGCCTCTTCATCCGTCGCCGTTGCCCTCGGGCGAGCCGAAGGCTTATCGTCATCGAGGGGGATCTCCTGGGCTTGAGTGTGTTCTGGCGAATTCACTCGTAGCCCAGTTGGTCCCTCCTCTCGATCTTTCTGATCCCGGTTCAGTGCAGGATATTTAGAATACCGGAGAAACCAACGACAGCAGCTCTTCGGCGAACTTGGTGACAAGATTCTCGTGAACGGCACCTATGCGCCATACGTCGACGTTCCGAGGGGTCTTGTTCGCTTCCGGATTCTCAATGGGTCGAATGCGCGTCGCTACAACTTCGTCTTCTCGGACGGCCGTGCCTTCTACCAGATAGCGTCGGATGGCGGCTTTCTCGATGCGCCCGTAAAGCGGACGAACATGGTGCTGGCGACGGGCGAGCGTGCCGAAATCATTGTCGACATGAAATCCGGAGATCAGCCGGTAACCCTGATGAGCGATGCCGTTCCAGGTAGACCAGATCCTCAGCCGCGATGGCAAGCCGCCGGCGGACTATGAACGGGGATGGAAGAACACGGTCTTGGTCAATCCGGTCGAGACGGTAAGGGTGATCGCTCGGTTTAGCGACTATTCAAATCCGAACGTACCCTATATGTACCATTGCCACATTCTGGACCACGAGGATATGGGCATGATGGGACAGTTCGTCGTTGTTGATGATCCTTCGGCCAAGACTGGCGTCGCGTCTCCGCTAACAGAGATGGAGAACGCCGAAGTCCCCGCCGGGGGCGCACACGAGATGAGTCATCCGTGAAGGGTGTGGCCGCTGCGGAGCGAGCATAGGCGCAGGATCGCCTCAGCGCCCCGAAACGCTTGTAGTGCGGTCCGGTGATGTCCAGGCTGTCGAGATGAGGTGGAGGCAGGCCCTCTCGATGACGCCGGTGGCGATGGCAGGTCTTGGCAGCGCGGGAGACCGTTCCCTTGAACACAGCCCTGCTGTGAGTGAAGTGGCGGCACCGGGACAAGTGCCGCCGAAACTGAGCGAGGAACTCGTCGTCGAGCATCGAGCCGGCCATGCGGCGCTCATCCACCTACCGGCCGAGGTGAACCGCGGTTCGGATGTAGCCGCTGAGCGTGCAAGGGGAGTACAGCGCCTCGGCGAGAACGCCGCTAAGCCATCGACAGGCGGCCCGATGGTCCCGCGGGTGCGCGAAGAGTTTCGTTCAAGTTGGGGGTGTGGTCGTCGTTGCTTTGCCTCGCGCGGGGCCCCCCAAAAAGGGGTGCCCTTCTCGTTCCGGCGCCGGAGCGCTCAGCGGGTGATCCCAAAACACCTCGCGGTAGGTCGGGTCACCTCCGCGCGACTGAGAGACGGGCTGATGGCAAGTCCAGTGAACGAGGCCGAGCCGCTGCGGCGTGAGGGAAGCGCCTTGGACCTCTCGTGCTACACACTGGAGCCACTGCAAAGCGATCAGCTCTACGTTCTTTACCGAGGTGTTCGTGCAGGTGACGCGCCGCCGGGCCGCGCATCCGTGCTCGTGCGCGAGCCTGTGTCAGGGCGCGGTGTCCCTGAAATTCTTGCGTACCTGCAGCATGCCTACGCGTTGCGCAACGACCTCGAGCCGTCCTGGGCGACCCGTCCCCTCGCTCTCGTTCAGCATGGCGGACGGACGTCGCTCGTCCTCGAAGACCCCGGAGGCGTGCCCCTGGCTCGACTCTTCGGGCGCGACCACGGCTTGGCACACGACCTCGGCCTCTTCTTGCGTGTGGCGACCGGGATCGCCTGCGCCGTCGGACGGATGCACGCTCGCGGACTTATCCACAAGGACCTGAAGCCCACGAACGTGCTCGTGGACCGGGTCACCAGCCGGGTCTGGCTGACCGGGTTCGACATCGCCTCCCGGCGACCGCGTGAGCGGGCGGCTGCGCAACCTCCGCAGATCATCACCGGAACGCCCTCGTACATGGCCCCGGAGCAGACCGGGCTCATGGACCGATCCATCGATCCGAGGACCGACCTGTATTCGCTGGGGGTGACGCTCTACGAGTTGTTGACCGGCACCCTTCCATTCACGGCGGGCGACGTCGTCGAGTGGATGCACAGCCACGTCGCACAGCCGCCCGTACCCCCCGCCGACCGACTGCCCGGCGTCGAATCTGTGCGCGGCGCCGTTTCGGGTATCATCACGCGCCTCCTCGCAAAGGCTCCCGAAGACCGCTACTACACTGCACACGGCATCCAGCGCGACCTCGAGCGCTGTATGGTTCAATGGGAAGCGCAACGCCGCATCGACGAGTTCCCGCTCGGGGAGGATGACGCACCCGACCAGCTGGTCATCACGCAGCAGTTGTACGGGCGCGAGCGCGACATCGAGACGCTGCTGGCATCGTGCGAGCGAGTTGCTACCGACGGGATTCCGGAGCTCCTGCTCGTCTCGGGATTCACCGGGATCGGCAAGTCGTCGCTCGTAGCCGAGCTGCTGAAGATGCTCGTCGCGAGACGTGTCGCCGTCGCCTCCGGCAAGTTCGATCAATCCAGGCGGGGGGTTCCCTACGTTCCCATCGCCCAGGCGTTTCGCGCCCTCATCGCGGGACAACTCGGCAGGAGCGAGGCGGAGCTTGCGGTATTCCGCGACCGCCTCCGCGACGCGTTGGGTCCGAACGCGCAGATCGTGGTCGACCTCGTGCCCGAGCTCGAGCTAGTCGTCGGGAGGCAGCCTCCGGTCGCAGCTCTGCCCCCCAGGGACCACAAGGCACGGGTTCATCTGGTGCTTCGGCGATTCATCAGCGTGTTTGCGAATCCGAAACGCCCGCTGGTGCTCTTCCTGGACGACGTGCAGTGGGCCGACGCGGCGACCCTGGACGCACTCGAGGACCTGCTGACGGATTCGGAGGTCCGCCATCTGGTGGTCATCGCCGCGTACCGCGACGGTGAGGTGGATGCCACGCATCCGTTCACGGCCAAGTTGCAGGCAGTCCAGAAGACCGGCGCGGCCGTACGAAGCGTCAAGCTCGCGCCACTGAGCCACGACGACTTGACAAGGTTGGTAGCCGACACGCTGCACACCGACCTCTTACGCGTCGCCGATCTCTCGCGCCTCATTCACCAGAAGACTGGTGGGAATCCGTTCTTCGCGGTCCAGTTGCTGCGGGCGATCGAAGAAGAGGGCCTGCTGCGCTTCGACCACGAAAAGGGCCGGTGGACCTGGGACCTAAGTCGTATCCTTACCAAGGGGCACACCGACAACCTCGTGGACCTCCTGGTCGAGCGGTTCTACCGCCTGCCTGCCGAAACGGTGTCGGCATTGCAGCAGATGGCCTGCGTTGGAAATGCGGCTGCCCGATCGATGCTGTCGATCGTCCTCGATCGGCGCGAGGAGCAAGTCGACGCCGCCCTATCGCCTGCGGTCCATCTGGGGCTGCTCGATCTTCAGGAGGCCGATGGCAAAGTGTCGTACCGGTTCGTTCACGACCGCGTGCAGGAGGCCGCCTATTCGCTGAGCTCGGAGCGAGAGCGCGCGGCGGCTCATCTTCGAATCGGGACTCTCCTCGAGGCGCACACGCTCGCCGAGGATCGCGAGGCCACGGTCTTCGAAATCGTCGCCCAGCTCAATCGGGGTGCGGCACTGATCACCGAGCCTGCCGAGCGCGAGCGGCTCGCGGAGAACAACCTCCTGGCCGCTACGCGCGCCAAAGCTTCGTCCGCATATGCCTCAGCGCTCGAGTATGTCAAGGCCGGCATTCGTCTACTGCCGGCGGACGCTTGGGATCGGCGACACGAGCTTGCGTTCGAGCTCGAGTTACTGTGCGCCGAGTGCGAGTCCCTGATCGGCGCGCATGCGACTGCGGCCGGTCGGCTGTCAGAGCTGTCCTCGCGTGCCGTTACCACGATCGAGAGGGCAGCCGTCGTGGGCCATCGCACCGACATCTACTACGCGCTTGATCAGGCCGACAAGGCCGTTGACGTGGCGCTCGAATACCTGCAGCACATCGGCATCCACTGGCCACGGCATCCGACCGAGGACGACGCGCGGCACGAGTACATGATCACCTGGTCGCGCCTCCGAGAGCGCCCAATCGAGCACCTGCTCGAGCTGCCACTAATGACCGACCCCGCGTCGCTCGCGACGATGAACGTCCTGGCGACGGTCGGACAGGCGATGTTCTTCACGGAACCGAACCTGTACGTGCTTGCGGAGTGTCTCGCGGTTCGTCTCAGCCTCGATTGCGGCAACACGGATGCCTCCTGCGATGCTTACCTCAGGCTCGGGTTGATCACTGCCCAGCGCTTCGGCGAGTACGGGGCTGGCTTCCGCCTGGGGAAGGTGGGGTTCGACCTCGTCGAGCGGCGCGGGTTGAAGCGGTTCCTTGCTTCTACCTACACGGGATTCGCGTCCGGCTTGATGCCGTTCGGGGCACATGCCGGGGTGGTGCGTGACGCAATCCCTCGCGTCTACGACCGCATCGCGAACGAGTTTGGCGATCGGCTGCAGGCCGTCTGGTACGGACCCCAAGTCGTGGATAAGCTCCTCGCCGCCGGCAACAACCTCGAGGAGGTCCAGCGCGAGGCAGTAGAGGCCCTGAAGGCCCAAACGAACTCATCGGTATCGATAGGATCCGAGATCGTCATCGCGACCTCGCAGCTTGCGTTCGTACGAACGCTCCGAGGACTGACGGACGTGTTCGGGTCGTTGGACTCGCACGACTTCGACGAGCGTCGGCTCGAGCGGCAGGTTTCGGAGAACCCATCCCTGGTCTTTGCAGCGGGATGGTACTGGGTTCTAAAGCTAATGGCCCGCTTCTTCGCTGGCGACTACATGGCCGCGCTCGAAGCAACGTCCGAGGCTACGCAGGCGCAGCGCATGTCAGTGCCCATGCTCTTCTACGCCGCGGATCATCACCTGTTCGGCGCGCTCGCTCACGCCGCGGCCTTCGGTCCGGCTACATCCGACGCTCGGCGTCACCACATCCTCGAGATGCACCGGCACCACCGGCAGCTTCAGGCGTGGGCCGAGAACTGCCCGGAGAACTTCGAAAACCGTGCGGCTCTCGTTGCAGCCGAGATTGCGCGTATCGAGGGCCACGAGCTCGATGCGCAGCGCCTGTACGAACAAGCCATCCGCGCAGCTCGCGACAACGGCTTCGTGCACCTCGAGGCCCTCGCCTGGGAAGTGGCGGCGCGGTTCTATGCGGCGAAAGGGTTTGACAGGATCGCGCAAACGTACCTGGGGGAGGCGAGGGAGGCGTACTCTCGCTGGGGTGCCGCCGGGAAGGTGCGACAGCTCGACGGCACGTATCCTGACCTGCGGCAGGACCAGCCGTCTAGGGATCCACGAAGCACGATCGGCGCCGCGGTCGACCACCTCGATCTCGCGACGGTGCTGCGGGTCTCGCAGGCCGTCTCCGGCGAACTCGTGCTGGAAAGGCTGATCGAGGCGCTGCTCCGGAGCGCGATCGAGCATGCGGGCGCCGAGCGGGGGCTCCTCGTCGTGCAGCAGGGCACGGAGTTTCGCATCGAGGCGGAAGGGATGACGAGCGGGGGGGCGGTGGCGATCCGCCTCCGTGGGCCCTGGACCATGGATCTGCCCGAACGCATCGTCCGGTATGCGGCCCGGACCCAGGAGCCGATCATCCTCGATGACGCCTCTGCCCTGGCAAACGTCGATGACGACTACGTCCAGCGGCACCATGCCCGATCGATCCTCTGCCTGCCGCTGGTGAAGCAGGGCAAGTTCGTCGCGTTGCTCTATCTCGAGAACAACCTCGCGGTCGGCGTCTTCACGCCGAAGCGGATGGCGGTGCTGAACGTGCTCGCGGCCCAAGCCGCCATGTCGCTTGAGAATGGACGCCTCTACCGTGAGCTGCAACAGCGCGAGTCCAAGATTCGCCGCCTCGTCGACGCGAACGTGGTCGTCGGCGTGCTGATAAGCGATCTCGAAGGTCGCATCCTCGAGGCGAACGACGCCTTCCTCGCCATGGTGCGTCACGCGCGGGTGGACGTCGCCTCGGGGCGGCTGAATTGGTCGGTGCTGACGCCCCCTGAGTGGCGGCAGGCATCCGAGCGGGCCGTGTTGCAGATCAGGGCGACCGGCGCGTGCGAGGCCTTCGAGAAGGAATACTACCGCAGCGACGGAACCCGCGTACCGGTGCTCGTCGCCGCTGCAGCCATTGAGGGCACTCCGACCGAGTCGGTCGCGTTCGTGGTCGACCTCACCGAGCGTAAGCGGGCAGACGAGGAACGTGAACGGCTTCGCCAGGCACAGGCAGACCTGGCGCGCATCAACCGCGTCACCATGATGGGGGAACTGGCCGCATCGCTGGCCCATGAGATCAAGCAGCCCATCGCGGCGGCGATCACGAACGCCAACGCATGCCTGCGGTGGCTGTCGCGCAGCCCTCCCAACCTGATGGAGGCCCGCGCCAATGCCGCACGGCTGGTGAAAGATGCGACCAGGGCGTCCGAGATCATCACCCGCGTACGATCCTTGTACAAGAAGGACACGCCGCACCGTGAACTGGTGGACGTCAACGGTCCCATCCGCGAAACGGTCGAGCTGCTCCGGAGTGAGGCGTCCCGGTTCTCGGTCTCGATGCGCACCGACTTGGCATCGGACCTTCCCTGTGTGAGTGGCGATCGGGTGCAGCTGCAACAGCTGCTCATGAATCTGATCCTGAACGGCATCGAGGCGATGAAGGACGCGGGGGGCACGCTCAGCGTCGAGTCGAGGTGCGGGGCCCGTGGCGAGGTATTGATCAAGGTGTCCGACGAGGGAAGCGGACTACCAGAGGGCAAGGCTGAGGAGATCTTCGAGGCCTTCTTCACCACGAAGCCGCAGGGCACGGGGATGGGGCTCGCGATAAGCCGTTCCATTGTCGAGACGCACGGCGGACGGGTCTGGGCTACGCCCGGAATCGAGCGGGGTGCATGCTTCAACGTGTCGCTTCCCGCCGTTGAGTCCGTTTCGAAAGAGCCCGCGGCTAGGGCCTGAAGAACTGCACCATCAAGTCATCCAGCGCAAACCCGCGATGGCTAGCGCCAGCATCATCGCGGCCCAGAAGTACTGGCGGTGACGGCAGGGCTCGTGGCCGTGGCGAACCATGCCGCCGTGCCTCCTACGGCGGGTCTCCACAGAGGCACCGATCCTCGCGGGGGCCTCCTTACCGAGGATCCTGGAGATCTCGTGGCCAGCGGCGCGGTCCCGTCGACAACCGAAGGGCGAGGCGGAGCCCGCGATGGCGGCCAACGCAAACTGGCCACAGTTTTCATAGCCACACTTCCCGCAGTTCCTCTTTGGCAAGAGCGCGACGATCTCCCTTGCGTGGCTTGTGTTGGGTCGGTCTGATGACATGTGATCCTCGTTACTGGGTCAGGCAGTCAGCGGTTTCGGGGACTTCCCGCTCCCGCGCTGAATGGAGAGTGAAGCCCACGAGCCCCCTGGTGTTGTGTGCGGTTGCGCGTACGACTGCCAAGCGCCCCCGGCTTTCGGAGGACGCGATCCAGGGCTCTGCGCGGACGATCGCCCGGTTCATCGCTTGAGCGGCAGCGCGCCCTCAAGTCAAAGACCCAGACCCTGAACGACGGTCACCCACATGGCGGCCAATGCTCCGGCCGCGCCACCGACGAGGGCCGCGAGCACGACCGCGCGTACTCAGACCGACCAGGGTCTGGGCGGGCCGTCATTTGCCGGCGCATTCTCCTTCGTCCGCCCGACCTCCCGGGCGGTGGGAGGTGAGGCACGGGGCCGGTCTCCCCGGTCCTTCGACCCCGCAAGCCGGCGAACGGCGGCCATCACGCTGGCTACCCGCGCCCCTCTGGAGCCTGCCATCCGCCGCCCAGCGCCTCGTACACCTGCACGACCGTCAGCAGCTCGTTGAGCCGCGCCTGCGCGAGGCCGATCTCGGCCGAGAACGTCCGCGTGTCGGCGTCGAGGACCTCGAGATAGCTCGTGGCGCCGCCGGCGTAGCGTTGCTCTGCCAGGGCTTGGGCCTCCCGAGCCGAGCTGGTGAGCCGCTCCTGGTGCTCCCGGAACTCGCGGTCCCTGCGGTACGCCACCAGCGCGCCCGATACGTCACGGAACGCAAGCTGAATCGTCTGCTGGTACGTGAGCAACTGCTCCTTCTTCTGGGCCTCCGCGAGCTTTATGCCGGACCGGAGCCGGCCGCCGTCGAAGATCGGCTGTGTCAGCGAGCCAACGAAGCTCCACACCGCGGACGGACCCTTGAACAGATCGGCGAGCGCCGAGCTCTGGGTGCCCGCGCTCCCCGTTAGCGTGATCGCCGGAAAGTACGCGGCCCGGGCGACGCCGATGTCGGCGTTGGCGGCGACGAGGCGCGCCTCCTGGACCTGGATGTCGGGCCGGTTCTCCAGGAGCGAGGAAGGGGCGCCGGGGGGAATGAGCGTCTCGCGGGGCTGTTCGGTAAGTCTCCACCCGCGCGCGATGGGCCCAGGGTTGCGGGCCAGGAGCGCGCTGAGCGCGTCCTCCTGCTGCTCGCGGCGCCGCTCCACGTCGACCATGGTCTGGGAGGCGGAGTACACGAGCTGCTCGGCCTGGCGAACGTCCAGCATGGAGGCCGCCCCCTGGCGCTCGCGCAGCTGCGTGAGCTCGAGCGACTGCTGGTCGGAGGCCAGGGTGCGCTGGGCGATCTCAAGCTCGAGGTCCAGCTCCAGGAGCTGGTAGTAGCCGCTCGCCACGTTCGCCACTAGGGTGGTGACCACAGCCCGACGGTTCCACTCGGAGGCGAGGAGGTCGGCGCGGGCTGCCTCGGTGGCGCGCCGGTACCGTCCCCAGAAGTCGAGGGCCCAAGTCGCCGACGCGGTCCCCTGGTAGGTGTTGCCGATGATCAGACCTCTCGGGCCGGGCGCGCGGGAACGCTCGGCGGAGGCGCCCACGGCCAAAGTGGGGAGCTGGTCGGCGCGCGTGATCCCCAGTTGCGCCTCGGCCTCCTCGATGCGGGTTGCCGCGACGAGCACGTCCCGGTTCCGGGTCAAGGCCTCGTGGAGAAGTGACTGGAGGGTGGGATCGGGGAACACTTGCTCCGGGCTAGCATCGCCGATCGACTCCCCGGGCGCACCCGCCTCGGCGGCACCGCGGTAAGCAGGCGGCACCTCGACGTGGGGGCGGCGGTAGTCGGGGCCCGTTGCGCACCCGGCCAGAAACAACAGCAACAACGAAGCCCATCTCATCGCGCGCCCTCCGGCTCACCCTTGAGCGGCACGTGGGTCTCGCGTCGGCGCCGGCTCGACAGCCGCTCCACGACGACGAACAGTACGGGGATGACGAAGATCCCGATCGCAGTCGCGGCGAGCATTCCGGTGATGACCACGGTGCCGAGGATCCGGCGCGAAACGGCACCCGCGCCGGACGCGATAAACAGGGGAGTCATCCCGAAGATGAAGGCGAATGACGTCATGAGGATCGGCCGGAGGCGCAGCCGCGCGCCCTCAAGTGCGGCCTCGACCAGCGGCCGACCCTTGAGCATCTCGTCCCGCGCGAACTCGACGATGAGGATGGCGTTCTTGGCCGCAAGCCCGACCAACATGGCGAGCCCGATCTGGGCGAAGACGTCGAGGTCGAAGTGCCGGAGCCAGAGGCCCAGAAAGGCACCCAGGACGGCGATCGGCACGGAGAGCAGAACCGAAAGCGGCAAGGACCAGCTCTCGTAGAGCGCAGCGAGGATGAGGAACACGACCGCGACCGAGAGCGCGAAGATCACGCTTGCTCGCCCCGACGCCTTCCTTTCCTGGTACGAGAGATCGGAGTATTCGTACCCCAGCTCGCGGGGCAGGACCTGGGCGGCCACCTGCTCGAGCGCGGCCATCGCCTGCCCGGAGCTGTAGCCGGGCGCCGCGGACCCGATGATCTGGGCGGCCCGGGACAGGTTGAACCGGTTGGTGTACGCCGGCCCCGAGGTCGACCGTGTGCTCGCTAGGGTCGAGAGGGGTACCATGCTGCCCTGTCCAGTTCGCACGTGGTACTGCGCGATGTCGCCCGGGGACATTCGGTCCTCGCCCTCGGCCTGCATGAAGACACGCCACTGGCGACCGAACCGGTTGAACTGGTTCACGTACAGGCCGCCCAGGTACGCCTGCAGCGTCTGGTACACGTCGGCGACGGCGATCCCCTGCGTGAGCACCTTGTCGCGATCGACGTCGACGTAGACCTGGGGCATCCCCGAGGCGTACAGGGAGTTCACCCTGGCGAGCTCGGGGCGCTTTCGCGCGGCGGCGAGGAACGCCTGGACGTTCCGGTCGAGGAACTCTGGGGTACCGCCGCTTCGATCTTGGATCCACATCGAGAACCCGCCGGCGCTGCCGAACCCCGGGATGGCCGGCGGGCTGAACGCGAAGACCATGGCCTCGGGGATCTGCGCCGCGAATGCCTGGTTCAGCTTGCGGAGGATCCCGGGCGCGTCCAGGCCCTTCCTCGTCCGCTCGCCCCATGGCTCGAGCTGCACGAAGACAAACGCGCTGCTGGGAGAGGAGACGCTGCTGAGCAGGCTGAACCCGGACACGGCGGCGTCCCCCTGTACGCCCTCCGTCTTCGCGAGGAGTCCCTCGATCTCGTGGGCGACGGCCTCGGTGCGATCGAGCGAAGCGGCGGGAGGGAGCTGCGCGTTGACGAACAGGTATCCCTGATCCTCCTCCGGGACGAAGCTCGTCGGCAGTTTGCGACCGAGGAGCACGTCACCTGCGGCGAAAACAGCCACCATCGCCACGCCCACTATCGCCTTGCGTACGAGAACGTGGCTCCACCCGACGTAGCTGACCGTCGCCCGCTCGAAGATCTGGTTGAACTGGGCGAAGAACCACCCTACGGGCCCGCGCGCCGGGCGCCGCCGGCGCAGCAAAAGGGCCGAGAGCGCCGGCGACAGCGTGAGCGCATTGAACGCCGAGATGAGCACCGAGATGGCGATGGTCACGGCGAACTGGGTGTTTAGCCTCCCTTGAACGCCGCCGACGAAGGCGATGGGCACGAACACCGACGACAGAACCAGCGCGATAGCCACCACCGGCCCCGAGACCTCCTTCATGGCCTGAAGCGTTGCGTCGCGCGGCGACATCCCCTGTTCGATGTGGTGCTCGACGGCCTCGACCACGACGATGGCGTCGTCCACCACCAGCCCGATGGCCAGGACGAGCCCGAAGAGCGACAGCGTATTGATGGAGAAGCCGAGCAGCGGGAAGACAGCAAACGTGCCGATGAGCGAGACCGGGACGGCGATCATGGGGATGAGGGTCGCGCGCCAACTCTGGAGGAAGAGGAACACGACCAGCGCGACGAGCCCCAGCGCCTCCAGGATGGTGAGGAGGATCTCGCGGATGCCCTCGCGGACGGGGAGGGTGGTGTCGAGGCTCACCACATAGTCGAGGTCGCGCGGAAACCGC
>Ga0335070_10008798_pt1 | contig 11842 bp, 11 predicted proteins | sample Lox_Sample_13_FD_206722 | JGI IMG/M metagenome (GOLD analysis project Ga0335070, IMG submission 206722) | Soil microbial communities from Loxahatchee National Wildlife Refuge, Florida, United States - Lox_Sample_1.3 | ecosystem: Environmental > Terrestrial > Soil > Wetlands | place: USA...
TGTCGAGCCGGTCGTAGGCCGGCGCCGGAAAGGCATCAAGCGGCACGCGCTCGACGGTCGTGAGCACGATCTGCCGCGACGGCCGCGCGACGCTCGCGTCGAGCCGGTCGATCAGCGCGTCGGTCGCGTCGCCGAGCTCGCCGACGTGCAGGATGTCGACGTCAGGATAGTAATCGGGGCAGGCGGAGACCGACGGTCCGCCGAGCACGGTGAGCCTGCCGCGGCGATGGGCGCGCGCATTGAGATCGTCGATGAAACGGCGCTGGACGTGCATGCCGCTCGTCAGCACGGCGTCGGCCCAGTCGAGATCGGCGTCGGTCGCGGGCGCGACGTTCTCGTCGACGAAGCGCACGTGCCAGGTCTTCGGCAGATAGGCGGCGATGACCAGCAGGCCCTGCGGCGGCATGAACGCGCGGACGCCGGGGATCAGCGGAAAGGCGTGTTGAAAGGTGCCGAAGGAGGGCGCGTAGCGCGGAAAGACACAGAGGATGTGGCGGGCGTTGCGAGCCGTCCGGGACGTCGACCGAGGCCGTTCAGCCCGACCGATCGCCTCGCTCTGTCCCGCTGTCATGGCGCTCCTTCCCCCTCGCACGTGCTCTCGAACGCACGCGCGCAGGCGCCGGCGTTCTCTCCTCGCCACCAGCAACGCAGGGCGCCGCCGAACGGTTCCTTGGCCGGGGCGCGATCGACCGGGTTCGCGCGGTCGCGGTCGCGCGACTGGTGCGCAATGTACAGCCGCGCCCCGGCAGGCTAGGGTGGCCTTGCGGCGCGGGACCGACGCGCTTCGTCTTTGGTGTCGTCGGACACGATAGCACGGCAGACTGTCGACCGCGGCCCGAAAGCGCTCCCAGCGCCCGCTCGCCGTGCCCTGAAAGGAAGGAGACCAATGTCACAAGCAAAGGCCGGCGACCGGGTCCGGGTGCACTATACCGGCACGCTCGATGACGGCACCGAGTTCGATTCCTCGGTCGATCGCGATCCGCTCGAGTTCATCGTCGGCACCGGCGCGGTGATCCCCGGATTCGACCAGGCGGTCGTCGGCATGACACCGGGTGACAGCAAAACCGTCAGGATACTGGTTAATGACGCTTATGGGCCGCACGACGAGACGATGGTGCGCGAGGTCGAGCGCAGCGCCCTGCCCGACGATATCGAGCTCGAAGAGGGCATGCAGCTCCAGGCGACCGGGCCGCGCGGCGCGGTCGTCTTTACCGTCACCGGCTTTTCCGACGACATGGTGACGCTCGACGCCAACCATCCGCTGGCCGGTCGTGACCTCACCTTCGACATAGAATTGATCGAAATACTGTGATCGACGGCAGCCGTTCAGTCTCTAGATTCTTCTTGTCTAAGCGAGGCCACTTCTTCCATCCTTCCTTTGCGGTCACTCACGAACTCGACGAACTCTGCGTGGCGGATCGCCGGTCGCTCGAAAGCGCGGGGCATGGTGGTGCCCGCCACTGTCGTCTTGGCTAGGGCGGCTGGCGCGAGGGACTTGAAAGGAAGGGACATGGCGACTGGTACGGTCAAGTGGTTCAACGCGACCAAGGGGTACGGCTTCATTAAGCCGGATGGCGGCGGCAAGGACGTCTTCGTGCACATCACGGCGGTCGAGAAGGCCGGCATCGGACAGCTCAAAGAAGGACAGCGCGTCAGCTTCAAGGAACTGAACGAAGCCAAAGGCTCGAAGGCCGTCGATCTGGCGATCATCAACTAGCCGGACCTTGGCTGCCCGGCTCGGGAGCCACGGCGCTCCCGCCGGTGAACGAAAATGCGCGGGCCCGCATCGTGCGATGCGGGCCCTTTTTGTTGGCTTCAGAGTGGGGGCGGGTTAGGTCACATGGTCAGCGTCTGCAGGGCGATGACGCCGATACCGAGGCAGGCGCCGATCAGGAAGATGCCGACATCGAACAGGGTGTGGTTCAGCGGCTTCATTTCTTGCCTCCATCCTGGATGGCAATGCGCGGGCATTCGGTCGGGCTCAGATCGTGGCGGGCAGGGTCGCCAGACCCAGCGCGACACCGAAGGCGAACGGCGTGAAGGCGACGATCAAATTCTTGATGGCGGTCATGGCTGCATTCCCCGAGCAATCATTGTTGAAGACAAAATCTCATAACGACGAGGAAATGTCAAGTAATTTATTATTCTAATTTGAATATATATTTAGAATAACTTGGGTAAAAACTAGATATTCTAAATTTTATCGGAATTATTTCTTTTCTATTCTGGAATATCGGGAGATTTTTGAAGCGAATTCTTTCCCGCACCCTTGAAGATCTGGGTCGTCACGACAGCAGGTGCCCGTGCTAAACTTTTTTTATAGGGTCCCGCCGAGAATGGCGGCCGCCTGACGGCCGCGCGGGGCGGCCCCGGCGCGAGGGCGGGTCCACGCGAGCGAGGGGAAGAACGCGGCCGATGCCGGACAAACGTCTCTTGGTGTGCGACGACGAGGCTGATTTCGCCGAGTTCGTGCGCGCGGTCGCCGAGCCGTTGGGCTACGACGTCGAGATCGTCACCCGCTCGACCCGCTTCTCCGATGCCTATGAGCGCTTCCGGCCGACCGTCGTGCTGCTCGACATGGTCATGCCCGAGATGGATGGCACCGAGATCATCCGCTGGCTGAGCGCCCGCGGCGCCGCGGCGACGCGCGTCATCATCGCCACCGGCTTCACGCCGAAATACGCCGAGATGGCGCGCGTCATCGGCGAAGCCAGCGGCCTCCTGCGCGTCTCGACCATCGCCAAGCCGGTCGGCCTCGAGGCGCTGCGCGGCGCGCTCGCCTAGCGGCCGCCGAGACCCATCTGCCGGAACACGGCGCGCGCCAGCGCGCTCGCCGGATTGGCGATCTCGTTCATCACGTCGAAATGGTGGAAGCCCGGCATGTCGACATAGACGCCGGGATGGCCCTTGGCACGCCAGGCGGCGAGATATTCGTCCGATTGGCGGCGGAACTCGGGGGTGTCGCGCTCGCCATAGGACATGATGAGCGGACAGCCGCGCTTGGGCAGGTTGAGGAGGGGATTGTTGCGGACCGCGCCGGCCTCGTCGAGCTTCAGCCATTCGTTGACGAAGCTCTTCCGCACCGGGCGCAGGTCGTAGAGCCCGCTGACCGCTGTCGCGCCCTTGACCACGTCGGGCGGCACGCCGAAATCGCGCTCCCAGTCCGTCGCCAGCATCATGCCGACCAGATGGCCGCCTGCGGAATGACCGGAGATGAAGAGACGGTCGGGATCGGCGCCGAACGAACGCGCGTTCTTCCAAGTCCAGGCGATCGAGGCGCGGCACTGGCGCACGATCTCGTCGAGCGTGACGCGCGGCGCCAGCGCGTAGTTGATGACCACGACCGTCGCGCCGGCCGGCACCAGCGCCTCGGCGGCGAAGCTGTTCTCCGTGCGCGTGAGCAGCCGCCAATAGCCGCCGTGGATGAACAGCTGGATCGGCGCGTCGGGGCGTTCCGCCGGAAAGATGTCGAGCGTCTCGTCCGCGCTCGGCCCGAAGGCGACGCCGAGCTTGCCGGTGAAGCGGGCGCGCACGCGCGCGCTGTCCTCGTCATAGCGGCGCAGCACCGCGTCGAAATCGGGCGCCGTGCCGCGCGCGTTAAACGCCTCGTCGAGCTCGGCCTGGGTGAAATTGCCGTAGACCTTCATCGCCCCTCTCCCCGGAAAAGAGCGTGAGCATAGGCGACGGCTTTCCGGCCGTCACCTGCTTCAGCGGCGGGTATTGGGCTCTTGCGGCGGCAATTTCTGCTTGCGCCACAGCGACACGCCATAGGCGTCGCGCAGGCTCATGGTGTCGCCGCTGACCGTGCCGCTGTCGGCGAAGCCGGAGCCGACCATGAGCACGGTGTCGCCCTTGATGCGCAGCTCGACATAATAGCTGGCGATTTGGGGCGCGCAGCGCGTCCAGCGCACATGGGTGCGCAGCGTGCCGTGGAACGCGCCCGGACCGCGCTCGCCGATCAGCTCGAGCGTGCCGCTCTCGGTCGCGTCGCCGCACGGATGGCCGGTGTGCTTGATCGTCAGCGGCTCGAGCAGCCAGCGGCCGATGACCTTGGTCTTGTCGTCGGGCTTGCCGACGCCGTCGTCCGGCTGGTCGGTGCGCTTGGCCTCCTGGGGCGCCGCGGCGTCCTTGTTCGGGCCGTCGGGCCGGACGTCCTCGAGGGTCGGCCGCGCGCGGTCGGGCGGCGTCGTCTCTTCGGCCGGCGGCTTCTCGGCGGTCTGCGGCGTGACCGGGACTTGCGGCTGCGGCTCGGGTAGCTGGAGGAATTCGACGGGGATAGCCGTCGGCTTGTCGGGCAGGTGCGGCAGGTCGGGCAGGCCGAAGATGATCAGCGCCAGGGCCGCGAGGTGCAGCGCGGCGGACAGGCCGGTGCCGGCGGCGCGGCCGGGCGCGGGGCTGGAAAGGGTCGGCAGCACGGGGTCGGTGTATATCCGATCGTCCGGTCAGACGCGGGTCGGCCGGCCCAACCGGTCGCCCCCGAAGAAGGTAGGAGTCCCAAGACATTGCGACAAGGACTAAGGCCCGGGCCCGAGCGCAGCGCCGGTGCCGCTATGGCCGACGGCCGAGGCCGTGCCCACCGGAAGCGGGCAGCGCGGCGCGACCGGCCCATGCCAATAATTCGTTAGGCCGAAGGCCGCCCGGCAGTGCTAGCTTCGCCGCAAAAGGTGGGTACCGACGTTCCATGCAAAGCCTGATTTTCCTCCTGCTCAGCCTGTTCTCGCCGTTCCCGCGACCGAGCACGCTCGCCGAGCGGCTGGCGGCCCTGCCGACCGTGGGCCTGCCGACGCGGGCGCCAGTGACGATCTATTGGGACGAGCACCAGATCCCGTTCATCGAGGCCGCGCACGACACCGACCTGGCCTGCGCGCTCGGCGCCGTCCACGCCCATCTGCGCCTCAGCCAGATCGAGATGCTGCGGCGCATCGCCCAGGGCCGCATCGCCGAGATGGTCGGGCCGCGCGGCGTCGACCTCGACCATTCGTTGCGCGTGCTCGACCTGTGCCGGGCGGTGCCGGCGATCGAGGCCGAGCTGCCCGACGACACGCGGCGCTTTCTCGAAGCCTTCGTCGCCGGCATCAACCACTATGTGGCGAACGTCAAGGAGCTGCCGTTCGAGTTCAGGGTGATGGGCATCGGGCGCGAGCCGTGGACGCTCGCCGACGTGCTGTCGATCGGGCGGCTGATCGCGACCGACGTCAACTGGATGGACTGGCTGTCGCTGCTCAAGCTGCGCGGCCACAAGGAATGGCGCCAGTTCTGGGCGCGCCTGATCGAGAGCGGCAGCACCTCGGCGCCGAGCTTCCGCGAGCGCCGGCGGCTCGACGCGATGCGCCGCCTGCTGCGCGCCTTCGGCCGCTGGGGCAGCAATTCGATGGTGGTGGCGCGGCGCAAGAGCGCGAGCGGCGCCGGGCTGATCGCCTCCGACCCTCATGTGGGTCTGATGCTGCCGAGCCTGTGGCTGGTCGGCGGCTGGAAGTCGCCGTCCTACCACACCGTCGGCCTGATGTTCCCCGGCCTGCCGGTCATGGCGCTCGGCCGCAACGACCACATCGCCTGGGGCGGCACCAACATGCACGCCGCGTCCTCGGACCTGTTCGACATCGGCTCGGTCGCGGGCGAGGAGATCAGCGAGCGCGAGGAGACCATCAAGGTGCGCTGGGGCCGCCCGCGCACCGTGCGCGTGCGCGAGACGGTGTTCGGGCCGGTGCTGTCCGACGCGCCGGTGCTCAAGGGCCTCTCGGCGCGCGGCTTCTCGCTGCGCTGGGTCGGCCACGACCCGAGCGACGAGTTCACGGCGCTGCTCGCGGTCAGCCGGGCGCGCGCCTGGCCCGAGTTCCGCCGCGCCTTCGCGAGCTTCGCCGTGTCGGGCATGAACATGCTCTATGCCGACATCGCTGGGAATATCGGTCAGGTGCTCGCCGTGCGCCTGCCGGCGCGCGAGGGTGTGCGGCCGCACGACCTCGTGCTCGATCCGAACGACGAGAACATGCTGTGGAGCGGCTTCGTCGGCCCCGAGGACCTGCCGCACAGCTATAACCCGCCGGAGAACTTCCTGGTCTCGGCCAACAACCGGCCGGTCGAGACGCGCATCCCGCTCGGCTATCTGTTCTCGCCCGACGACCGCGTGCAGCGCATCACCGAGCTGCTCTCGCGGCTCGACAAGGTGCGGCTCGACGACCTGCGCGAGATCCAGCAGGACGTGTTCACGCGCTCGGCCGTCGAGCTGCGCGATCTGCTGGTCGAGAAGATGGAGGCGCTCGGCGTCGCCGCCGAGGCGCCGGCCGCGCAGCGGCGCCTGTTCACCTGGCTCGCCGCGTGGGACGGCAACTACCGGCGCGAATCGCGCGGCGCGCTCGCTTTCGAGACGCTGGTCTACAGCCTGTCGAAACGCCTCTACGGTCCGGTCTTCACCCAGGCCGAGAACGCGACCTACGCCTCGGTCGGGCGCATCAAGAATCTGCTCGAGAAGGACGTCCACGAGATGGACCAAGAGCGCCTCGCGCGCCGGCTGCGCCGCGCGCTCGCCGCCGCGACCAAGCGCTTCCATCGCTTCGACGATTGGGGCGACATGCACCGGCTCGGGCTGTTCCATCCGCTCGGCGCCCTGCCGGTGATCGGCCGGCGCTATCGCTTCTTCGCCGGCCCGACCGGCGGCAGCGGCGACACCGTGATGAAGACGGCGCACGGCTCGACCAACCGGCGCCACCATGTGCGCTACGGCGCGGCGGCGCGCCACATCTCCGACCTCAGCGACATGGACGAGAACTATTTCGCGCTGCTCGGCGGCCAGGATGGCTGGCTGGCGTCGAGCACCTTCACCGACCTGATTCCCAAATGGCTCGAGCGTACCTATGTGCGCGTGCCGCTGCGCATGGAGACGGTGCGGCACAGCTTCCTGCACCGCACCGTGCTGATGCCGGCCGAAGGGCCCGGCGGCGCGCGGCCGGCCGAGCCGGACGCGACTTTGCCGGCCTTCGCCGGCAAGAAGTGAGGCGCGCTACTCGGTCGAGAGCGTGACGACCGAATCCTCGTAGCTGCGTACGATCGGGCTGCCCTCGGGAAAGATGCCGCGCTCGATGATCCACTTCTGGGTGCTGAGCGAGATGTCGCTCGTGTAGGGCTCGAACACGATGCGCTCGCCCGGCCCGAACAGGCGCGTGTCCATCTGCTCGCGGAAGCGCGCCGGGAACTCCTTCTTGTAATAGTGCGTGTAGCGGTGGGCGTGCAGGTCGAGATCCGACTGCGCGCGCTTCAGGGCGCTGAAGTATTTCTTAACGTCGGCAAGATCGGCCTTCTCGTCGACCATCGCCGCCATCATGAAGCTGGTGTCGAGCACCTTGCGGAAACCGAGCTGCTCGAGGAAGTACATCGGGCCGCTGAACAGGCTGACCGCGGGAATCTCGCGGTCGATCATCTTCTCCATGCGCCGGAACAGCAGACCATCGGCGAAGGACAGCTGGATCTGATCGGGCTTGAGGAACATGTCGAGCGCCTCGACCGTCGAGTAATGGCTGCCCGACTGATAGCCGACCGAGATCGGCACGCCGGCCAGATCCTCGGGGTGCTTGATGCCCGAGTCGGGGTGCACGAAGATGGCGCAGGGCGCGAAGGAGTAGGCGTCGGCGTAGAGCTTGCCGTGCCCGGCCGCGGCAGCCATGTTGACCGTCCAATGGCAGGCCGAGCTGACGTCGCAGGTCCGGCCGCGCTCGAATGTCTGGTAGGCGCCGACCTTGTCGCCGAGATCGTGGCTCTTGCCGGTATCGGATTTGAGCTGCTCGCGGAATTCGTAGTCGAGACCCGCGTCGATGAAATAGCCCTTCTCGTGCGCGATCCATTCGTGAAGCCGCATGTGCGGCGCGATGACGAATTTGGTCACGGGGTTCCTCCACGTTGTTCGGCGTCGTCGGGATCCGGGTGCCACCGCAGACCGTTCTGCGCAGGCTCTTGGGCCCGATCTGTCAGACGTCTGATGAATTATTGTCGCGCATTCCTCGGCCTTTGCCAATGGCCTTGGTGTTCAAGAAGGCGCGATTCTTGTTGCGCCTGGCGTTACGCGGCCTCGATCGCGGCGCGGATCGCCTCGGCGGTGAGCGGCAGCGATCGCACGCGCACGCCGAGGGCGTGGCCGACGGCGTTGGCGATGGCGGCGCCGGTCGGGCCCTGGGCTGCCTCGCCCGCGCCGACCGAGGGCAGCTCAGGCCGGTCGATCACCTCGACCTCGACCGCTGGCGCCTCGGCGAAGCGCAGGATCGGATAGTCCTCCCACGCCCGGCTGGCGATGCCGCGCGCGTCGACGGCGACGCGCTCTTTGATGGTCCAGCTTGTCGCCTGGACCGCGCCGCCCTCGATCTGGTTGGCAATGCCGTCCGGATTGACCGCGAGTCCGGCATCGACGGTGATGACGAGCCGGCGCACGCGTACGTCGCGCTCGACCTCGACCTCGGCGACGACCGCGCAATAGGCGCCGAGGTTCTTGTACTTGGCAAAGCCCATGCCGTGACCGCGCCCCTCGGTCGCTTTCCAATTGTTCCAGCCGGCGCGCCGCGCCGCGGTCTCGATCACGGCGCGGCCGCGCGGGTCCTCGAGATGGCGCAGGCGGAAGTCGACGGGATCGGAGCCGGCGGCCTGCGCCAGCTCGTCCATGAACGATTCGATGGCGAAGACGTTGGCGAAGCCGCCGAGCGAGCGCAGCGCCGAGACGCGGACCGGCATGTCGCGGACATAGTGATTGACCACGCGCTGATTGGGGAAGGCGTAGAGCGGTATGGCGTTGCGGTCGGCGGCGCCGGCCGGCAGCGGCCCGTTGACCGCGGGCGGACACGGAAAGGGCTTCGCAAGGTGCCAGGAGGCAAGCAGCGTCGGGATCGGGCCGCGCCCGGGCCGCTGGGCATGGCCGTTGCTCCACAGCTCGTGGCGCCAGTCGACGATGCGGCCGTCGGCGTCGAGCTGGGCGGCGAGATCGATGGCCATGGCCGGGCCCGCGGGCGCCCAACCGAACTCGTCGTCGCGCATCCATTGCAGGAGCACGGGCCGGCCGTGCGCGGCGCGGGCGAGCAGGGCCGCGTCGAGCGCCACGTCGTCCGCGCCGTTATGGCCGTAGCAGCCCGAGCCCTCGACATGACGCACGACGATGGCGTCCTCGGCCAGCCCCAGCACCATGGCGAGGTCGCGGCGCAGATTGTAGACGCCCTGGCTGTGCGTCCAGATTTCGACGCCGCCGTCGCGCCAGCGCGCCGCCGCGCAGGACGGACCGATCGGCGCGTGCGAGATATAGGGCTTGGCGAAAGATGCAGCGAAGCGGCGCGTGCCACGGGCCGCCGCCGCGTCGTCGGATTTCTCGCTGATGGTCTTGTGCTCGACGGCGTTGGCGCGCAGCGAGGCGTCGATGTCGGTCGGCCCGGCGGGCGCGTCTTCCCAGGTGCTGTCGCGGCGCAGCGCGCGCATGGCGGCGATGGCCGCGTCCTCGCGGTCGGCGACGACGCCGAGGAAGCTGCCGTCGCGCACGATCTCGAACATGCCCGGCACAGCGCGCGCCCTCGTCTCGTCCACCTTGACGAGCCGCGCGAAACGGCGGTCCGGGCGCACGATGCGGCCGTAGAGCATGTCGGGCAGCACAAGATCCTGGATGTAGCGCGGCCGGCCCATCACCTTGTCGGGCAGGTCGCGGCGCGGCGCGGCCTTGCCGACGACGCGATAGTCGACCGGAGCCTTGGGCGCGACCGTGCCGGTCGCGTCGCGCTCGAGCAGCGTGTCGTCGATCAGCTCCCAATAGGTCGCGCTGCGCCCGCCGCCGCTCACGGTGCCGTCCTCGACGGTGAAGAGATTGGCGCGCACGCCGAGCCGCTCGGCCGCGCGCCCGATCAGCAGCGCCCGCGCCTCGGCGCAGACCCGGCGCAGCGCCGCGCCCGAATCCTGGATGGAAAGGCTGCCCGAGGTGACGCCCTCGTTGGGGCTCAGCGTCGTGTCGGCGGCGACCATGCGGATGCGCGCCGGATCGACGTCGAGCTCCTCGGCGACGATCTGGGCGAGCGCGGTGAGGATGCCCTGGCCGAGCTCCACCTTGCCGCTGGTCACGGTCACCGTGCCGTCGCGGCCGATGGCGAGCCAGCGCGACAGGCGCGGGTTGTTGGCAAGGCTGCCGGGCAGGGCGGGCTTGCCGGTCATGGCGCCAGCTCCGCGGCGGCGCGCCTGATGGCGCGCAGGATGCGGTTGTGTGCGCCGCAGCGGCAGAGATTGCGCTCGAGCGCGGCACGGATCTCGGCGTCGCTCGGCCGTTTGTTGGCGCGCAGCAGCGCCGCCGCGCTCATCAGAATGCCGCTCAGGCAGAAGCCGCATTGCCCCGCCTGCTCGTCGATGAAGGCGCGCTGGAGGGCATGGGGCGTGCCGTCCGCGGCCAGGCCCTCGACTGTCGTGATCGACTTGCCGGCGGCCGACCACAAAGGCGTGTCGCAGGCAGGGACGGCGCGGCCGTCGATCATGACGAAGCAGGCACCGCATTCGCCGCTGCCGCAGCCGAAGCGCGTGCCCTTGAGGCCGAGATCGTTGCGCAGGACGTAGAGCAGCGGCGTGTCGGTGGGGGCGCACACCTCGTGGGCGGCGCCGTTGACGGTGAGGCGGACGGGCTCTGACATGGCCGCCACTCTAGCTGCCGTGGCCGATTCTGGCCATGCGGTCTCGGCGGGGCGGGGCGGCGTCGGCCGCATTGCCGGACGGCACGGCGCGACCTAAGCTCGGGCGCGCGGAACGGCGGCGGGAGAGCGCGACATGGCGGCATTCGACGGCGTAATCGTGGGTGGGGGCCACAACAGCCTGACCCTCGGCGCCTATATGGCGCGCGCCGGGCTCCGTGTCTGCGTGCTCGAGCGCGCGCCGCACATCGGCGGCGGCTGCAGCACCGAGGAGCCGATCCTGCCCGGCTTCCGCTGCAATCTGCATTCCAATTTCTACATCGGCTTTTCGACCGCGCCTCTGATGCGCGATTTCGAGCTGCAGCGCTTCGGCTTCTCCTACATCGAGCCGGCGGTGCAGCACGGTGTGGCCCTGCGCGACGGCACGGCGCTGGTGCTGCACCGCGACGTCGAGCGCTCCTGCGCCTCGCTGGCGCGCTTCTCCCGGCACGATGCCGCGGCGTTCCGCCATCTGCACGAGACCTACGCCGTGAAGATGCGGCCGTTCTTCACGGCCATGCTCTACAACCCGCCGCTCGCGCCCGAGGCGCTGCGCGACCGCCTCTCCGGTCCCGCGGGCCGGGAGATGCTGGCTCATGCGCCGCTCGATCTGTTCCAGGTGGTCGACAAGCACTTCGAGGACCACCGCATCCGCACGCTGTTCAAGCTGCTCATGCACGTCACGACCGGCGAGAACGAGCCGGGGACGGGCCTCATGCTGCCGATCATCATGTCGGCGCTGACCGACGTCGCGCTGCCGATTGGCGGCTCGCTCAGCCTGCCGCTGGCCTTGGCCCGGGTCATCGAGGCGGGCGGCGGTGTGGTGCGCGCCGGCGCCGAGGTGCGCGAGATCGTCGTCGAGCGCGGCCGCGCGACCGGCGTGCGCCTCGCCGACGGCACGCGCATCGAGGCAAAGCGCTTCGTCGCAAGCGGCACCGATGCGCCCGCGACCATGCGCATGGTCGGCGAGGAGCATTTCCCCGAGCCCGTGCGCCAGAAGCTCAAGGCGTGGCACTGGGGCAATCACAGCCTGGTGACGCTGCACCTGGCGCTCAACGCGCCGCCCGACTATGCCGCGGCGCGCTTCGATCCCGACCTCAACCGTGCGCTCAACCTGATCTTCGGCTTCGACGACACGGACCAGCTCGTCCGCTGCTTCGAGCAGTGCCGGCGCG
>Ga0335070_10008799_pt1 | contig 11841 bp, 12 predicted proteins | sample Lox_Sample_13_FD_206722 | JGI IMG/M metagenome (GOLD analysis project Ga0335070, IMG submission 206722) | Soil microbial communities from Loxahatchee National Wildlife Refuge, Florida, United States - Lox_Sample_1.3 | ecosystem: Environmental > Terrestrial > Soil > Wetlands | place: USA...
CTTCGGCGGCTTGTGGAAGATCATGCCGCTCTACGGGGCGCTGTTCCTGATCGTGGCCCTGTCGTCGATGGGCCTGCCCGGGCTGAACGGCTTCGTCGGCGAGTTCACCATCCTGCTGGGCGCCTTTGGCTCGAAGGCCATCGGCTCGCCCTGGTTCGCCGGGATCGGCGCGGTCGGCGTGATCATGGCCGCCATCTACATCCTGTACATGTACCAGCGCATGTTCCTCGGCCCGCTGGACAAGGACGAGAACAAGAAGCTCAAGGACCTGAACTGGCGTGAGATCGTCACCCTCGTCCCGCTGCTGGTCGTCATTTTCTGGATCGGCCTCTACCCGAAGCCGTTCTTCGACCTGATGGCGCCCGCGGTGGGCAAGCTGGCGGCCGTCTTCCAGGCTGCAGCCGTGGCGATGCATTAGGGACCTCACCGACCCTCTCCCGCCCCTTTGGGACACCCTCCCCTTCCTCTCCCAGCGGGAGAGGAAGGAGGAGGGAAGGGTAGGGGTTAGTGAGGTCAGGAGCACTTATGACGCAATCCGACCTGTACACGATTCTTCCCAACATCCTGCTGGTGACGTGGGCCTGCGTCCTTTTGTTGGTGGACCTGTTCATCCCCAAGGGACGCAAGGGCATCACCGCTCTGCTGTCCGCGGCCGGGTTCGCCGTTGCAATGGGCCTGACCCTGGCGCATGCTGGGGGTGAGCAGACTGCCTTCCACGGCATGGTCGTCCTGGACGGTTTCTCGACTTTCCTGAACGTCCTCTTCCTGGCCAGCGGACTGCTGGGCATTGCCCTGGCTTATGGCTACCTCAAGCGCGTGAACATCGAGCGCGGCGAGTACTACGTGCTGATGATGTTCAGCGTCTCGGGCATGCTGCTGATGGCCCAGGCCACGGACCTGATCGTGGTCTTCCTGGCCCTCGAGCTGCTCTCCATCCCGCTCTACGTGCTGGCCGCCTTCGCCCGCCCACGGGCCGAGTCGGAGGAGGCCGGGCTGAAGTACTTCCTGCTGGGAGCTTTTGCCACCGGTTTCGTGGTCTACGGCGTGGCCCTGGTCTTCGGCGCCACCGGCACGACGGCGCTGAGCGGCATTACGGCGGATGTGTTGGCAGCCCCGGCCACGCACTACCTGGCGCTGATCGGCGCGGCGCTGATCCTGATTGGCTTCGGCTTCAAGGTCGCCGCGGTGCCGTTCCACATGTGGACCCCGGACGTCTACCAGGGCGCGCTCACCTCGGTCACCGGCTTCATGACCGTCGGGGCGAAGGCCGCCGGCTTTGCCGCCCTGCTGCGCATCTTTGTCACCGCCTTCCCGGCCCTGGACGCGGACTTGGTCCCGGTGCTGTGGGGTCTGTCGGCCTTGACGATGGTGATCGGCAACCTGGTCGCCATCGCGCAGACCAATATCAAACGCCTGCTGGGTTATTCCAGCATCGCCCAAGCTGGCTACATCCTGATGGCCTTCGTCTCGTTCGGCAAGACGGCAGTGAAGGCCGACGCGGTCGCTTCGGCGCTGTTCTACCTGGTCGCCTACGCCATCACGATGTTCGGCGCCTGGGCGGTGGTCATCGCCCTGGAGAAGGCCGAGGGCCGGGGCCTGGAGATCAGCGATTACGCCGGGCTGGGCAAGCGCAAACCGTTCCTGGCCGCGGCGATGACGATCTTCATGCTCTCGCTGACCGGCCTGCCGCCCACACTGGGGTTGATCGGGAAGTTCTACCTGTTCCGCACGGCCATCGAGGGCGGTTTCGTCGGCCTGGCGGTCATCGGCGTGATCACCTCGCTGATCTCCGCATACTACTACCTGCGCGTGGTGGTGGCCATGTGCATGCACGAGGGCGCGGCGGAGACGACCGGCGAATCCTGGCTTGACCTGACCACGGCAGTGGCCGCCGTGGCGACGGTGGTGCTGAGCTTCCTGCCGGCGGCGCTCTTCGCCCTGGCGAGCGGGGCGGTGCTGAAATTGTTCTAGAAATCAAGTGCCGCGCACTTTCAAAGTGCGTGGCACCTTATTACAAGACGGCAGCGCAAGCTGCCATCAGCCATCAACCCTTCACGTACGACAGCTTTTCGGCGATCAACCCATCGCGCAGCGTATACAAATCCACGCCGCGTACGTGTCCCGGCTGCCCGTCGGCCTCGATCCAGTGATAGGTCCAGCGTATCACGACGCGTTTCCCGGCCGCGAAGATTTCCTCGATTTCGATCCTTTGCCCCTGGCCCGTGCGGAAGAATTGCTCCCAGAAGGCTCGCACCGCAGCCTGTCCGGCATAGCGGGTCCCATCCGGCGGGGGGTCAGTGTTTTCGAAAACACAGTCCTCCGTCATCAAGCGCATCATGGCCCCCACATCATGTGCGTTCAACGCGGCGTTGAAGCCGGTGACCAGTTGGAGCGCCGACTCGCGGGTGGAATCCGGTTTGGTCTGCCTCATATCCTTTCCTTTAGTCTTCCTACCGACCATCGTCCGGATGGTAGGGGCAGCGGAGCGGATCGGGCCGGGAGACGGTCAGAAATCCAGATTTTCCAGGAACTCGATGCGGGTCTCTACAAAATAAGGCAACTGCTTGGCATACAACTCTTCGTGGCGGGCATCCCCCTGGAAGAAGTCGAGGGTTTTATGGGCGGCGTTCAGGTCAGGGAATTCGCACTCCCAGATCAGGGTGTTGCAGGGTTCGTCGGCAGCGAGTGGCTTTTTTCGTCGGCCCTTGGGAAAATCCGCATGTTTCCTTTCCAGCTCGGCGAATTGTTTTTCGAGTGCCAAGAACTCCTTCTCGTGGCGGATATCGTACTGCTGGATGATGCGCATGGTCACGCTCATGATTCAAGCCTCCAAAAGAGAGGAGTCAGAGAATGGGCCGCGCAGACCGGCTTTCAACGGCGAAGGCCCTCGAGCGCGGTTTGCATCTCCCGAGCGCTGGCAAAGCGGTCCTCCACATCCAGGTCGACGGCCTTCATCACAATCGCTTCCAGCCGCTTCGACACCTCCGGGTTGAACGAGCGGACCGGGTTGCGCTTGAAGCTGAAGGGCAGCTCGTTGCGCGGGTCCCGCCGGGTCAGCAGGTGGTGCATGGTCGCGCCCAGGGCATAGATGTCGCTCTGCGGCTTGACGTAGCCCTGATACTGCTCGGGGGGCGAATAGCCTTCGGTGCCCATCGCCAGCCCCTTCCAGAGATGTTCAAACTGCGGCTGAGCCTCCCGGAAGAAGCCCGGCGGATAGGCGCGGGCGAGGCCGAAATCGATCAGGTGGACCAGGTCGTTTTGATCCACCATGACATTGTTGGGCTTAAGGTCGCGGAAGATGATCGGATGATAGGGGTGGTTGTGCAGGTAGTCGAGGACGTCGCAAAGCTGGATCGCCCAGCCGATGACCGTCTTTTCAGGCAGGAAGCCATCCTGCTCTTTTAGGACCTTTTCCAGATCCCGGCCCACGACCAGCTCTTCGACCAGGTAGGAGTACTCGTCGAGTGCAAAATAGTCAAAGATGCGCGGGATGGCGGGATGATTCAACGTGGCGCGCAGGTCGGCCTGGCGTTCGCAATCGACGATGCTTTGCATGGGCATCTGCTTGATGGCCACCTGCTTGCGGCCTCTCGCCAGACGCTTGTCCCGGGCCTGGTAGACCACGCCGAAGCTGCCCTCACCTAAAACCTTGAGGATGGCGTAACGTTTGTTCAGTATCGCCCCTGGCTTCAGCGTTTCGTCATAGGATTCGTCATTCGCCGACATCCGGTTTCATTCCTCTCGAAAAATCCGCCAGCCTCTTTGACCAGCGGGGGTTAAATTCAGGCGCGCCTTTACCGATTGCCGGACTGGGCGGGCGTTACCCCGCGGGGCATTTGCTGATCGCTATGTGTATTTCTCATGCCAGTATACAACATCTTTCCCGCCGGTGATAAAAATGGACGGCAGCTGCCTGCCGTCCAAGATCTGGTTAGAATTCCTCCTTTTCAAACCTCCATAGGCTGATCGCCACGAAGATCAGGATTTCGAGCAGCGTAATGACCAGCGGCAAAAAGGAGGTTACCGGCCGCCCCAGGAGCAGGTTGGGAACAATGGCGTCATTCGAGTCGTTCAAGGGCACGACCAGGGTCCAGGGCAGCACGAATTGCAGCGGGCGGATGAGGCCGATCAGATTCTGCTGGAGCAGCAGCAGCGCCAGGCTGATGCCGATCACCGCGCCGCGGCTTTTAAACAGCGTCCCCAGCATCAAGGTGAATGCCAGCCAGAAGAGGATCACCAGCCAGATCACGCCCAGGCCGCCCAGGAAGACCAGGGGATTGAACAGCTTCCCGGTGGCATACGAGAGGATCCCATACCCGACCAGGCCGGGAGCGAGGACCATGCTACCCAGGCTGCCCAGGCTGCCGGCGACCAGCTTGGCGAGAATGAAGGCTGGACGCGAGGCCGGCTTGGAAAGCACCCAAGCGGCGGTGCCCGACTGCTTCTCGCCCACCACCGCCCCCTGCATGATGATCGTGATGGCAATCGACGGGCCGAGGCTGGCGAAAATGCAGTAGAGCATGGCCAAATCTTCGATCTTCATTCCTGCCTGGGTGACCACCGCGCCCATGAGGAAGCCGATCATGCCCGCCCAGATCAGGGCCTGGCTCCACCACCTGTTGGTCCGCCACCAGCGGCCGAACTCGTTGTTGAGCAGGTTGGCCAGTCCGCGGCGCCAGCCGCGCTCGCTGACCATCTCGAATGCGCTATTTCCGGCCATCTTGACCTCCTTCGACAACCTGCATGAAGACGTCTTCCAGGTCGTACTGCTTGCGGCGGAACTCGGTCACCACCACCGGACCGTCCACCAGCAGCTTGAGCAGCTGCGTTTCCGCCGCCTCGGCGTCGTTGACGCTGACCTGCCAGGCCGCGTCGTCATTCTGCTGCCCGGCCTTGATCCCCGAGACCCACGGCTGGGACTTGACCTTTTGATAGGCCGCATCCACATCGCCCTTCAGGTGGACAGTGTAGATTACCCCTTCGCTGCCGCTGAGCAGCTCCTCGATCGGCCCCTGGGCGACCAGCTTGCCTTTGTTGAGGATGACGACCGTGTCACTGACCCGTTGGACGTCATCCAGAATGTGGGTGGAGTAGAAGACGGTGGTGTACTTGCGCAGCTTGGACATGACCTCCAGCACATCGCGCCGGCCGATCGGGTCGAGCGAGGCGGCGGGTTCGTCCAGGATGAGCAGATCCGGGTAGTTGACCTGGGCCTGGGCGATGCCCAGCCGCTGCCGCTCGCCGCCCGATAAAGTCTTCAGCGGCCGGTCGGCCTTGTCGGCCAGAGCGACCAGGTGGAGCATCTCCTCCACGCGCTCTTCGATGGCTTTTTCCGGCCCCTTGAAGAAAAATCTGGCGGTGAAGTGCAGGGTCTGACGGGCGGTCATGTATTCGTAAAAATGCGGTTCCTGTGGCAGGTAGCCGATGCGGGCGCGGATATCCACGCTCTGGCGCACGCTGTCCATGCCGAAAACGGTCGCGCTGCCGGCCGTCGGGCGGATCAACCCCAGCAGCAGCTTGATGGTCGTCGTCTTGCCGGCTCCGTTGGGCCCCAGAAACCCGAAGATCGATTTCTGATGGACCGTCAGGTCGAGCGATTGCAGGGCATATGTTTGCTTGTAGGACTTGCTTAATCCCTGGGTCTGGATGACGGCATTTTCAGCCATTTATTTTTCTCCCTTCTAAGACTTTCGTGCGGCAATTATATCCAAAAGATTCAGGCCCAGGGATGAGAAAATCCCGGAAGCGTCGGGAATATCCGCCCGATACGGTCCAAGACTGGACCCAAGGGTTTTCCGTCTTCCAGGTCATGCACCTCCGGGCGGGGGAAAACCTCGCTATTTTGGGTGTGCAAAACGGCAGGGTTTTTAATGTTTATCCGTCCGTTTTGGTGTAAAATAGACCTCGAATTTGGATAAACATGATGAACATAATCTCTAATACACCCAATGAAACCGAACACGTTGGCTGGAAGCAGATCGTCGCCCGCTATGCTCAGGCCGACCTGTGGGCCAGTATTTGGCAGCTGGTCAATTCGTTGACCCCATTTTTCGCACTTTGGGCTCTGATGGTATACAGCGTTCATATCTCTTATTGGCTGACCCTGTTTCTTTCAATTCCGGCAGCCGGGTTTATGACGCGCATCTTCATCATCTTCCACGACTGTGGACACGGTTCGTTTTTTAAGTCGCCGAAGGCCAATGACATCGTCGGGATTATCACCGGGATTCTGACCTTCACGGCCTTCTACAGCTGGCGGCGCGAACATGCCATCCATCATGCCACGGCAGGCGACCTGGACCGCCGCGGCGTGGGGGATGTAAAAACCATGACGGTAAAAGAATATCTGGCTGCGCCCTGGTGGAAGAAGGTTGCCTATCGGATCTTCCGCAACCCTCTGCTCATGTTCACGCTCGGGTCATTTTTCGTGTTTACGGTTGTTCACCGCTTCCCCGGCCCAACCGACGGCAGAAAGGAGCGTGGAAACGTCTGGTTTACCAACCTGGCGTTGGTCACCCTGATTGGCCTGCTGATGTGGCTGGTTGGCTGGAAGACTTTCCTGCTGGTGCAGTTGCCGATTATGTTCATAGGGACGTCGGTGGGCGTGTGGTTGTTCTACGTCCAGCATAATTTTGACCCGACTTATTGGGAGCGTCACAAAAAATGGGAGTTCGTCAAAGCCGGGTTTGAGGGCAGCTCCTTCTATAAACTGCCCGGCATTTTGCAGTGGTTTTCGGGGAATATCGGATTTCACCATATCCATCACCTGAATCCAAGAATACCCAATTACAAGCTGCCGAAAGCCTATCGGGAAAATCCCGTCTTCCACGTAACCCCGATGACGATCCTGGCCAGCCTGAGTTCTCTGCGCATGCGCCTGTACGATGAAGAGCGGCGCATCATGGTCGGCTGGGATGCGTTGAAACACTTCCGCCAGAAGTCGCTGTCGGCTTGAAAGTCGGATTCCCGCAGGCATCGTGCCTGCGGTTTTTTTTGTTGCTGAAATCGGGCGTTTCGCCGTACAATTACGGAGTACTGCGTAAATATCTAAACTAAAATCGTCATTTCGTCCTTACTTTCCAGCGGCTGCAGTTTAGATATTTATGCAAGAAGCAGTAGGAGCTTGTCCGGCTCGATGTTCGGGCACGGACCGGATATTTCCCGGAGGGAGATTCTCCATGCCGGTTAGAAAACAATTTCCCCTGATTCTCGCCGTCCTGGTTTCGCTGGGCATGCTCCTGGCGGCTTGCGGCGGCGCCCCGACCTCCATCCCGGCCCTCTCGACGACCCCGCTGCCGACCGGGACGGCCCTGCTTCCGCCGCCTGCGACCGGCGCGCCGACCTTGACTGCCCTTCCGGCCCCCTCGGCGACCTCGGCGACCGCCGGGTTGTGCTTTGCCGTGATCGGCGATTTCGGGGAGGGCGGCCAGGCTGAGGCGGATGTCGCCGCGCTGGTTCACGGCTGGAACCCGGACATCGTCATCACCGTCGGCGACGACAACTACCCTTCCGGCGCAGCCGAAACGATCGATGCGCACATCGGCCAGTATTACCACGACTATATTTACCCCTACAAAGGCACCTATGGACCCGGGGCCAGCCAGAACCGCTTCTTCCCGACCCTGGGCAACCACGACTGGCTTGCCCCGGGGGCCAAGCCGTATCTGGATTATTTCACCCTGCCGGGCAACAGGCGCTATTACGATTTCGTCTGGGGGCCGGTGCATTTCTTCGCCCTGGACAGCGACGAGAACGAGCCCGACGGTGTCGGCAAGTCCTCGGCTCAGGCCGGCTGGCTCAAGCAAGCCATGGCCGCCTCGACCAGCCGCTGGAACGTGGTCTATTTTCACCACGCACCGTATTCCTCCGGGATGCACGGGTCGACGACCTGGATGCGTTGGCCGTTCAAGGACTGGGGCGCGGACGTCGTCCTGACCGGCCATGACCACACGTACGAGCGTCTGTTGGTTGACGGCCTTCCGTATTTTGTGAATGGCGTGGGTGGAGGCGCGATCTATGACTTCGTGAACATCCTGCCCGAGAGCCAGTTCCGCTACAACGCCGACTATGGAGCCATGCTGGTGGACGTCACGACGGCGCAGATGGATTTTGAATTTGACAATCGCAAGGGGGAACGGATCGACTCGGCTCAGCTGACCAAACCCTGAAAGCACTGACTGGCCTCTCGGCCGGTCGGTGGTTATTGCGGATGAAAAGCCCGGACGGTTTTCTCCCGGATGAGGGTCACATGTCTGCCGCAGGAACCAGCTCGGCAACTACCAGAAGCCAGGTATGCGTAAACTGAAGGTCACCTTCTGTTTCGTGCAACTGGATCCCTGCATCCTGCCCGGCACGCGCCAGAGCCAGCATGATTTGCCGAAGTGGGCACATACGCTCGGGCGCAGCCACGATCTTCGACCACTCTGCGAAGGAGCGTTTCTGCTCCCAGCTCTGCTCGGACCGCGGCGCAAAACCTCCAATACGCAGAGTTGAAAGGAGCTCCGGGCGCGTCAGCATGCGCACGTGGGTCGGGTCTCGCAACTGTTCGAGCGTATTGTGAAGTGCGGCTTTTTCCGGGTCCGGCGAGGTGACCACGTCGGCCACCACCAGCCGTCCGGTGGGCCGCAAGACTCGCCGGATTTCCGCGAGGATGGCAGGGAGGTTTGGAAAATGATGGAAGGACAAGCGCGTGACCGCCGCGTCGAATTCCGCGGGCCCGAAGGGCAGGTGCTCCGCCTGGGCGATACGAAAGAACGCGTTGGTAAACCCGGCTTTGTGCAAGCGTGCTTCGGCTTGCGCCGCCATTTCGGGTGTGGCGTCAACCCCCACGACCTTGGAAGCGTACGGCGCGATGGCTTCCGCAACGATGCCAGGGCCACAGGCCACATCCAGGATGCGGCCGAGAGGGGGAGCGCCCAGTGCGGCCAGGAGGTTCGTGAGGCCTCTTGCTTCGGTGAAAGCCGGCGCCGAAGCCATTGGGGCAGCCTGGCGGCCAAACTCATCTTGGATCAATCCGTTCATGCTCCTCCGCGCGTCTCGCTGGCACTCCGGGACGGGCTGTCATCCTTGCTCTACTATCCAGCATCTTCAGATCTTTCTTGCATTGCAGAACATTTTCCAAGAAGACGTTGTTATACACGACCAGGGGTCATTGATCGTCTGAGGTGATTCGATAGACTTGTCGATAAAAAGCAATGGTGAGTTCTTCGGCCTGCCGCGTGATCTCGTGCTTGACGCCCGGCAGGAGGTGAAAGTCGATCGCATACTTGCCCTCCCTGAGCAAGTCGACGAAGGCATTGGCATTCTGCAGGCTGATCGGGTTGTCCTGATCGCCGATCACGACCAGAAATGGAATGCCGCGGGCCTCGAGTGAGGGCTCGTAGTAATTGCCCGAGGACAGGATTGCCACCGCGGTGAGCATTTCAGGATGATCGAAGGCAAAGCCCTGGACGAATTCGGCACCAGCGGAGAAACCGACCAGGAAAAACCGGTCCTGCGCCCGGACCTCCTTGCGGACCTGCTGGATAATTTTCCGTAGTGTTCTTTCACCCACGTCCACATACCAGCCCCCGTTTTCGTCGGCCAGGGACGGACAGACGAGAACGAAGCTCTCCTTTTCAGCATACTCCTGCCACATGTGTAGGCATTGCCTGCCGTCATGGCCAAATCCGTGAATACCCACGAACAGCGGCCATCCTCTGGCCGGGGTGTAGCTCGAAGGAAGGTAGAGAAAATATTCCGTCGGTGAGTAGCGCACGTAAGGCGTCGGATCGGGGGTCAGGGTGTAGGCTGGGCTTGAACAGCCGGTCAACCAGCCGACCAGAAAGAGAGCGCCGGTCCCCAACAGGAGTTTGAAAAGGAGCTGCTGCACGGTTTCCGCCATGGGATTTGTAGAGTTGGCTCAATCGGGAAACTATTCGTAAATAAAACTCTCCTGCGCCCGTGCCTTGCAGGAGAGTAATTTCAGGTCAAGCCTTAATCGCCCGCCGCCGGCTCCCCGTACAACTGCCTGTGCACGGCGCTTAGCGCCCGCACCTGCTCGGCGGCATGATAGGACGAGCGCACCAGCGGAGCGGATTCGACCCACTTGAAGCCGATCTCGCGGCCGTAGTCCTTGATCTCCTTGAACTCTTCCAGGGTGTAATAGCGGGCAATCGGCAGGTGCTTCTTGGAGGGTTGCAGGTACTGGCCGACGGTCAGGATGTCCACGCCCCAGGCGCGCTGGTCGCGCATCACCGCCTTGACCTCCTCCAGCGTCTCGCCCAGCCCGACCATGATGCCGGATTTGGTCAGCACTTCCGGGTCGAGCTTCCTGGCGTTGGAGAGGATCGCTGCGCTCCACGCGTAGTGATCCTGAGGCTGGACGGTCTTGAACAGACGCGGCACGGTCTCCACGTTGTGGTTGAGGATCTCGGGACGGGCGTCCATGACGATCTTGAGCGCCTCCAGGGAGCCCTTGAAGTCCGGGATGAGCACCTCCACCGAGCAGCCCGGCAGCAGCTGGCGGATGCGGCGGATGACCATGGCGAAGATTGGCGCGCCGCCGTCGTGCCGGTCGTCGCGGTTGACGCTGGTGATCACGGCATGCTTCAGGTTCATGGCCCTGACCGCCTGGGCCACGCGCTCCGGCTCCAGCCAGTCCAGGGCTTCGGGGCGGCCGTGCTTGATGTCGCAGAAGCCGCAGGTGCGCGTGCACACGTCGCCCAGCATCAGGAAGGTGGCCGTGCCGGCGCCCCAGCATTCGCCCATGTTCGGGCACATGGCCTCCTCGCAGACGGTGTGCAACACTTTGGTGCGCATGAGGGCCTGCAGCTGCTGGTAGGTCTCGCCGCTGGGAGCGCGGACCTTGATCCACGCCGGCCGGCGGAGGGGAGTGGTGGGAATGGTTTCGGGGTTGACCCGGTCTCGGGTAGGGGTAACCGACATTCTTTCCTTTTACTATGGGTTTCCAATCGGATGGCAATAAACCGGCTGTGAGTTGATCGTGGTGCAGTCCACCCATGTCCCGGAAAAATCGACCAGCACTTCGACCTGCCCGTAGGCGCCGTCGAAGCTGCCCATGAACAGGCGGTACGGGCGTGTGATCAAGTCGGAGATCGGGCCGACCGTGCCCAAGTGCTCCTGGCGCGCCAGGGCCGGATCGACCGTTTTGTCCTGGTTGTCCACGGCAAATTGGATCAGCCTATCCATCGCCAGCAGAGGCGCGCGCAACTGCTCGTTGACGATGTTGCTGGTCAGCGTGCTGGCCAGCAGCATGATCGGGATGCACACGAAGTAAGGTGCCAGCCGGCTGGCGGGCGCAGAGGCGCGGGCGGCTTGTTCCACCAGTGTCAGCTGGAGCAGGCCGAACATGGTGAAAAAGATGGCCAGCCAGATCGAACCACCCAGGACCCAGGCCCGTACCATTTCGTTGTAGGAGTAAACCGGCAACTGGGCGCGCAGCCCGGGCTCGATCAGCTTCATCAGCCATGGGGTGATCCTCAACGGCAGCGCAATGGTCAGCTCGGCGACCAGGAGTGCCGCCAGCAGCCAGAAGACGATCCCCAGCAGCGCCCGGTCTGCCAGGTAGGTGAGCCCGGCAGCCAGCGTGCACGCCAGGACACACAGCAACGTCCCCACGACCAATGGGATCCAGGCATAGGCGACATGTGCCCGGGAGAGGATAATGGCTTCGTAGCACCACAGGGAGAGCGAAAAGGTCAGGCCGGAGATTACGCCGAACAATACGGTGGTCCTCTGGACCTTGTTATCCGCGGCGGCAGCCACCTGGGCTCGGCCGCCGATCCATCTGTTGAGGCGGGAGCTGGCCGGATTGTTCTGGTCGGAAAGCAAATTGGTAGA
>Ga0335070_10008800_pt1 | contig 11841 bp, 9 predicted proteins | sample Lox_Sample_13_FD_206722 | JGI IMG/M metagenome (GOLD analysis project Ga0335070, IMG submission 206722) | Soil microbial communities from Loxahatchee National Wildlife Refuge, Florida, United States - Lox_Sample_1.3 | ecosystem: Environmental > Terrestrial > Soil > Wetlands | place: USA: Florida...
GCAAGAAGCTCGACAAGCACCATCTGAAGGTGTCCCAACTCGACGTCTCGTTCCCGATCAACCGCTGGGAGTGCATCGACTTCATCCGCAGGGGGATCATCTTTGCCGGCCTGCTCGGCGTTCCGTGCGTCGACACGACCGACGGCAAGTACAAGATCCCCGGCATGTCGGACAAGGAGCAGGTGGACCGCATCATCTACCACATCTCCCAGTGCATCTCCGTGGCGGAGAACCACAAGGTGATCATCAACGTCGAGCCCCACGGCCCGTTCACGACGAATCCCGAGACGCTCCTGCAGATCGTGGAGCACTTCAACTCTCCCTGGGTGAAGATCAACTTCGACACGGGCAACTCCTTCATCGCCGGCCAGGATCCCCCGTCATTTCTGGAAAGGGTGGCGAAATACGTCACCCATGTTCACTGCAAGGACGTGAGCCACGAGCTGGCCGCCGCCCTGCGCGGGAAGGACACGGGCATTTCCGCCTCCGTCGTTCCCATCGGGAAAGGCGCGAACTCGGACAACATCGCGAAGTGCATCAAGATCCTCGAGGCGCGGAAGTGGGAGGGCGTGTTCTGCATCGAGAGCGATGGCGAGCACAACGTCGTCGAGTCGGTGAAGTGGCTGCGCACGCAGATCAGCGCGAAATAAGGCTCCCTGGCTAGGGGCTCGCTTGCGGCCGTCCCTGGCCTCGCTCGCCCTCGCCTTCCCTGGCTAGGGGCTCGCTTGCGGCCGTCCCTGGCCTCGCTCGCCCTCGCCGTCCCTGGCTAGGGGCTCGCTCAAAGCGGGGCTGGTTGATATAATCAGCCCCCTTGGAACGACACGGGTATCGTTATCTGAATCTCGTCACGGCCGTCTTCGTCACGTGCCTCGTGACGTCGAACATCATCGCGGTGAAGATCGTCGATGTCCTGGGAGTCGTGGTGCCGGCGGCCGTCATCATCTTCCCGATCAGCTACATCTTCGGGGACGTCCTCACCGAAGTCTACGGGTACGCCCGCTCCCGGCAGGTGATCTGGATCGGCTTTGGCTGCAACGCCCTGGCCGTCCTTGCTATCTGGATCGGGGGCCGTCTTCCACCCGCTGTCTTCTGGAACGGGCAGGAGGCCTACACCCGCATCCTCGGCGCCACTCCCCGGATCCTCGCTGCCTCGTTTGCCGCTTACCTCGTCGGGGAGTTTCTCAACTCCTTCGTCCTGGCGCGCATGAAGGTTGCCACCCGAGGGCGCTGGCTGTGGACGCGCACCATCGGCAGCACGCTCGTTGGTGAGGCTGCGGATTCCACGGTTTTTATCCTTGCGGCGTTTGCCGGCACGTTCTCCGCAGCGGATCTCGCCGGGGTCGTTATCGCCCAATGGCTCGTGAAGTCGGGCTACGAGATCATCGCGACGCCGGCGACCTACGCGATCGTGGGCTTTCTCAAGCGCGCGGAGCGCGAGGACTGGTACGACCGCGACACTGATTTCAATCCCTTCTCCGTGAGGGGATGAGGAGGCTGGAACGAAAAACCCGCAAGAGGGGAGGTCTGCTCCGCAGACCCCAGGCCTGACGATCCTCAGGAAGAAGAAGGCCCGGCCCGTCCGGAAGCTGGAGGCCTTTCCCAACAGGAACCCCGACCGGCGCTACACCGTCACGCTGGACTGCCCAGAGTTCACGTGCGTCTGCCCGCTCACCGGGCAGCCGGATTTCGGCACGATCACCATCCAGTACATCCCCGACCGCAGGATCCTCGAGTCGAAGTCTCTGAAGCTCTACCTGTGGTCCTACCGAAACGAGGGGACGTTCCACGAGCACGTGACGAACCGGATCCTTGATGACATCGTCCGGACCCTCGATCCCCACTACTGCAAGGTCACCGGGGCTTTTCGCGCTCGCGGCGGCATTTCCATCACCGTGGAAGCGGTGTTCGAGAAGGGGAAGGACTAGGCCGGGCTCCGCCCCTGCCCGTGCCCTTACTTCTTTCCGCCCTTCTCCTTGTCGTCGTCGAAGACGATGGTTGCGCCCCCCACGTCCAGGACGTCCCCCGGTTCGAGTTTCCTTGTCTTGACTTCGCGGTTGTTCACCGTGATATCGCCGCTGCCGACCACGGTGTAGCTGCGGTCCTTGGGATCGTAGAGGATGGTTGCGTGCTCTTCCCGCATCTGGGGGGCGCCGGCAATCGTCAGGTCCGCGCGGGCGCTTCCGCCGATCACCGTCTTGCTGGAGGTCAAGGGCACGATGCGCGTCACCGGTCGACCCACGCGGGTCTGGAGGACCTCCAGGCTGGCAGGCCCGGGTTTCCGCTCCAGCTTGAGCACGGTGAGAAGCCACAGGAGGAGAAAAGCCGCGATCAGCGGAAGGAGGAGCCAGATCCAGAGGTTCTCCAGGGGAAGACCGAACACGACGCTGGAGAAGTAGAACCGTGTGGCAGATGTCTCCTGCCCGGTGCTGGAGACGGTGACGCGAACGTACTTCTTTTCCGCCGGCGTCATCGTCGCCCGGTAGGTCAGGAGATACTCTCCGGCCACCTGGCGGTGGATGGCCTTGTAGATGCCGGCGAGCTGCTCTTCGTTCGCCGCGTCGAAGACCCGGCCGCCCGTCTCCCGCGCAATGGCGCGGAGGTTGCGGTCCATCTCGCCGCCGGTTCCGAAGTTGATCCCGTACACCGAGATCCCCTCTTCCTGGTTTGACGTCACCGACTCTTCAGGGGTGAACACGCGCTTGCCGAACACGGGGTGCGCTCTTCCCGTGTGGGTGAAGAAGGGAAAGTTCTCCCCGTCAGACAGCACGATGATCACCTTGCGCCCGGGGATGCCGGCGAACTCGCTGCTGGCGGCTTTGATCGCGGCGTACAGCTCGGTGTAAGCGTCATCCGTGACGGGCCTGCGGATCTGGTCCAGGAAGCCGGCGACCTTCTCCTTGTCCGGCGACGGCCGGGAGAGAAGGATGTAGCGCGTGTTGAACGCGACGAGCCCTACCCGGTCCGCGGGATTCGTCATGCTCGCCGCGAAGGAGCGCACCGCATCCTTTGCGTGGGTGATCCGCATGCGGGCCGGATCCTCGGTCCTGGAGCCGTCCAGGGTGTCGTACATGCTTCCGGAGTTGTCGATCAGGAGCAGGAACGTGATTCCTTCCGCCGCGCCCGCGTTCTGTTCGAAATCGCGAACCGGCACGTTCCTGAACGTCAGTCCGTCCGGTGATTCCAGAACGCTGAAAGAGCCCTGCGTCATGCCGGTCACCGGTTCTCCCTGGTCGTCCGTCACGCTGACGTACGCGCCCACTCTCTGGCGAAGGAGGAGCCCGGAGGTATCGATCTGCGCGATGGTGATGTTCAGTCCGAAGGCCCCGAAGGACGCGCCGAGCGTCAGCAGGGCAACGAGCGCTCCACGGTATCTGCTGCTCATGTGTGGCTCCTCATCCGTACTTGTAGAAGATCTTGGCCGATCCGATTTTCAGAACATCCCCGAACTTCAGCTTCTTCTCCGTGACTTTCTCCTCGTTCACGAGGACGGGGTTCCGTGCCTCCAGGTTCTCCAGCACCGGCTCCCCCTTCCGGATGCGGATGTCGGCCTGCACGTCGGCAAGGTCGCCGTATCCCGGCAGGGCAATCTCGTTCCGCGCCGAGCGTCCGATCCTCATTCTCCTCTGGTTGAGCAGGAACTCCTTGCCCTTGAGATCTCCCACGAGGATGCGGAGAACTCCATAAGACATCCCTTCCTCGATGAGCCCGTAGAAGAGCCCCACGGCGATCCCCATGATCACGAGCCCCAGCAGGCGGAACAGCGCGAAGTGGGGCATGAGAAGCCTCGAGTACTCCAGGGCGGCGCCTCCGAGAAGCCCTCCCACGAGCCCCCCGATCACACCGACGAGGATCTTCTTGGGCGACCGCGCCCGCACTCCTTCTCCCGCGCCGACGAAAATCCCGAGAACGGCCCAGCCGATGGCCCGGGAGACGGGGAGAACGACCCAGGTGAGGTCGCGGTAGGAGAGGAGAAAGGCTCCGCCGATGAGCCACAGCGCCGCCTGTCCCGCAAGGGCCCCTGCCGCTCCTCCGATGCATCCCACCGCGGCGCCGACGAGCATCCCCCGGGGGATCCGGTTCTTGATTCGCGACGTGATGCCTTCAGCTGCCCCGAAGAACGCCCCCATCATGAGGCCGACGATGGCTCCGAGGAGTGAAAGGAAAGCGAGGTAGGACGGGAACCCTCCCTGGAGGAAGAGAACGCCCTCCGCGACGGGCCAGGCGGCGGCGCCTCCCAGGAGGCCGAGGGCGAGGATGATGAGCCGGCGAACGGTGGTCGTCATGGCATGCTCCTGTTTCTAGAGATGCACGAGATGCGCCTCCAGCATGAGAAAGGCCTGGTAGGGGCTGATGATGAGATCGAAGACCTGCGTCGCGTAGCCGTCTTCCTGGACCCTGAAGCGGTACGTCCTCCCCGGGGTGAGTCCCTCTGCCCGGGCAAGGAACAGCGGCAGCCAGTGGTCGTTCACGGAGACCATCACCTTTGCGGCCGCCGTGATGTCGTTTCCCGTGTCCGCGTCGAAGACCGCGTAGCGCACAGTGAGCGGAATGGAAAGAGCACCCTGCTGGCGGACAATGATCTTGTGGGCGTCCAGCGTCGTCAGGGCCTTCCGCTGCTCGGACCGGGGGCTCAGCGTGAAGGAAATCCAGTACAGCTGGCCCTCCAGGCTGACCTTGACCCGGTAGCGGCCGGCCTCGAGATACAGCCGGCGGGTGGAAATGTCATACGTGTCCCCGGTGCGGCGGGACGGGTTGTCACTGATCCCGAAGTCGATCCCGGCCACCCGCGTGAGGTCGTTTCCCTTTTCCCGGTACAGCACCGGTCGGAAGAAGATGTCGCCGGGCTCCTTGTAGTCGCTGTCGATCCGCGCCGAGATGACGAGCGCCCCGTAGCGGCGGGCCTCGAAGTATTCGTACCAGGCGCCCTGCCGGTAGAGGTGGAAACCGCCCGCGGCCAGGAGACAGGCGACGAACGCCGCCGCAAGCGGCCAGAACAGCCGTGAGCGCTGTCCGCGGAACAGATCCCGCACTTCCTCGCCCTTGAGGATCTTCCGCACGGCCCGCCGGACGGAGGTGGTATCGCGCCGGGAGATCCGCTTCTCCAGCAGGCGGATGAGGACGCCGAGGTCCTGGTAGCGGCGCTTGGGCTTCACGCGCATGCACGTGGCGACGATCCGGCTGAGGAAACGGGAGGCGCGGGGGTTCAGCCGCCGGGGCGGCACGTATTTGCCCCGGTGGATGAGCCGGATCGTCTCCGCGGTGAACGAGCCGGGGTACGGGGTCTTGCCGGTGAGCATTTCGTAGAGGACCACACCGATGGAGTAGATGTCGGCCCGGTGGTCCACGTTGCGAGCATCCTCGATCTGCTCCGGCGGGATGTAGGCCGGGGTGCCCAACATCGTGCCGTCTTTCGTAAGCCCGTCCGCTTCGGCCGTCGAGGTAGCGATGCCGAAGTCCGCGAGCTTCACCTCTCCCTGGTTCGAGATGAGGATGTTGCCGGGCTTGATGTCGCGATGGATTACCTGCCGGTCATGGGCGAATTTCAGCGCGCGACAGACCTCGTACAGGATGACGGTGGCGGCGTCGTTGGAGAGATAGCGCTCACGGTGAATCAGCGTGTCCAGGGATATCCCGTCGACGAACTCCTCCACGATGTAATAGTGCGATCCTTCCTTGAAATGGTCGAAGACCTGGACGATGCGTTCGCTGTTCAAATCCATCATGAGCCGGGCTTCCCGACGAAACCGCTCGATGATGCCTTCCCCCCCTTCGAGGGCGAGCTTTTTCAGCAGCACGGTGCGCTGCAGGGTGGGGTGGCGCGCCTTGTACAGGGCTCCCATGCCTCCCTGCGCGATCTTTCCCATCAGCTCGTACTTTCCGATCTTCTTCAGCCGGACCGCCCCCCGGTCCGGTGCGCGCGACTCCTTTGTGCCGCTCATGCCAGCTCCCTTCCTGCGTCCCCGTCGATCTCCCGAACGTCCCGGTCAAGCTCGATCCCGCCTCCGGCCGGCAGATGCGCAATCACGAACCGGTCGGGGTCATGGATCTGGACGTACCGTCCCTGCGCCCGAAGGCGGTACTTCCCGATGGCGGGGCGGTGCCCGCCGAAGTAGTACGCGCGCGCGGCTGCCTCCTCGTCGAGGTAGCCGGCGAGCATGCGGGCAACGCTGTCCGGTTCAGCCTCGTTGTTGTCCGTCCACGTGAGCCCGGTGACGACCTCGGGATCGTCGCGGTAGCCGATCACCCGCTCGCGGGCAAAGAAGTGCGCCGGCTCCGCGTGCGACAGGAGAAATCCGTTGCCCACGGCGAGCAGGGGAAGCTCCTTCTCGAAACGCGCGTAGTCGGCGAGGAGACCGTCACCGTAGAACTGCAGCATGTAGGAAAGCACCATGAGCCCTTCCAGCGCGTACTTGCGGAAGGGCCGGTTGCCGTGGCCGGATTCGTTCTCGATGTTTTCGTGATTTCCCTTCAGGAAATGGAAGAGTGCCGGGAAGCTTCGCTTGGCCTCCATGACCATCGCCATCACTCCCAGGCTCTCACGCATCTCCTCGTCCATGCTCTCGTGGGACCGGAACCCGTCCTGGAACTCCTCCAGGGCCGCGTGCCAGCGCCGGGAGGCTCTCCCCTCGGCGTGGACGCCGTCACCGAGGCACACCACCTGGATCCGTCCCGACTCCAGGAGCTCGATCACGCGGCCTCCATCCTCCGCCTCGTGCGCCAGCACCGCGAGGAAGAAGTCCATCCGGGCATGGATGTCAGGCACGACAATGGTGGGAAGCTGGGGGTCCAGGGACACGACCCCCCCCGGCCTCCCCTCGGCGTCGGGCGGGCGGATGGCTGCCGGCTCCCGGCCGAGAACCGAGAGGGTCTCAGCCAGCAGCCCCGCGTAGGGCCCGGCCTCCGGGGGCCCTCCCGCGCGGTAGATTTCCGACAGCCTCCGTTGCAGCTCGATCATCGAGTGTCAGGCCTGCGGCCAATCGCGCAAAGCGCGATCTCCGGTAGACGCCCTCATTGCTGTCAGACGCCCCATGGCCCTCTCGCCTCCTACTCCTCCAGCTCCCGGTTCACCTTCACAAACTCCTTGGTGAGGATCTCCGTGGACCGTGAGATCTGCCGCTCCTGCGCGTTGAGGTCGAGATCCTCGCTCGTGACCGCGATCTTGAAGATCGGGGACGAGGTCTGGATCGGCCCGACGCTGAAGGCGACCGCCGCCCCCACCTTGACGTCCGCGTCCAGCTGGGATCCTTCCTGGGACGCGGATTCCGGCACGTCCTTGCGCAGCCCGATGCTCACGTACTGCACGTTCCTGCCCTGGTCGCGAAGCGGCCCGATGTTCAGGAGAGACCCCGACCAGGTCATGGCAAGGCATCCCCGCCCGTCGGACTTCTCCAGCACGTCCACTTCCTCGAAGGAGCTGCGGGACACGTGCTTCTCGAAGCGCTCCTTTTTCTCCAGCCACCCCTGCGCAATCATCTCCAGGGAATCCTCGGTGTCCGGCAGGCCCGAAGTCTTCGTGATCTGGCGCAGGTGACTCTGAATCTCAATGGGTATCTGGCTCATGTATTCGCCCATCGTGAACCTCCTGGGGGTGAAGCCCCCTCCAGGAAGTATATACCACTCGCCCCGGAGAACCCGTTTGACGTGCGGCGGCGAGGGCACCAGCGGCTGTCCCGCCCCTGTCCCCGCGGCTCGGAGTATGCTTTACTATGACCATGAAGAACGCTGGGCGGCGGCTTTTCGGACGCGGAGTCTTCATGACGGGATGGACCAACGCGGGGGCCTGCGTCCTCCTGGGCGTGGCGGTGTATTTCATGAGCAAGGTATATGACCTTCTGAACCATGGCCCGGCCGTCCTCAACCTGAGAACTCCCCTTGATGACGCGCTGCCGGTCGTCGGCGTGTTCGTCATTCCCTACGTCTCCCTGGAGCCCGTCATCTACTTTTCCCTGATCGTCTTTCTCATTTTCCGCTCCCGAATCTTCCAGTCCGCCTGCCTCTCCGCCCTCTTTGCCTGGGCGGTGAGCTACGCGTTCTACTTCTTCCTGCAGACCGTTGTTGTTCGCCCGGTGCTGACCGGAGGGGACCTGTTCTCAACCATGATACGCGCCGTCTACGCGGGGGACAACCCGTACAACGATTTTCCCAGCCTCCACACGTCGCTCTCCACGATCATGGCCGTCCACTGGTGGCGGACGGACCGGAGACTCGGAATCATTGCCGGCGCCTGGACCGTGCTGATCGTCGCCTCCACGGTGCTCATCAAGCAGCACTACGTTGCGGATGTCGCCTCCGGGCTGCTCCTTGCCTGGGGAGCCTCCTGGCTCTCCGCCCGGCTTCTTCCGCGGGAACGCGTCCGGTAGTCCGCCCGGGCTCCCGCTGTTTCAGTACCCTTCCGTTTCCTGCGCTGCTTCCTTGCGGGTAATGCGCGCTTTGAAGAACCGGTAGACGAGCAGCTGGTAGACGATGACGATGGGCACGAAGATGGCCGCCACGATCGTCATGACGCGCAGCGTGTAGGGGCCGGAAGAAGAGTTGAAAATCGTGAGGCTCGCAGACGGATCCAGGCTCGACGGGATCATGTTGGGGAAGAGGCCCGTCAGGCCGGTGGCCACGACCAGCACGATCAGGGCGCACGAGCAGAGGAACGAGCCGAGCTGCCGGCCCTGGGCGTGGAGGACCTTCACCGCGGCGAGCGCGGCAAGGGCGAGAATGGGGATGAAGAGCCACCCCGGGTGCGACAGGTAGTTGTCCGCGAGGTGCGTTGAGAGCGCGCTGAGAATGAGGAATCCCGCAGCGATCACCAGGACAGCGTACCAGAGACCGCCAGCAGCCCCGCGGGCCCGCGCGGAGAGGTCTCCGTCGGTCTTCAAGGTGATCCACAAGGCTCCATGCTGGAGAAAAAGGGCCACGAACAGAAGCGCGGTCAGCAGGCCGTACGGGTTGAAAAGCATCCAGAAGCTGCCCTTGTAGCCGTCCGCCGCGATGGGCAGGCCGCGGAAGATGTTTCCGAAGCCCACGCCAAGGACGAGAGGGGCCGTGAAGCTGCTGACGGCGAGGATCCAATCCCACGTCTCCCGCCACCGCGTGGAGTCATGCTTGCCGCGGAACTCCATGGCCGCACCCCGGGCGATGAGGGAAAAGAGGATCAGAAGCATCGGCAGGTAGAGGAAACTGAACATCGACGCGTAGGTCACCGGGAACGCCGCGAACGTCGCGCCTCCCGCGGTGATGAGCCAGACTTCATTGCCGTTCCACATCGGTCCGATCGCGGAGAGCACTGATGCCCGGTCCGTCTCGTCCCTCGAGATGAAAACGCGGAGCATGGCAGCCCCGAAATCGAACCCGTCAAGCATGAAGTAGACGGCCCAGAGGACCCCCCACAGCACGAACCACAGGATTTGAAGCTCCATGTCCGCCTCCTCAGCCGTCCGTGCGGCGCGCGTACTTCGTCAGGAGGAACGCATCCACGACGGCGAGCGCGCCATAGATCACAAGGAATGCGACCAGGGACCCGAGCACGTCTCCCGGGCTGATCGACCGCGATACGCCATCGACGGTCTTCAGCACGCCGTAGACGATCCACGGCTGCCGCCCGATCTCCGCCACGATCCAACCCAGTTCGCAGGCGAGATAGGGGAGGATGAGAGCAACCGCCATGATCCAGAGGAACCAGCGCCGGGAGGAAACCGTGTCCCGCCACGCCATGATCGCGGCGATCAGGGCGAGCAGGACGAAGAGGAATCCGAGGGCCACCATGAGACGAAAGCCGAAAAAGCTCACCAGCACGGGCGGCCGCTCCTGGGGCGGGAAGTCCTTGAGGCCCTTCACCGTCGCCGCCGGGTCGTGGTAGGCGAGGAAGCTGAGCGCGCCGGGGATGGGCAGGGCCTGGATGATGTTGCGTTCCGCGCGAGGGGCGGGCAGCTCCAGGAGATAGAAGGGCGCGCCCTTCTCCGTCTCCCACTGTGCCTCCATGGCAGCGAGCTTGGTGGGCTGGAACTTCGCCACCTGCACGCCGGAGAGGTCACCGGCCACGATGATCAGCACCGAGGCGGCGAGGCCGAGCGGAGCGGCAAACCGGAATGACCTCCTGATCATGGGAGTTGCCTTTCCGCGCAGCATGTGTACCGCGCAGATGCCCATGATGAAGAAGGCGGCGAGCGTCCAGGATGCCATGATGGCGTGGAAGAACTTGATCCAGGCGTACGGGTTCCAGAGGAGGGCGCCAAAGCTCTCCAGGTGCGCGGACCCGCCGGCAATCGCGTAGCCGCGCGGCTTCTGCATCCAGCTGTTGGCAAGGAGGATCCAGAGGGCGGAGAGCGTGCTCGCCCCGGCCACGACCCACATGAGGGCGGCGTGCACGCCCCGGGAGACTCGCTTCCAGCTGAACATCCACACGCCGATGAACGTGGACTCCAGGAAGAAGGCAACCGTGGCCTCGATGGCCAGCGGAGCGCCGAAGATGTCCCCGACGAACTTCGAGTACTCCGCCCAGTTCATGCCGAACTGGAACTCCAGGGTGATCCCCGTGACCACCCCGACGGCGAAATTGACCAGGAGAAGGCGGCTCCAGTACTTCGTCATGTCGAGCCAGGTCTTGTCCCCGGTCCGGGCGTAGCGGGTCTCCATGAAAGCCACGCACACGCTGAGACCGAGGGTGAGCGGAACGAAAAGGAAATGGAAAAGGGCGACGGTGGCGAACTGCAGGCGGGAAAGCGCTTCGACGGTCATGGTTCCCCCTTCCGGGATGCCGGGATCAGGATTGTGCCGACTGTCAGGTTTCCCGGTAGCATATCAGCGTCCGGGTTGTCAATCGGCGGGGGTTCTGCATACACTCGCCCGCGGTATGGCAGGCGAATCGGGGAATGCGCGGAATACCGCGCCGGGGTGGCTGCGGCAGAGGCGACATCCCGGCTTCCGGCCCCTTGCCTTCGCGGTCGCCCTCGGCGAGCTTTCCGGAATCCTTCTCATCCTGCAGACCGCGCTCCTGGTGCAGGTCGGAAACGCGGTCATCTTTGGCGGGGCCGGCCTCCCGCAACTGATGCCGTACTTTGCAGCGCTTCCGCCGGTCATCCTGGCACGCTTTGCGGCCCTGTGGGGATCGCGGCGCCTGGCCGCGGAATGCGCCTCCCGCGCGAAGGCATCCATACGGGCGGACCTGGTCTCCTGCATGCGGAACCTGGGCCCGGTCACGATGACAGGAATGCGTTCAGGGGAAGTCGTGAGCACCACGGTGGATGCCGTGGAAGCCCTGGACGGCTACTACGCGCGCTACCTGCCCCAGCGCGCTCTTTCGACCATCATCCCATTCACGATCCTGGCCGTGGTGTTCCCGCTGGATTGGACATCTGGCCTGGTTCTCGTTCTCACCGCCGTGTTCCTTCCGGTCAGCATGATCGTGATCGGAGACGAGTCTCACGCGAGGAACCAGCGGCTGTGGGCGGCGCTGACCCGCATGAGCGGCAGGTTCCTCGACATCCTGCGGGGACTCCCGACGGTGAGAATGTTCGGGGCAGCGCGGCGGGAGGCGGAGGAGATTGCCCGGGCCTCCGACGAGCACCGGACCATGACGATGTCGGTTCTGAGGGTGGCCTTCCTGACGTCGTTCATGCTCGAGCTCCTGTCCGCGCTCAGCATCGCCATCGTGGCGATCCTCTCGGGGTTCCGTCTCCTCGCCGGGGCAATGCCGTTTGCTCCCGCGTACTTCATTCTCCTGATCGCCCCCGAATACTTTCTCGCCCTGAGAACGCTCGGCACTTTCTACCACGCCCGCATGGAAGCGATGGGTGCCTCGGAGCACATCATCACGTTCCTGAAGACGCCGGCCCGGCTGGGCCGGGCTCT
>Ga0335070_10008803_pt1 | contig 11839 bp, 13 predicted proteins | sample Lox_Sample_13_FD_206722 | JGI IMG/M metagenome (GOLD analysis project Ga0335070, IMG submission 206722) | Soil microbial communities from Loxahatchee National Wildlife Refuge, Florida, United States - Lox_Sample_1.3 | ecosystem: Environmental > Terrestrial > Soil > Wetlands | place: USA...
CGGCCGGATGCAGGCCTCGCCTAGCATCGAGGCCATTGCATGACACGCGTTCCTATTGACGAGGCCTTACGATGTCTTTGAATAACTTGACCGTTCCGATCGTGCTGTTGTCCTATTCGACCCTGTCGGTGATCACGCTGTTGTTGCTTGGCGCCTGGTAGGCAGGCGCCACAACCACGGCCGAAGCCCTCACTCCGGAATCAGCTTCGCCACCTCGCGATCGGACGCGCGTTCGCTCGCACCGAGGCCGGCAATGACGCCGGCGCGGTCCGCGGCGCTGCGGTTCTGGCTCATCTTCCGCTTGCCTTCGATGCGCGTGATCGGCAGCCTTACGCCGATGATGGCGTGAAGCTGCGCGCTGATGAACTGCTCCGGCGCATCGCTGACGGCCCAGGGCGCTGCGCTGCCATGTTCATGCAGGTTGGTCAGCCGCGTGACGATGTCGCGCAGCCGCGCCGGATCGTCAAAGAACTCGACCGGGCCATAGGCGTGGACCGCGATATAGTTCCAGGTCGGCACCACCTTGTGCGTCTCCTGCTTGGCGGCATACCAGTTCGGGGTGATGTAGGCGTGCGGCCCGAGGAACAGCGCCATCGCTTCGCCGACCACCTCGCTGCTCCATTGCGGATTGGCGCGCGCGACATGGCCATAGAGGGTGCCGTGAGGCCCCTCGTCCGCGACCAGGAACATCGGCAGTGGCGTTGCGACCAGCCCCTCGGCGGTCGCGGTCACGAGATGCGCCAGGCGCGCCTGCTCGATGGTCGCATGCAGCGCGGCGGGATCGTCCTCGCGAAAGGCGGCTGGCACGTACATTGGATCGGCTCCTCAAGGATGGAGCCAACATGCCCTGTAAGTGGTCCCGGCAAAAGGGCCAGTTTTGGCGAGAATGGCCCAGCCAATTCTGCCGATGCCGGCGTGCCGGAGCAGCCCGGTCACGCCCGGACGCGCAATCTCAGACGTCGCGCTTCGGCGTGTATTGGCCGAGGACGCACCTGTAGCCCTGCAGCTTCCATTCGTGATAGGGGCCCTTCGCGAGCCAGTCGGCAATGCCGATTTGCGCCGTTGTCGAACAGGCGGCCATTGTAATGCCCGACTGTTCGGAGTTGGTGACGACCTTTTCCAGGCAGAGCTGTCCGTTGCAGAGAACGGCGACGAGAGTAACGAGCATGGTAGCCTTTTTTGGATGATAACGAACCTGGTCGAAATTCATGCAGGGTTCATGCCAATACGGAACCGAGGTATCCTGGTAGACTGGCGATCCGATTCGTTGCACCCGGACGACTACGGAACCTGCTCTTTTCCCTCTCCTGATCATCTGTGGCGCCTTGCTGGTCGCGCCCGTTTGCAGCGCTGCCAGCGTGGAAGGCACAACCGAACATGCGCAGCACGCCAACGAGACAATCTGGCCGAGGCACGCGTGGCAGATGTCATCGATGATCAGGGTACATCGGCTGCGGTTCTGCAAAGGAACGGCCCGCGCGATCGTCACACCTAACTTGCTGCCATGCAAAGCGAACGCTAGGCTTCACGCGCATTCAAGGCAGGAGAGAGACGTGACCCAGTCAGACGCGACCAGGATTTCCGAAGATCGCCGCGAGGCGCTGCGCTATGCGCTGGCCATCGGCAGCGGTGCGGCGCTTGCGTCTGCGCTTGCCAGACCCGCCTCCGCAGAGGGGGCCACCGACAACACGCTGGAGCGGGTGCGCTCGGCCAAGGTGATGCGGATTGCCGTGCTGCCGGGCGAACTGCCCTATTTCAACAAGGATCTCGCCAGCGGGACCTGGTCCGGCATGTGCATCGACATGGCCAACGACATCGCCAAGCTGCTCGACGTCAAGCTGGAATATACCGAATCGACCTATGGCAATTCGATCCTCGACCTGCAGTCGAACAAGATCGACGTCGGCTTTGCGCTCAACCCGACGCCGCAGCGGGCGCTGGTGGTCGATTTCTGCGGCGCGGTGTTCAACCATCCGTTCGGCGCCATGCTGAAGAAGGGGCTGGAGGCGAAAAGCTGGGCCGACATCAACAAGCCGGAGGTGAAGATCGCGGTCGATGCCGGCTCGGCCAATGAGGCCGTCGCCCGCCGCTTTGCGCCGAACGCGACCATCAAGTCGCTGCGCTCGCGCGACGAGGTGATGCTCGAAATGTCGTCCGGCCGCGTCGACTGCGTGGTCAATGCGCTGGTGCTCGGTCTGACGGCGATTGCCAAAAACCCCAATCTCGGCACCTACAAGATCCTGCAGTCGCCTTCAGTCGCCATTGCCTCCAGCATGGCCGTGCGCCGCGAGACCGACAAGGCCTGGCGCGACTTCCTCGCCACCTGGATCGACTACAACCGCGGCTTCGGCCAGATGCGCGAATGGTTCGTCAAGGGGCTCGCACTGTCTGGCGTGAAGCCGGAAGACGTACCGGTGGAACTGAACATCTGATGCTCGCTCCTGCTACTGCGATCCGACCTCTCCCCGCAGGCGGGTCGAGGTGCACCCGCGGCGCGCACTCATGTCACAAATTCTACGCACTCGGATTGCAAATGCGACTTGTTCCTTTTGCCGTTTCTTTGCCAATCCGTTTATGCACGGAACTCACCACAAGTTTGCCTCCGTAGTTACCCTGATGGAAAGGAATCCGCTATTACGCTTGAATAGCTCACGCGTTCGGCAGGGAGGAGCAATGTCATACACCATTGGCTTTGTACCAAGGAACCAGCAGGATGTAGCGGCGGCGGAAGTGCCGACTGCGAAGAAGGCCCTGGCCATGATCGCTGCGCTGCAGGAGAGCGCGGACGAGATCAGGTTCATCCGCTCGCCGCAGGAAGGCGAGATGGGCATCGAGATGCTGATGCTGCTCGCCAAAGAGGAAGCCGAGGAGATCGTGCCGCCGCCGGGAATCTGGAAGCCGCGCTAGGGTTCAAACCTTGTCGTAGGTCATTCCGCTTTCCAGCCGGCGGCCGATGAAGGTGGCCGGGAACAGGATGGCGAAATAGATCAACGCCACCACGGTGTAGACCTCGAGCGGCCGATAGGTGTCGGCATTGATCAGCGTCGCATTGTAGACGAGATCCGGCACCGCAATGACCGACACCAGCGAGGTGTTCTTGAGCTGGGTCACGGACTGGTTGACATAGGGCGCGAGCATCGGTTTGAGCGCCTGCGGCAGGATCACGAGCCGCAGCACGCGCCAGGGGCGCAGGCCCAGCGCCCGTGCCGCATCCCACTGCCCGCGCGGCACGCTCTCGATGCTGCCGCGCACGATCTCGGCATAGAAGGCGCCGCCGTACAGCGACAGCACGCTCATCGCCGCGACATGGGCCGGGATGTTCACACCGACCACGACCGGAAAGGCGTAATAGAACCAGATGATCTGCACCAGCAGCGGCGTGCAGCGGAACAGCTCGATATAGGCGACGAGCAGCCAGTCGATCACGCGCAGGCGGCGCAGCCGCAGGATGCCCACGAGGAGCCCGATCAGGCTGCCGAGCACGATGCTGCCGACCGTATAGAGCAGGGTCCAGCCGAGCCCGAGCCAGAACAGATGGCTGTATTTGCCGAGGATCGCAAAGTCCCAGACGTAGTGCATGACGGCCCCCGGTTGCGGATCAGTCGCGCGACCTCTTCAGAGATAGCGGCCCGGCGAAAATGCTGCGACATCGAATGACGGCGACCGTGCGGCGAGCATGGCGGCGATCGCCGCTCCCGTGGCAGGCCCGGTCGTGAAACCGATATGCTGATGGCCGAACGCAAGCCAAAGGCCGGCATGCCTGGGCGCGCGACCTATGATCGGCAGGCTGTCCGGCAAGGTCGGCCGCGCGCCGCGCCAGACCGGGCTGGAGGCTTCGCCGAATTCGGCGACGCCGCGCGCCAGCGGCACCACCGCCTCGAGCTGCGCCAGCGAGGACGGCGCATCGCGTGCGGTGAGCTCGACGCCGGTCGTGATGCGAATGCCGTTCTGCATCGGCGTCATGACAAAGGCTCCATCGGCATCATGGATCGGGCGCCGCAGGGATCGCGCCGGATGCGGCCTGAATTCCTGGTGATAGCCGCGCTCGAAGGCCAGCGGCACGCGATAGCCCAGCGGGCGCAACAGGTCGGCCGACCACGGGCCGAGCGCCACCACGACATGCCGCGCCGAAATCGTGCTGCTCGCGAGCCGCACGCGCCAGCCGCCGGCCTCCGGCGCGATTGCGCTGATCTCCGCCTTCACGATCTCGCCGCCCGAGCCGGCAAACATCCGCGCATAGGCCGCCGTCACCTCGCCTGGCGAATCCACCGAGGCGGTCTGTGTGTGCAGGAGCCCGATCGTGTAGGCCGGCACGATGCCGGGCTCGAGCGCGGAGATCGCCTGGCGATCCACGATCTCGCTCTCGATCCCGTACTCGGCGAGCAGTGCCTGTTCTGCTCTCGCAGCATCCGTGCCATCGCTGCGCCACGCCTTCAGCCAGCCGGTCTCGCGCAGCCGCGCGGACGCACCGGCCTTGACGAGCCACTGTCGGTGCAGCGCCAGCGACGCGCCGATCAGGCCATGCAGCGCCATCGCGCGCGGCTTCACATTGGACGGCGTGGCATTGGCCAGGAAGCGGAGCAGCCAGCCGGCATTGCGCGCCGCCCACAGCGGGTCCCAGCGCAGCGCGGCGTGGCGGTTGGACAGATAACGCGGCAGCGCTGGAAATAGCGACGGCTTGTTGAACGGCACGATGGAGCCGGAGGAGAGCACGCCGGCATTGCCGTAGGAGGTCTCGCCACCCGGCTCGCGCCGGTCGACGAGGATGACCGACAGCCCGCGCTCGCTGGCCGCATAGGCGGCCGACACGCCGACAATGCCCGCGCCGAGCACGATGAGATCCGCAGTCCCGCTCTTCGACATGGCCCGAACCATCGACGCCTACATCAGCGTCAGCCCGCCATCGACCGGCAGCAGCACGCCGGTGATGTGGCAGGCATCCGGCGAGAGCAGGAAAGCGACCGCGGCGGCGACCTCGTCGGGCTCGGCGAGGCGCGCTTGCGGATTGGCCCCGGCGACTGCCTGCCAGGTCGCCGCGTCCAGCGCGCCCGACCTGCCCTCGTCCTTGCGGGTGTAGCCGGGCACGACGATGTTTGCGGTTGCGCCCGAGCCGGCGAGCTCGATGGCGAGGCATTTCACCAGCGCCTCCAGCGCCGCCTTTGCCGCACTCGATGACGGAAAGGTGCCGTTCGGCACGAAACGGTGCGCATTGAAGCTTGAGATCGCGACCACGCGTCCTTGCGGCTTGCGCGTGAGATCGGGCAGCGCGGTGCGCACCAGCTCGTGAAACGCCGCGGCAATCACCGCAAACGACCGCTCCAGCCCGTCGCGCGGCAGATCGGCAAAGCTGCGCCGGTCAGCAAAGCCCGCCGCATGCACGACGGTGTCGACGGGGCCGAAGGTTTCGCGAGTCGCTCGCACGAGATCGGCTGCTGTTGCCGGCACGGCAAGATCGCCGCTGCGCCATTCCGCCCTCGCACCGGCGCGCGTGCATTCGGACGTCACGGCGTGCAACCGCTGCAGCCCTGCCGCGTCGGTGCCCTGCCCGTGCAGCATCAGCGCTTGATCAGGTCCGGCCAGCCGGCGCGCAATTGCCGCGCCGATCCCGGAGCCGCCGCCAGTGATGATGGAAACCCGCATGATTTTTTCTTCGAAGGTCCAGACGGCGAACTATAGCACCCTGATAGGTCGCGAAGAAACGTAGCGTGGGTAGAGCGCGGCGAAACCCACGATTTCACCTCGGGGAATGGCCGGTGGGTTTCGCTGCGCTCTACCCACGCCACCAATCTGTCATCGTCACCGGAAATGGCAGGCGACCCAGTGGCCGTCGGCGCTCTGCTTGAGCGGGGGCACCTCCTCGGCACAGCGTGCTTGCGCGATCGGGCAGCGGGTGTGGAAATGGCAGCCCGAGGGCGGGTTGGCGGGGCTCGGCACCTCGCCCGCGAGGCGGATGCGCTGGCGTTTCACTTTGGGATCGGGAATCGGCACGGCCGACAGCAGCGCCTCGGTGTAGGGATGTTTTGGCGCGGCATAGAGCGCGCGGCTCGGCGCGGTCTCGACGATGCGGCCGAGATACATCACCGCGACGCGACGGCTGATGTGCTCGACGACGGAGAGATCGTGGGCGATGAAGAGATACGCGATGCCGAATTTCTGCTGCAGGTCCTCGAGCAGGTTGATCACCTGGGCCTGGATCGAGACGTCCAGCGCCGAGACCGGCTCGTCGCAGACGATCAGCTTCGGCTCGACCGCAAGGGCGCGGGCAATGCCGATGCGCTGGCGCTGCCCGCCGGAGAATTCGTGCGGATAGCGGCTCATGTGATCGGCCTTCAGCCCGACGATCTCGAGCAGCTCGGCGATGCGATCGTCGAATTGCTGTCTTGTCCTGGCAAGGCCATGGATGATCAGTGCCTCGCCGATGATGGCGGCGACCGTCATGCGCGGATTGAGCGAGGCGTACGGATCCTGGAAGATGATCTGGATGTCGCGCCGCAAGCTGCGCAGCTCGTCGCCAGAGAGCGCCAGCACATTCTTGCCGTCGAACATCACCTTGCCCGCGCTCGGCTCGATCAGGCGCAGCACGCAGCGGCCCGTGGTGGACTTGCCGCAGCCGGATTCGCCGACCAGCCCCAGCGTCTCGCCGGGATCGATCTGGAAGTCGACGCCGTCGACGGCATGGATGCTGCCGACCTGGCGGCGCAGCACTCCGCCGCGAATCGGGAACGCCTTGGTGAGATTCCAGACGCGGAGCAGCGGCTCGCTCATGCGACCAGCGTCTCCTCGGCGCGGATGCAGGCGACCTTGTGCCCGCTCTCGATCTCGCGCAGCGGCGGCTGTGCGCGCGAGCATTCGTCGATGGCAAAGCGGCAGCGGGCAGCGAAGCGGCAGCCCTCGGGTGGATCGATCAGCCTGGGCACGCTGCCGGCAATGGTCTCGAGCCGCTGCTTGCGCTGGCTCGCGAGATCGATGCGCGGGATCGAGCGGATCAACCCTTGCGTATAGGGATGGCGTGGATTGCCGAACAGGCGCCCCACATCCGCCTCCTCGACCACCTTGCCCGCGTACATCACCACGACCCGCTGCGCCACCTCGGCGACGACGCCCATGGCGTGGGTGATCAGCATGATGGACATGCCGAGCCGCGCCTTCATGTCCTGCAACAGATCGAGGATCTGCGCCTGGATGGTGACGTCGAGGGCCGTGGTTGGCTCGTCCGCGATCAGGAGCTTCGGATTGCACGACAGGGCCATCGCGATCATCACCCGCTGGCGCTGGCCGCCCGAGAAATGATGCGGATAGTCATGAACGCGGGCCTTGGGGTTGGGGATCTGCACCAGCGAGAGCATCTCGACCGCACGGGTCAGCGCGGCGCGGCGGGAGAGACCCTCGTGCTGCTGGATCACCTCGCAGAGCTGCTCACCGATGGTATAGACCGGGTTGAGCGAGGTCATCGGCTCCTGGAACACGATGGCGATCTCGCTTGCCCGGATGCTGTCCATCTGGCCGGCATCGAGCGGCACGAGGTCGCGCCCCTGCCAGAGGATCTGACCCTCGACGATCCTGCCTGGCGGCATCGCGATCAGCTTCAACACCGAGAGCGCCGTCACCGTCTTGCCGCAGCCGGATTCGCCGACCACGCAGAGCGTCTCGCCGCGGCCGATCGCAAGGTCCACGCCGTCGACCGAGCGCACCATGCCTTCGTCGGTCTTGAACCAGGTTTTCAGGCCGCGGATGTCGAGCAGCGGGCCGTTCGCGGTCACGCCAGTGTCCATCACATCACCTTCCGCGGATCGAGTGCGTCGCGCAGGCCGTCGCCGATGAAATTGATGGCGATGACGGTGAGGAAAATCGCGCCCCCCGCGAACAGCGCCCAGTGCGGTGCGATGTCGAGATAGTCCTTGGCGTCGAACAACAGCCGTCCCCAGGTCGGAATGTCGGGCGGGAATCCGAGGCCGAGGAAGGAGAGCGTCGATTCCGCGATGATCGCGGCCGCCACGTCGATGGTGCCGGCGACGATCACGGGTCCCAGCGCATTGGGCAGGATGTGCCGCACCACCAGCCGCAATTTCGAGGCGCCGAGCGCGCGCGCGGCCTCGACGAACTCCTTTTCGCGCAGCGACAGGAATTGCGCGCGCACCAGCCGCGCGACCGACATCCAGCGAAAGCCGCCGATCACGAGCACGATCAGGATGAAGGTGCCGCCCTCGGGTCCGACCAGGTTCTTGAGGCCGTCGCGGAACAGATAGATCACCAGCAGCAGCAACGGCAATTGCGGCAGCGACAGGAATAGATCCGTGACCCACATCAGCGCTGCGTCGACCGGCCCCTTGGAGACGCCGGCGATGGCGCCGATCACGATGCCCGCGAACAGGCCAACGGCCATGGCGGCAAAGCCGACGGCAAGCGAGATCCGCCCGCCATAGATCATGCGCGCCAGGAGGTCCTGCCCGAGATCGTCGGTGCCGAACGGATGCTCCCAGGACGGCGGCGCGAGCCGCGCGGTAAAGTCGATGTCGTTGATCGGCACCGGCCAGAGCGTGGGGCCGACGAGAATCGCGAGCGCGAGCAGCACCAGCACGACCACGCTCGCGGCAGCCAGGCGATGCCGGCGGAAGCGGCGCAGCGCCTCGCCGCCCGGGGTGAAGCGCCGCTCGCGCCTCGCGGGCTCTGCGACCGCCTCAACTGAAGGAGATGCGTGGGTCAAGCCAACCATAGATGATATCGGCCAAAAGATTGAAGAGAACGACAAGGCAGGCGAACACGAAAGTGACCGCCATGATGACGGGGGTGTCATTGGCAAGGATCGCGCTGATCAGGAGCGAGCCGATGCCGGGGATGCGGAAGATCTGCTCGGTGATGATGGCGCCGCCGAACACGCTCGGCATCTGCAGCGCCACCAGCGTCACCACCGGGATCAGCGCGTTGCGCACGACGTGCTTGAGGATCACCTTGCGCTCGCCGATTCCCTTGGCGCGCGCGGTCGTGACGTAATCGAGCTTGATGACGTCGAGCACCGCGGAACGGATGTAGCGGGTATAGGATGCGGCCTGGAACAGGCCGAGCACGGCGATCGGCATGATCGCCTGCTTGATATACTCCCAATACCACTGCCAGCCGGTCGCGTGGATATCGGTGCGGTAGACGAAGGGCAGCCAGCCGAGATTGACGGAAAAGATCAGGATCAGCAGCAGGCCGGTGAAGAAGGTCGGCAGCGAGAAGCCGATGAAGGCGAAGGTGTTGGCGATCTGGTCGAACAGCGAATAGGGCCGCATCGCCGCATAGACCCCGATCGGGAGTGCAACCGCGAGCGCCAGCAATTGCGAGGTTCCGACCACGTAGAGCGTGGTCGGGATCCGCTGCAGGATGAGCGTATCGACATTGATGCGGCTCGCGAAGGAGAAGCCCCAGTCGCCATGCAGCATGGCGACCAGCCAGTGCAGATAGCGCACGAGGATCGGATCATCCATGCCGAACTTGACCCGCAGCGCCTCGCGCACCTCGGGCGGGATGTTCGGGTTGCTGGCAAGCTCGCCGAACGGATCGCCCGGCGCCAGCGCCAGCAGCACGAACAGGATCAGGCTGATGCCGAGCAGGCTCGGCACGGCGACGATGAGACGCCTCAGCAGATAATTGCCCATCGCGTCCTGCGCACTTCTACGAAGTTGACTTGATCATGCGAGCAAAGCAGGGCGCGGTTCATGTCTCCCGGTACCAGTTGGCGATCTGCCAGAGATCGTTGTCCCAGCCGCTGCCGTGCACGTTCATGCCATTCTTGACCGCGGTGGCTTTCGGGCGGTTGATTTCCGGCAGAATGTAGTGATCGCCGCAAACCACATCATTGAGCCGGATGAACATGGCGGCCCGTTTGACGGGATCGAGCTCGTGCTGGGCCTGCCGGAAGACGTCGTCATATTCCTTGTTCTGCCAGCGCGTGATGTTGCGGCCCTGCCACTTGTTCTCCTTGGTCGCGACCTCCCAGGAGGTGAACTGGTTCATGAAGAACTCGGGATCCGCCTGCGGCATGGTCGTCTGGTACATCTCCATGTCGCAATAGAAATGCGTGTAGGTGTCGGGATTGGCAGCGTCCGACGAGAAGAACACCGAGGCCACCACCGATTTCAGCTCGACGTCGATGCCTGCCTTCTGGCAGGCCTGCTTTACGATGGCCTGGTTCTTCTGGCGCGGCGCATTGATCGAGGTCTGGTAGACGAATTTGAGCTGCTTGCCGTCCTTCTCGCGAATGCCCGACGATCCCTTCTTCCAGCCGGCCGCCTCCAGGATCTGGTTGGCCTTCTCGATGTTGAACTCGAACTTGTTGTTCTTCGACCTGAAGCGCTCGGGATTGTTGAGGAACAGGCCGGTGGCAATCCCGGCGCGGCCATAGATGAATTTCTGGACCGAGTTGCGGTCGATCAAGAGATTGAGCGCTTCGCGCACCGCCGGATCCGAGAACAGCGGATGCTTGGTCTTGATGCTGGAGCGCTCGCCGTCCACCTCCTGGGCCGGATCGGTGACGTTGAGCAATATGAACTCGATGCCGCCGCCGGGATCGTAGGCCATCTTGCCCTGGCCGCCATTTTCCAGCTTCTGCAGGATCTCGTCCTCGACCTGGACGTTCCAGGCGAAATCATATTCGCCGGTCTGCAGCACCGCGCGTGCCGCGGACACCGCGTCGCCTCCGCCCTTGATTTCGACCGTGTCGAAGTAAGGCCGGCCTTCCTGGTGATAGTCGGGATTGCGCTTGGCCGAAACGGTGTCGCCGGGCTTGAAGTCGACAAACAGATAGGGACCGGTGCCGACCGGCTTCAGATTGGCCGGTGCGTCGCGCGACTTGCCGCCGGCATAATCGGCGAACAGGTGCTTGGGGATGATCAAGCCGTAGGACGCGACAAAGGCATTTGCCCAGAACGGCGTCGGCTGCGCGAAGGTCATGCGCACGGTGTGATCATCGATCTTCTCGACCAGCTTCACGTCCTTGTAGCTGCCGATCGAGACCGCCGCGGTATCCGGATTCTTGGCGTACTCCCAATTGAAGACCACGTCGTCGGCCGTGAAGGGCACGCCGTCGTGCCACTTGACGCCTGTCTTCAATTTCCAGATCACGGACAAGCCATCTTCGGTTAGGCCGTCATTCTGCTTGCTCGGAATTTCGGTCGCGAGGATCGGGACGAGATTGCCGTCCTGGTCCCATCCGGCCAGCGGCTCGTAGAACAGCCGGCAGGCCTCCTGATCCTTGGTTCCGACCGCAAAATGCGGGTTGAGCAGCGTCGGCGCCTGCCAGAGCAGGATCTTCAGCGGACCCCCGGGGCCCTTCGGCGGCTTGTACGCGGTCGGGCTCTCCGCAGCCATGGCAACCCCCGATGCGCCCAGCATCATGCCGGCCATTGGCGCGGTGAGCCCCAATCCGACCATGCCCTGCACAAAGGCGCGGCGCGACAGCCGTCCTTCCTTGACCTCTTGGATCAGGTTTCGAATGTCCTGCTCGTTCATCGGATGACTCCAGAATGGCACGCTTGAAACGGCACTTGTTGCGGTCCTTTGTTGCAATCTTGGCCGCTCCAGGTGCCGGGGAGGCCCAGAAAGTGGATCAGCTTAAGCGCTGCCTGTCAAAGCAGATTCCGGGCCAACTTTTGGCGAAGGCGACGGGCGTTTAAGGGCTCTCCGGTCTCCCGGCGAAAGCCGGGACGACAGCGGAATTCTGGCCGGCGTACGATCGTCTGCCTACCTCCGGCCGCGCTCCTGCTTCATCCGTGCAAAGCGCACGCTTTGCGCGTCGGGCATGCGGGTGGCGATGAAGCCGGCGGCGAGGCAGGCCTCGCGCTGTGGCATTTTTTCCTGC
>Ga0335070_10008804_pt1 | contig 11839 bp, 15 predicted proteins | sample Lox_Sample_13_FD_206722 | JGI IMG/M metagenome (GOLD analysis project Ga0335070, IMG submission 206722) | Soil microbial communities from Loxahatchee National Wildlife Refuge, Florida, United States - Lox_Sample_1.3 | ecosystem: Environmental > Terrestrial > Soil > Wetlands | place: USA...
GATCTGGACCGGGTTTCAGGGTTGGTTTGCCTGGCTGCCAACCGGAAGGCATGACCTCACCCGTGGCGCGAACATGCTGAAATGCCTTGACCTGGCGGATCAGTTCGGGAACGTTCCTGCCTACCGGTGGAGCGACGGTCTCCATTGCCTGAATGACCCCATCTGGATCGATCAAGAAACGACCCCGGATGTCTACCCCTGCTTCTTCATCATAGACACCGTATGCAGTCCCGATACGACCTCCTCCATCCGACAGCATCGGAAAGGGAACCCCACCTTTCACCATCTTGGAGAGTTCCTCTTCCTGCCAGATCTTGTGGGTGAAGCGGCTATCTGTACTGCATGCCAAAAACTCGACTCCGAGCGATTTGAACTCTTCATATTTGACGGCAACTGCCGACAATTCAGTAGGTCAAACGAAGGTGAAATCCCCAGGATAGAAGCAGACGACAATCCATTTCCCCTTATAATCAGAAAGTTTGATGTTTTTAAAGCCTCCATCCACAAAAGCACTTGCCTCAAAATCTGGTGCGGGCTTCCCAACTCGAGCGATCATCTTCAATCCCTCCTCTTGAATCTGTGTTGTTTGAACTGTTTTCGTTTCTGGAATAATTGGCCCTTTTGCCGGCTTTACACAAGAATCTTTTGCTTCTGCCATATGACAGCTCCTTTCATCTTCGTTCTAAGTCCGGGGCTCATGCCTGCATAATCAATCCTGACATCGTATAGTCTCATTTTATCACTTTTAGAATTCAATTTGGAATTTGAAACAATATCTTCAACATGACAGTGAATATCCTCGGCGACGACATCATTGGAAACGCCTTACCATTCCTACTTCTCCATCAACTCTTCAACCTCTTTTTTGTCCTCTTCCAGCTCAGCTCCCTTACGGAGCCTTCGTCAGGAAACTTAGAAACCGTAAGATTCGCTAATAGATCAAGCAAGACTATTAACTTAACGGATTGACAGAAGCCCTTTCCCTCTCAATCTGCAAAGGGAGGCGGTCGTACCCTTATCCTTAATCACTCAGTAATAAATTGCCTGTGTTACGGATCCTGTGCGATGGTTTCGTAGAAGGACTTCTTCAGGTATCTAAAAGATCCCCAGAATTGATCAAAGACTTCAAAGGCCGAAGGATCATAGGTCCCGTCCATAGGCCGCCATTGGGTAAGATAAAAGGCAACCACCCGATCCCCTCTTTTCCCGAAAACGACTTTTGACTGAACCTTCTCCTTCTTAACAGAATCCTTTCCTTCAGCCACCACGGCCAGGCCTTCTCCTCCAAGCACCGAAACATTCTTTTTTTCCAATATCTTCATGTCCGCAATCATGGCAGTGGACCAGAGATAACGCTTGAAAAATTCACCGCCTCGCTCCCCAAGTTCAGTCGAGCAACCGAAGGGTTCCTCGTCATAGACAAACATCGATTGAGACGGAAAGGGACCTCGATCGGCTTTCAAAAACCCAAAACCGAATTCTCCCCCCACTTCGACTTGAATGATTTTCCATGCGGAGGGTGGTGGCTTGAATTCGAACTCGTCATTCCAAATCACCGTCCCTTGTGGACTCATCCTGTATGGCTTTTTCGGAGCTTCAGTTGTTGCGCATCCTGAAAGCCATAACCCAAGAACCATCACCGCAATTAGAACCAGAACCCACCTCTTTTTCATGGCTTCCCTCCTTCCTTGTTCATTTGCTTGAGAAAAAGGAGAATGCCTTTGAAGTCAGGCTCCCCGTCCTTCGCATAGCGAATGATCCCCCTCTTATCAATGATCACTGTCTTTCTGCTGAAAACCGGAAACCCCTTTATCTCAGGAGAAGGCCCCACCCCAAAATAGGACCCTAAAAATCCTGTCAAATTGGAAAGGAGAGGAAAGGTCAAATCCAGACTCTTTGCCCAATACTTTAATGTTGTCACATCATCGACGCTGACGCCCACGACCCGGGCGTTGAAGCGATCATAGAGGGATTGATTCCTCTGATGACCCTCCATCTCGCCCGTTCAGATGGGAGTGAAGGCCGCCGGAAAGAAGGTCATGATCAAATGGTACTTGCCATAATACTCATTCAGATAGCTGATCAGCCGGTCTTGGGTTGAGGGAAGGGAAAAATACAAGACCTCTTCGCCCACCAAGGATTTTTCCTGCTTTGCCCCAAAGCCAGAGATCGGAACAAGAAGAAGAACAAGAAACAGCCAGAGCCACTTTAAAACCGTTTTGCCTCTCATGTTAATCTCCTTTCGACAAAATGGTGCCAAAGCCTTCGAAAACCACTTTAGAGGTCGCATAATAATGAGCCCCAGTTACATGAACTCAGTGGGCATGATGCTCTTCCTCTTCAGCCTTGTCCGCCTCGGCCTTGGTCTTGTGTACCGTGCCGTCAGGGTGGTTTGGTGGTGAATATATAGTGTAAAGCTTCAACCTTCCCTTGCCGGTGTTTATCACGTTGTGGTAGGTCCCTGATGGGACAATGACGGCCTCACCGTCATGGACAACATGCTCCTCTTTTTCATTGAAGATGAATTTTGCCTCGCCTTGCTCAATCCTGAAAAACTGGTCTACATCATGGTGAACCTCGTTGCCAATTTCTTCTCCTCGTTGAAGGCACATCACAACCAGTTGGGCCTTCTTGCCGGTGAACAAAACCTGCCTAAAATAATCGTTCTTCAATGTCTGCTTTTCGATGTTTCCAACATACCCTGTCATTTTGGCACCTCCTTCAGCGTGAGATTAGCTTCAACCACACCCTCAACAATTGTCTAAATCGCATCAGCGTTCACCAAGTCCGCCTTGAATTCGTTGTGAGCTGGTTGGCCTATCCATTATGATGTATATTAATAGCTCTCCTATTACCTGTGATTCGCCTGGGATTCTCGTGCAAAGGCGTCCCGAAGAACCCGAAAAAAGCTTGGCAGGCATCAATGTTTTCCGGGTGCCAGCGGTACACCACGTCGTTCGTAGTGTATATAAGCCAGGAGTGCAACCATTTTAGGGTCATCTGCAGCCAATGGCTCTCCTTCCAGGGGATTTCGAAGGCACCAATTGACCATCTCAAACAGGGTAATGACCCTTCCAATCTGTTTCTGGAACTTGGGGTAGGTCTCCGGATGGGTGTTGGCCCCATTTGGATGACACTGATCGCAGGAAACCTTATTTTTCCCAAGAGTGGAACTGTGGAAAAGCTTGCTGCCTTCATTCACGACCGTCATGAACTCCTTGGTCCAGCGATCCACGTCTTCCTTGGTGAACTCATCGGCACGGGCCGGGAATTTCATCGCCAGCAGGGTCGTTATCGTCAGCGTGATGAACAGAATTCCAAGATACTTTGTGATGTTTCTCATCGGAATCCTCCTTCCAGATCTAATAGTGATTTTGAGGTGGAACGCGTCTATTCACATTTTGATACTTGCTGTCTTGGGGACTACCCGTTTTGGGGCTGAAGGCAACGCTTCGGTTTTCGTTGCTAGGGAGTTGATACTCCATGTCCACGTTGCCTGTCCGAACGTTGATGAATTGCCAGCCTGTGGCATCCCTCTCGAAGAAGGGATCGGCTCGGTTCATGGGAACCGTCAGCCTCGGGAGACGGTTGGCTTGTTGGACGTAGGACTTTGGGTAAGGCCAGGGCCAGGCAGTGGCCATCACCGCGTGGAAGCTGATACTTCCAACCTGGTTGTACTGGATCTGGTGGACGTGGCCATAGATCACTGTCACCTTGTCAAAAGGCTTAAGGAGCGTTTGCACACTCTCTGCATCGTCCGTCCAGAAGTTCCAGCCCTTGTAGATCTTCTGAAGAGGGGAATGAGAACAGACGACGAGGGGAGTGCTTTTGTTAACCTTCTCAAGGTCCTTCTTCAGCCAGTCGCGCTGCTTTTCCCCCACAAGAAAAGGCGAACCCTCCGGGTTGTCCAGGCGCGCCATGGCCAGCATCCGGTCCATGGGGGTTGCCCACTTGTGATAGGTCCATTCGTCGTAGGTGAGGATGCTGGTGAGGACAACAAAATGGACCCCCTTGTGATCAAAGCTATACCAGAGGGGGCTGATCTTAGACTCCCAATATTTCCCCAGATCAAGATAGTAGTCATGCTCTCCCATCACATAGTAGACCTTCCCTCGGAGGTTTGAAATGATCTCCAGGCCGTGATCCAGCTCTTCCTTCTTTCCCAGCTGGGCTAGGTCACCACCGAAGAAGAAAAAGTCGGGGCGGGGCGTGAGTAAGTTGGCCTCCTGGACCGCCCGAATGAGGCCCATGTCCCAGTTACGAACGAATTTACTCCCCTCAATCTGCTGGATGTGGGCATCGGAGATGTAGGCAAAGGTGAAATCCTTGGCGGGGTTCTTTTCGCCAAAGGCCACCCTGACCAGGCTTATGGGTAAGGCACTCGCCATTGCGGCTGCGCCCGTGGTTTTAAGAAATGCACGACGGTTCATCTTCATTGTGGTTGCCTCCTTTTCAATTTTATGCCCGTGCGCCTCATTTCTTGGCGAACTCGGGGCTTGTCAGGGCCTTCAAGAACTCCACGAGATCAGCTTGTTGCTCGTTGCTCAAGTTCAGTGGACGGATCCCACCGCTGAGAAGCTCCGGCACCGGGTCCGTCTCCTTCTCCCGCCCACCGTTATTATAGAATTGGATAACCTCCTCCAGAGTCTTGAGGCTGCCGTCGTGCAGGTAGGGGGCGGTGAGAGCGACATTTCGAAGAGTCGGGGTCTTGAAAGCACCGATGTCAGTCAGATCCCGGGTCACGGCATACCGGCCGAGGGAGGAAGTTTTCTCGTTGCTCAGCACAGCGATATCGGTTCCCTTCTTCTTTACCTCCTCAACGGCCGCCGCCAAATCATCCAGATTCTTAGGCATCTGCTTCGCTCCAGATCCGATCATATGAAACCGGTTATCCGTAAACAGTGCCTGAGTCTGCTCAATGACGTGACATGAAACGCACCGGCCTTGATTGATAAAAACATCAAACCCACGGATTGCCACAGGGCTCATGGCGGTTTTTTCCCCTCCGTAGAAGTAGCGATCGAACGGAGAGTTGCCTGCCAGGAGTGTTCTTTCAAAGCTTGCAATCGCCTGCGTCACCTCTTTCATGGTGACTTTGTCTCCCGTCTTGCCAAAAGCCCTCTTAAAAAGATCTATGTACTCAGGGTCTGTACGCACGATCTTGACGATGGGATCATGACTTGGCAGGGCCATCTCCACCGGGTTAAGGAAAGGCTGGGTGGACTGGGATTCCAGAGTGGGTTCCCGGCCATCCCAGAACTGAGTTTTAAGATAAGCCGCGTTGACTACTGTGGGAGCGTTTCGTGTTCCCTTGAGCTTGTTAATCCCTTCTGACACTTGAAGGCCATCCGTGAAACCTTTCTCCTTATCGTGGCAAGTGGCACAGCTGACCTCCCCGGTGGCGCTGAACCGCTTGTCGTTGAATAGCTTGTCACCCAGTTTAACCTTCTCGGGGGTGGGAGGATTGTCCGCCGGAATCGGCACGGGCGGCAGACCTAAGGGTTCGGCAAAAGCGACACATGCCACAAAAGTCGCCGCGATCACTCCTACTCTTAGCATTCTCTTGAAATGTCTGGCTGTTGTCTTCAAGGTTCTACCTCCTTTCTGCCTGGTCTCAGGATCTTTGCAGACTCTCAAAAAGACGCTTTGATCCGGGACTTTCTTTTTGTTCTGTCCTCATTCTACCATAAGAATGTTTTGGCATATTGGGAAAAATCTTGGACGGAACACACTTTATCCCAAACAATATCATTTTTGACCATTCTCCATAGCCAGAATGCTGCCATTCCGTTAAACACTGTCAACCAACTTTGCTGTTGCCGTTCTCAAGCTCTTCCCACAAGTTTTGAATAAAGATTTGAATAAAAAGTTGACCAATCATCAGAAATATGATTATTTCGACATAATTGGAGCAAACCTTTCTTCCTCAAGCGCCTCTTGATGGATTATCCGAGCTCCTATACCACGACCTACCCTTTTCTGCGCGATTGCGCACCAAAAAGATCGATAGTGATATAACCCAATCTAGGCAGATCGCCTTGATCAAAGGGAGCAGGAAGCTTGTATTTGTATTGATCCTTAACCCCTGACTCAAAGCTGAATGGAAAAACCACTTCGTTGCTTTCATTCCCAGCCTTGTCAAGAACGGATATCCTCAAAGTAATGTAGGTCCACTCTCTCAGATTTCCTGCTTTCGAACTGAAGGTGTTCCATTGAAGGTATCCTCTAAAGTGTTTCTGATATTGTGGTTTGAGATAGACCCAATCGGTCGGATAACGACCATAGCCGACCTGGTCCACCACCGAGGCAATTCTGAACATTTCCGCGTCCGGGTCTTCGGCCTCAACATAGATCTTCCAAATATATCCATATTTTCCTTTTTCTACAGCAAAAGCATGGGTAATTATGGGTTGCCTTGTCACCGATGTGGACTGGGTCCATCCCGCAGGAGCCGTTAAAACCATCATCCCGATAAGCATCGCTATCAAATAAATAAGGTTTAAGTTTCTCATGTTTGTTACCTCCCTTTTCAGAACGAATTCAGTCCTTGACAAGAACTCTGTCTTTACTTTCTAATCTGGAATTATTCCAAATTGTATTTTAAAAAATTTTAGAGAAATCTAACCTCTACCCTAAATCTACGTATAAACTGCTCATGGATCATAAAGAAGGTCACTTCTTCCTACACTCCTGACAATACCCATAGTATTCCAATCTGCTACCGGTCACCTGAAAACGGCATCTTTTTGCGATCTCATCGGTATCAATTATAAAGGGAGGCCTGTAATCCATAATCTTCTTACAGCCCTTGCAAATCAAATTGATGTGCTCTGCTGTATTTACTTCATAACGGTTCTCCATACTGTCAAATTCCAGCAGTTTAATGATGCCACGTTTCGAAAGTTCATTAAGAGTGCCGTAGACCGTGGATAAACTCAGACTCCTAACCTTTTTTCTTGCCTCCCGGTAGATTAGGTCTGCACTCGGATGAAGGGGGATTTTCTCGACCAACACTTCAATGATGGCTTGCCTTTGAGAGGTCAGCTTTAGCCCTTTCTCCCTCAACTTTTGAATGATCGATGCTTCCATTGGTAGCTTTTGTAATTCGGACACATTCCTATTTATAAATTTATAACTATTCTGTTTTCTATCAATTGTCAAGGTATTTTTTCGGTGTTTTTTCGCCCTTAGAAATAAGCTCGATTTCAAGCTGAAATTGAAGATTTGGTCATGAGATATGGTACTCATCGGGAAAAATCTAAAAGCAATACTTCAGAAAGTAACCTACGCGATAAAGTTGAAAATTTTCCTGCTGCCGATGGGCAGATAGCTTGCCACTATCTGCACATTGCCCCAATTGAAGATATCTGATTGTAATCTTCAATCCTATGACAAATTTCGATTTTGAATGTTACAGGAAGGAAGGGTTAAGGAAAAAGTATTTATTTCACCTGTGAAGCTGCATTCAGACCAAGCCGAACTTTACCAGAAGGCTTTCGAGGCGCTTTTTATCCCAACCCGTGTAAGTCTCCCGCCCTTCAACAATAAAGGTAGGATATTTTCGAATCCAATGACGAAGGGATTTATAGATTCCCAGGGGAGATTGGACGTCAATGAGTTTGATGAAGAGACGATGTTTATAGAGCTGGGTCAAATCCTGGATCCAGTCAGAGAGTTTCGCATATTCCTCTTTCAGTTTTAGAGGGTACTCGTCCGTCTCTCTCTGATGGATCTTTTGGTCAAGGCCCGCTTCAACGAAGAGGGTTTCACAGTGCGGTCAGAAATCATAATGGGTAATCACATTGGTAACGATTTCCAACCGTATTGGTCTCATTCTTTTTCTCCTGTTTCTTCATGAAAGCATAACAAATTTTCTACTTCAGCCTTTTTTCGCCAGCAGTTCGGTCAGGTGGCGGTCAAGGTCCACAAATTCGAACGGCTTGTTGAGCACCACATCGGCATCGGCCTCCATTGCCAGAGCGACGGGGTGTTCACCCCTCCCGGTAATGGCAATGACGGGCGTTCCGGGATATTTCTTTTTTATGACGGAAATGACTCCGACTCCGCTTATCTCGGGCATCACCAGGTCAGTGATGACTAGGTCGATGTTGCCTTCGTGGGCTTCAAGGGCCTTGAGCCCATCGAGCCCTTTGTAAGCCCTGATAACGTCGTATTTCTGACTCAGAAAGCGAGTCAGCATATCCACGAACTGCTGGCTGTCGTCTATCACCAGCAGCTTATGCCTCCTTGTCATTTTCACCTATAGGCGATAGTGTTCTTGACTTGATAACTTGATGAGAACTCACTTTGGAATATACGCATAATGCCTAAAAAAAAGTTAGATGTCAAGAAGGAAAAATCAGAGGAAAAATCACAAGATATGGGATGCTTTCTCAAGCCATCATGGGGAGACCGGGACAGAGACTTTTCAGAGTAGGACTAGGGTGAGCAAAGACGGGACCTTTATCCTCACCAGCCGGAAGAAGGGAGTTTTTTACCCACTCCTGCCAGATTGAACGCTTCCACTTATCCTTACTCCAAGATAGGTATGTAAATTGGTAATTTCGGGTAGAACTATGCATGATCAAATGAAAGACATTTTATAGCAATTCAGTCATATTGCGCGAGAGAATCATGAACATACAAGAAAGGCCCACTCACGTGGGCCCCTTTGAATATGACATTCACAGGATCGAAGCGTGGTCACTCCCGTACGTTTGCTCCATTATTTCCTCCAGGTCTGCCAGGAGGGTAAAGATCAATTATGATATTGCCCAACTTTGCAAGATCACCTTGATCAAAAGGAGGGGGAACCTCGTACTGGTATTGGCCCGGCGTTAATTCAAAAGTAAATGGGAAAACAACTTCGTTACTTTCATTCCCAGTCTTGTCAAGAACTGAAACCCTCAAGGTTATCTGTGTCCACTCCGGCATATACCCTGTATGCGAACTGAACGTATTCCATTGAAGGTAGCCTTTGAAATGGTTTCGATATTGGGGTTCAAGATAAGTCCAATCGGTCGGGTAACGACCAACACCCGGCTCGTCCACTACAGAAGCAATCTTCAGCATCTGCCCATTTGGATCCTGCGCCTCAAGATAAATTTTCCAGATGTAACCGTATTTCCCCCTCTCTGCGGCAAAGGCTTGTGTAATGATAGGTCCTCTCTTCTCTGGCTTGGGTTGAGCCCAATTTTGGGACACTCCAAGTAGTCCTATCCCCAAAACAACACTCAAAAACCATGATATTCTTTTAGTTTTCATTTTTTAATACCTCCGTAAGATCTGAACTTGGATTTGTAACAAGAATAACTGACTTCATCAATCTTACCTCCTCACATCTCTTTATTTTTTTGACGTATCATTTAGGCTTTTTATTCATAACTCTTTCTGCTTCCAAAAATTTAGGTTTTTATATTCTACCCGAAGCGAGAGTCGAAGGGTTGACTTCCCGGGCGTCTTCCAATACTATGCGGGAGGCGAAGTTGGCTCTGGTGTGATCGAACACCGTGACCCAAACCAATCTGGTCTATGCCAGGCCCAGTTGGAGCAAATAACGTTTATCGATTCTGTTAAATGGATAACGTAAGCGAATTTTCACTAAAGCGGAGGAGAAGGAAAGAGAGATATGGAAAATCCGAAAGAAAGATTGACCAGGCGTGTTTCCACTTCTGAACTTGAACGGCGGTGGAAGGCCACCCGCGAGATGATGGAGGAAAGAAAGCTTGACTATCTGGTGGCTCAAAACCAGGAAGATTTCCTGGGAGGAATGCTCCGCTGGCTCACGGATTTTTCCGCCCACCACCAGTTCCCTTCTACTGTGATCTTTCCTGTCGATGAGGAGATGACGGTGATCAATACCGGCGGCGATCCTCCGGCCGAGCAAATTCCTCCCCCCTGGGCCGCCCGGGGCATTAAAAACAGATTGGGAGGGGTCTACTTCCCGACAGCCCAATACACCAACACTGTAGAGGCAGAATTGGCCGTCAGTGTATTGAAAGAGAAGAGAAAACCGACCATCGGACTCCTCGAAAGGGCCTTTATTCCCATCACCTTCTATGAATATCTGGTGAAGAATCTGCCCGAGGCGAATTTTGTGGATGCGACGGAGTGGGTTGATGAAATTAAGGTCCTTAAGAGTCCGGAAGAGATCGAATTGATCAAAGAGACGGCATCTCTTCAGGATAACGCGATTGAACACCTTAGAAAAGCGATTAAGCCCGGGATGAAAGATTATGAGGTTATAGCCGAAGCCAAACATTTCTATCTCCGGGGCGGCAGTGAACGGCAGCTGATCATGGCGGGCTCAGGCCCTCCCGGAACAGCAGTTCACTTTCTACCCTGGCATTTAGGGAACAGGGTCATACGAGAAGGCGACCAACTGACGGTGCTGATGGAAACAAATGGGCCCGGCGGATATTACGCGGAAACGATGCGATGCTTTATGGTTGGCCGGAAGCCTTCCCAGGAATTACAGGATGCCCACGCGACTGCCGTTGAGATACAGACCATGACTGTCAATCGGTTGAAACCCGGAGCCGATCCGAAGGAACTCTGGGATCTGACGAACGACTTTCTCAAGAAGAAAGGTTACCTTCCCAATCCCCGCCTCTATGCTCACGGTCAGGGATTGGGCCTCGTCGAGAGGCCTCTGATTTGGCACAAAGAACCGTGGAAGCTCAAGGCGGGAATGAATATCGCCGTCCATCCCTACGCAAGAGCGGTGTCCCAAACCGTTTCCGCCTGCATTTGCGATAATTGGATCGTCGGCAAGACAGGCCCGGAGGATTGCCTCCACAAAGCCCCTAAGGAAATCATCGTCATCGAATGAAGATTGAAAGGAGGTCGTGCACCTATGGCAAAGAGGCTAAAGAATAAAGTGGCCATTGTTACGGGCGGAGGAAAAGGGATAGGAAAGGCTATCTCCAAGGCATTTATTTCCGAAGGAGCGGCAGTGGTCATCGCTGCGACCACCCTTTCCAAACTTGAAGAGGCGGTGAAAGAATTCGAAGCGATGGGAGGGAAGGCCAAAGCCATACAGACCGACCTCTGCGATGAAAGACAGGTGATCCACATGGTGTCCGAAGCCGTTAAAACATTCGGTCAGATAGATATATTGGTCAATAACAGCGGTATCGGCGGGCCGACGTGCAATGTCGTTGATTTGAAATTGGAGGATTGGAATAAAGTCCTGGCGGTTGACCTGACGGGCAGCATGCTCTGCTCCAGAGAAGTGCTCAAGCAGATGATTCCGAGGAGGACGGGTATCATCATTAATATCGCAGCGGAAGGTGGAAGAACGGGAGACGGGAGATCAGGATATCCTATGAGGGCCCCTTACTGCTGCGCCAAGATGGGTGTGATCGGATTGACAGAAACGCTCGCCCGGGAGGTCGGGGAATACCAGATTCGGGTGAATGCGATCAGTGCGGCAGCGGTCCGGGGAGAACGGTCAGACAAAGTCATCATGGGCAGAGCCAAGGCAATGGGGATTAGTTTTGAGGAGGCCTTAAAAAGGGCGAGGGGAAATTACTCCCTGGGAAGGATCACCGAAGAATATGAATTGGCAAACACCGCCGTCTTTCTGGCCTCTGAAGAGTCGAGTGCCATCACAGGCCAAACGATTGTCGCCCATTGCGGTTTGCATATTCCCTTCAAATGACCCGATCCTCAAAAGTACAAATGAGATTTCAAGGATTTGCATATTATGTTATAGGGCTATTTAATTGACTCCACCTGTTTGTATTTATTGCGCGGTGTGCTTGCCACCCGCGATACTTTTGTAGGGAGCAGGATCAACTTGCATGGCTTGCTGAAGCAGCCGCCAAAACAACTTGCC
>Ga0335070_10008805_pt1 | contig 11839 bp, 8 predicted proteins | sample Lox_Sample_13_FD_206722 | JGI IMG/M metagenome (GOLD analysis project Ga0335070, IMG submission 206722) | Soil microbial communities from Loxahatchee National Wildlife Refuge, Florida, United States - Lox_Sample_1.3 | ecosystem: Environmental > Terrestrial > Soil > Wetlands | place: USA: Florida...
CTGGGTAGTCCAACCCTGCGGACACGCTGTGAGTGTTCATTATTTGGCCGTCATTATCTTGTAGTACATATGTCAACATGCCGTGGAATACGCCTTCTGATCCTGCGCCAAGTGAAGCGGCGTGTTTCCCTGTTTTAATACCTTTGCCAGCGGCTTCCACGCCGAAGAGTTTCACGTCAGGGTTATCTTCGAAAGGGTAAAAGGTGCCGGCTGCGTTGCTGCCGCCTCCTACACAGGCAACCAGAACATCGGGTAAGCACTTTTCTTTGCTCAGGAATTCCTCTTTCAATTCATTTCCGATTACACTTTGGAAGTCTCTGACCATCATGGGATAAGGGTGCGGACCTACGACTGAGCCGATGAGATAATAAGTATTTTCCAGGTTCGTTACCCAGTCTCTGAAGGCTTCGTTGATGGCGTCTTTGAGTGTCTTGCTTCCTGTATTTACTGAGTGTACTTCTGCGCCCAGAAGCTTCATGCGGAAAACGTTGAGCCGTTGGCGAGCCATGTCATCTGTTCCCATGTACACTTCTGCTTTCAATCCTAGAGCTGAGCATGCCATAGCAGTTGCAACGCCGTGTTGTCCAGCGCCAGTCTCGGCTATTACGCGTTTTTTCCCCATATGCTTGGCTAGTAGCGCTTGCCCTAGAGTGTTGTTAATCTTGTGTGCCCCGCTGTGGGTGAGGTCTTCGCGTTTGAGGTAGATTTTTGCGCCTCCCACCTTTCGGGTGAGGTTCTCAGCTAGGAAAAGCGGAGTGGGTCTGCCGGCGTAGTCTCTTAGGTAATAGTTGAGTTGGTCCAAAAACTTTTCATTATTCTTGAATCGATTGTAAGCCGCTTCGAGTTCATTGACCGCTTCCATGAGGACTTCAGGCACAAACTGCCCGCCGTACTTACCGTACTTTCCGTTTACTGGATAGCCCCTTAATTTCTGAGTATGCATTTTTGCTTCGCCTTCATTTTCCTGATTCTCTTTATCGCGCATTCACGAACTCCCTGACTTTGGCTTCCACGTCATCGCTCGACATTATGGATGATCCGATTAGGAACGCTTTTGCGCCACAGCCATACAGGAAACGCAAGTCTGCAGTCGTGTTGATTCCGCTCTCACACACTACGACTTTGCAATTGCGGGGCTGCTTCGAAAGAATATTCTTGGTCGTGTTCAAGTCCGTCTGCAGTGTTCCCAGGTTTCGATTGTTTATGCCCACCAAATCCACTTCAGTCGTCAGTGCTTTGGTAAACTCGGCTTCCGTGCGAGTTTCTAAGAGAACTTCGAGATTGCTCGAATGGGCCTTCGCGACCATTTCGCTCATGCTATATGGGCAATAGCCTCTGTCGAAGATCGCTTGAATAAGGAGCACAGCGTTGGCTCCTGCATTGACTGATGCCTCCAATTGCCTTGGACTGACGATTATGTCCTTCATGAGCAACGGCAATTGCACGCTTTCGCGGACTTGTGTCAAATTATGCAACGAACCGTTGAAATGTTTGGGTTCAGTCAATACTGAAATTCCTACTGCACCTCCTCTTGCCATTGCTTGCGAGATTTTCTCCGGCGAAAAATCACGCCTGATTATGCCTTTGGATGGTGAGGCGGCCTTGACTTCGGCGATGACTGACACCTTGCCGTTTTTAAGGATGCTCCTTCGCAAACTGGATTTAATTTGCTTCGATGATTTCGTGTGTTCGTAGTAGCCAGACTCCACAGTTGCCTTTGCATCTGCTGCAAGAGTGTCTAAGAAGTCGGTCATGCCTGCTTCAGTTCCTCAAGTTTTGACGGATTGCCTCCAGAGAACTTTATCAAATTCTTCAACTTGCTAAGAGCAGCGCCGCTTTCAATGGATTCGCGCGCAATCTGTAGTCCTTCTAGGAAGGTTTCTGCTTTTCCGCCGACAATTATGGCTGCAGCGCTGTTGACGAGTACAATCTCCGTTTTCGCATGATGCAGTGAGTCTCCATTTAAAATTCCAACTATTGTGCGAGCGTTTTCTTCCGGCGAGCCTCCGAGTAAATCCTGTTTTCTCACTCGTTTTATTCCTAATTCCTTTGGATAAGTTTGGTAGGTTTGGATTTCGTCGTTTCTTAAGTGTGAGATGACTGTTTTCCCAACCGTTGAGACTTCATCCAAGCCATCCAGCCCGTGAACGACCATCGCTTCTTCGCACCCTAGGTCACGGAGTGCTTTTGCAATTGATCCGACCAGGTTGGAATTGTAGACGCCTAACAACTGTGCGTTAGCGTTTGCAGGGTTGGTTAAGGGTCCCAAGAGGTTGAACACTGTTCTTATGCCTACTTCTTTTCTTGGGGCAACGGCGTATTTCATTGCTGGATGGAACGCTGGTGCAAACATGAAGCCTATTCCAACTTTTTCGATAGCGTCTTTCGCCATTTCGGGTTGAGTGCTAAGGTTTACGCCTAACTTTTCGAGAACATCAGCGCTTCCGCTTTTGCTAGTTACTGAACGGTTACCGTGCTTGGCAATCGCGATTCCTGCGCCTGCAACAACGAATGCCGATGTGGTGCTTATGTTGAACGTCTTAACCTCGTCGCCTCCGGTTCCGCATGTATCCACGAGTCGACCCTTAACTTTGGGGTGTATTCGAAGGCAATTTTCCCGCATTACCTTGGCAAATGCCACAAGTTCTTCCACGGTTTCGCCCTTCATGCGAAGCGCGGTTAGAAAGGCGGCGATTTGCGAATTTGTGGCTTGACCGGTCATGATTTCCTGCATCGTTTGACGAGATTCTTCAGGCGAAAGGCTTTGCCTATCGACAAGGGTCTGGATGTTTTCGCGTATCATACGCCCTCGCCTGTGAGAAAATTTTTTATCAGCAGTTTTCCTTCCTCGCAGAGAATTGACTCAGGGTGAAATTGCACTCCTTCAATGGGGTATTTCTTATGTCGAATACCCATAACTTCTCCATCGTCCACTGCGATCGCCGTGACTTCCAAGCAGTCCGGAAGAGTTTCCAGCTCTCCAGCCAACGAGTGGTAACGGGTGGCGTTGAAGGGGTTCTGCACACCACGGAAAATGCCTCTTCCGTCATGCTTTATGGTGCTAGTTTTCCCATGCATTAACCGCCGTGCTGAAACGACCTTGCCACCAAAAACACTGATAATTCCTTGATGCCCAAGACAAACACCCAAAGTGGGCACACGTTGGCTTAGCTGTTGCAGCACGACTTTGCACACGCCAAAGTATTTCTCATCCGTAGGGTTACCTGGTCCGGGTGAAATAACAATCCGGTGTGGCTTGAGGGATTTGACTTGTTCTAGCGTAACCTGGTCATTTCTAGAAACTGTGACCTCAGCTCCTTGTTCGCCGATGTACTGAACCAAGTTGTAGACGAAGGAGTCGTAGTTGTCTATAACCAAAACCCTCACTAGCGTTCGCCTCCACATGCTTGCAATGCCTTCATGAGTGCCCCAGCTTTGTGTTCTGTTTCAAGCCATTCATGTTCCGGAACGGAGTCTGCGACAATACCGGCGCCGGCTTGAATGCAAGCTTGACTATTGTCTGCGAATAAGGTGCGGATTGTTATGGCGAAATCAGAGTTGCCGTTGTAGCTAAAATAGCCCACTGCGCCTGCATAAGGCCCCCTTCGCGTAGGTTCGAGTTCTTCGATGATTTCCATTGCTCTTACTTTTGGTGCGCCGGAAACCGTACCGGCGGGGAAGACTGCCTTCAATGCACTGAAGCTGTCGCAGTCATCTCTTAAGTCGCCGATTACGCGTGAGACAATGTGCTGCACGTGGCTATATCGGTGAACGTGCATGAACTCTGGCACTCTGACGCTGCCAAATTTTGCGACTTTGCCCACGTCGTTTCTTGCAAGGTCTACTAGCATGACATGTTCAGCCTGCTCCTTCGGGTCTTTCAAGAGCTCCTTTGCAAACCGTCTGTTTTCCTTGGAGTTCCGACTAGCAGGGCGCGTGCCAGCGATGGGGAAGGTTTCGACCGTTCGACTTTCAGTTCGAGTGAGCATTTCGGGGCTCGAGCCGACGATTTGTCTACTACCTGACTTGTAAAAGTACATGTATGGTGATGGGTTGATTGCGCGTAATTCTTTGTAGAATTTGGTGAGGTCGCCTTTAAAACCGAAGGTGTAACGCTTGCTTAGAACTGCTTGGAAGATGTCGCCCTGCTTTATATATTCTCTTGCTTCATCCACCGCTTCTTCAAACCGCTCTTTGCCGACGTTAGATGTGGGGTGGCCGTAGGTCAGCGCTTCTCTTTCTGTGGTTTGTCGTATCGCGTCTTCGACTTCTGGCAGGCGATTTAGGCTGTAATAATAGTAGTAGGCTCGTTTTTGTTTGTGATCGAAGACAATGCCGTCGTCAAATATTCCCATTTCAACATCTGGAAAGCCCAGGTCATCGGATGTTTTACATGGAAGCTTTTCCCAATACCTGACGGCATCATAACTGATGAAACCAACGGCCCCTCCAGCAAATCTGAAATCCTTGTTTGCGGTAGATCTTCCAGAAATAGCTTCCTTCACAGCTTCTAGAGGGTCAGCAACCGCTTTCTTTGTTTCATCATGGTTCTCGTTGTTATGTAAGATGGCAATTCCATCTTTCACAAGTACAGTGACTCTAGGATCGAACCCAATAAATGAAAACTGGGCAAGTCTTCTTGGACCTTCAATTGATTCCAGCAGATATACGGTTTTGTATTTCTTGTAGATTTTGGAGAAAATGTCAAGGGGCGAAGTTTGGTGAGAGATTCTCTTGAAGTTAGGTGATTCGACCATTTTGGCTGTCGAGGTGTTTGACTGAGTGCCAAAGGCGATGCCCCATGTATCGTGTGCTCCTATGGAGCAAAAGCATACTGAAATGCTATATTTAAGGCTTATGAGTACAAAAATGTACATAAATCCTCAATGATCAGACTCCCATTTTCTTACCAAAAAAAGCTGAAGAAGTAGTAAGCGTACATCTCAAATATGCCTGTCGCGCACAGCTAATGGACTATTGACTGAAGGTACCTATGGACAAGGCTTTAATATTTTTGCCGTTATATTGGTTGTTTGAAGCAGGTGATTTTTTTGAGAATTGGTTTTTTCGTTTGGGAATATCCTCCTGCACTGGTGGGTGGCTTAGGAACCTATGCCGAATATGTTACTCAAGAGTACGTGGACATCGGGCACGACGTGTCAGTCTTCACTCTAAACCCTGGGAACTTGAAAACACGAGAAATAGTTAAGGGGGTTGAGATTCATCGTCCTCTCATCGCTGATGCGAGTAATGTGTTTCCTTTCTTCGTTGTGGATGATTTGAAAAAATGGGGAACGAACATCAAACTCTTCAACGATATTTTCATTTACAATATTCTGAGTGCTACGAAATTCATCAATGGTCTGATTAAGAAAGAGCAGTATCAGTTTGATGTAGTCTGTGTTCACGATTGGCTAAGCAGCGTCGCAGGGTTGGTGATTAAGAACAACACGGATGTCCCTGTTGTTTTTCACACTCACAGCACTGAATGGGGCAGGAGTGGTGGCGGCGGGTCAGAGGTTGTGAGTCACTTCGAAAACGCGATGTCACAGAGCGCTGACCGCATAATCACTGTAAGCTATGCAATGCAACAGGACCTTGTTAAGCATGGTTGGCCATCAGCAAACATTAGCGTTGTTTGGAATGGGGTCGATGCCAACCGATATGATCCCCGAAAAGCGAAGCAAGCCGATGTTGAAGCCATCAGAATGAAATACGGCATTCCCAAAAACTGGAATATGATCCTCTTCATTGGAAGGCTAACGTGGGTAAAAGGCGTCCGGAACATCCTCCAGGCGTTGCCAACTGTTTTGAAAGAATTTCCAAACACCAAGCTGGTCATCCTTGGCAAAGGCGAAGAACAAACAGATATTGTTGAAACTGCCGAACGACTCAACATTCGAAATAATGTTGTTTACCGATTCGACTTCATTTCCGAAAATGAACGCATACTGCACTACGCGGCGGCGGATCTTTGCGTTTTTCCATCTTCGTATGAACCTTTTGGCATTGTTAGTTTAGAAGCTATGGCGATGGAGAAACCAGTCGTGGTTGGTGCCCGAGGCGTTGTTGGTTTCAGGGAACAAGTTATAAACTCGGGCGTGGATCAAACCGGTATCCATGTCAACGGCGAGGATCCTGCAGACATTGCTTGGGGATTACAAGAAACGCTCAGGAATCCTGAAAAAGCGCGTAATTGGGGTGAAAATGGACGCAAGCGCGTCTTGGAATTTTTTACATGGCGCAAAGTAGCTGATGAAACCCTGAAGATATATGAGTCAGTCCAAAGGTAAAACTCAGTCTAAATCGAAAGCATTTCATTTACTTTCAGTAGTGAAGTGTCGATTGGTTTTGACTTTCTGCAAGACTCCTCTAATGGAATGCTCGTGATTTTGCCGTTTTCCAATCCCACGAGCCGGTTTCCTTGACTTTCACAAAGTATTTCGACGGCTTTCTCCGCGAACAAGCTGGCCAGTAACCTACTTCTTGCAGTTGGACTCCCACCTCTTTGAACGTAGCCCAATATGGTCAGTCGCACTTCGGCGCTAGTGTTTTTTTCGATGGTTTTTGCGATTTCAGTGACTTTTCCGCATCCCTCCGCCGCTACAATTATTCCGGCTCGTTTGCCTTTGCGCCAATTCTGTTTTATGATGGAGACAATCTCATCTAGGTTGCATTTACTCTCCGGTGCGATAATGATTTCTGCGCCAACTGTAATTCCAACTGTTGAAGCCAAGAAACCTCTCTCTCTGCCCATAACTTCTACTATGAACACTCGTTCATGCGAGATTGCGGTGTCACGTATTTTGTCTATTTCCGCCACAGCTGTATTAACCGCGGTGTCAAATCCTATTGTTTCGTCAGTGCCGTAAACATCATTATCTATGGTCGCTGGAATGCCAACCATTTGAGTACTGCATATTTTGCTTAGCTCATATGCTCCCTTAAATGAGCCGTCGCCACCGATGACCACAAGACCTTCAACATTGTGGTCATGCAGGTTTTTCGCGGCTTTTTTCTGCCCTTCAAGAGTCTTGAATTCTGGACAACGTGCCGTATGCAGAATAGTACCGCCTAGCTGGATTATGCCTCCTACATTGCGCGGAGTCATTTGACGGAATGTACCCGTGATGAGTCCTTCGTAACCCCTTTCGAACCCCAATACGCACAAGCCTTTCCAGTTGGCAATTCGTGTTACAGCGCGGATGGCTGCGTTCATGCCAGGCGCGTCTCCACCAGTGGTGACTACGCCAATTGTTTTCATTCTTGTCAACGCTCCTTCGCTTGCGAAGAATACTATCCAAGAGTGTATTGGATTTGGAAAATAAATATGCCGTTTCCCAAATTCAGGTCCGAACTGAGGCAAGTCTTTTCTTTAAGACACTCCAATGAATTCTCGGCGAACAATTTGAATAACCAATACATTATCGTCTTCGTAACAACTGCCAACAAACAGGAAGCCGAAAAAATAAGCCAAAATCTTCTGGAGGCAAGGCTAATTGCTTGCGCAAATATAGTCGGTCCAATGGCATCCTATTTCCATTGGAAAGGAAAAACAGAGCAAGTAAGGGAGTTTTTGGTTATAATGAAGTCACGTTCAGATCTATTTGAACAGCTGTCTGCGTCTGTAGCCAAGCTACACAGTTATGAAGTACCTGAAATTATCTCGATTCCTGTTATCGAGGGGTCAAAACCTTACATTGAATGGTTAGATAACAACCTTGCACAATGAAGGAAAAGTTCGTGGTGGGCCGAGCCGGATTTGAACCGGCGACCTTTCGATTATCAGTCGAACGCTCCAGCCGTGCTGAGCTACCGGCCCACATTTGCGGTGGCAACAGATTAATGATATGTTGGTTTAAAAGGATTTTCGTGAGCTCTGTCTCACTTAGGATCAATCTGGAGAAAAGCTCGTGCTCCGTTTACACTAGGCCATAAACGTAAATGAAAACACCAAGGGCCATGGTTGCCGCCCAAAAAGCAAGGGTTGGTTTCATCAGTCTCCATGCTTTAGCGCAGCCCAATTCGCGTATCGGCGTTTTGACCCACAGTGCGATCGTGACAACGGCCAAGCCAATGCTCAATAATCCGAGCACTGCATTAAGCCATGTGAGCGGAAATTGAGAAAAACTCTCGAAGGAGGTTGTGTCGACTATAACCAAGAAAACTGGAATCATGGCCGTGACGATAGAAACAAAGGACACAGCTGTCGTATTCGCCGAAAAAAGGCCGTGTTTAAGCAGGTTTGAGCTGTTCTCTCTTAGCTTTGATGGATACAATCCTATTAGAACTAGAAGAAACCCTGCAAGCATAACAAGCGTAACTATGCCGCCGAGAAAATCCAGCATCATCAAATAAGTGTGATGCGTCACGAGCAAAGATTTTTCTAAATTCCACTCTCACAATAGGAAACTATATTCTAGTTAACTTTTTTAATGTCAGGTATGATTCACGTAACCTTGAGCGGAAGGGCTCGTAGCTAGCACGGCACACCTTCAAAGTGGTGATATCACCTTTAATTTTTCCCGCAGCGACCCGCATCCTTCCCCTTTTTCTTTTTCGCTTCCAACGATTATTGTTCAGGAGGTTTTTTTGAATGCCGATCGCGTTAAGCCTGTACCACCGGGTCTGCCTGCTGCCACACGTTTTCAAAATATTCTCTTAAAGTTGAAACAAAACTAGCGTTATCTGTCCAAAGCATGGGAGGCCTGCTGTCATATGGTTCACCACTCATGTCAGTTTTTGAAAGCGCTACGAATGCCGCCTCTTTCCCGTCGTATATTTCCAAGATAGGTAATCCTTTCCTGGAAATGGTTCTTGTAGATAGGTTTTCGATTTGTTTAAGCTGCTTGTTAACGTCTCTAACTAGGGTTGTTGTGCTTAATCTTTGTACCAGGATTCTGACGATTACTCCTCGATGCAATGCTTCTTTTAGCGCTTCTTCAAAATAGTCCGAATCCTTTGCTACGATGGGTTCAGTAATAATTAGCTCAACTGTAGATTGACACCGCTCCATGCCTTTTTTTAGTTTTAAGAGGCTCGCCTTTCCCTCTGAAATGCTGAACTCTGATCCCAAGTTGGGGAGTTGCATCAAGCTTGTCTCAGCATTTTCTCTGATAAACTGCTCTGATTCTTGCCGCAATGCCAAAATCTTTTGTTCTCTTTCTCTCTCCATTTGTTGAAGCAGTATCTCAGCGCTTTCGGCTGCTGGAAACGCCCTGAATTCACATGGATTTTTCATTACACGTTCGATTATTCCTAATTTTATCAGTTCATCCAGAATTCTGTAGATGTCTTGCCGGGCAACCTGAGCAACCTTCCAAAGGTCTCGGGCTTTAGTTTGCCCCAGCTTAATCAATGCGAGGTACACTGTTGCCTCCGACTTAGATAATCCCAGATCAAGCCATATCTGAATACTGTCGCTCGATATTCTCTCCATTAGAGCCCCTAATTGGATTTAGGGTCTGTTTCGATTTAAGTTTTGTTGAACCTCGAGTTCGCCGACGCGCCTTGTCAGCGCGAGCAACTTACGGCTAGGCTTTAAAAAAGAAAACAAGCCAATTTTGAATTATGAGATGAGGAGATGCTATGAAGAGACTGAATCAAGAAAACAAGGCTCTTTCGTTAGCTTTGCTGGCTTTACTGGCATTTTCTACTTTGGTCGGCGGAGTTTCTTTAGCTGCCGCACATACTCCCCCGCAGGAAATCCCGACCTGGACTTACGTTGCAGTAAACGAGCCCTACATAGGAATTGGGCAACCAGTTAACATCGTGTTCTGGCTGAACCAGTATCCGCCAACGGCCATCGGCCAATATGGTGACAGGTGGTTCTTCACCTTAACCATTACTAAGCCAGATGGAACGTCCGAAGTCATAAACAGCATAAAGTCTGACCCTGTTGGAAACGCCTATTACGTGTACACCCCCACGCAAACAGGCACATACTCGGTTGCGGTCAGATTCAACGGCAAGACGATAGATGGTTCACCAAACGGCTACGTGCCAGGCTATAATCCAAGCATTTCAGGATACGCTAGCATAAACGATACGTTCCAAGCTAGCGCAAGTGACGCACAAACATTCACATGTGGACAACAGCCTGTTCAAGCGTGGCAAGAACCGCCCTTACCGAATGGCTATTGGACAACACCCGTTAACTCGCAAAACAGGGGCTGGCAATCAATAGTGGCAAACTGGCTAGGCGGCGCAGCCCAAAACAATGGACCAACCACCAACTTCGCGTACGGCAGGGCGCCAGGGAGCGCACATATCGTCTGGACAAAACCCATGTGGGCCGGAGGCATAATGGACGCAAGATTTGGCGACGCCATGAATTACGAAACAATCCACTACGAAGGCCTCAGCTTTAACCCAATAATTCTGAACGGCAGAATCTTCTACAATGTTCAATCATTGCCACGAGAAGGCTGGTATTGCGTCAACCTCTACACCGGAGAAACTGAATACTTCCAAAACACGACTGGACCAGTTACTGGAAGCGGAGCCACTAACAGCGGAGGATACTTTGACTTGACTGGGCAAATCGGGGGTGGTGCCCTCAGCTTCGGACAAATACTAGACTATCAATCGCCAAATCAGATGGGCGGCTACCCCTATTTGTGGAGCACTACCCCAGTCTGGCAGATGTATGACGCGTATTCAGGCAGTTACATATGCAGCATTGCAAACACGACTTGGCCGCTAATTGTCAACGGCCAACCAGTAATGGCTTATGGAATGTTCGGCTTAGCGCCAGTAATGGTAGGGGCTACGGGTACCCAGGTCTACGGCTCAGACGGCAGCATAGACTACTACAACGTTGTTAACCAAGGAAGTGCAGCTAATCCAAACTACTACCTACAGGAGTGGAACAGCAGTCTAGCAATTTCTTACAAAGACACACAAAACTCCATTCAATTCGGCTATTCTACCGCGGGAATGTGGCGACCATTTCTAAACTATACCTTTGACGGACGCCAAGGGCTCTCGATAAATGTCCCGACAACAAACCTGCTGGGCGCAGGCAGCATACTGACTGTGCGAGAAGGCAAATACGTTATCGGCGGAATGCTGGGTAAGAACAACGGCACCTTCGTCCAAAAAGGACAGATCTGGGCTCTGAATTTGGATCCAAGCAAAGGCGCAATAGGCGTGCTGCTGTATAACACAAGCTTCACACCACCCCAAACAGTAATACCTGACGTAGTCTCAGGTGGCAGCTTCGGTGGTGGACTCATGAACCTGGGCAAAGTCGATCCTGAAGATGGTGTATTTCTCGTTTCTCAAACAATGACAAGACAGTGGTGGGGTTTCAGCCTTAGCACTGGGCAACAACTCTGGGTAAGTACGGCCGAGAATCCTTGGAACTACTATGGCATGAGCTCCAACATATACAAGGACATGTTGCTATCGACTGGATCGGGAATGTCCGGGTCACCTCTTATTGCATATAACATAACTACGGGCGCGATCTTATGGACATACTCACCCAGCCAAGTCGGCTTCGAATCACCCTATGGCGACTTCCCCATCAGCATCAGCTGCATCGCAGATGGACAAATCATCCTATATTCAAGAGAGCACCACCAAATAGGCGATATCTGGCGAGGCGGGTACTGGCGCGACATAAACGCCACTAATGGAGCGGAAATTTGGAAACTTGAATCTTGGGGCTTCGGGCTTGAGCTGGCAAACGGCTACCTTGTCGGGCTGAACGGCTACGACAACCAAATATACTGTATCGGATTGGGCCCAAGCAAGACAACGCTTGCTCCAATAACCCAGGCAGTGACACGGGGCACGCCGGTCGAACTGCAAGGCAGCGTAAGCGACCAATCAG
>Ga0335070_10008806_pt1 | contig 11838 bp, 10 predicted proteins | sample Lox_Sample_13_FD_206722 | JGI IMG/M metagenome (GOLD analysis project Ga0335070, IMG submission 206722) | Soil microbial communities from Loxahatchee National Wildlife Refuge, Florida, United States - Lox_Sample_1.3 | ecosystem: Environmental > Terrestrial > Soil > Wetlands | place: USA...
GAACTAAAGATTCTTGCTGCGTGGGCCCATCAGGGCCCCCGTCTGGCGCGCGTGACCGGGGTGGAGGAGGAGTGGTCGGATTATCGGGGCGACGAGGCGGCTTTCTTGATCCGATAGGTGCGTTGGTTAAGGATTGTACCCTTTCGCCTTTTTTTAGTATTAGCTATAGTTTTGGGTGGCATAAGCACCGTGGCCGGGCCCGCGAGGCTTGGTCTCGTTTGCGGCACGCCCACGTAGCGCAAGGAGTTTGAAAGAAAATGGCTCTACCACCTGAGGCAGCCGGACAAACCGCGGAATCCCACGGTCTGGCCGGTGGGGGTGCGGGACACAAGCGGCGCGAAAAGGTCGAACACGTCGTCATCCGGTTCGCGGGCGACTCGGGCGACGGGATGCAGCTCGCCGGAATGCAGTTCACGACTGAATCGGCGCTGGCCGGCAACGATATAGCGACCCTGCCCGATTTTCCCGCCGAGATACGCGCTCCTGCCGGCACGCTCGCCGGGGTCAGCGGTTTCCAGGTAAATTTTTCCAGCAGCGAAATCTTCACCGCCGGCGATGAACCCGACGTGCTGGTGGCGATGAATCCGGCGGCGCTCAAAGCCAACCTCGACGACGTGCCGCCTAACGGCGTGATTATCGCCGACGTTGCGGCTTTCAGCGAGTCCAACCTCAAGCGCGCCGGCTTCACCTCCAATCCACTCACCGATCATTCGCTCGACAAGTACCAGGTCTTCCAGGTTGACGTTACCAGGATGACGACGCTGGCGCTTCGCGATTCGGGGCTCAACAACCGCGCCGTGATGCGCTGCCGCAACCTGTTCGTGCTCGGCCTGGTGTCGTGGCTCTATCAGCGGCCCATCGCGAGCACGGAGAACTGGCTGGCCGGACGTTTCCGCAAGTTGCCCGACGTGCTCGCCGCCAACGTAAAGGCGCTCAAGGCGGGCTACAATTACGGCGAGACTACCGAGGCGTTCGCAAGCTCGTATATCGTCGATCCCGCGCGCATCGCCAAGGGCTTCTACCGCAACATCACGGGCAACAGCGCGACGGCGCTCGGGTTCGTGGTCGCGGCATGCCGCGCGAAGCGCCCCCTGTTCCTGGGCTCGTATCCGATTACTCCCGCCAGCGATGTGCTTCACGATCTCGCCGGCTTCAAGAATTTTCCCGTCTATACCTTCCAGGCCGAGGACGAGATCGCGGGCGTGGCTTCGGCGATCGGCGCTGCGTTCGGCGGTGCGATCGCGATAACCACGACTTCCGGCCCCGGCATGAACCTCAAGGCCGAGGCGGTGGGCCTCGCGGTCAAGACCGAACTGCCGATAGTTATCACTGATATCCAGCGCGCCGGCCCCTCGACCGGGATGCCGACCAAGCCGGAGCAGGCGGACCTGCTGATGGCGATGTACGGGCGGCACGGCGAATCACCGATTCCGATTATTGCGGCGGCGACTCCGGCCGACTGTTTCGATTGCGCTTACGAAGCCGTGCGTATCGCGACCAAGTACATGACCCCGGTGATCCTGCTGACCGACGGCCAGCTCGCCAACGGCGCCGAGCCATGGCTGGTGCCCGACGCCGACAAGCTGCCCGAGATCAAAGTCGAGTTCCGCACCGATCCGGCCGGCTATATGCCTTACATCCGCGACCCCGAGACGATGGCGCGGCCGTGGGCGGTGCCCGGCACGCCCGGCCTGGAGCATCGGCTAGGCGGCCTTTCGACCGAGGACCAGACCGGCAATATCAGCTACTCGCCGGCCAACAACGAGCTGATGGTGCGGCAGCGGGCGCGCAAGATTGCGGGCATCGCGCGCGAGATTGCGCCGATCGAGATCTTCGGCGAGGGCAATGGCGGCGAGCTGGTGGTGCTCGGATGGGGTTCGACCTTCGGGCCGATTCGCGAGGCGGTCAAGCAATTGCGCGCCAAGGGCAAGAACGTCTCGCACATCCACCTGCGCTATCTGAATCCGCTGCCGAGCGACCTCGGCGACAAGCTAAAGACGTTCCGCAAGGTGATGGTCGCCGAGATGAACATGGGACAACTCCTCAAGATGGTGCGCGCGGACTACCTGGTGGACGCCGTCGGCTGCAACAAGATCCAGGGGCGTCCGTTCAAGGTCAGCGAGCTGACCAACCGTATCCTGCGCGCGCTGGAGGGCTGAAAACAAATGGCTACCGCTTTAACCCGCAAGGATTTCATCTCGGACCAGGAAGTGCGCTGGTGTCCGGGATGCGGCGATTACGCGATCCTCGCCCAGGTCCAGAAGATCATGCCGGAGCTGGGCGTGCCGCGCGAAAACACGGTCTTCATCTCGGGCATCGGCTGCTCGAGCCGGTTTCCGTACTACATGAACACCTACGGCTTCCATACGATTCACGGCCGCGCACCGGCGGTCGCGACCGGGCTTAAGGTCACGCGGCCCGAACTTGACGTATGGGTCGTAACGGGCGACGGCGACGGACTCTCAATCGGCGGCAACCATCTGATTCACGTGCTGCGCCGCAACGTCGACCTGAAGATCCTGCTCTTCAACAACCGAATCTATGGCCTCACCAAGGGCCAGTATTCGCCGACCTCGGAAGTAGGCAAGGTCACCAAGTCCACGCCCGTCGGTTCGGTCGATTTCCCGTTCAATCCGATCACGGTCGCGCTCGGCGCGCACGCGGCCTTCGTCGCGCGCACGGTCGACGTCGAGCAGAAGCATCTCGGCGAAGTACTCAAGCGCGGCCACGCCAATCGCGGCGCGTCATTTATCGAGATCCTCCAGAACTGCAATATCTTCAACGACGACGCCTTCAAGGAAGTGAGCGACAAGACGATTAAAGCCGACCACCAGCTCGTGCTCGAGCACGGCAAGCCGCTCATCTTCGGCAAGAACCGCGACCGCGGTATCCGGATGAACGGGATGCGTCCCGAGGTGGTTCAGCTCGGCAACGGCGTGAGCGAAAGCGACATCGTGGTGCACGACGAGACGAATCTTTCGCTCGCCTTCATGCTGGGAAACTTCGAGCCGCCGATGCCCACGCCGATCGGCGTCTTCTACTGCGCGCCGCGCCCGACCTACGACGCGGCGATGAACAAGCAGCTCGAAGAGGCGAAGGCCAGGATGGGCGCCGGCGATCCGCAAAAGCTGCTGCGCCAGGGCGATACCTGGACGGTCAACTAGGCCGCAATCCCCTCATCGACAGCAAAGGGGCCGAGGGCATAAACCTTCGGCCCTTTCTTTTTTCAGTGATTTCATGGACGCCGCTCCGATGTCGCGGCTGGCGCCTCGCTCAATGCGGAGTGGCTCGAATGCGACGGCCGTCGTTCCGATGCCGCCTTAGCTGCGGCGGGGCAGCTCGACGCGCGCCCATCCGGAAGCGCACAGATCTCCCTGTTGATTACGCTCTTCGAGCTCGCATTCGACCGCGCCGTTATCCGCCTTGGCCACCGTGCCGGAGCAGGTCAGCACGTCGCCCGGAATCGCGATTCCGCGATTCTGCCATCGAAACCTGAGGACGCGCGCACGCGGCCCGGCCCAGTCCGCCACCGCCTGGTAGAGAAAGCTGCCGTGCAGATGGGCCTGTACCAGCACGTCGGGATAGCCTTCGGTGGCCGCGTAAGGCTTATCGAAATGAATACGATGCGCGTTCCAGGTGACGGCGCTGAAGCGGAAGAGCTGGATGGTGGTCGGCCGTTTGACCAGCGGCGTCAGCGCCGCGCCGGTTTTTATGTCCTCGAAGTAAAGTTGATGGCCATGCATAGTCGGCTTCTCTCTGGTCAGCGCGCGATGAAGGTTTCGCGGCAGGTCACGAGCGGGCGCTCGCCGGCGTCGCGATAAATCTGGATTACCTTGATCAGCAGCAGATCGCCCGAGCGTCCCTGCTTGAGCTCGACGCCGTCGAGCCGCAATTCCATCGTGACCCGCATGCCGTCGGTCACCGGCGCATGGAACTCCAGGTTCTGGCCGCCGCCCATGATGCGCATTCCCTCAAGCGGCAGAAACGCGAATTCGTGGCTGGTGGTGCCGTCGGGGCGGAGCGAATCCTGCGGCGGACCCGTCTGCCAGTTGCGGACCGCGCTCAGAAAGAGCGGAGGCGCGACCGTCTCGGGATAGCCGGCGGCACGCGCGGCCTCGGCCTCGAAGAAGATCGGGTTTAGATTGTCGGCGGCGACGGCGAAGCGCTGGAAGGCCTCCTTGCGCATGATTCCGAGGTCGGTGCGTTCGCTTCGCCCGACGTAGGGTTTGAGTTCTTCGAACAGCGCGGGAATCGAGACGCTCATGAGCCGGTTCTCCGTTCAGCTTTGCGTGCAGATCTCCGTTCAGTCGCGCCAGACCGCAGCTTAGTCGCGTGACGATTGGCCGAGCATGTTGCGCGCGATCATCCAGCGATGGATCTCGGCGGTGCCGTGGCCGATTCGCCAGACGCGCACCTGGCGGAAGAAGCTCTGGATCGGCAGCTCGCGGGTGTAGCCGAGGCCGCCGAAAATCTGGATGCAGCGATCGGTGACGCGCTGCGCCATCTCGGTCGCGTAGAGCTTGGCGATGAACGCCTCGTTGCGGATTTTCTGCTTCGCGTCGGCCATCCAGCCCGCCCGATAGACCAGCAGCCGCGCCGCTTCCAGCTCGACCTCCGAGTCGGCGAGCATCCACTGGATCGCCTGGCGGCTCGCGATGGGCTTGCCCCAGGTGGTGCGCTGCTTGGCCCATTCGACTGCCATCTCGATCGAGCGTGCCGCGATTCCGAGCTGGAACGCACCGATCTTGAGCCGCCCGTGGGTGAGCTGATAGTCGGCGACCGCGAAGCCGCCGTCGGCCTCGCCCAGGCGGTTCGCGTCCGCCACGACGCAATCGGTGAACTGCAGCTCGTGGGGGTCCCAGTTGTCGCCCATGGTGGGAATCTCGCGCGCGACCTTAAAGCCCGGCGTGTCCATCTCGACCAGGAAGCAGGTGATGCCCCGCGAACCCAGCTTGGGGTTGCTCGTAGTGAACAGGATCACGAAGTCGGCGCCCTCGACGTAGGAGATAAACGTCTTGGTGCCGTTCACGATCCATCGGTCGCCGTCGCGCACGGCGGTGGTGCGGATTCGCGCGAAGTCCGAGCCCGCGTCGGGCTCGGTGAAGGCGTAGCAGCTATGCTTCTCGCCGTTGATGATCGGATAGAAGAAGCGTTTCTTTTGCTCGTCATTGCAGAGATAGAGCGCCGGCTCCGGGCTTCCGCCGAACTCGAACATCGCGGGATGCTTGAACAGCTCTTCGTTGATCATGCACATCGCGAGTTGGCCGACGTCGTTGCCGCCGTATTCGGCCGGCACTTCGAGCGCCCAGAAGCCGGCCTCGCGCCCCCGGCGTTCGAGGTTGTGACGGACCTTGATGTCGAGTTTGCCCTTGAGCAGGAATTCTTTCTCGAGCGGCATCAGCTCCTTTTCGCGGAACTGGCGCACGCTTTCGACCATCATGCGATGCTCTTCGGTGATTGCGAAATCCATAGACTCCTCCCGTCTGGTCAGGAATTATTGCGCGCGGCGAGAGCTCTTTGGCAAGCGGAATTGCCTTGAGCCAAAGCCGCAACTTCGCCATCCTGTAAGCCGCGCTTTGAAAACAGATAGCGCTGGGCGCTTTGAAAAGCGGATAGCAAGCGCGGTTCAAAAAAATGGGAGAAGCCAGATGACGGAAGCCAGATATGGCGACGTATCGGTCGCGGTGAAGGACTACGTAGGCACGGTCGAGATTCATCGGCCGCCGCACAATTATTTCGACGTCCAGCTCATCCGCGACCTGGCCAACGCGTTCGGCGCGCTGGACGAAGATGCGGCCTGCCGCGCCTCCGTGCTCTGCGCCGAGGGCAAGTCATTCTGTGCCGGCGCCAATTTCGCTAACCGGGCGGCGACCGGCGTCGAGGCCGGCACGGAGAAGCGCAATCCGCTCTATTCCGAGGCGGTGCGGCTCTTCGGCTCCAGGAAGCCGATCATCGGCGCGATCCAGGGACCGGCAATCGGCGGCGGCCTCGGACTCGCGCTGGTGCCGGATTTCCGCGTCGTTTGTCCCGAGGCGCGCTTTGCTGCCAACTTCGTCAAAATCGGCTTCCATCCGGGTTTCGGACTCACCTACACGTTGCCGCGTCTGATCGGCGTCCAGAAGGCGAATCTGCTGTTCCTCACGGGTCGGCGTATCAACGGCGAAGAAGCCTACGCGTGGGGACTCGCCGACGTTCTGGTCGAAGCAGACCGCCTACGCGAGACGGCGACGAAGCTCGCGGCCGAAATTGCCGAGAATGCACCGTTGGCCATCAATTCGACCCGCGCCACCGTGCGCCGGGGACTGGCCGAAGCCGTGCAGGCGCAGACCGACCTCGAGTTCATCGAGCAGGACTGGTTGATGCGCACCGAGGATCATCGCGAAGGCATCAAGGCGGTCGCCGAGCGGCGCCCCGGGCGTTTCGTCGGAAGATAGAATGCAACTGCAGCCGGTACTCGACGCGGAAAAGCGCGTTGGGTCCGGGCCGCTAGCGGCCGACCGTCGAAGTCTTGGCCGCGGCGACGTAGCGCTCGACGTCTTCCTCTAGCAGCAGCCGCTCCTTTTGAAGCACGGCCGCGGCGCGCGCGACCGCGTCAACGTAGTGCTCGTGGCTCGGGTATCGCTCTTCGAGAGAGGGCCGCGGGTCGCCCGTTTCACGACGCTCCTTCACTGTAGCCACGAATGGGATGAACGAGCCCACCACCATCAATGCGCCCTCCGCGCATCCGGCGCACCGGATGTTCCATCCCGTCCGCGTGCCCAGAGGCACCGTGATGTCGGGCAGGCGTATGCCGGCGATCTCGTTGCCGTCCTCGTCAACCTTGGGGACCAGGACCGGGTATTCGCGGCCGGGGATCGCCCGGGGCGGCTCCGAGCTGTAATCCATCACGCACAGTTCGTTGAAGAGCCCCGTGTAGCGAACGCCCGGAATGTCGGGAAAGGCGAGACCCGATCCAGGCGAGGGAGGCACGAGAGTTCCATCGCCGGCGCGCGGAAACCGGCTCTCCGGCGGTAGTGTCCCCGCGCTGACCCATTGCTGCAGCGCTACCAGCAATGCCCGGTTCAAAGGCCCGTAGTCGAGACGATTCAGTGGATACGTGTGGTTCTGGAAGAAGACCCCGCTGTGCCGGAGCATCGCAGGGCCCGCATGCTGCGTTCCGGCGAAGGCGTACACGCGGACCTGCTCGGGCAGCGCAATGTCCTGGCCGTGCTCGTCGGTTACGACCAGGGAACATCGCCCCTGCCAGAATTCGGTGCTGGTATCGGCGTGCATCATCTTGGGGCAGGTGCCGGAAGCAAGGCAACGCTCCATGATGCCGCCGGTCTTCCCGCTTATCGAATCGGTGCGAGTTGCGTAGGTAAACGGAAACTGATCGCCGGGATAAAGATGGTCCTCGTGCTCGCGATTGAACCGCCCCGGCTGGGAGAAGGGATGGTTCAAGAAAATTCTGCGGGAACCCGCGAGGCTCGCATAAATTCCGTCGAAAACCCTTCGGCCTGACGGCGTCTGGTTGAATCCCAGGTGCACGAACTCGCGCAGGAAGCGGCCCGGCTGCGATCTTCCGTAGGCGATGACGTCATCGACGATCGGGCCGCCTCGACCGAGGCTCAGCGGATTGGGCCGGCCGCTATCGTCTGTTGCCGCATGGCGCATGAATTCCACCAGGTCGCGGACCGCGGCGAATCCGAGACCCATCACGATCGGATCGCGCGCCTGGTAGATGAACTCGTATATTGCACCGCCGTCGAAACCGTCGGCGAGGATGATTTCGAGCCTGGTGGGAGAGAGAAAGCGCCATCGATCCGGCGGGACCGGTGTCCGCCGATCCTTCTGGCGTTGGCGGACCGTAAGTGTCGCCTCGCTCTGCTCCAGCGTATTGGCGGGGTAGGTCAGCGGCGCGACCACTCTTCCCGAATCCTGGCCGAAGACGAATTCCTCCCTCGATTCGCCGACGATATGCTTTCCGGCCCCGGTTGCGACCGGAAAGCCGGCGAGCATATGTCCCTCTTCAGGCGCGACGTCGCCCTGCCATGCGCCGAACAGGATCGAATAGCCCCGGCGCATCAGGAAGCCGTTGCCGGCGTCTTCGGCGGTCGCAAGTTCGTTCGATCCCAGGCCCTTGGACGCGTCGTTCAGGTCGACCAGGGCGAGCTTGTCGCCGCGATTGAGCGCGTCGTACAGAAGATACCGATTACCTTTGCGCAGATCGGTCGGCTTCAGAAGGCAGAAATCCATCCAATATTCGACCAGGCCGGCGGCGTTGCGGGGCGCCTTGTCGAGATTGGTGATTACGGCGTTGAGCGGATGCGACGGATCGACTTCGCCGAATGCGCGGCCGATGACCTTTTCGTAGGCTCCGACGGTGCCGAACGACATCCCGCCAAAGGCGCTTTCAACGCGGGCGATTTCGATTTTCATAAGCCCTCTTCCGTCGAGCGTGGCTGCACTGCGCCAGCGGCGCAGGATAGCACAACGGCGGGCCGGACCGGGTAATGCGGCGCCCCGGCGCGCCGCGTGTGCGGCGAAAAATAGCGATTGAAAGCGGGATTGGAATGTGTTGTTATCCGCGCCACAGCCAATAGTTAATCTGGCGACGCGGAGGAGTAACGACATGGCGACTCCAAAGGTTATCGTCCAGCTTTACCCGGTGCTTCCTGCCGAAGATCGCGCGGATCGCGAACGCAAGCGTCCGCTCGGACGCAATAGCGAAGTTTACCACCGCGTGCTCCATGAATCGCTCGAACTGGTTAGAGAGATCGACGCGATGGGCGTCTGGGGCATCAGCACGATCGAGCACCATCTCCACTCCGAAGGTTACGAGCTCGGGCCCAATCCCGGCGTGCTCAACGCCTGGTGGGCAGGCGCCGTGAAGCGCGCCTACCTGGGCGCGCTGGGTTACGTGATGGCAACGCGCGATCCGATCCGGGTCGCCGAAGAAACCGCCATCCTCGACCACATGACCAACGGCCGCTTCTTCGTCGGCCTCACGCGCGGCTATCAGGCGCGCTGGACCAACATCCTGGGTCAGTCGATCGACGCGGTGGCGACACTTTCCGATGGCAGCGCGGACGATGCCCGCAACCGCGAGATTTTCGAAGAACGCACGCTGATGCTGATGCAGTGCTGGATGCAGGACGCGGTCGAGTCGAAGCAGCCGCACTACGAGATTCCCTATCCCTACGAAACCGGAGTCCGTGGTTATCCGGCGTGGAGAAGCGCTGCGTCCGCCGGCGCTCCGGGCGAAGTCGGACCCGACGGCAGTATCCGGCGCGTGAGCGTGGTGCCCAGCCCCTACACGCGGCCATATCCGCCGGTATTCGTGGCGATGAGCGGCAGCGCGAGTTCGATTCCGTTCCTGGCGCGCCATGGCTTTCGCCCCACCTATTTCACCGGTCTCGATAACATCCTGCAGTTCGCACGCATGTACGTCGAGGAGGGGCGCGCCGCCGGACTGCCCTATGCTCTGGGCGAGCGTCAGAACCTCGTGCGCTGGATTCACGCCGGCCGCACCGAGCAGGAATTCCGCGACAAGCTGATGCGCTACGATTACGAGATGTACGCGAATTTCTACACCGCGTTTTTTCCCAAGCTGCCACACTTCGCGGACGCGGAGGCGACCCTGCAGAGCATGAAGGAGAGCGGCATCTTCCTGGGCGGAACCGTCGAGCAGTTAAGGCAGCAGTGGCGTCATATCTACGCGACCGTTCCCGCCGAGTACCTGACGCTCATCTGGCACTACGCGCAGTGTCCCAAGGAGGTCGTGCTCGACGAACTGGGCACTTTCATGACCAAGGTGCTGCCGGAACTCGACGCGCCTTCATCGGGCGAGCACGCGATCGAGGCCGCGCCCGCGCCCTGATCGGGCGCCGCGGCCGCAAGCAGGGCGCGGGGTGATGAATCGGTCGATGAGCGCCGGCGATCGCCGGGTCGAGAAATCCGTTGGGCGTCAGACGATTTCATACATGAAAGGCGATTACGGCTGAGCGCCGGGGCTCAGCCACTCTGCGGACGGTCGGCCCCTTCACGCTCAGAGTTCGAGCGCGCTGCCTGAGCCGACCACCGTCCTGGTGCCGTCGGATTTTTCGCACCATACCTCAACTTCGGCTCGCGTGCGCGCGCCTTCCGGCCGACGCTCCAGGATGCGTCCGCGGGCGGCGGTGGTTTCGTTGGCCCAGAGCACGTTGACCAGCCGCAGATCGAAGCGTCCGCCACAGAGGAACCCCACGCCGAAGCGCCGCGTCATCATCGCGCCCGCCAGACACACCGACAGCATTCCCTGCACCACGATCTCGGGAAAGCCGAGCTTGCGCGCCGCTTCGCGATCGGTGTGGTAGTTGATCGCCGGCCCGGAGAACGCCATGCACATCGCTTCGCTCACGTGAATCATCGGCGATTCGATCGGTTCGCCGCCGTGTTCGCCGACCTTGAACGTGCGGGCGGCGTCGCGCTCGCGCGACTTGTCCACCGCGTACGAGCCGTCCGCGCGCTCCGGCATCAGGAAGCTCTGATGCGTACGGCCGCGCGTCACCATGCGGCCCGCGGAGTCGAAGATCAGGGTTTCGTTGACCACGTATTCGCGGTCGCGCTTGGCGTAGCGCTCGGCGATGACCGAGCGCGAGCGCAGCCGCTCACCGACCATCACCGGTGCGAAGAAGTCGAACTCCTGGCGCGCGTGCAGGTTGCCGTAAACATTGGGCAGGTACCAGGAATGGGTATGGAAGACCGCCGAATGTACGATCAGCGCAGGCGCCACCGGGCCGCCGAGCGGCGAGGGCCCGCGATACCAGGGGTTGTCGTCGCCGGTGCCCGCGATATAGCGCTCGATGAGGTCCGCAGTTATTTCGTATTCGGCGCCACCGTAATCACGGCCCACGTAAACTTCGCTCGGATCAAACACGCTCGTCAGTTCCATCGTACAGCGCCTCGCCAGTCTTCATGCCTTCTTGATTTTCTTTTTCAGCCGCTCGTTGAACTTCGCGCGATCGGCGACTGCGCGGATATGCGTTCCAGTCCCGATCTCGTCGATATCGTCATTCGCGCGCACGACGAACTCGATGCGCCGGCCGTCGACCTTGGTTACTTCGGCCCAGGCGGTGACCTTGTGCCCCTCGGGCGTGGCGGCAAGATGCTGCACGTTGATCACGGCCCCGACCGACATCTCGCCGGGCTCGAGGTAAGGCTGCATCGCGTCGATCGCGGCCAACTCCATCATCAGGCTCATCACGCAGGTGGCCATCACCGGCGGCAGCGAGGGCTCCATCGTGCCCGCCAGGTCCTTCTTTTCCACGATGATAGTGTGGCTGCCCTTGGTTCCCACCGGTATCGGTCGCATCGTAATCCCCTTATCGATTCCACCTGTTTTACGCGGCGCGCGTGCGCCGAAGCTTCATCCGGTCGAGCTTTTTGATCACCCAATCGACGCGATCGTTGCCCCAAAAAAGCTCGCCTGCGACGTTGAAGGTGGGCACGCCGAACACACCGTCGCGCTCGGCTTCAGCCGCCGCGGCCCGCAAGTCGGCAGGACCGTCGCCTTCGGCATAGTCGCGGAAGCCGGCGTAGTCGAGTCCCGCCTCGGCCATCACAGCGGCCAGCGCATCGAAGTCCTCGATATTGAGTTCGCGCTTGAAGAAGCGCTCGAAGACGCGGTCTGCGTATGGCCGAAAGCGTCCGTGGCGATCGGCATAGAGCCCGCTTATCAGCGCAAGCCGCGAGTCGAAAATCTTCTGCGGGCCGCGGACGATCATCGCGCGTTCGTTGGCGAAGCGGCGCATGTCCATGTAAAGGTACCGCACCTTATCCCAGTCGCGCTGCGCGCGCTGCTCGAGCTCGCCGCCGTAC
>Ga0335070_10008809_pt1 | contig 11837 bp, 15 predicted proteins | sample Lox_Sample_13_FD_206722 | JGI IMG/M metagenome (GOLD analysis project Ga0335070, IMG submission 206722) | Soil microbial communities from Loxahatchee National Wildlife Refuge, Florida, United States - Lox_Sample_1.3 | ecosystem: Environmental > Terrestrial > Soil > Wetlands | place: USA...
CGAATACGCTTTTATTGGCGCATGAAAATAACCTATAGGCTGGGAGGGTTAGGCGCAATTGAGTTTTGAAATGTGGGCGGAGAAATATCGTCCCAAATCGCTAGACCACATCGTGGATCAGAAAGAAATAGTTGAACGACTGAAAAGTTTCGTGAAGTCGCGCAATGTTCCTCACTGCATTTTTGCGGGTCCGCCTGGAACTGGAAAGACGACGGCTGCGCTTTGTTTAGCAAGAGACTTGTTTGGTGAAGAATATAGAGAGCGTGTTATGGAGTTGAACGCCAGCGATGAAAGAGGGATAGATGTCGTTCGGGAAACTGTTAAGACCTTTGCTAGGTCGAAGTCTATTGGTGAGATTCCTTTCAGAATTATGATTTTGGATGAAGCGGATAACATGACATCTGACGCTCAGCAAGCGTTGAGGCGAACGATGGAGCGTTTCACCGAAACGTGCCGCTTCATCATGTGTGCGAATTATAGTGGAAAGATCATAGAGCCTATCCAGTCTAGGTGTGCGCCTTTCCGTTTTTCCTATTTGCCCAGAGAGGAGCATGATTGCTATCTTGAACAAATTGCTGAAAAGGAGAAAGTGAAGCTGTCGAAAGAGGGTTTAGAAGCAATTTTCGAGGTTTGCGGAGGAGATTTGAGAAGAGCAATCAACACTTTGCAGGCAGCAGGTTCTATGAACAAACCTGTTGACGCTAAGGTTGTTTATTCGATAACTGGAAAAGCCAGTCCAGTCGATGTGCAGAAAATGCTGAAAACGGCGATGGATGGCGATTTTCTGGAAGCTCGAAAGCAATTGCGTGATATGATTCAGAAGTATGGTGTGGCTGGAAGCGATATAATTCGTCAGATTCACACAGAAATCTTTAGAGCAGACATTCCTGAGCCTTGGAAAGTAAAGTTGGCGGATATTGTTGGAGAGATAGATTATAGGCTTGTTGAAGGTTCGGACCAAGAAGTTCAGTTGAGTGCATTATTGGCAAGGCTTGTGGAAGCTGGCTGTGACATCAAGAAGACGTAGTTGGGTGCAGACTTGTGTATGCTGCTTGGACAGTCAAGCATAAGCCGCGGTCACTAGCTGAGATTGTAGGAAACAGAGAAGCAATAGAGAAATTTGTTGAATGGGTCAAGTCTTGGGATAAAGGCATTCCGAAAAAGAGAGCGGCATTCATCTATGGACCACCCGGTATCGGAAAAACAATCACTGTTGAAGCGGTAGCTCACGCTTTTCATATGGAATTTGTGGAAAAGAATGCAAGCGACTACAGAACAGAAGAAGCCATAAACCATTTCGCTGGTTTGGCTTCGCAGTACGGCTCGCTTTTTGGTGGCAAAAGAATAATCCTTCTAGACGAGTTGGACGGACTTACTGGTACTGCCGACAGGGGTGGAGTGAAAGCAATAACCGACATCGTGAAGAATGCGCAGTCTCCGATAGTTTTGATTTCGAATGCTGCTTATGATCCTAGATTCATGAATCTTCGCAATTACTGTCTCCTAATCGAGTTTAAGAAGCCGCCTACCAGCGAGGTTTTGAAACATCTAAACCGTATTTGTGCGAGTGAAGGGATCAAAGCTGAAGAAAACGCGTTGAAGTTTATTACTCAACGTTCCGAGGGGGACGTGCGTTCTGCTGTCAATGATCTTCAAGCCTTGGCTCAAGGCAAGAAAACCCTGACTTACGCTGATGTTTCTTGGTTGGGCTACCGTGACAGACAAGAATCCATCTTCAACGTTCTTAGACTGATAATTTATGGGAAGACGAGCGCGAGCGCTAAGCAAGCAGCTAACATGGCTGACGTTGACGTGGACATGCTGTTCGAATGGATTTATGAGAATGTGCCTGCTCACCTTACTGACGCTCATGATTTGGTAGCTGCAATGGATGCTTTGGCGATTGCCGATGTTTATCGCGGCAGAATCCGTGCCACCCAAGATTGGAGTCTTACACGCTACGTTATTGACTTCATGACTGCGGGCGTGGCGATGGCTAGGCAGAAGTCTAAGGTTCAAGGGTGGATACCTTTCAAATTCCCCACTCGTATACAGATGCTGTCGCGATCCAAAGTTGATCGTGCGATGCAGTTGAGTATAGGTCGGAAAATCAAGCGTCGATGCCACATTTCTGCGGTAAGAGCTTCCAAAGAGGTGTTGCCGTACTTGCGGATTATTTTCAAGAACAATGTGGAGATGGGTGCGGGGCTTGCAAGATGGTTGGATCTTGACGAGGAAATGATTACTTACATAGTGGGAACCGAGGAGAAAGCAAGTGAAATATGTAAGCTTGTTGGCTAGTGGATTTTGCTTCCTTCTGCGATGTCTTTTTCTGGTTGCAGTATAACGACGCTGCCCTTGCTATCTTCTGCAGCAAAAATCATGCACTGCGATTCTACGCCCATCATCTTTCGATGCTGGAGATTCAGAATGAAGGCTCCCTTCTTGCCCACGAGCTCCTCTGGCTTATAATACTGCAGAAGTCCAGCAACTGCTTGTTTCTTCTCTGTACCGAAATCCACGATCATTTTTATGAGGTTTCGTGAACCTGGAATCTGGCTTGCCTCAACGATCTTGCCAATACGCAGATCGAGTTTTTGGAATTCTTCGAAAGGTATGTCCATTTCTATGTGCCCCTTTTCGCAATTCTCAAGCATTGAAAACTTTTAAGCCTTGTGCGTTTTCCGTTTTTGCTTTATCTTTTCAACTGTTTTTGCCACGCCTTCAATTCCTTCGACAGCCTTCGAATGCACTATTTCGAACGCTTCTTTCGAAGTCAATCCAAACAAGTCTTCACCTGTTGCTCTTCTGGAAAGGTAGCTTGCAGCATTCAACACTTCGCCATTCAATCGTGAGTCTGCGAAATCTGCTAGGTTACAGATCAGCGCTTCTAGGGTGTGTGGTCTGATTGGACCGTATTCTCCATGATGGGATGAGACAATGTGGATTAGTTCGAGCGGGAAGCCTCTTCGAGTGAGTTCAGATGTTGCGAGTGACAGGTGATCCATGTATTCAGCCAGATTCGTTGAACGGTAGCTCCCATTATTGTTCTTGGCATATGTCGCAGTCTTGAAAACATCGTGCACTAGCACACCCGCAATGACTAGGTCGCGGTTCACCTTTCCTCTGTAGACTTTCTCCACTGAGTCGCACATTGCCAGTGCCAAGTTGGCTGTTGAAATAACGTGTTCAAGGTATCCGCCTGAATAGCAGTGGTGATGTGACAATCCTGCTGGAGAATCTTCCAAGGGCAAACCTGAATACTTCTTGCCTTCTATTTCCACCGTAGGGTTTTCGAGCAAGTCTATGACTTTTCGTTGAAGGCTCTTGTCACTGATTTTGGCTGTAAGTGCTTTTAGTTTTGGATTTGGCAAGTAGGCTTCACTTTCTATCTGTTTAACCTCTTAGGCAATATTGCTCTTTCGTTTCTCCACGTTTGCGAGTCCGTGAGCTGCGAGAATTGGCTCTGGAATCCTATTGTCTTTTACGCAGCGTAATACTGTCTTGATGGAGGTTTTCAAAGACACCATGTGCCCCACACTAATGTAGATTGGCTTAGTTCCATGCTTCGTAGTGACTTGTGCTCCAATTATTTTGCCTTCATGCCTCAAGAACGCGATATTCTTTCTTGCCTCCGCCTCGTCAACCTGACCGACCAGCCTGCTTTTTGCGACGCCTATCGTTGGTTTACCGAGTATGAGACCAAGATGACTTGCGAAGCCGCAATGGTAAGGGTGGGCGAAGCCTTGTCCGTCAACGAGGAAAACGTCTGGCTGAATCTGCAGTTTTCTGATGCACAAGACGGCAGGCGGGATCTCTCTGAAGGAAAGCAATGTCGGAATGTATGGAAAAAGGGTTTTCAAGACCACAGTCTGGGATTCCACGAGTTCAAGGGTCTCATAGTTCAGCACTGCCACCGTACCGAAAGATTCGGTTTTCGTGTAAGCTACGTCAACGCCAGCAATATACCGAATTTTCCTTGGCAACCTATCCCCAAGGATGATTCGCTTGGACAAGTCAAGCTGTGTTCGATGAGCTTTTTCAACTGAGAAGGGAGATTTTCTGTCCAAAATTCTCAAATCGTTCGACTCAGATGATGTTGCTTCATTTCTTTCTTTTTGCTTGTCTTTCAAATCGTTCTAAATGCTTCTCAAGCATGCTTCTTCGAACTTCTTGGGTGATGTCGCCTCTTGTAATCTCAATCACTTTTCTTGCGACATCGCATTTCCTTCTGAGCCCTGAAACTAGCATGTAGGCTTCATCCAAAGCTGTCAGTTCAGTGAAGATTTCATCCATTGTCTGCAAGCATCGTTCTCCTTTCTTCACGTTGCCTTCTCGAAGAGCGTCCAAAGCTAGACGCCGATATTCTCCTATGACGTCAGCTAATCCAAGAACATAATCAACTGAAGGCACATTAATTTCGCTTGGAGTTACAAACCTTGATTCCTCAATCGATTTTAAGAATATGTTTGCTTCTGAGAATTCTTGACGAGCGGCGCTGAACGAACCGCTATAAATTATCTCGGGATAATCGGTTGACAACCCATTGATTTCTGAGATGGTTTTCTTCGCTTTCTCAACGAGTTTTTCCGCTTCTTTGAAGCGTTTCTGATGAATCAGCAGGATTGCCTGTTTGGAGCTGGCTGCTATTTTTCTCACGTCCTTCATGGTTCTTTCATGGACCTTGTCCTTTTGCTGCAATTCTTCCTTAATTTCGTTCAGAATGTTTTTGAGAGGAGGCATGTGATCAACGCCTATTTGAATATGTAGGATAATGAGCCTTATTTATTTGATTTTGTTCCCTAGTAAATTGAGACTGAACGGGTTGGGCGTTTTATTGTCTAGGTTTCTTCTTCCGTAGATGGTGCTGGTCTTTTCCATTTTTCTACTAAAAGTTTCGTTTTTTCTCCAATTTGGAAGCTGATCTTAACGAATATGGAGTCTGATCCTTTGAATGGGAACATACTATCTTCTGCCAGATCTTTGGGCAAGTAGATTAGGTATTTGCCGTCTTTTCTTTTGAATATGCGTCCTCTTCCTTCGCTAACCATTTTACATTTCCTTCAATTTAATTGATGGTCTAAAAGTAGGGACAATAATCCGAACTATAAAAACTTTCTTGTCAATTCAGAAAACGACTAGAAATCATTACCTTGCCCTTTAGCAAACCAGTTCAACCATCGCCGAATCGGATAGCTTTCTCAAGTCTGCTAAGCAATACGACGCGACTGTCCGATGATTCATTGATAATGTTGTAACTTGTTTCGGCTGTCAGCTGCGTTGCGAATTCTTTTATTTCTTTGTGATTGGGCATGCTGTCAAATCCCAGACGAAGCCTTGAGAATCCCACATGCATGTAGGCTTTGGGTTCAACGTAAGTTGGACAGGCTTTCTGAACAAGTTTAGCATAGCCTTCTATGTTCTTCATGTTGAGGTCTCGAGCCAACGTTATTCTGATTACTGTTGGACATTTGAAGCTTGGCAAGAGCGCCAGAGTTTCGTTTAGTTTGTCCCAAGCTTTCGGTATCTGGGGGCGACATGTGTGGTTGAATGTTGTTTTGTCTGGGGCGCATGCAGAGATGTAGAGTTGTGTTGGTTCTTCCTCAAGTTCTGTTAGGGCTTTGGGGTTGGTTCCGTTAGTCACTAGGAAAGTGGTGAAGCCTTTTTTGTGGAATCTTTTTATTAGTTCAGCTAGGTTTTGGTAGAGGGTAGGTTCTCCTGTTAGGCTTATTGCCACATGCTTCGGGTGCAGTGCTTCGTTGAATTTTCTTTTGTCTGATTTCGGGTTGGCTTTGTACCCGCTCAGGATTTTGAGTTGCTCCTTTATGCTTCCTTCAACAATGTCTTCAGCGGAGTTCCATTTTGGCAGTTTCATTTCGTTCCATGTGGCTTTGATGTCGCCGCTTTGGGCTCTCCAGCAGAATAGGCATTGTTGTGTACAGTTGAACAGTGCAGGGGTCATTTGGACGCATTGGTGTGTTTTGATTCCGTAGAATTTTTGTTTGTAGCATGGTCTATTGTTTGTTAGGGTTTCGTGGAGCCATCTGCATTTCTTGACCGCCGAATGCTGACCGATAATGTGGTATTTCTGTTTTTTGAGCATTTGCAGGAGTGATTTTGGCACAGAGGCTTCCACAGTGGTCTTCTCTTAGTTTGTCTGTTTCCTGAAGTAGGAAAAGATTTGAAAGAGGGTTATTTTTCGAAGCAGTATTGGATTTTCTGGAATTCGGAGCTGAGTTTGGCAACGTCTTTCTTTATGGTTTCTGGGTTTTCTTTGTCGATCAGTGTTCTTTTGATTAGTTCGGCTATTTTCTGCATTTCTTTTTGTTTCATGCCGCGTCTGGTGACTTCGCATGTGCCGAGTCTGATTACGCAGTCGGTGATTATGTTTGCTTGTTGGAGTTTTTGAGCTACTGCCCTACCTTTTTCGTAGTCGCCGTAGTCTATGATTGTTTGGTGTGAGCGTGTGAATCCTAGGTGTTTGCAGATGACTGGAAAGCCGAGATCGCTTAGAGCTTTTGCTAGGGTTTGTGAGTTTTGGACGACTTGTTTTGCGTATGCTTTGCCGTATTGTTTCATTTCTGCGAGTGCGAGGGTTAATGCTGCTATTCGGTTCCAGTGAGCATTGTCAACGAAGGCGGGATAGATTTTTTCTTTCAGAATTTCGCCGTGTTCCTTGTCTGCTAGGATTATGCCTCCTTGTGGTCCAAAGAATGATTTGTGAGTGGAGCCGAACAGGGCGTATGCACCTTCTTTGAGTGGGTCTTGGAATTGTCCGCCTGCGATCAGTCCGAGAACATGGGAGCCGTCGAAGCCTACGAATGCGCCAGCTTCACGGGCGGTTTCGGCTAGTTCTTTGACTGGGTGTGGAAAGAGGATGAGGCTTGCGCCGAATATGACGATTTTGGGTTTGACGCGTGTTATGGTTTCTTTGGCTTTTGTTGTTGTGATGTTCCAGTCACGTTTGTTGAAGGGGAATGCAGCGGTTTTGAGTTTGAAAAGTCCTGCTAAGCCTTCTTCCCATATTCCTGGGTAGCCTCCGTCTTGCGCTGATATGCACATTAGTGTATCGTGTGGTTTTGCGAAGTTGGCTAGGACGATGAGGTCTGCGATGTGCCCGCTGAGTGGGCGTAGGTCTGCGGTTTCTGCTTTGAATAGTTGTTTGGCGAGTTTTTCGCCGTAGTGTTCGATTTCGTCTGTGTAGTGGGTTCCCATGTAGAATTTGTCCCATGCAGTGTAACGATGAGCAAAATCTGAGGATAGAAGTTTGCGGGTTGCTGGGCTCATGACGTTCTCAGATGGGATCAGATTTAGGCATTGTTTGGTTCGCCATTTTTCATGTTCGCTTACTAGGTTCAGAATTTCGTCAATCATTAGAGTTTCCTCAATGATTATGGAATAATAGATCGTTTCCTTAAGTTGTTTTCTCAACTGGTTAGACGAATCTTTTGATGGAAACAGGCTGAAGCGTGAAAAATCTTAAGCGGAAAGGCGCAATGATAATGTGCCTAGTGATAGCATGTCTGTTGGGGAGAACGTGTCGAAACAGGAGACCTTGACGGGTAGAAGGGTTTACTTGAGACCTTTTAGCAAGGAAGACCTGCCCTACGTTCAGAAGTGGTCTAGGGACGGTGAACTTAGGAAACTGATTGGTGAGGTTGCGCCGATGAGTCGAGCTGAAACTGAGAAATGGTACACGGAGTTTGTTGCTGACAAGGATCAGTTGTGGTTTGTGATTGTTCTCAAGAAGGGTGATCGTGTGATAGGCGAGGCTGGGTTATTGAGGATGTTCAAGCCTTGGCGAAGTACAGACATGACCATTATTATTGGTGAGAGGGGCGCGTGGGGAAAAGGATACGGGACTGAAACGGGTCGTTTGCTCCTTGATTATGCGTTCAATCGACTAGGTTTTCATAGAGTTTCAATAGGGGTTGTTGGTCTCAACAAGAGGGCGCTGAAGTTTTGGGAAGGTCTTGGTTTCAGGAAGGAAGGGGTTGAGAGAGATGCTCATTACTACGACAACAAATACAGTGATGGCATTATGATGAGTATTCTCGAAGACGAGTACAGAACGTTAAGCGAGGCTCAGTAAACAAACCCTGTAGCTTGCCACTGAGAAGGCTTAGAGAAGTTTTGAGAAGTCGTCGTAAACTTTGCTTCTGTGCCCAATGAACAGAACGAATACCTGTTTTCTGCTGCTATCTATTTCATAGATGGCGCGGTAATCGCCCACTCTTAAGCTCCAAAAGTCAGATGGCTTCAATCTTTTGCCGACTCTTTCGGGGTTGTTCTGAAGTTCTTTCAGTTTTTCTTTTATTCTGTGTTTTGTTGGTTTGTCGAGTCTCTCAAGCTCCTTGTGGGCTTTGGGGTGCAGAAGAACTATGAAAGTCACTGCTACTCCTCAAAGCGGATGAGAGATTCGGGTTGTTCCTTTGCTTCTTTGCTGCGCTTCATGAGCATATTGAAGAATTTGCGCGTTTTTTCGCGTTCTTCATAGAAGGCTATTATGGTTTTTATTGCGTCGCTGCGGCTCTTGAACTTGCCTTCTGCTACCCATTGGTCTATCTCTTCAAGCGTTTTCTGAGGGAGTCTGAGTTGAACCTGAGCCAATGGGATCACTGTAAACAAGACTGTTTACAGATCACTTAAACTTTTCTCCGAAATCAAATGCAGAAACCCTCTGAAACAAGATAAACTTTATTCAACAAAGTGGTAGTGGGGAAGCAACTTGAATCTCGGATTACTTGTGATATTCTAATTTGTGGGTCTTCCACATCATTAGGAGCATCTATTAGCTTCTTTGAGTTGTTCTTCTGTTTCCTTCTGCAAAATCAGCATTTGTGCATAATTATTTTAAATATTAATTGCTTCATAGTCGGGTTCTGTGGTGGACGATGTTCATTGCTGGAACGTGAGGTTGCTGGGGAGTACAATACTTTTCGGGTCTATCTTGTTATGTTAAAGGTTAAGCAAGCTTCAGCTAGAGATGTTGCGCAGTTTGTTGGTTTTTCCAGTCCTGCCCTAGCAGTTCATCATTTGGAGAAACTGAACGATTTGAAGCTCGTCAGTAAAGATGCGCATGGAGTTTATCATGTCGTGCGTCGCAGATTTGGAGTCCTGAAATTCTTTTTTGTCGTTAAGAGGTTTATAGTTCCGAGAAGTTTCTTCTATGCTGTTCTGTATGGGACTTTAGCTGTGTTATCGCTGTTAATGCTTTCAGGTGTAGTGAGGAATTTGGCGGTTCTGTTTTCAATGCTAGGTTTGGGCATTCATGTTATAGAAACTGTGCAATTCTACAAGGTTCTTCCGAAATTGGGTGTTCAAGAAGTAGAACAGCCTGTTCAAGAAAATGATTGAAATAACAGAATTGCTTCTATATGTATGGTGAACGGAATGCTTTTGTCTGCCAAATGGTTAGGCATCATCTGTCTAGGGATCGTGCTACTTGGAGTATTGACTGTTTGGGGGTTGAGAGTAGTAACGATTTCAACAACGAGCCTGAGAGAAGGGTCAGGAATTGCTGTGAAATATCCATTTATGCTTTCGATAATCACGGAAAAAGACACCTATCTCCCCAATGAAACAGTGAAAATGACTATAACTCTAAAAAACATCGGAGAAGAAAATACTACGATCACATTCTTGGATAGACCAAACCCTAATCAATACTGGTTCTGGCGTGTATATGACGAAAATGGCGAGGTTACTTTCTACTACAAAGCTGTGGGCATGATCCAGGCAACACAAGATATGCTTCTGCCAATAGGTGCGTCAGTACAGCAGAATTGCACGTGGGATCAAAAGAACACTGACACGGAGGAGCAAGTCCCGACAGGGATATACTATTTGACCTCAGTAGTAGCCTTCATGTACAACGGAACCGAAATTGTTCTCGAACCTCAGAAGAGGATCACGGTTGGTGACTAACCTCTCAAGATACGCTACCAGCTTTCCGTCTCGCATTCTTTCGGACTTGGTTGGTCTTATTCCTTAGAAGTCATTTGTGTAGACTGAGGCGTTTGTTAGCTTTTCTTGAGTTCTTGTTCGATTTCTTTCTGCAAAGCTTTGTCTTCTATCTGTGAAAGCATCTGCAGCAGCCTCCCTTGCACGCTGATCTCATCACCAGTCACCCAATATGAAGTCTGCCCTTTTCGCAACCAAGCCAGTAGAACTCTTGCTTCAGCTTCTACTCCATCCCTTCCGCTGCTTTTCACTTCTGGAAGTCTCACAGTTTCAGCCTCAACAGATGCCTTCATAAACCTTTCAAAAGCCTCCGTAATCATCAAACCATTCCTATCTACCAAATCTTTGAACTTCTCATATAGCTCAGGATCAAACCTGAACCCCTTAAACACTTTGCCCATAGCAACAACATCCTTGTATAAACAAAATGTATAAACAAAATATATAAACAGCCCCCTAGGGGGTCTAGGCGCAAAAGCGCACAAAAACCTCTCAACCGCAAAACAAGACGCACAATAAAAGGTAAAGTTTAAAACGCTCTCAGTGTTAGAAGTGTTCACAATTCCAACGTTAATTTCGAGGGAAAATCCTTGATCAAGCTCATGCCTAAAACAGCCAAACCATTAGCACTCATCCTACTCATCATAGCAGCCACACTAACAACTCTTACATTCACGCCACAAGCCAAAGCCACAACCACCATAATCTCCATAGACCAGACATCAGGAAATGTCGGAACACTCGTCAACCTAAAAGCCAACATAACCAATACAAACGGACAATACGAAATCAAACTCGACCAAACCCTAGTCAGCAGCGGAACCGCAACAGGAAACGACGTTAACGCAACATTCAACATTCCAGACGCAACCCAAGGCGACCACAACATCACTATATTCGACGTAGACAAAGCAGAAAACGCCAGCACAACCTTCACCATAAACACAGCATACCTGCTAAAAACCGACGCACCAACCTTACCAGCGCAACTGCAAGAAAGCGATCCAGTAACCATCAACGTCACCATAACAGGCGGCACACAAACAACCCTATACACAGCCAACGTCTCAGTCACAAACCCCAATAGCACAAAATACACCGTTCCCGTCAATGTAACCACCTCTGATGCTGGAACAGGCGCAGTTTACCTAACCTATCCAAACCAATTCACAAGCGCAAGCACCAACCTCACAGGCATCTACACAGTCTCCTACAACGAAACATCCACCAGCACAATCTTCTTCATCGGACTAACAAAATCAGCACAATACCACAGAACCCAAACAATTGACGTAAAAGCAGTCTACCAACCATTCGAAAACGTAACCGTCGCAATATCAGGAAACGTTATCTATAATATTGAAAACTGGACAGCAGACGACACAGGAATAATCCACTACACAAACTGGACAGTCCCAGATAACGCATTAATCGACACATACACAGTCCGCATAACATCACTAACAAACCTAACCAAAAAAACCCCTGAAGACGCCCAAAACTTTACTGTTCCAGGCTATGCCATCGACTTCACAACCAGAAACCTTGCAGAAGAACCAGTAACAGACGTAACTCTGAAAGCCATCGAAAAAGGCGTCTTGGTCACAAGCAATACAAGCGATTACAACGCCTTCCTCCGCCTCAGACTAGAAAGCGGAACTTACGTGTGCGAAGCCTACTTCAAAGGCGTAAGAGTTGGCGAAAACTCAATAACAATCACAGGAGACACCTCTCTGAACTTTTCCTGTAGCCTCACCAACCTCAGAGTCATCGTCACGGACAACACTTCCAACCCCATTCCAGAAGTCACCGTAAACCTAATCGAAGAAAACGAAACGCTGACCACTGATCTGAACGGAACTGTAGTTTTCACC
>Ga0335070_10008811_pt1 | contig 11836 bp, 11 predicted proteins | sample Lox_Sample_13_FD_206722 | JGI IMG/M metagenome (GOLD analysis project Ga0335070, IMG submission 206722) | Soil microbial communities from Loxahatchee National Wildlife Refuge, Florida, United States - Lox_Sample_1.3 | ecosystem: Environmental > Terrestrial > Soil > Wetlands | place: USA...
GCGTGCGCGCCGCGCTGCCCGGCGCGCGGGTCGCCGTGGCCGGCGGCATGACGCCGGACGCCGTCCGGCAGGTGCGGGCCCTGAAGCCCGAGATCGTGATCGTCGGCGGCTTCGTCACACGCGCCGCCGACCCGCGCGCCGCTGCCGCCGCGGTCCGCTCCGCGCTTGATCAACCGTGATAGAATGCCCGCATGAGCAGCAAAGGCCGGGAAACCATGACACCACGCGAACGGATGCGGCGGGCGCTGGATCACCAGGCGCCGGACCGTGTCCCTATCGATTTTGGCGGTTTCCAGACCGGCATCCACCGCAAGGCCTACGAGGCGCTCCTGGCTCACCTGGGGATCGCGGACGAGCAGATCATCATCATGGATCCGGTGCAGCAGCTTGCCCGGCCTTCCGAGGCCGTTCTCCAGCGCTTTCACGTCGACACGCGATACGTGGGCGCGCACGGCCCGCAGGGTTTTTCCGGCGGCATCACGAAGGCGAGCCGGCATGGCAGGACGTGGCACGACCTGAAGGACGAGTGGGGAGTGGTGTGGTCAATGCCGGAGGACCAGCGTCTCTTCATGGACATCAGCCATCATCCGCTGGCTGATGCCGCCGTGGAGGACCTTGCGAGCTACCCCTTTCCGAAAGGAAACGATCCGACGCGGTTCACCGGCGTGCGGGAGGAAGTGCAGAAGGTTCGTCGCTCCTCGGAGGCGGCGCTCTGCACGACCATCGGCGGCGTCGTGTATGAGATCTGCTGGTACATGCGCGGCCTGGAGCGCTGGTTCATGGACACGCTGGAGAATCCCCGGTTCTGCGAGGCGCTCCTGGACCGCACTCTCCAGTTCTGGCTGGACTTCTACTCGCTCTTCCTTGCCGAGGTGGGAGACATCGTGGACGTCGTGATGATCGGAGATGACCTCGCCGGGCAGAGCGGCCCGCTGTTCTCACCGGACTTCTACCGCCGGATCGTGAAGCCCCGGCAGAAGCGGCTCGTGCAGCACATCAAGTCTCTTACGACTGCGAAGATCTGGTACCACACCTGTGGATCCTGCGTCGAGTACATACCCGACCTCATCGACAACGGCGTGGACATCCTGAATCCGGTGCAGATCAGCGCGCGGGACATGGCGCCCCGGGACCTGAAGCGCAGATTCGGCCCGCGGGTGACGTTCTGGGGAGGCGGCGTGGACTGCCAGCGCGTTCTGCCGTTCGCGTCACCGGCTGAAGTGCGGGCGGACGTGCAGAAGAACCTCCGGGCGTTCATGGGGGGCGGCGGCTACGTGTTCAACAGCGTCCACAACGTCCAGCACGGGGTTCCGCCGCAGAATATTGTCGCCATGTTCGACGCCGCGTACGAGTGCGGCTTCTACGGCTGAGGAAACGCGCGGGGCAGCGCGCCTTCTCAATCCATGTGAAACACTTCTGTGAGCGTGCCCGTGACCGGTGAATGGTCCGGGTTCGTCTCCATGAGATCAGCCATGTACTTCCACCACTTCTTCACGACCGGGCTCTGGGGAAGAAGCGCGGCGGTGTTGTGGTCCTTGAGCTTCTGGAACGCGAAAAGGGTCAGCGTCGACTCGTCCAGGAAGATTGAATAGTCCGACACGCCGGCTGCTTCCAGCTCCCTGATCAGCTCGGGCCAGATCTCGTCATGGCGCCGGCGGTATTCAGCCTCATTGCCGGGCCTCAGCTTCATGGTGAATGCCGCTCTCGTCATGGGTTGCTCCTTGCGCGCTCGGGCCCCATCACTGGCGGACGAACGAGCTCCACCGCGACGGGGCGATGCCCGTCTTCTTGCGGAACAGGCGGGAGAAATAGTACTGGTCGTCGAATCCCAGGCGGAAGGCCACTTCCTTGATCGGCAGGCTGCCGGCCTCCAGCAGCTCCTTTGCCCTGCGGATCTTGATGCTGATGAAGTACTGATAGGGCGTCATGGCCGTGTAGGACTTGAACACGGAATTGAGCTGGGACGGGCTGACGCCGAGCACACCACCCATGCCGTTGAGATTCACCTCGCGGTGGATGTTCTCCTCCATGAAGAACTTCGCCTTCTCCACCAGCCCTTCAGAGCTGGAGTGCTGGACGGTTTTCCGTTCATGCGCCAGGACCTCTGCGATGAGCGTGAGGACAAGAGAGCTTGCCCGGATCTGGTAGAGGGGCTGCTGGCTCTGGAGGAGCTCGAAGATCTTCCCGTAGATGGCGAGGAGGCTGTTCTGCAGGCCGACCTCGTACAGCGGCTGGCGCGGGCAGAGGAACCCCTGGTCCTGCAGAGTGTCGGCATGGGGACCCTTGAAGCCCACCCAGTACTCCGTCCACCCCACCTCGAAGTCCGGCTTGTAGCAGTGACGAACTCCCGGGAACACGATCATGACCGTTCCCGGCACGACAACATGCGTCTTCCCGTTCGTCTCGAACACGCCGCGGCCCTTCGTGATATAGACCATCTGGTACTCCGGCAGCGTGCGGCCCATGGCCACGCTCTTGAACACCTGGGGATGCCCTTCCTTGTTGGGGGGATAGCGCGTGCGGGGCGGGACTTCACTGAAACCGGCGTCGGTGCAGACGAGCTGCCACTTCTCATCCTCCTTGCTGTACGTCACGTACCGGAAGAAACTGTTGCGGCCGTTCGCCTCGCCCTGGGCCATTCTGTTTTTATACTCCTTTTCGCGCCCCGAGCACAAGTTTTGTCCATCCCCGGCGATTTCCTCCATCCCCTTCGATGAATAGTCCATTCTCGATGACAGTTGCCGTGCGTGATACTCGACGTCGATGCATCCGCCGGAGGGCGTTCGTACCCACAGCAGGATCGGGCTCTTCGGAATAGGGCTGGACACGTACTGGCCGCAGTTCACGGGCCTCAAGGAACGCCTTGAAAGCTACCAGCGGTACATCGCCGGCCGGCTCCAGCTGCTGGGCGTGGAGGTCGTGGACGCCGGGCTCGTGGACTCCCAGGACAAGTCCCGCGCTGCTGCCCGCCTTTTCCTCGAGCAGGCCGTTGACGCTGTCTTCCTGTACATTTCCACCTACGCCCTGTCCGATACCGTCCTCCCCGTTGCCCAGCGGACGCGCGTTCCCATCATCGTGCTGAACCTTCAGCCCGTGCCGGCCATCGACTACGAGAAGTTCAATGCCCTGGGCGACCGCGGGATCATGACCGGCGAGTGGCTCGCTCACTGCCAGGCCTGCTGCGCACCCGAGATCGCCAACGTCTTCAATGGCTGCGGGATCGACTATCACCTGGTCACCGGCTGGCTGGAGGAGCCGTACGCGTGGGAGCAGATCGGCGGGTGGGTCGATGCGGTGGGCGTGAGGCGGGGCATCCGCGACGCGCGCATCGGAGTCCTCGGCCACTACTACGCCGGCATGCTGGACGTCTACACGGACGTCACGCGCCTGGCGGACGTCTTCGGCAGTCACTTCGAGCTTCTCGAGATGGACCACCTGAAGCTCCACCGCGACCAGGTCCGCGCGGACGAGGTCGGGAAGAAACTGCGCCAGTTTCAGTCCGAGTTCCGCGTGTCTCCGGAGTGCGAACCGGCGGAGCTGGAGCGCGCGGCCCGCACCTCGTGCGCCCTGGACTCCCTGGTCGCCGAGCGCCGCCTTGACGCCATGGCCTACTACTACGAGGGGGAGGCGGGAAACGAGCATGAGGACATCGTCACCTCCGTGATCGCCGGCAACACGCTCCTCACGTCGCACCACGTTCCCGTGGCGGGGGAGTGCGAGATCAAGAACGTGATGGCGATGAAGATCATGGACTGCTTCGGCGCCGGCGGCTCCTTCTCCGAGTTCTACGCCATCGATTTCAACGACGACGCGGTTCTCTGGGGCCACGACGGGCCGGCGCATCCGGCCATTGCGGAGGGACCGGTGGGTCTGGTGCCCCTGCCGGTCTACCACGGCAAGCCGGGCAAGGGGCTCTCCATCCAAATGAGCGTGCGTCACGGCCCGGTGACGCTTCTCTCCGTGGTGCAGGGCCGGGGCGGCAGGACGTTCTTTCTCACCGCGGAGGGAGAGTCTGTTCCCGGACCCGTTCTGCAGATCGGCAACACCAACAGCAGGTACCGGTTCCCGCTGTCCGCGCGGGAGTTCACGGACCGATGGTCGAAGGCCGGGCCGGCGCACCACTGCGCCATCGGCACGGGCCACATCGCGGACAGGGTTGACAAGCTCGCGCATCTGCTCAAAATCGAATGCCTGAGGATCTGCTGACGTGACGGACACGATTCTCGAGCTGAGGCACATTACAAAGACGTTCCCCGGTGTCACGGCACTGGATGACGCGCATTTCGAGCTGAAGCGCGGGGAGATTCACGCGCTCATCGGAGAGAACGGGGCGGGGAAGTCCACCCTCATCAAGGTGATCACCGGCGTCTACCAGCCCAATGCAGGCCAGATCCTGGTAGACGGAAAGCCGGTGGAGATCCACAGCACGGCGGATTCGCAGAAGCTCGGGATTGCCGCCATCTACCAGCACGTGACCTGCTACCCCGACCTGTCCGTCACGGAGAACATCTTCATCGGCCATGAGACGATCAACAAGCTCACCCGCAAGATCGACTGGAAGAGCCTCCACGTGAGGGCGGGAGAGCTCCTTGCGCAGCTCGATGCTGACTTTGATCCGCGGGCGCTCATGGGAAACCTCTCCGTGGCCCAGCAGCAGATCGTGGAGATCGCCAAGGCGCTCTCCGCCAACGCGCGCATCATCATCATGGACGAGCCCACCGCCCCGCTCACCACGCGGGAGAGTGAGGACCTGTACCGCACCACGGAGAACCTCCGTGACAAGGGCGTATCCATCATCTTCATTTCTCACCGGATGGAAGACATGTACCGGCTTGCCAGCCGCGTCACCGTGTTCCGTGACGCCCGGTACGTCGGCACGTGGAACCTCAACGAGATCCGGCGGGAGCAGCTCATCATGGCGATGGTCGGCCGGGAGATCACGCAGTTCTTTCCCAAGCGGGCCGTCTCCATCGGGGAGGAGATCTTCCGCGTGGAAGGGCTCTCCCGCACCGGGTACTTCAAGGACGTCTCGTTCTCTGTCCGCAAGGGTGAGATCCTCGCCATGACCGGACTGATCGGCGCGGGACGCACGGAGGTGTGTGAGGCAATCTACGGCGTCACGCGTCCTGACACCGGGCGCGTCGTCCTGGACGGAGAGGAGCTGCACCTTTCCAACCCGGCGCAGGCCATCGAGAAGGGGATCGGGTACCTGCCGGAGGACCGCCTGAGGCAGGGACTGGTATTGTCGTGGGAGCTGGCCAAGAACGTGACGCTTCCCACGCTCCGGCAGTTCACCACGGCGGGCTGGCTCCATCCCAAAAAGGAAAACGCGGTGACCAAGGAGCTGGCGGACAAGCTCGACGTGAGGGCGTCCAGCGTCTTCGACCTGGCGGCCACCCTCTCCGGCGGGAACCAGCAGAAGGTCATCGTGGCCAAGCTGCTTGCCGGCACGATGAAGCTCATCATCCTGGACGAGCCCACGAAGGGCGTGGACGTGGGCGCCAAGACCGCCATCTTCACCATCATGAACGACCTCGCCGAGATGGGGTACGGCATCATCATGGTGTCCTCGGAGATGCCGGAGGTCCTCGGCATGAGCGACCGCATCCTCGTGATGCGGGAGGGGAGGGTCGCGGCGGTCATGGAAACCGCCGGCAGCACCCAGGAGCAGATCCTCCGCGCGGCCATCCCGGATCCGTCGGATACGCCGCAGGAGACGGTGCACGCATGAGACGGTCAGCGTCGTTCTCGGAGAGCTTCCGCGAGGTGGGCCTCCTCGTCTTCATCGTGATCATCTGCGCCATCTTCCAGCTGCGCAACCACAACTTCCTCACTCTCACGAACATCCGTGACCTGCTCACCAACACGGCCATCCTCAGCATCCTCTCCGTGGGGATGATGATGGTGATCCTCACGCGGGGAATCGATCTGTCCGTCGGCGCCACCATCGCCCTGGCCGGCATGATCAGCGCGCTGACGGTGAACGCTTTCCGATCCATTTCTCCCATCGTGTCCATCCTTGAAGGCATGGCCGTGGGAACGGTGGCCGGCGTCCTCATCGGAGTGCTCATTGCGCGCTTCAACGTCCTGCCGATCATCGCCACCCTCGGCTTCATGAACATCATCCGCGGCCTTACCTACGTGGTCAGCAAGGGCGCGTGGGTGAGCGCGTACCAGATGTCGGACGGGTTCAAGCACATCGCCACCGGCAACATCCTCGGGGTGAGCAATCCCATCATCATCGCCGTCGTCATCAACGCGGCGTTCTTCTACTTCATCAACCACATGAAGACGGGCCGGCAGATCTATGCCGTGGGATCCAACCCCGAGGCCGCGGACATCTCGGGTATTCCCCGGCGCCGCATCATCCTGCTCGTGTACACGGTGATGGGGGCGCTCGCCGGCCTGGGAGGCGTCATCTGGGTGGCAAAGTTCGCCTCCGCGCAGAGCGACACGGCCACCGGCTTCGAGCTCAGCGTCATTGCCGCTACGGTGCTCGGCGGCGTGAGCATCGCGGGGGGAAGCGGGAAGGTGTCCGGGCTGATCCTGGGGACAATCCTCCTCGGGATCCTGAACAACGCCCTGCCGCTGATCAACGTCTCCCCGTTCTGGCAGCAGGCCATCCAGGGCATCGTGATTCTTGCCGCGGTCCTGACAAACGTGCTGGTCAAGAGAAACAACCAGCGCTTCGCGCTGCGACGGCGCGCGATCTAGGAGTGGCGCGTGGAGAGATCCATCCGGGTCGACAGGCTGTGGAGCTGGCGCTCGTTCTTCTTCCAGTGGGAATGGCTGCTCGTCGTCATCTTCATTGCCGTCAACATCGTCAACAGCACGCTGTCCTCCTACTACTTCAACGTGGACCAGTTCCTGTCGACCCCCATGACGTTCCTCGACAAGGCGTTCCTCGTGCTCCCCATGACCATGGTGATCATCCTGGGGAACATCGACATCTCCGTGGGTTCCACCGTCGCGCTGTCCGCGGTCATCATGGCGGTGGCCTACAACGCCGGCCTGCCCATGGTGCTGGCCGTCCTTCTGTGCCTCCTCGTGGCGACGGCATGCGGATGGATCAACGGCATGCTCATGACGCGGTTCAAGGAGCTGTCATCCGTCATCGTGACCCTCGCCACGATGATCATCTACCGCGGCATCGCGTACGTGATCCTGCAGGACCAGGCTGCGGGGAAGTTCCCCACGTGGTATTCCGCGCTGGGATGGGGGGCTGTCGGGAAGGTCCCCATCATCCTCATCGCATTTGCCGTCTGCGCCGTCATCTTCTGGATCCTCCTGCACAAGACGAGCTTCGGCCGCAAGATCTACGGAATGGGGAGTAATCTCACCGCCTCGCGCTACTCCGGCGTCAAGACGGACTCCATCATCCTGATCGTGAGCGTGCTCACCGGCCTCATGGCCGGCGTGACGGCGCTGTTCCTCACCTCGCGCATGGGCAGCACGCGGCCGAACGTGGCGCAGGGGTACGAGCTGGACGTGATTGCCATGGTGGTCCTCGGCGGCGTGAGCACCTCCGGCGGAAAGGGGCGGCTGGCCGGACCGCTGCTTTCCATCTTCATCATCGGGTTCCTGTACTACGGGCTGGGGCTCGTGAACATCCAGGCGCAGACGCTCCTCATCATCGTCGGGCTCCTGCTCATCATCTCGGTCCTCGTTCTCAATGTGCGGTTCCGTGAACGGTTTCAGGGTTCGGTGCCCTCGGCGGCCCGTGAGGCGGCCGAGAGGCGTCCGGACGGAAAAACTCCATAAGGAGGAGGTTCCTATGCGGAAGGTTTTTATCAGGGCTGCCTTGATCGGAGTGATCATGGCACTCGCATTGCCCGTCGCGCTCTTCGCGGGCGGCGGCGGGGAGAAGCCTGCGGCCGGCGGGGGCGGGGCGAAGTACGCCATCGTGTTCAAGAACACGGGAAACCCCTACGGCGACAGGCAGATGGGCGGTTTCAAAGCTGGCATCGAGGAGCAGGGCTTCCAGGCCATCCTCCGCGCGCCGGATCAGCCGACCGCTGAGGCGCAGATCCAGATCCTTGAGCAGCTCATTTCCCAGAAAGTGGCGGCGATCTGCATCGTCGGAAACGACAAGGACGCGCTGCAGCCGGTTCTCACCAAGGCCATGGGCCAGGGGATCAAGGTGTTCTCCCTGGACTCCGGGGTCAACCCGCAGAGCCGCGCCACGCACGTGAACCAGGCTGACTCCGCGAAGATCGGCAGCACGCTGATTGAGGCCGCCTACGACATGTCCGGCGGCAGCGGCGACATCGCCATCCTGTCCGCCACCAGCCAGGCGACGAACCAGAACCTCTGGATCGACTTCATGAAGAAGGAGCTCGCGAAGCCGAAGTACGCGAACCTCAAGCTCGTGAAGATCGCCTACGGCGACGACATCCGTGACAAGTCGGTGTCCGAGGCCGAGGGCCTCCTGCAGTCCTTCCCCAACCTGAAGGTCATCATTGCCCCCACGACGGTCGGCATCGCGGCCGCGGGCAAGGTGCTGACGGACAAGGGTCTGGGCGGCAAGGTGTTCCTCACCGGACTGGGACTGCCGTCGGAGATGGCCACCTACATCGAGAACGGCGTGTGCCCCTACATGTTCCTCTGGAACCCGATCGACGTCGGGTACCTGGGGTCGTACGTGGCCACCGGGCTCGTCAGCGGCAAGATCACCGGGAAGGTCGGGGAGAAGTTCACCGCCGGCCGGCTCGGAGAGAAGGTGATCACGCAGGCGCCGGACGGCGGGACCGAGGTCCTGCTCGGCCCTCCGTTCAAGTTCGACAAGGCGAACATCGAGGACTGGAAGAAGGTGTATTAGTCTTTTCGTTCCCCAGGGCTCCCGGCGCTTCTTCGAAACGCCTGCCGCCCTGGGGCCCCTTTCGCGCGCCCTGCGGGCGCGCTGGACTTTCGGGCCCGCCTTTTTCTGTCTATACTGGCCGCAATGAAAGACATGCACGCTTCCATCCTCTCCGGCGCGAAGAAGCTGCGCGACTACTCTGCGGAGACCCTCTCCTCCGTCGTCAAAATCCCGTCCTTCAGCGGGAAGGAAGAGGAGGTGTGCCGGAAAATTGAATCCCTGTGCCGCGAGGCAGGTTTCGACGAAGTCCGCATCGACGGCCTTGGCAACGTCATCGGCCGTGTCGGTCGCGGCCCGCGGAAACTTGCCATCGACGCGCACATCGACACCGTGGGCGTCGGAGACAGGACACGATGGGAAACCGATCCCTTCTCGGGGATCATCAAGGACGGCCGCGTGCTGGGACGGGGGACCGCGGACCAGAAGGGCGGAGCGGCTGCCATGATCGCCGCCGGCCGGATCCTCCACGAGCTGGGCTATGACGGCGGCTTTTCCGTGTACTTCACGTTCACCGTTCTGGAGGAGGACTGCGACGGGCTGTGCTGGCTCTACCTCGTGGAGAAGGAAGGGCTGAAGCCGGAGTTCGCCGTCTCCACGGAGCCCACCTCATGCCGTCTCTACCGCGGCCAGCGCGGCCGCATGGAGATCGAGGCAACGCTCCGCGGGATCAGCGCGCACGGAAGCGCGCCGGAGCGGGGGGACAGCGCGGCGTACAAGGCCGCCCGGGCATCGCTCGCCATGGAGAATCTCAACGAGAAGCTCGGCTCCGATGAGTTCCTCGGCAAGGGAACGATCGTGGTTTCCCGCATCGACGTGCACGGGCCCAGCCAGTGCGCCGTCCCGGACCAGGGCAGCATCTACATGGACCGGCGGCTCACGTGGGGGGAGACGGCGCAGACGGCCCTTGAGGAAGTGCGGCGCGCCATGGGCAGGGACGCGGAGAAAGTGGCCATGCCGTGGTACGACGGAAAGGGCTGGAACGGCGCCCGCTACGGTCAGGAACTCTCCTTCCCCACGTGGAAGATCGAGGAGAAACATCCCCTGGTCCAGGCCGGCGTGAAAGCGCACCAGGGGCTGTTCGGCCGCGCGCCGGAGGTCGGCAAGTGGACTTTCAGCACCAACGGCGTTGCCATCTGCGGCACGCACGGCGTCCCGACGATCGGATTCGGCCCGGGAGATGAAGACAAGGCCCATGCGCCCAACGAATACACGCGCATCGATGACCTGGTGACGTGCAGCGCGTTCTACGCGACGCTGGTGTACGCGCTGGAGGAAACATGATTCCGATCGGAGACGACAACACCGGCCGGCGTACGACCCCGTGGGTCACGTGGGTCATCGTCGCCGTGAACATCGCGGTGTTCGTGCTCTTCGAGGGCTTCGGCACGAACCAGCGCTTCATCAACACGTTCTCCACGGTTCCGCAGGAGATCATCTCGGGGAAGGACGTCGTCACTCCGGACCGGGTGCTGGAGGACCCGGATACCGGGCGAAAGGCGCGAGTCCTCGGGCTCCAGCCCACCCCCGTTCCTGTCTGGCTCACGATCCTGTTCTCGATGTTCATGCACGCCGGCATCGCTCACATCGCCGGCAACATGCTTTACCTGTTCATCTTCGGGGACAACATCGAGGACCGGCTCGGGCACTTCCGCTACCTTCTCTTCTATATATTCTGCGGCGCCGCCGCGTCCCTCGCCCAGGTGTACATGACGAAGATGACCGGCGGCAATCTCCTGATCCCCAACCTTGGCGCCTCGGGGGCGATCGCCGGCGTCCTGGGCGCCTACATCCTCCTGTTCCCCAGAAACCGGGTGCGCGTCCTCCTGTTCCGGTTCATCACGACCGTGCCCGCCATCGTCGCCGTCGGGATCTGGTTCGTGTTCCAGGTCATCTCGGAGCTGGGCGTCCTGGGCAGGGATACCGGAGGCGGCGTGGCATACGCCGCGCACATCGGGGGCTTCATCGCCGGCTTCGCCACGGTGAAGCTTTGGGGCGCGGGAAGAAAGCAGTATTCTTGATCCTGGAAAGGGGGACGGATGCCAGGGTCTGACGCTTTGCGCAGCCGCTACGGTCCGTGGGCTCTCATCGCCGGTGCTTCGGAGGGGATCGGGGCCGCTTTTGCGGCGGAGCTTGGGGGGAACGGCCTGAACCTGCTCCTGGTTGCCCGCCGGCCGGGTCCGCTGGAGGAGACGGCCTCGCGGATTCGAGACGCGTCCGGCGTCCAGGTGATCACGGCAGCCGCTGACCTGGGCTCCGCGGCGGGGATCGCCGACGTGTCCCGCGCGGCCCGGGACCGGGAGATCGGGCTCCTGGTATGCAACGCCGCGTCGTCCTATGAAGGTCCCTTCTTCAAGGCTCCCCTTGCGAAGTACCGCGACGTGATCGAGGTGAATTGCCAGGCTGCACTCGCGCTCATCGACATGACTGCCCCGGCCATGGCGGAGCGCCGCCGGGGCGGGATCATCCTCATGTCGAGCATGGCTGCATTCCAGGGCTCCCCGTACGTTGCCGTGTACAGCGCAACCAAGGCGTTTCTTCTTTCCCTGGCGGAAGGCCTGTCCGTGGAAATGAAACCGCGCGGCATCGACGTTCTTGCCTGCTGCCCGGCCGTCGTTCGAACGCCGAACTACCTCGCCAGCCGGCCCGCCGGAGCGAAAGGAACACCGGTGGACGTGGAGCCGGACCTCGTGGCGAAGGAGGCGCTGCGGGCCCTCGGCCGGCGCGCTGTCCTTGTTCCCGGGGCAAAGGTCCGCATGGCCCACTTCGCCATGACCCGGCTCATGCCGCGAAGCGCGGCAGTGGCCATGATGGCTTCCAGCACGCGCGCGATGTACGGAGACTGACATGCCGCCCAAAGACGACACACCCGCGCCGGCGCCACTTCTGCTGCGCGGCTGCTTTTTTATCCAGCCCTCGGCAGACGTCGACGGCCTTCGCGGCCAGGATATTCTCATTGAAGGCGGCCTCATTGCCAAGGTG
>Ga0335070_10008812_pt1 | contig 11836 bp, 9 predicted proteins | sample Lox_Sample_13_FD_206722 | JGI IMG/M metagenome (GOLD analysis project Ga0335070, IMG submission 206722) | Soil microbial communities from Loxahatchee National Wildlife Refuge, Florida, United States - Lox_Sample_1.3 | ecosystem: Environmental > Terrestrial > Soil > Wetlands | place: USA: Florida...
GCTTGTACGGGTGTCTCAATCCCCGTACACGGTACTTTTAGCGGACGCTGAGCTCTCCGAGCGCACCCTCGTACAACACGGCCCCGCCGGGATCGGCGCCCCGTGGGGGCAGGTGGCCGGATGTCCCAGCAGCGCGCAGATCTTCTCCGTGGCTTCGGGCGATAGGATGTGCTCGAACTTGCAGGCCTGCTGCTCGATCTCGGCTTCGTTCTCCATCTCCAAGGTTTGGGTGAAGAGCCGCTCCGCCAGGCGATGGCGGCGGATGATGTCGGAGGCCTTGGCCCGTCCCCGCTCGGTGAACTCCACCAGCAGGCTGCCGTCGGCGGGACCCGTCCCGGCGTGGTGGATCTGCTCGTGACAGGGATTCACCACCGGCTTGTGGTCGTGCACTTGTGGCGGATGCGGCTGCACGCTGACCAGCCCCAGCTTCGCCATCTTCTCCACCGCGACGGAGACCGGCAGCAGGCCGTCGGCCGACATGCGCTCGACTTCGGCGGGCTCGCCGTGCTCTTCGAGCACCCACATCTCCTCCAGGACCTCGTCGAACTGCTCCTCGTCGGAGAGGGAGAAGATCTCGTGGGCGGCGATGCGCCCGTGGTGCAGGTCGATGCGGCGCTCGGCCAGGCGAGCCATCACCGGATCGTGGGTCACCATGATGATAGTGCGCCCCTGGGCATGCAGCTCGCGCAGCAGGCGCAGCACGATCTCCTCGTTCTGCGCGTCGAGGTTGCCGGTGGGCTCGTCCGCCAGGATGATGCTGGGGTCGTTGATCAGCGCCCGGGCGATGCACACCCGCTGCTGCTCGCCGCCGGAGAGCTGCGCCGGCAGGTGGTGCGCGCGGTCGGCCAGGCCGACCCGCTCCAGTGCCTCCAGCGCCTCCTGCTGGTCGGTCATGCTGTGGAAGTATTGGGCCAGCATCACGTTCTCGAGCGCGGTCAGATAGGGGATGAGATGGAATTGCTGGAAGATGAAGCCGATCTTCTCGGCGCGAAAGCGGGCCAGCTCCGAGGCCGACAAGGCGGCCACGTTCTGTCCGTCGAGCCAGATCTCGCCCGAGCTGGGCTGGTCCAGGCACCCGATCAGGTTCACCAGCGTGGACTTCCCGGACCCCGACGGGCCCATCACCGCCAGCCACTCGCCGCGCTTGACCGAGAGCGTGACCTCGTCCAGCGCCCGGATGGTGCCGCCATTGCCCTCGGCCCGCGCCGGATAGAGCTTGCTGACGTGCTTGAGTTCGATCGACACTACTCTCCTCTCAGGATCGTGGCCGGCTGGACCCGCTGCAGCAGCCGCAACGGAAGCAACGCCGCGGCCAGCGAGATCAGCACGCTTCCCACCAGGACCGAGGGGAAGATGCTGAGGCGCGGCGAGACCGCCGCGCTGAGGTTGAACCTTGCGATCAGGAAGGCGATGCCCAATCCGCCAGCAAAGCCTGCGATCGCGCCCGCGGCACCCAAACCCACAGCCTCGGCCGCGAAGACGGCATTCACCGCGCGGTTGGAAGCCCCCAGCGCCTTCATCACCGCGAAGTCCTTGCGGCGGTCGAGCACCGAGGCGGTCAGGGTGGCCAGCAGGCATAGCGCCGCCGTCAGGATGATAAGCAGGGTAGAGGCCAGCAGCGTCATGCGAGTCTTGTTGAGCACGCGGCCTTCGGCCTCGACGATCTGCCGTACGGGCTCGACCCTGGCGGGGGGGAAGGCCGCCTGCAATTCTGTGATTGCCTGCGATATGTCGCCGGAGGAGCCGGCGACCGCAACCTCAATCGTCGATGTACCCAGACCGGTCCACCCCGCGAACTCCCGCAGGTCCAGGTAGACCCGGCTGTCTTCGCCAGAACCAGTTTGTAATATCCCTTTGTTTGTTAGTGTTATTGGCTTGTTATTGAAGTATAACTTGAATGACGCACCGGCCTGGGGCAGCAGTTCTTGCGCGCGGCTGCCCACCAGCGCCTCACCCTCCTTTGCCGGCCACGCGCTCACCGACCACCAGGCGTTCAGCGTGCGTACCCGCGCGAAGTCCACGCCCGCGGCCACGATGGGTGTGCCGTGATCAGTTTTGGCCACGGCGTACGAGTAGGGAACGGCGATGCCGCGACCGCCAAGCAGGGAATCGACGCGCTGCAGCGCATCCGGAGGAAGGCTTTCTCCTTGCTTTGCGGCTACTACCACGTTGGTGCCGTAGCGGCGGAACTCCTTATGCAACTTGGCCTGGACGTCGGTGTAGAGGGTCAGCGTCGCCGTCGCCACCGAGGCGGCCACAGCCACCGCCAGGAGCGCGGTTAACGTCCGACCTCGCTGCACCATGACGGGACGGGCGAGCAGGCGCAGGAACATCTGCCTCTGCGTCATGCATCACCTCGCAGGACGAGGGCCGGATCGAAGCGCAGCGCTTTGCGGATGGAAGCGGCGCTCCCGGCGAAAGTCACGATCACCGCTACGCCCAGGATGATGGGGAACAACACCGGCTGTACGGTCACGCGCGAGCCGAAGATCCAGCCGCCGATCTGTTGCGCCAGGCCCAGGCCGGCCGCAAACCCGACCATGCCTCCCAGGATGGCCAGCAAAGCGGCTTCGGAGAAGAAGAGGGCTCCTACCGCAAAGGCCCCTGCGCCGACCGCCCTCATCAGCCCGACCTCCTGGCGGCGCTCGTAGATGGCGGTGGCCATGGCCGCGGAGACCGCCAGCGCCGAAGCGATCAGGGCCGCCAGTGTCACCAGCAGCATCAGCCCCTTGATCCGCGACAGCAGCACGCCTTCGTTCTGCGCCACCTGCCGGATCTGCTCCGCTTTGGCATGCGGCATCACCTCCATGATCTGGTAGGCGATGGAATTGGCGTAGGGCGAGCAGTACCAGCGGTCGCGATCCGCGGGGCTCATGCTCTTCGGATCACGCCGCGCGAACGCATCTTCCGGTTTGGTCATGGCGCTGACCAGCAGGCGCCGCACCGCACCCGGACGCCCGAGGATCCCTTGGGCAAGCGACAGCGCCCCGACGACCTCGCTGTCTTCCGCTCCTCCGGTGCTCAGCAGGCCGCTGACTTGCACTGGCTGTCCGGCTAGTTCGATCTGCTGCCCGGCGACGATGCCCAGCTTTCGAGCCAGAGTTTGGCCGATCAGGACCTGATTGGAGTCATCCGCAGGCCACGAGCCATTCACCTTCCACCACGGGTGGGTGATCGTGACCCCGGTCCGGAACGATTCGTCACCGTACTGCAGCAGCTTGTTGAAATAGGTACCGACCACTTCGACCTCGGCCGGCCCCAGTCTGGTATGCGCCGGCAAGAACGGGGCGAATCCCACGATGTTGTGCCGCCAGAAGATCCCCTTGAGCGCCGGAAGGTCTTTCTCTTCGAGGTAGGCGCCGGCGGTGGCCGGCTTCAGGTTCACCCCGCCGATCTCGACGTCCAGCGTATCTTCCTGCGGGTACACCGCGATGTTGGCGCCGTAGCGGCGTAGCTCGCGGTTGATCTTGTCGCCGATGTCGGTGGCCACGGCTATCATGGCGGTCGCGACCGCCACTCCCAGCGTGACCGCCGCTCCGGCCAGCAGCTTGCGCCGCTTCTGCCGCAGGAACGATTGGTAGAGCAGGCGGAGGAACATGGCTACCGTCCCTGGAAGTGCGCTGCGCCCTTTGCAAGGTCGGCCTCGGCAATGACCACCGTGTCGCCTGACAGCGTCGCCCGCAGCGGGATGGGGTTGCAGCCGCCCTCCTGCCCGACGGTCTGCGGATTGATGGGCGCGGCGCAGTTCTTGCAGATCACCCCTCCGTTCGGGGACTTGATAAAGCCCGCCGGGCCACAGATCTCGCAAGCGTCGAACAGCGCCGCGACGCTGTTGTCCGGCTTCCGGTAGAGGAAGAACCGCACTTCGACGCCGTTCACGTTCACCTGGTAGCGCTGCATGTCGTCCTTACCCAAGCTCGTGGCCGGGATTGTGACCTCGCCGTTCACCAGCTGCAGTTCGGTAGCCGGCGGCAGGGAAGAGGTGCTCTTGGCGTAGATGAACTGCGCGGTCACCAGCAGGATGAACAGGAACGAACTGGCATAGACCGACGCCATCCACAACCGTTCGCGGCGCGCCATCCAGTCGGCCTTGCGCCGCTCCGCCCGCGAAGCGTCCGGCGCCGGCATCGGCGTGCGCCTGCGGTATTCGAACAAGACCATCAGTGCCGCCAGCGCCAGGATGGTGATGAAGAAGAACAGGTCGTTGCGCACGATGGGCCCGATCAGCGCCATCTCCTCGCGGCTGGAGGGAAGCACGCCGTTTTCGGAGAGCTCGTGCAGCCCGGAGATGGTCAGCTGCACCGCCACGAACACCAGGATCACGGTCGTGACCTTGAAGAACTTACCGAGGTTGATGCGCACGCTGCCCTTGACGAACATCACCCCAAACACCACGGCCAGCGCGACGCCCAAGAGCGTCCCCAGGAAACCCATCAGCTCGGTCGAGTTCAAGGACACCGCGGAAAGGATGAGCACCGTCTCCACGCCCTCGCGCAGAACCAGCAGGAAGACGAAGGCGAATAGCCCGATGCGGGAGCCGCGCCCGGCCAGGAAACCGACCCGGTGCTCGATGTTGCCCTTCAGCGCCCTGGCGGTGCGCGCCATGAAGACGATCATGGTCACCACGAACAGGGCGGCCAGCAGCATCACCCAGCCCTCGAAGACGTCCTGGTTGTAGCCGGTGCGGGAGAGGAGCACGGCCACGCCCAGGCTGGCAACGAAGGCCGCGCCCAGGGCCGCGAAGACGATGCGGCGCAGTTCGGAGCGGCCGATCTTGGCCAGGTAGGCGAGAGTGATGCCCACGATCAGAGCGGCCTCCACACCCTCCCGAAGCGTGACGATCAGCGCCTGGAGCACGTTCCCTCGATTTTGAAAATGATTTTCAACTAGCAAAAGGATACGCGGAGGGGCAGGCGCGGTCAATCGTGGCCGGGCGACACCTCCGCCCGAGGATGGCCCTCTTCTTGGATCAATCGCCGGACGCTTCGGGCGCTCACAACCGCTTCAAGAACCGCTTGGCCTCGGCCAGGTGGGGGAAGAGGCGTTCCTCCGCCTGGAACTCGCGAGAGTGGAAGCAGCGCCGGCTGCCGCGCAGGCGCACCGGATGCTTGAGGTGCAGCATCTCGTGATAGACCAGGTACTCGACGGCGCAGCGGGGGACATCGGGATGGTCAAAGGCGCGGCTGACCACGATGGTGTTGTGGGCGGGGTCATAGTGCCCAAGGTTGTTGCGAGCGCGCTCGCTGCTCCAACTCATCTGCGGACGCCCCAGCAGCCCGTGGAAGAATCGGCGGTTCAGGCCGTCGAAAATCTCGTGCAGGTCGTAGGTATGGCCGCGCACGCCATTCAATCGCTTGCGCCCGCGCACCTGCCGAACCACGCTCGCCTGGGCGGCGAGATCGTGGCTGGCGACATAGCGGCGATAGCGCGCCGCCTCCGCCGGCTCAACCTCGTGGCGGTAGATCTTGGCCAGCAGGATGTGCAGGATGGCGCGCAGCACCGGCTCGGGGGCGCCTTCCAGCAGGTCGGAGAGCCGCACCAGCAGCTTTCCCTGGCGCATCCGGATGGTGTTGTTGATGTTCGCGAACGGATAGAAGCGGACATCGAAAACCGGCATCTGCGCCCGGGGACGCAGTTCGCGATAGGCCTGCTGGAACAACCGGGGAAGGTCAGGGATCACTGCGCTCAGCTTACCAAAAGCTAATCCTTGTCCTTCTTCTTTTTCTCCGCTCCCTTAGCCTCCGGCTTTTCCTTGGCGATCTGCTGGAGCAAGTCGCGGCTGTCCTGCAGGTTGGCATCCACGGCGTCGATGGCATTCTGCAGGGCAAACTCGTAGTCCTTGGCCTCCTGGGCGGTCTTGGGGTCGGCCGCGGCGTCTTTCAGGGCGCGGAGTTGCAGCTGGAACTCGCTGTCAGTCGCGATGACCTGCCCGACTGCCTTGTGGATGTCGTCCTTGCGGCGGGCGTACATCTCCACGTTGTCGCCGAGCTCGTCCACCAGGGTGGTGAAGTCCTCAAGCAAGTCGTGGATCTGCTTGCCGCGGCCCTTGGCCATCTTGGGGTCGCCGCGGAGCTGCTCGATGGCCTGCAGGCGTGCCTGGGCGAACTTGATGACCAGCTTGATGCGCTTTTCCGGCTCCTGTGCGACCTCGCGCATCTGGTCGGCTTCGGCGTCGGTCAGCGGGTCGCGGCGCCGGCGCTGCGCCGAGACCACCACCACCAGCAACAGTACCAGTATGCCGAGCCTGCGAAAATTCCGCATGGATCTCCTGCCTTTCATCACTTTGGCTTGGGCGCGAACATGGCCTCTAGGATCTGCTTGCGCACGGCGGCGATCCGGTCCACGGCCTCCTGCACCTCCGGCTGGTCTTCCAGCGCCAGGGTGCGACGGATGTCGTTCAGCCGGTGCTCGGCCTTGCGCAGGTGGATCTCGGTGTCCTTCATCTTGTGGCGACGTGCGATGGCGGCGTCCCGGGCCTTTTCGGCATACTGCACCGCCTCCTTGATCATCTTGTGGGCCTTCTCGACCTCCCCGGTCGTGAACAGCTGGTTGGCGTCCTCGATCTCACGGCTCACGACCTCCACGTAGAGCAGGGGCTTGCTGCTATCGGCGGCTGATTCCGCACGGGCTTTCATCTCCTGCAGCGGGAGCGGTTTCTTGTCCACCGCCGCACCCAGCAGGGGCAGCAAAACGGCGGCGACAACGAGAAGATTCCGCTTCACTTCTTTCTCTTTCCTTTGGGCTCGATGGCCAGCAGCCGGTGGCGCGCCTGCCATTCCTGCTCGGGATACTTCCCGCCCGAGAGTTCCAGGAACCTATGATAAGCGTCCGCGGCCTGGGGATACGCGCGCAGGTTGTCGTAGGAGGTGGCGCGCAGGAAGCAGGTGCCGGGCATCTCCGGCAGGTAGCGGGCGCGCTGGTCGAGCGCCCGGATCGCCAATTCATAATGCTTATTCTCCGCGGCCGCGACCGCCAGCTCGCCATAGGCGTCCGCCAGGCCGGGTCTGAGGCGCACCGCCTCCAGCAACTGCTCTTCCGCTTCAGCAAAGCGCTTCTGTTTCAGCAGAACGGATCCCAGGGAATAACGCAGCTCCGGGTCGTCCGGCTGCTGCTTCAGCAGTTCGCGGTAGCGGGCCTCGGCCTCGGGGAACCGGCTGTCGAAGGCGTCTGCCGCGGCCAGTTCGCGCAAGACGGCCGCGTCCGTGGGAGCAGTCTTGGCCGCGATCTCGAACTCTGCCCGGGCCTCGCTCGCGCGTCCCAGCTCGCGGAGCACTCGTCCCAGCTGGAGATGGGCGTTGACGTCGTTGGGGCTCAGACGCAGGAAGCTGCGCAGCGCCGTCTCCGCATCGGGGAGCCGCTTCAACCGCATGTAGACATTAGCCAATCCCGCGAGAGCGTCGGTGGAGCTCGGATCGAGCTCCACCGTAGCCTGGAATTCCTTCTCCGCAGACAGCAGGTCGCCCTGCTTCTCCAGCAGCATGCCGGCCGATAGATGCGGGGCGGGATCCTTGGGGGTCAACTGTGATGCGGCCTGAAAAGCTCGCAGGGACTCAGTCGGGCTCTTGCTCTCCAGGAAATTCCCCAGTGCCAGGAAGGCCCGCGCCTGCCCCTGCTCAGGCTTGCTGACTGGCTTCAACTGGGTGGCTGCGCGCAAGTACTTTTCCGCCTCCTCGCTGCCGGATGCGGCCAGCAGCACTCCCAGGTTCAGGTTGGATTCGAAGACGTCGGGCTTGAGCTCGACCGACCGGCGGTAAGCCTCGATGGCCTGCGGCTTGCGGTCGGTGGAGCTGTACACGAAACCGAGGTCGAACCAGGCGCGGTAATCCTTGGGATCTTCGGCGGTGGCCTGTTGCAGCTTCGGCTCGGCGGCGGCGTAGTCCTGCCGGTCAATGGCGAACTCGGCCTCGCGCACCAGGGCGGAGGGCCCGAGCTGGACCGCCTCCGTGCGGGTGCGGTGACGCCCCTCGGTCTGCGCCCCGAGCGGCAGAGACAGCGCCAACAGCAGCAGGATCGTCTTACTTGCGCCCATTGGAACGTGAGTCGCCGTTGTTCCCCAAGAGGCGGGAGAGCCACTTTCCGGTGTACGACTTCGCCGTCCGGGTAATGGACTCAGGGGTCCCCGCCGCCACCACCTGGCCGCCCCGCGCACCACCTTCCGGGCCGAGATCGATCACCCAATCGGCGGTCTTGATGACGTCGAGGTTATGCTCGATGACGATCACCGAACCGCCGGCATCGATGAGCTTGCGGAAAGCCGCTAGCAGCTTGCTGACGTCGTCGAAATGCAGCCCGGTGGTCGGCTCGTCGAAGATATACAGTACCCTCCAGCGCCTGCTCTCTTTGCCGTCCCGGCGTCCGTCCCCCGATTCGGCGGCAAACCGCGCGCTGTCACGGCGCGGCTGCAGGTGCGAAGCCAGCTTCATGCGCTGCGCTTCACCGCCAGACAGGGTCGTGGCCGATTGCCCCAGGCGTAGATACCCGAGCCCGACTTCATCGAGCACCCGCAACCGCTCCGTGATCTTGGGCACTTCGCGGAAGAACGCCAGCGCCTCCTTCACCGTCAGGTTCAGCACATCGTGGATGTTCTTTCCCTTGTAGCGGACTTCCAGCACCGACGGCTTATAGCGTGTGCCCTTGCACTCCTCGCAAATCAGCTCGACGTCGGCCAAGAACTGCATCTCGACCACGACCGTGCCGTCTCCCTGGCAGCCTTCGCAGCGCCCGCCCGGGATGTTGAAGGAGAAGTGGCCGGCGGTGTAGCCGCGCTTCTGGGCCTCGGGCAGGGAAGCGAAGACCTCGCGGATGGAGTCGAAGGCCTTGATGTAAGTCACCGGGTTGGAGCGCGGGGTCCGGCCGATCGGTGTCTGGTCCACCAGGATGACCTCGTCCACGAACTGCGCGCCTTCCAGCTTGTCGTAATGGCCCGCGGGAGCAGTGGTGCCCTGGGCCTTCATGGCGCCCAGGGCGTTATAGAGAACGTCGTGAACCAGGGTCGATTTCCCCGAGCCTGACACTCCGGTCACGGCCACGATCATGCCCAGCGGGAAGCTGACGTCGATGCTCTTCAGGTTGTGGGCGCGGGCGCCGAACAGCTTGAGCTGCTGTGGACCGCTCTTGCGGCGCGCCGACGGCAGCTGGATGCGCAGCTCCTCCGCCAGGTAGCGCCCGGTCAGAGAATTGGTGACGCGACGGATCTGGTCGAAGGTGCCGGCAGCGACCACCCGTCCACCGTTTTCCCCGGCGCCCGGTCCCAGGTCGAGGATGCGGTCAGAGGCCTTCATGATCTCGGGGTCATGCTCGACCACGAGAATGGTGTTCCCCAGGTTGCGCAGGTCGTGGAGGATGTGGATGAGCCGCGCGGTGTCGCGGGAATGAAGGCCGATGGAGGGCTCGTCGAGCACGTAGAGCGCTCCCACCAGGCGCGATCCCAACGACGTCGCCAGCTGGATGCGCTGCGCCTCGCCGCCCGACAAGGTGGACGACATCCGGTCCAGCGTCAGGTACTCGAGGCCGACGTCGTTCATGTACTTCAGGCGGGCGCGGATCTCGTCGAGGACCTCCTGCGCGATCGCCTCCTGCTCGGGGGTGAGCCGCATCTCGCCGACGAAGCGTGTGGCTTCCTCCACCGTCATGGCGGTCACGTCGGTGATGTTTTTGTCGGCGATGCGGACGTGGCGGGCCTCGGCGCGCAGGCGGGCGCCACCGCAGGTCGAGCATACGGCGTAGCCGCGGTAGCGGCTCAGGAACACCCGCACGTGCAGCTTGTACTTCTTGCGCTCCAGGTAGGCAAAAAAGCCCTTGATGCCGGGGAACTTGCCGTCGCCCTCGAGCACCATTTGCTGAGCGTCGCGGTGCAGCTCCGCCCAGGGCACGTCGGTGGGGATGTTGTGCTGCTTGGCGAATCGCTTCAGGTCGGCGCCGAGCGACCTGTACTTCGGCTTGGTCCAGGGCTCGATAGCGCCGTCCGACAGCGACTTGGACTTGTCGGGGATCACCAGGTCGAGATCGAAATCGATGGTGTTGCCGAATCCCTGGCAGCGGGGGCACGCGCCATAGGGATTGTTGAAGGAGAACAGGCGCGGCTCCGGTTCCTCATAGCGGATGTGGCAGCGCTTGCATTCGAAGCGCTGGGAGAAGCGCAGCCGCTCCGGCGGCGTGCCGTTCGCCGCCGGGCTCTCGAAGATCACCTCTCCGGCTTCGCGGTAGGCGGTCTCGATGGCATCCACGAGGCGGCTGCGGATGTCGGCCGCCACGCTGAGCCGGTCCACCAGGATGAAGACCGGCTCGTTGAACTTGACGTCGAGCAGCGATTCCGGGGTGGAGAACTCGAAGATCCGGCCGTCCTGGAAAAGACGGTTGTATCCGCGCTTGCGCAGCTCAAAAAGCCGGGATTCGAGCGACCCGGCTTGCGGTTCGGCGGGCAACTCCGGCTTGCGGCTTGGCCGGCGCTTGCTGCCGGTCTTGTCCTCAGCCGCAACCGTCGGCGCCGGGCCCCGCAGGGGGAACAGCACGTTCAGGCGGCTGCCCTCCGGCAGGCCGAGGACCGCGGCGGCCACCTCGTCCACGGTATCGCGCTTCACCTCGCCGCCGCATTGCAGGCAGAAGGTCTGGCCCACGCGTGCGAACAGCAGGCGCAGGTAATCGTAGATCTCGGTGGCCGTGGCCACCGTGGAGCGCGGGTTGCGGGTGGTGTTCTTCTGCCGGATGGCGATCGACGGTGCGATGCCGTCGATCAGGTCCACGTCCGGTTTTTCGATGCGCTCCAGGAATTGCCGGGCGTAGGCGGAGAGGGATTCGACGTAGCGCCGCTGCCCCTCGGCGTAGATGGTGTCGAAGGCAAGGGACGACTTGCCCGAACCGGAGACGCCGGTCACCACCGTGAGGGTGTTATGCGGGATGTCGAAGTCGATGTTCTTGAGGTTGTGGACGCGGGCGCCGCGCACCACGATACTGTCTGTTGCCATGGGTCCCGGCGCAGCAGGCTGAGACCGCGGTTCCCACGGGGCCTCGGACGGCTCCAGACATGCTGCGGAATCTTTCTATTATACAGTCCCACCACATCTCGTGGTTCGTGTGTCCCCGGTCACAGCGGGACGGTTGGCGGGCACCTTAGAATCGCGGCATGTCGGCCGGCAACCATCAAGCCTTCCGCGATACGCGCTTCGCCATGCGGCTTTCCCTGATCTTCGGGATCTGCATGCTGCTGGGCAAGACCGCCGCGTATCTCCTGACCGGTTCGGCCGCCATCCTCTCCGACGCCGCCGAGTCGGTCATTCACGTGATTGCGGTAGCCTTCGCCGCCTTCAGCCTGTGGCTCAGCAGCCGCCCCGCCGATGACAAGTTCCTCTACGGTTACGAGCGGATCACGTTCTTTTCCGCCGGCTTCGAAGGGGCGATGATCATCCTGGCCGCCGTCGCCATCATCTATTCGGCCATCCACAAGTGGCTGCACGGGCTGCAGCTCCAGCGGTTGGGCACAGGGACGTTGCTGGTGCTGGCGGCATCGGTGGTCAACGCGGGGCTCGGCTGGTACCTGCTGCGCACCGGCCGCAAGAACCATTCCCTTATCCTGGAAGCCAACGGCAAGCACGTCTTGACCGACAGCTGGACCAGCTTCGGCGTGGTGGCGGGGCTGTCGCTGGTGCTTCTGACCGGCTGGAAACCCTTCGACCCGCTGTGCGCCATCGCCGTGGCGCTGAACATCCTCTGGTCCGGAGGCGGGCTGGTGTGGCGCTCGGCCACCGGGCTGCTCGATTACGCCGACCCGGCGGTCGGGCGCAAGCTCCGCGAACGCTTAGACCAGCTCTGCCATGAGCACCAAGCCGAATATCACGGC
>Ga0335070_10008814_pt1 | contig 11834 bp, 10 predicted proteins | sample Lox_Sample_13_FD_206722 | JGI IMG/M metagenome (GOLD analysis project Ga0335070, IMG submission 206722) | Soil microbial communities from Loxahatchee National Wildlife Refuge, Florida, United States - Lox_Sample_1.3 | ecosystem: Environmental > Terrestrial > Soil > Wetlands | place: USA...
GCGCCTATAGCATATATCTGAGTGGGGGGGTTGGTGGACGCGGCGTCATTCCGGGCCGTCCCTATGATCGGTTCGGGGTCGGCTCCTATTGGGTCAAGGAATCGAACGATTTCAAGAAGCAGCCGATTGTCGCGACCGCGCTGCAAGACGAGGTGGGAGTGGAGGCGTTCTACAACTTTGCGGTCACGCCCTGGATGCAGCTCAGCCTCGATGCGCAGTGGATAAGCCCAGGGATCAGGTCAAGTGGCGATGCCTGGGTTCTCGGAACCCGGCTCAACATACGGTTTTGACTCCACGACGAGCTACGCTTGGAGGGCAACGAATGGGGCCTGAAATTAATTTCGTAAGGAAAGGAGGAACAGCTTCTTTGTAAAACAAACCGGCATGGAATGCATGCAGGAAAGCCACAGGCTTGCATGGAGAAGGTTGCTTTTAAATATCGCTGACCAGTCGGAGACGGAAGGCGGGGACAAAATAAAAGGAGGATCAGATGAAAAAAGAGATTCTGAAGAGCTTTGCAGTAAGCGTGGTGATGGCAGTGCTGACTGCCATTATGAGAAGATTGATATAAGAGTGTTTTCGGCTGGAGGAAAAACGCGAGGAGGCATGTTCATGCAGAGGCGATGGACGAGGTTGGTCCTCAGTTGTGTGTCAATAGTTCTAGTGTTATCGGTTTTCGGGTGCGCGCATTATCCCGTCAACCAGCCGTTGGCCCAGGTTGATCCCGGTAGCGGTTACCGCGGCAGGTTTTGGCATGACGAAAAGAAGTCTGATGATATCTTTCTCTTCCTCGCCTTTTCAGGCGGAGGGACGAGGGCCGCAGCACTTTCGTACGGCCTTCTTGAGTCCCTCAGGGATACGGAGGTCACGCTCAACGGCAAAAAGACACGCCTGCTTGACCAGGTAGACGGCATTTCAGGCGTATCGGGCGGCAGCTTTACTGCCGCGTATTACGGTCTCTTCGGAGATCGGATCTTCGAGGACTTCGAGTCCAAGTTCCTGAAGAAGAACATCCAGGGGACACTCACTGCCCGCATGTTCCTTAACCCCTACAACTGGGTAAGGCTCTTATCCCCGACGGTTGGCCGGAGCGACCTCGCAGCCGAATACTACGACACGCATATCTTCGAGGGCAAGACCTTCGGCGACATTGCGGCCCGGAAAGGTCCCATGATCCTGGTCAATGCCACGGACATGGTCACGGGCATCAGGTTGGCCTTTAACCAGGATTCATTCGACGTGATCTGTACCGACGTGGCAAAGTTCCCGGTCGCCCGTGCCGTGGCGGCATCATCGGCCGTGCCTGTTGTTCTTACGCCGATAACCCTGAAGAATTACGCAGGCAGCTGTGGATTCACCCTGCCGCCGAGAATCCAAAAAATTCTTGATGAGCAGGAGACCGGGACGAGGGCGTATCATCACGTGAACAATATGCGACCCTATCTCGATGGGAAAGAGACGCCGTACATCCACCTCGTTGACGGAGGCGTTTCAGACAACCTCGGCCTGAGGGCGGTGCTTGACAGGATGTACCTGTATGGAGATTTCTGGAGCGCCCTCAAAGCCTTCAAGATTGAAAATACCCGCAAGGTAGTATTTATCCTTGTGAATGCCGAAACCGAACTAAAGCGAGATGTCAGTTTATTCGACAAGATGCCCGGCTTTGGCTTTATGCTCGCTTCCTATTCCTCGATCGCGATCACGCGGTACAATTTCGAGACCGTGATGCTGCTGAGAGACAGTTTTGAGAGGTGGACCAGAGAGGTGCAGGAAGGCCGGTGCAGCGGAGGACAGATCTCGACCGAGCCGGGCGGGTGCGGCGATATCAAGTTCTATCTTATCGAGGTGAAGTTCGATGCGCTCAAGGATGAGAAGGAGAGGGAGTATTACAAGAGCCTGCCGACCTCTTTCCATCTTTCAGACGAGGAAGTGGACAAACTGCGGCAAAAGGCGAGCGAGATTCTCAGGAGTTCTCCCGAATTCCAGGAATTGATGCGGGATCTGAAATAGGATGCGCTGAAATTTAAACTTGAAAGGGTCGCGGGAAGGGATGAAATGGACGAAACGATATTGATCCTAGGCATCGGTAGTGTGTGCGCCGCAGTTCTACTGTCCGTCCTGGCGTTGGTGAAGAGATGAAGAAGCTCTTCAGAGTTCGGCGGCAACTCCAACTGGCGGGGGCCGGTCGCCTTTTTTATTGAGGAGTACTACGAGAAATTATGACTCATTTCGCCTGTCGAACGATCTCGCGTTGTGGCTGGAGAAAGAATCACCCTCGCTTTTTTCCGAAGATGTTTTATTCGGTTTGTACTCTTGATCAAGCTGCGGTTTGTGGTAACTCTCAGGTAGTCGGGTGGAGCCCTCAAAAGAGCTGTGCGCTGTTCAGCCTGAAAAGAAACAACGTTTCGCAGTGCTAATCATCACACGTTCTTCCTCTTCCATTCCTGGCAGGATGTCAGGGAACGGGTGGCAGGTTCAGGTATACTATTTATCATGGCGAGCAGGAAGATCATTGAGAAGATCGACTATCTTCTTTCACGGGAAAAGGGCACGATTTTCAAAGACCCCGGAGGAAAGGTCAATATCTGTCTTGTCTATCCAAATACCTATCACATCGGCATGTCTAACCTCGGCTTCCAGGGAATCTACACGCTCCTGAATGAGAGGAACGATGTGGTCTGTGAGCGGGCGTTCCTTCCCGATGAAGAGGACATGGAAGAATACATCAGGACGGGTTCGGAGGTCCTTTCTCTGGAATCGAAGAGGCCCTTGAACAGGTTTCAGATTGTCGCCTTCTCACTCTCCTTTGAGAATGATTACCCTAACATCGTGAGAGTACTCGAACTTTCAAGAATACCTTTCAGGGCAAGGGAGAGGAGCGGCTTCCATCCCCTGCTCATCTTGGGGGGCGCCTGTGCCTTCTTCAATCCCGAGCCTGTCGCGGATTTCTTTGACGTCTGTTTTATCGGAGAGGCTGAAGAAATGCTCGATGAGTTCATAGCTGCATACAAGATGTCCCGGCGAAGAGAAGACCTCATGAATGCGCTGACTCAGATTGAAGGTATGTATCTGCCGCAGTTATACGAGATCGACTATGACGGCGAAGGCTGGATTGCCGGAAGGAGGGCAGCGGATCATGCGCCTGAAAAGGTAAAGAAGCGCTATCTGAAAGACATATCGGGACACGGCCTCAAACCGTCCATTGTCACGCCCGAAACGGAGTTCTCGAACATGTATCTTGTAGAGGCGACAAGGGGCTGTCCCTGGAGTTGCAGATTCTGTGTCGCAGGATATGTCTACAAGCCCGTGAGGAAAAAAGACCTTACTTCCATCAGGAACGAGATCGATGGCGCACTCTCGGCAACAAAGAGGGTGGGCCTCATCGCCCCTTCCTTGTCTGACTATCCGCACATTAAGGACCTTCTCTGCTTCGACGGCGTCGATTTTTCGATCACGTCCCTGAGGGCGAGTCCGGGAAGCGCAGAATTGATAAAGTTCCTCAGGGGACGGAAGAGCGTCTCCATTGCGCCCGAGGCCGGCACCGAGAGATTGAGAAAGGTCATAGACAAGAGGATTACGGAGGCTGATATTGTCGTGACGTCCCGACTTATCCTTTCCGAAGGCATCGAGAATCTGAGACTTTACTTTATGGTCGGTCTTCCGACAGAAGATGAAAGGGACATCGACGGTATCCTGTCTCTTGTCAAGAAGATACGGGATGAGAGCCCGAGGGGGAACCTTGTTCTCTCCCTCAGCACCTTTGTGCCCAAACCCTTCACGCCCTTTCAGTGGCATCCCATGGAGAGGATGGAGGTCGTGAAGAGAAGACTGAAAACGATCAAGAATGCATTGCTCTCGTACAAGGGGATCAGGGTGTTTCATGACGTCCCGAAATACGCGTATATGCAGGGTCTCTTCGCAAGGGGCGGCAGGAGGATTTCAAGGGTCCTCGAGGGAATGCTGAGGGGAGGAGACTGGCAGGCATCCTGCCGGGCACAGCGGATCGATGCGGACTCTCAGCTTTTCAGGACTTACGGGTTTGATGATCTGCTCCCCTGGGACTTCATTGCCAACACCATTCCGAAGGAGAGACTCTGGGCCGAGTACCGGAAGGCCCTCACGGTAACGGAATGAGTGATTCGATTTTCAAGAATATAGACTCGATATACAAAAGGATCTCCCGTGCGGCCATGCGGGCGGGCAGGGAACCTACCGATGTCACGCTTATTGCTGTTACAAAGACAGTAGGCCTCGAAGAGATCAAGGCAGCCATCGACGCAGGGCTGCGGCAATTCGGTGAGAACAGGGTCCAGGAAGCGAGCAGGAAAATCGCTGATTGCAGATTGCGAATCAAAGATTCGGAGATCTCCTGGCATTTGATCGGTCACCTCCAGAAGAACAAGGCCAAAGCTGCGGTGCAGATTTTCGATCTTATCCATTCCCTTGATTCCCTCCATCTTGCGGAAGAGATCAACAGGCATGCAGAAAGGATCAGCAAGGTCCAGGACGTCTTGATTGAGGTGAAGCTCTCGCCTGAAGAGACAAAGCACGGAGTGGCACGGGATGACCTCACGGGATTGATGAAGGCGGTAAGTTCTCTGAAGAACCTTCACCTTAAGGGGCTCATGACAATCCCCCCCTTTTTTGAGGACCCTCAGGATGCCAGGCCATTCTTCAAGGAACTCAGGGAATTGAGGGATAGGGCCGAGACCCTGGGATTTCATCTGCCTGAATTATCCATGGGCATGTCCCAGGACTTCGAGATTGCCATAGAGGAAGGTGCGACGATGGTGAGGATAGGGACAGCGATCTTCGGAGCGAGGAGATGAGAGGAGCGCTGAAAAGTTCTAGAAAAAGAAGTTCTTTTCATTTAGAATAGGACAACCTTTTTCAGGAGGTATTATGATCGGTTTCATCGGCGGCGGCAATATGGCAGAGGCCCTCATCAAGGGAATGACTGCTCAGGGTATACGGGACATCATCGTGTCTGAACCGATGGAGGACCGGAGGAGGCGCTTAGAACAGGCCTATGGAATAAAGACAACCCACGTGAATAAACCGGTCGCCTCTTCGGCGAATATCGTTATCCTTGCGATAAAGCCCCAGAATATGGCCGATGTCCTCGATGAGATCGCTGATGTTATCACCGATGACAAGACCATTGTCTCGATTGCGGCAGGCATCACGCTCTCCTATCTCCAATCAAGGCTCAAGACAAAAAAGCTCATACGGGTCATGCCGAATACGCCTGCCCTTGTTCAGGAGGGCATGTCGGTGATGGCGCTCTGCGAATGCTTCTCTGACAGGGACGTCGCGACCGTGCGGGAGATCCTCCTCTCTGTCGGAAAGGTGATCGTCCTTCCCGAGAAATACATGGATGCCGTCACAGCGCTCTCGGGGAGCGGGCCGGCTTTTGTCGCGCTCTTTGTTGAAGGGATGATCGAAGCGGGGATCAAAATGAGCCTCGACAGGGACCATGCCTCTGAACTCGCGGTTCAGACGCTCATTGGAACGGCAAAACTCCTCGAAACGGGAATGTCTCCACAGAGGTTGAGGGAGATGGTGACGTCGCCGGGCGGCACTACGGCTGCCGGGCTGAAGTCTTTTGCCGACAACGCCTTTGTCGGTATTATTGTCGAGGCGCTGCAGTCGGCCCGGAAAAGGGCGGAAGAACTGGGAAGGAGGGATTGATGTTTGTCTTCGGCAACTTGCTCTTTGCTGTCGCAACCATTCTTGATTATGTTCTGGGGGCATATAAATGGATCATCATTATATCCGCTCTCTTGAGCTGGGTCAGCCCTGACCCCCACAATCCGATCGTCAGGTTTCTCTATTCCGTCACTGAGCCTGCGTTACGGCCCATCCGCAGGCTGATCGGATACCGTCTCGGGCCTATAGACATTTCTCCTATCATCGCAATTCTTGTTATCATATTCATTCAGATGTTCCTGATAGGTTCGTTAAGGGAATTTGCCTTTAGACTAAAAGGAGGTGTTTTGATATGAGGATCACACCGCTCGATATCCAGCAGAAGCAGTTCCCCATGAGGTTCCGGGGATTTGACGTGGAAGAGGTGTACGCCTTTCTCGAAGTAGTCAGAGAGCAGATGGAGGATCTTCTCAGGGAAAATGCCCTCCTGAAGGAACAGATCCAGAGGGCCGAGAACCAGATAAAGGAATACCGGGATATGGAGACGACGCTGCGTGAAACCCTCATGACGGCCCAGCAGATGGTCGAAGATTACAAGACGAACGCAAGAAAAGAGGCCGAACTCCTGATCAAGGAGGCCGAACTGCGGGCCGATTCCATCGTAAAGGATGCCCAGGAAAGGGTCGTGAAGATCCATGAAGATATCGTGGACCTTAAAGGTATCAGGAGGCATTTCAAGGAGGAACTGAAGAGGCTCATAGAAAGCCATACAAGGATGCTCGACTTCGACAAAGAGAGGGAAGGGGAAGAGGCCCGTGAAGTTTAGCGCCCTCAAGGGTGTTCATGACATTCTCCCTCCTGACAGTTACCTATGGCAAAGAGTTGAAGATCTCGCCAAAGAGATCTTTGCGCTTTACGGGTTCAGGGAAATCAGGATCCCGATCATAGAAACAACGGATATTTTTACGAGGAGTATCGGGGAGACCACGGATATTGTCGAAAAGGAGATGTATACATTCCCCGACAGGGCAGGCAGGAGTATAACCCTCAGGCCCGAGGGGACGGCATCGGTGGTGAGGGCCTTTGTTGAGAACCACCTCTCTACCTTGCCTTCCCCCCAGAAGTTCTTCTATGGGGGCCCCATGTTCAGGTATGAAAGACCGCAGAAGGGCCGTTTCAGGCAGTTCCATCAGATAGGTGTGGAGGCCTTTGGGCTTTCGGCGCCCGAACTCGATGCAGAAATGCTCTCGATGCTCAGGACCTTCCTCGAGAAGATCGGACTTCAGGGCCTCAATTTCGAAGTAAATTCCATCGGGTGTGAGGAATGCAGGCCCGCCTTCAGAAAGGCCCTTCGGGATTTTTTCTCGCCGCGGTTAAGGGACCTCTGCCCCGACTGCCAGAGGAGATACGAGGCGAATCCCTTGAGGATCCTGGACTGCAAGGTCGAGAGATGCATCGAGCTGAGGAAGGATGCGCCAATCGTCACCGATTTTCTCTGTGGTGCCTGTAAAAGCCACTTTGATGCCGTCCTCACCCTCCTGGCAAGCCTCAATATTCCCCATGTACTAAATCCGCTTCTTGTCAGAGGCCTGGACTATTACACAAGCACGACCTTTGAGGTGACAAGTGAACACCTTGGGTCGCAGAAGGCCGTTGCTGCCGGTGGCCGGTACGACAGGCTCGTGGAGGAGTTCGGGGGGCCAAAGACGCCTGCCATCGGTTTTGCCGTCGGCATGGAAAGGCTCATAACGCTCCTGAGAGAGGGAGGTGAAATCTCTCAGCCGTCGCCCGGTGTCTTTATCGCTACGATCGGACAGAAGGCTGTTACCGAGGGAACGCTTATGGCTGAAAGAGTGAGAGCAGAGGGCTTATGGGCTGAGGTCGGTTATGACGGCTCTTCCCTGAAAAGTCAACTCCGAAAGGCAGACAGGATGTCTGCACGTTATGTCTTTATTATCGGAGACGATGAGATCTCTGCGGCTAAGATCAAATGGAAAAACCTCAGGGATAGCTCGCAAGGGGAGATTGCCTTTGGAGAGCTGGATACATTCATCTCTTCCGAATTCTGCGGCAGGAAAAAGTCTGCCTGAGTGCAGACTGAAACGGTCTCGAGCCTTTAAGCACTGGATCAGCCAACAGCATCAAGAGTTCTCACCCTGAGGGGCACTTCCAACTCATCGCTTATCTTCCGGCATTGTTCAATATCTACCCCATTTATCTCCACCACCGTGGCCTGGACAACGGGGATATACTTCCTGGCCTCTCTCAAGAAGGATAGGACCTCCTGAAAGGCGTTCTTGAAGGCCGGTTCGCAGATCCTGTTGTACGTGGCCTCGTCCTGTGCGTCAAGACTGACCGAAAGAGCATCGACGCTACCCGCGAGTTCAGGGATGATATTCCTCTTATGGATCAGGTTCCCGTGTCCGTTGGTGTTAATCCGGACGTAGCCGCCGTTCTCCTTTATCCACCGGGCCAGGGCCTTCACCGTGTCGAGTCTGATCAGCGGCTCACCGTAACCGCAAAAGACGATCTCCCTGTAGCCCGAAGGGTAGCCTATCGCACGCCTTAGTTCTTCCTCTGTCGGTTCATCAGAGAGCCTGAGGTTATGTCCTTTGACGTAGTCGCTGTGGAATTTCACACAGAAAGAACAACGGTTTGTGCATCTGTTCGTAATGTTCAGATAAAGACTATTCCTGATTTTATAGGCTATCTCACCCGTGACAGGCAGTTCACCGATCCTGAAGAGCCTCTTTGCATTGAGGGTCGTTATCCTTGCGATGTCCTCGGGGGAGACTCCCCTCAGTTCCGCGATCTTCTCAACCGTATGGACGAGAAACGCCGGCTCGTTGCTTTTGCCCCTCAGGGGCTCAGGGGTCAGGTAAGGCGCGTCGGTCTCGACGAGAAGGTAATCGTCAGGGATCAGCCTGGCAACCTCCTGGAGTCTCTTTGCCTTCTTGAATGTCACCGGTCCTGCTATCGAGATGGAAAACCCCATGCTCATCGCCCTCTCCGCCATGTCACTATCACCGGAAAAACAATGGAGAACTCCTTTGCTGATTTCCGACTCTTTGAGGATCTCCAGGGTCTCTTCCTCCGCCTCACGGCTATGGACTATGGCAGGAAGTCCTGTCTCCCTTGCCAGGGCGAGGTGTCTCTTAAAGATATCTCTCTGAACGTCCTTCGGTGAATGATTGTAGTAGTAGTCCAGACCTGTCTCGCCTACGGCAATAATCTTTTCTCTCCTGCCGGAACCGGCCCACCTCCTTATCTGACTGAATGCTTCTTCGGTACAGTCTTTTGCATCGTGGGGGTGAACGCCGACAGAGGTATAAACAGAATCATACTGCTCTGCGATGGCAATATTCCGGCTGTTGCTTTCACGATCAGAGCTTACGGTGATGATCGATTCGATGCCGGCATCCCTTGCCCTCTCAATGACTGCGTCCCTGTCTTCCCCGAACATGTCGAGATGGCAGTGGGTATCGATGATAGCGACGCGTGACATCTTGCGGGTATTGAGTGAAGGGTCTCCGGCGGATTGAGCCCTTTTTGTTCCTTCCACCTTCCCGTTCTTATGCACCGAATTTCTTGAGCCTTCCGGCATGGGCAAGGGCCAGAGGGATAAGATTCACCGCGGGGAAGATGCCGAGTTCACCTCTGACGCATTCACGCTCGGAAAATAAAGCACAGAGGCCGCCGAGGACATAGGGAGAGTTGAGCAGGATCGGCACAGGATGCCAGCTATGGCCTTTCATCAGCGCCGGAGTCGAATGATCACCGGTGACGATGAGGACATCGGGTCTCAGTGCGAGGACCGCCGGGAGAAGGACATCAAATTCCTCTATCCGCTGGGCTTTCCCTCTGAAGTTGCCATCCTCTCCGTACGAATCGATTTTCTTCACGTGGAGGAAGAAGAAATCATATTCACTGTAGTGCTCCTTCAGAAATCCTATCTCCTCCTCGACCCCACCTTCAAGAGCAGGCGCATACATCCCGACCAGTTTTGCGAGCCCCCGGTACATGGGGTAGACCGCGATGGCGAGGGACTTCAGACCGAAGGCATCCTGGAAGGTGGGTATGTGGGGCATGACCGAAAACCCTCTTGTGAGGATAAAGTTTGCCTTTCCCTCGTCTTTCAGGACTTCCCTGGCCCTGACAATGAGTTTCTCGGCGATCGTCGCGACTCTTGCCGCATTCCCTGATTGCGGTTCGGCCTTGAGAGGGGCCTTCCCCTCCCTTTGAGGGTCGGTATCATTGATCATCGCAGCGTCGGGTTCGAGGGCTTCGGGGAATCTCATGAGAACGGCAAATCTGTGCTCCATCCCCGGGGCAAAGATAAATTCCACGCCGTCAAAGCCGGGCACTTCCTTCTGCAGCCTCTCGGTCAATCTTCTGCTCTCTTCGGTCGCTATCCTCCCTGCCCTTCTGTCTATGATGATCCCGTCCTTCATCGTAGCGTAATTGCATCTCAGGGCAACATCGGTCTTCTTCACCTCAAGACCGAGGCCCAGGGCTTCGAGAATTCCCCTCCCGATCTGATATTCCAGGGGATCGTACCCGAAGATGCCTAGATGTCCCGGACCGCTTCCTGGCGTTATACCGCAGGCAACGGGTACGTGGAGACCGCAGGCGGAGCCGCGTGCGAGGACGTCAAGATTCGGAGTGGCTGCTGCCTCAAGCTCAGTCTCGCCCTGTACCGGCAGACCTCCCAGGCCGTCGAGGACGATGAGGACAATCTTGGAATCATTCTTTTGGAGCAGGGGTTTTATCAGCTTCTGCATAGGCTCTTAGTTTAATCGAGTGGGCCCTTTTTTGCAACAACGGCCGGCCTGTCATGGGGGTGGAGAAGAGGAGACAGGAAAGGGCCCTCCTGGAAGGGAGATGTCCGGTACGCGTCAACTCACTAAACCGGCGAGGAGCTCCATAATGTCCGTGATCAGGACCTGCTTTTCGTATCCCTTCATCGCCTCGTTCACCTTGGCGTAGCAAGCGGGGCAGCTCAGGATCAGCCTGTCTGCCTTCTTTTCTGCGGCTTCATCGATCGTCAGCCTCCCCATGGCGATCGCATTTTCGTGGTAGACTTTTCTCGCGGCCCCGCCAGCGCCGCAGCACCGGGTATTGAGGCCATGACGATCGAATTCGAGGAGTTCGACGCCCGGTATACTCCTGAGCACGATCCTCGGTTCCTCTATGACACCGACCCCCCTGCTTAAATAACAGGGGTCGTGATAGATCAGCCTCTCACGTAATTCCCTCCTGATAACGAGCTTGCCTGTTTTCAGAGAGTCTGCGGCATACTGCGTGATATGCCGTATCTTGAAGGGCAGTTCCTGGCCATAGAAGAGCGGCCAGTCACGCGCCATAATATTCACGCAACAGGGGCACGAACAGAGGAGCGTCTTGACCCCCCTTGCCTTATAGGCATTCACGAGCCTCTTCGTCAGGTCTTCGAGCATATCGTGCTGACCGGTGATGAAGAGCGGGAACCCGCAGCATACCTCATCTTCAGGCGGCAGCATGGTAAAGGGCTCACCGATTGCTCCGAGGACGAGTACATCGCCCCTCACCATGGGCTGAGCTTCATAGGCGCCTGTGCAGCCGGCATAATAGGCTATGTCTGCCCTCTCGGCGATCTTTACCCCTTCCGGAAACCACGGACCGAACCGCTCTTCAGACGGTTTATCATAGGGGTTCCCTGTTTTCTCTATCGCCTTTGGAAGGTTTCTCTGCACGCCAAGAGGCCCCAGTCCTCTTCTCACCATCTCCTTTCGCAAGATCGGCCACAGTCTCTGAGTGAATATGCCTACGGGGCAGTTCTCTCCACAGGAGCCGCAGGTGGTGCATTCGTATACAGCCCTGGTAAAGTCCTCAAGGAGCCTCCGGTCTATCTCCTCCGGTCCGAAGAGCCTTGCCCTGAGCCCGTTGGTGGCCCTGATGAACTCCCTGAACATCCTGATCTTCTCGGGGGGAGAGACGAGAGGGTTGCCCGTGACATCCTGTACAGGACAGTACTTTAGACATTCTCCGCATTGTGTGCAGGAGTCGATCTCGAGAATCTGCTCTCTCGTCAGCCCTCCTGTGAAGGAAGTATCAGCTCTCCTGACTTCAGGCTCTTCTTTTTTCTTGTCAGTCATGCATCACCCTGCCCAGTCCCTCATCCCGTTTCCGTGCCTCTATGATGACGA
>Ga0335070_10008815_pt1 | contig 11834 bp, 8 predicted proteins | sample Lox_Sample_13_FD_206722 | JGI IMG/M metagenome (GOLD analysis project Ga0335070, IMG submission 206722) | Soil microbial communities from Loxahatchee National Wildlife Refuge, Florida, United States - Lox_Sample_1.3 | ecosystem: Environmental > Terrestrial > Soil > Wetlands | place: USA: Florida...
CACCAAAAAGAACCTGCACGGGCAGGCCTGGGTTTTCGGCGCTCTGCTCGCTCTCAACTAACACCCTCATAGAAACCGCCACGCCTTATCGACATCCGTTCAACGTTGTTGCAACACTTCCGTAAGGTGAAATTCTCGCCCGCCGTCGTTTTCTCAGCGTTGTTTGCGGCCGTCTTGGCTTCGTTCTGGAATCGTGCCACACTTCAGGTTGAGGTCCTCGCTCTTTAGTAGCATAGATACAGAGCCGTGGATTACCGCAGCCTGCAGAGTCTCAGGAGAACGAATCCCGCGTGGAAGCTGATGCTGGCCGACCATGCTCCAATGATCCTCAGCTTTCTGCACAAGACCTTCATTCAGCCCAACCTGCGCACGATAAGCCAGCCGGAACTCGCCTCCAAGCTCGCCGACTACCTCTACGGTCTTCGGGAACTTGCTGGCGAAGATACCTATCCTAAACGTGCCGATCAGTATCTCGACGAGTGGGCCTCCGACGAAAAGGGCTGGCTGCGCAAATACTACCCGCCCGGCGATGACGAAGCGCACTACGATCTCACGCCTGCGACAGAGCGTGTGATCGATTGGATATCCGGCTTCCAGCAGCGCCAGTTTGTCACCGCCGAATCGCGTCTCATGATGATATTCGAGCTGCTACGCCAAATCATCGAAGGGACGGAGGTGGATCCCGAGACTCGCATTGGCGAGCTGGAACGGAAGAAGGTCGCGATCGAGCGCGAGATCCGCCAGATCCGCAAGGGCGACTTGCCGCTCCTTGACGCTACTCAGGTGAAGGATCGATTTCTCCAGATGGAAGCCTCGGCGCGCGGATTGCTCGGCGATTTCCGCCAGGTCGAGCAGAACTTCCGCACTCTGGACCGCGCGGTTCGCGAGCGCGTAGCCACGTTTGAGGGCAGCAAGGGCACTCTGCTGGAGGAGATCTTCTCGCAGCGCGACGCCATCGCCAGCTCAGACCAGGGGAAGAGCTTCCGCGCGTTCTGGGATTTTCTTATGTCGCCCGCCCGGCAGGAAGAGCTTACGGCCCTGCTGGAAGCAGCGTTCGAGCTCGACGCCGTCCGCGATCTGGCGCCTGATCGCCGCCTGCGCCGCATTCATTACGATTGGCTGGCCGCGGGCGAGGTCACACAGCGCACCGTGGCGCGGCTTTCCGAACAATTGCGGCGCTACCTCGACGACCAGGCATGGCTGGAGAATCGTCGGATCATGCAGCTGATCCGCGGAGTGGAGCAGAATGCCCTGGCGCTGCGAGCCGAGCCGCCCCAAGGTACGTTTATGGAGTTGGACGAGGCCGCTCCGGATATCGAGTTGGTGATGGAGCGCCCGTTGTACTCTCCGCCATTCAAGCCGCGCGTCGGTCAGCAGGACGTGGCCGAGGGCGATGAGTCGCTTGCTGCCGACGCACTCTTCGATCAGGTCTACGCCGACAAGACCCTCCTGCTAGCGCGCATCCGGCAGGCGTTGCAGACGCGCGACCAGATCTCACTCGCGGACTTGGTGAGCACATGGCCGCTCGAGCAGGGACTGGCGGAGCTGGTAGCGTACATGAGCCTGGCGGCGGATGACGACGCGGCTCTGATCGATGATTCGCGCAAGCAGACGCTCTGGTGGACCGATGAGAAGGGTGCGCAACGGCAGGCCACGCTACCGCTGGTGATATTCGGGCGGAAGATGAGGTCAAAAAGCGCATGAATCTCTCGATCGTGCTGATCGCGCTCATGAAGGGTATCTCCACGGGCGAAGACGATCCCGCGCTTTGGCAGGGGCTGATCGAGCTACAGGGGCGCATCCGCGAGTACGTTGCGGTGATCGGCCTGGAGCTGGTGCTGAACGAAGCCGAAGGGTATGCGTATCTGCGGCAGCGGGCAACCGTTCCCAACGAACCGGAGCTGCCGAGGCTGGTCGCGCGGCGGCCGCTCGGGTATTCAGTAAGCCTGCTGCTGGCGCTGCTGCGTAAGAAGCTGGCCGAATTCGATGCCGGCAGCGGCGAGTCGCGGCTCATCCTGAGCACGGAGCAGATTACCGATATGGCCCGCCTGTTCCTGGCCGACACTGGTAACGAAGCCAAGCTGATGGACCGGATCGAGAGCGACATTAAAAGGATCGTGGAGATTGGCTTCTTACGCAAACTACACGGGAGCGAAGACCGTTTCGAAGTGCGGCGGATTCTGAAGGCGTTCGTGGATGCCCAGTGGCTCGGCGAGTTTGAGCGTCGGCTGGCCGAGTACAAAGAGAAGGCGGGTGCACTTGAATCGGCCTGAAACATTGCCCGCCGTGCCGCGACCTGGCTTCCGTCTGGTTCGCCTTGAGGTGCTGAACTGGGGCACCTTCCACAAGCACGTCTGGGGGCTGGACGCCGAGGGCAACAACTCACTCTTGACGGGCGATATCGGGTCGGGCAAATCTACCCTCGTCGATGCCATCACCGTGCTGCTGGTGCCGCGCGTCAATTTCAATAAGGCTGCGGGTGCTGCCGTCGGCGAGCGCAGCACCGAGACATATTTCTTCGGCCGCTACAAGGCCGAGCGCGGCGAGCCGGGGCTCTCCTCGAAACCGGTGTCGCTGCGCGGGCCCGATAGCTACTCGGTGCTGCTGGCCCGCTTCTTCAATGAGGCTCTGGCGCAACACGTGGCCCTTGCCCAGGTCTTCTGGGCGAAGGCGCCGCAGGGGCCGCCATCGCGCATCTTTGTCCTGGCTGATAGGCCGCTCTCCATACGCGAGCACTTCGCCGGCTTCGGGCCGGACATCAACACGCTGCGCAGGCGGCTCCGCGGCATGGACCAAGTGGAGCTGTTCGAGACGTTTCCACCCTACAGTTCGGCCTACCGCCATCGCTTCGGCATCGAGAACGAGCAGGCGATGGACTTGTTCCACCATACGATCTCGATGAAGTCGGTCGGCAATCTGACTGAGTTCGTGCGTGAACACATGCTGGAACCCTCGCCGGTCGAGGAGCGCATCCAGGCGCTGATCGGCCATTATCAGGATCTCGACCGGGCACACGAGTTGGTGTTGAAGGCGCGATATCAGATCGGCTTCCTTACGCCTCTAGTAGCGGATTGCGATCAGCGATCGGCGCTGGCCGACGAGGTTGACGTGCTGCGCGCCTGTCGCGACGCACTGCGACCCTGGTTCGCAGGCAAGAAGCGCGCGCTGTTGGAGAAGCGGCTGACCATTCTCGAGGCGGAGCTGGAGAAGCTGGCGCACCGTATCGCTACGGCCGAGGAGACGCGCGGCGGCCAGATGGCGGAGCGGGATTCAATCCGGCAGGCCGTGGCCGAACATGGCGGCGGCCGGATCGAGAAGATCAAGCGCGAGATCGAGGAAAAGAAGCAGCAGAAGAACGAGCGCGCGCAGCGCGCGGCCCGCTACGATGAGCGAGCCACCCGCGTTGGGCTGCCGGGCGCGATCGATGCCGACACGTTCCTCGCGAACCAGCACGCGACCCGCGAAGCCCGCTCTGCCGCAGAAGCGACACAGGCGGAAGCACAAAACGGTCTCACCGAACTCACCGTCGAATTGCGGCAGTTACAAGAGCAGTACGACGAGTTGGGAGCGGAGTTACAGTCGCTCTACCGCCGCCGATCCAACATCCCGCGCCACATTCTGGACATACGCAGCGAAATGTGCCGGACCATTAACCTGCGCGAGGAAGAATTGCCGTTCGCCGGCGAGCTGCTGCAGGTCCGGCCCGAGGAGCGCGCCTGGGAGGGAGCCATCGAGCGCCTGCTGCACAATTTCGGCCTATCCCTCCTGGTCCGCGACGAGCACTACGCCCGCGTAACCGAATGGGTGGAACGGACGCACCTGGGAGGGCGGCTGGTCTACTTTCGCGTCCTGCGCGCCAAAGCGGCGGACCACGCGGCACTGCACCTCGCGTCTCTGGTGCGCAAGATCGCTATCAAGCCCGAGTCGGGCTTCTATGCATGGCTCGATGCCGAGCTGGCGGCGCGCTTTAACTATGCCTGCTGCGATACGCTCGATCAGTTCCGCCGTGAACCGCAGGCGGTCACGCGCGCCGGACAGACCAAAGGCAGGGGAGAACGTCACGAGAAGGACGACCGGCACCGTATCGACGATCGCTCGCGTTACGTGCTCGGCTGGTCCAACGCCGAAAAGATAAATGCGCTCCTGAGCGACCAGCGGAAGTTGGAGGCCCGGCGCACACCACTCGTGGCGCGCATCCGCAAGCTGGAGCAGCAGCGCGACGCCGCCCAGGAACGCAAAACGCAGCTCGCCGAACTGGCGGTCTTCGAGAGCTTCCGCGAGCTTGACTGGAGGCCCATCGTCTCCGAGATCGACCGGCTGGAGGGCGAGCGCCGACAGTTGGAAGAGGGTTCAGACATTCTGCGCACGCTCCAGCAGCAGCTTGCGACGATCGAAGACGGACTACACGAGACCGAGGACCGGCTCCGGACCGATACCGGCGAGCAGGCTCGCCTCCAGGAACGCCTGCGCCACGCGCGTGAGCTTGCGACCGAGTGCGATTCGCTGTTAGCGGGCTCCAGCGATACAATGTTCCCGCGCCTGGAGGGCATGAGCGGCGAGGCGCTGGGCGAGCACACCCTCACCGTCGAATCCTGCGATAACCGCAAGCGCCAGATGCGGGAATGGGTCCAAGGCCGCATCGATGCGGAGGACAAGCGCGTGCGCGCCCTCGGCGAGCGTATCGTCAAGGCGATGCAGGCTTACCGCTCGAAGTATCCGCTGGAAACACAGGAGGCCGATGCCAGCGTTGAGGCAGGCGGCGAGTTCGGGGCCATGCTGCAACGCCTCCTCGCCGACGACCTGCCGCGTTTCGAGCAGCAGTTCAAGAGTCTTCTCAACGAGAACACCATTCGCGAGGTTGCCAATTTCCAATCGCAGCTCCATCGCGAGCGCGAAACGATCCGCGAGCGGATCGAGATCATCAACCGGTCGCTGCGCGGCATCGATTACAATCCCGGCCGTTACATTCTGCTCGAAGCCTCGCCCAATCCCGACCAGGAGATTCGCGACTTCATCGCCGCGCTGCGCAGCTGCACCGAAGGATCGCTCGCCGGCTCCGATGAAGCGGTCTACTCGGAAGAGAAGTTCGTCCAGGTGAAGCGGATCATCGAGCGGTTCCGCGGGCGCGAAGGCAGCGGCGAGATCGACAAGCGCTGGACCGCCAAGGTCACCGATGTCCGCCAGTGGTTCACGTTCTCCGCCTCTGAGCGCTGGCGCGAGGACGATCGCGAATTTGAGCACTATACCGATTCGGGCGGCAAGTCCGGCGGCCAGAAGGAAAAGCTTGCGTATACGGTGCTCGGCGCGAGCCTTGCCTACCAGTTCGGCCTCGAGGGCGATACGCCGCGCACACGCTCCTTCCGCTTTGTCGTCATCGACGAGGCCTTCGGACGGGGTTCCGACGAATCGGCTCGTTACGGTCTCGAGCTGTTCGGCCGGCTGGATTTGCAGCTCCTAATCGTGACGCCGCTGCAAAAGATCCACATCATCGAGCCCTACATCTCCAGCGTCGGCTTCGTGCACAACGACGACGGCCGCATCTCCATGCTGCGCAACCTGACCATCGAAGAGTACCGCGCCGAGCGGGCGGCAAGGGCCGGATGAGTGCGGAATGGACCTCGCCGGCGGACCTCCGCGCGCAGGTGGAGCGCTTGTGGTCGAAGGGCCGCCTGCTTGCCGATGAAACGCTTTTTCCGCTGGAGTTGAAGCTAAAGCGCCCGGAAAGCCGGGCGCTCTCGGAACGCTTCGAGGAGGTCCGCTCGTGGATTCGTGATCTAGAAAGCGAGCCCGCGTTCCGGATCGAGTGGGCGGAGGTTGATCATCGGGTGCTGGGCCGCAATCGGGTGCCGGCGCGCGTAGTCGTGGCGGAGCGCTGCGATGCGCTACGCCTGATCGGCCGGGTGGCGGACGCGGAGCGCTTCCGATCGCTGGCCGCGGTCACTGCGGAGCGGCTCCCCGAGCTAAGCGATTGGTTGGCGCGAAAACCGCTCGACGCGCTCGAATACGCGGCGGATTGGGATCGCATCCTCGATGTGCTGCTCTGGTTTCGCGCCCATCCGCGTTGCGGCCTCTACCTGCGGCAGCTCGATATCGCCGGCGTCGATACGAAGTTCATCGAAGCGCGCAAGCCGCTGCTGGCGGAGTTGCTGGACGGGGTTCTAACGCCCGCCGCCTGCCCGGCAGGTCCGCGATGGTTCGAGCGCCGCTACGGTCTGGCGACCAAGCCGCTCCAGGTTCGCTTTCGCGTGCTGGATCGGCGGCTCGGGATCCGAGGCTTAACGGACCTGGCCGTGACCGTGAACGAACTGGCAGCCCTGGACCTGCCAGCGAAGCGCGTCTTCATCACCGAGAACGAGATTAACGGGCTCGCCTTTCCCGACATGCCGGACAGCATCGTCATTTTCGGGTTGGGTTATGGTGTGGAGATCCTGTCAGCAATCGCGTGGCTGGGCGAGCGCGACCTGCGCTATTGGGGAGATATCGACACGCATGGATTTCATATGTTGGACCGTCTGCGCGCTAGCTTCCCGTGCGCGCGATCGTTTCTGATGGATCGCGCGACGCTGCTCGAGCATAAAGCGCTCTGGGTGCGCGAGGAGAATCCGTACAAGGGCGAACTTGTCCATCTGACGGCGGACGAGCGAACCGTACATGAAGAGTTGCAAGGGGTACGTCTCGAGCAGGAACGCATCCGATACGGCTGGCTCGTTAAGGCATTGTAGCGCCGGTCCGCTGGCTTGCGTCGTCAGGCCCCGATCTTCGCCTCCAATAGCAGACGGGAGGCATGCGCTACAACTTCAAAGCCCTTCAGATGCTGTCGACCCTGTTCTGTACCGGTGACCTTTGGGATATAACCCCGACCGCTGCTCCAGCGCGTTCAGCCCCGGAGTATAGTCGGTTTTAAGCGCACCACAAGACAATGGTTACTGACCGCGACGACCGGCCGCCCCGGCGCACAGCATCAGGAGGTGTTTTGATGAAAATGAAGCTCAGAGTCCACATCGACCGCATGGCCAAAGAGCTGCTACTTTGGTCACAGAGAGATTCCTCAGGCCAGACAGATTGTCGAGGAGTAACGGACAGATGAGAGATAGTTCGAAATTGCTTTCACGAAAGAGTCCCCAATACGCGGACTGGGAGAAATTTTTGTCAACGATTCATGCGGAGGGGCACCGATTAATTCACGGAAGCGTGATTATCGCAAAGCAGCGGATCACCTAGTAAAGCACGCTCTCCCTGGCGTCCCCGGCGCGCACGGCGATGGCATCGCTTGGGCGATAGGAGTCCAGCGTAACGAGGCGGGGTCGGGAGTACCGCTTCAGAACTGCCCGGCCGGATGGCGTCAGGTTTCCACCGCGTGACCAGGCTGCTCGTGACATTCGTCGTCCACGGGTGCTCCAATTCGCGCTTAAGCTGACGTTCTAGCCTGTCCGGGCCATCACTGCAGTCCTGGCGAGAACCGTTTAGGTTTTGCCGTTTACCTGCCGGTCGACGTGAACCTAGCCGGCACCGAGCGTCTGCTTCAGCCACGCGACGAGGAGGGCCTCCTAGAGGGCGACGCGGTGGGTGACAGTCAGACCGCGCTTTTTTGCTCAAATCCTAGGCAGTTGTGGGCATTCTTTGCGTTGGATTTAATCTCGTAGTGGATGAACAAGTTCAACGTACTGAAAAATGAATAGGTTTGAGTCCCAGTGCTCGCTTCCACACGCGTCTGCCTACCCTCTTCTCCGCTGCCTACGAGTAGTATCTGTGTTTGGTCACGGCCCGGCGGCTAATAGATGGCCGGATTCTGCTCGGAATAGTTCAACTGGCTGGTCAGATATGTACCCTTGTTACCCGCGTAAGAAATCCTGGCGACCCAAGATTGTCCGAACTGGTGCTCGAGATTCAGGTTAAGCCTCTCGTAATCGACCGGTCGCGCCGGGGCACGCTTGAAGTGCAGACGGTAGCGCGCCGCGACGGCCTCAGGGTCACCTTGCTTATATGCGGTGTGCACTGGCGCCGTGCATACACGGTCTGTCTGAATCTGCGTTAACTACACGGTGGGCCGATTTCTCCGGGTCCCCGCAGACTGCGAGATCAAAAGCCTCTCGGGCGACTCCAGTGAGAAGAAGACGAGGTCCCCGGACACCCCGTTCGCGTTAAATAACGCTACATCGCCGAATTTTCCGCATCCGGTTTGTGCCGGTTCTCTGGGCCGGCTGCCGCCAAAGTGCCCGTTATCAGCTATATGCGCGCGCAGACGCGCTCGGAGCCAGCCTTCACCGGACTCCTTTCTCGCGTTATCCCCGCGTTATTTTTTGCGTTATTCTCGCGTCATTTTGCGTTAAACGGCGCAGCGTTTGCGTTATCTCCGGGACTTGCCTTCCGACCTCCATGATAAGTCTTGTCAAGAGGGGAGACGGAGTTCCCCGTTCGCACCCCCGTCAGGTGCTCCTGGTTTTCCTTTGTAGCCGTTGAATCATGCTGAGCCGCCGGAGCCGGAGCGGAGCCCTGCGAAGCGGAGCGGAGGCGTAGGCGGCGGTGCTGCACATCGTCTTCTTGCTCCGTCAGCTTCAACTGTGTCCGGGCCCGTTAGTCCCGATCAGCGCGTTGTGCCTCGCGGCATGGGTCCCTGCGATGGCGCAGAACCAGACCTCCATTTGCGGTCTCAGGCGCATTTCGCCGTCACCGAAGATTAAGTTTGGATTTACCTGCCAGCCTCGAAACCCAAACACGGAGGCCTCGAGAAGTTTGTCTTCCTTTGCCCAGTCCCCGAATGGCGAGGCCTGGCAGGTCGCGCTGCTCTGCATCTCGGTTACCGTTTTCATCCCTGGCCGTCCGTCAGGCGGCGTTGCCGACTACTCTAGCGTTTGTGTCGAACGGCCGTTGTTCGCGGTCGACGGCCATCAGGTAAGCCACCAGTTTGCGCGCCACCGCCAGTGTGGCCCGGTTGCGATCTCCTCTCTGCTTCTCGCGCTCGTAAACCAACGCCAGTTCCGTGCTCCATCGCGGCGCCAGTTTCGCCGCTTCGATCAACGTTGTCTGCAAATGCTTGTTTCTCTGTTTTGAGATCGGCGTCCGCTCTGTCTTACCGCCCGAACTCTTCTCGGCTCCACACAACCCGCAATAACTCACGGCTTTCTTCACGGAAGCGAAGCGGCTGATGTCGCCCATTTCCAGCGCCCACGTCAAGGCCACCACGCGGCCTACGCCGGGAATGCTTGCCAGCCGCTCCACACGCGCAGCCAGCAGGGCATCACGTTCCAGTGCCCGAATCAGCTGCCGTTGCATCCCTGTCAGAGCTTCCACCGTCGATCGGCTCAGTCGTAATAACTGCGGCATCGATGGCGGCATCTCCTTCTTCTGCTTTTCTAGCAACTCGGCAAAGTACTTCTTCTGATGCACCTTCTGCTGGTTATACGGCACGCCTGCTTCCATCAGCAGCCCGCTCACTTTGTTCTTCATTTGCACTGCCTGTCTGACCAGCAGATTGCGGTAGCGCAGCACTCGCCTGCGGTCCCGAATCTCGCGCGGCGCCATGTGGCATTCCGGGAAGTAATCGCAGCGCAGTAGGTCAGCGATCTTCCGCGCATCCACCCGATCGTTTTTCTTCTTCCCGGCGGCGATCGCCTGCAGCATGGCCGGATGTGCCACTTTCACCATCGCCCCGCCCGATACCAGATGGTCATAAATCCACCCGGTAAACAGCGTGGCCTCCATGCCGGCCATCCACGGCTGTGGCAGTTGCCGCATCCACTCGTCCAGCGCGTGACGGGCCGCAGGGATCGTGCTCTCCTGGATAATCGTGCCATCCGCCTGGCGCACACAGCAACTGATGCTCTTTTTGTGTATGTCCAAGCCAATGTAATTCATACTGTTCATAGATCCTCCTCGCTTTGATTCTGAAGTAGGCCTTCGGGCCGGCGTTCAGCTTTTTTCACCCAGGAGGACCTCGCCGCTGACTTATACATTTAAACCCAAACAAATCTGGCCACCCTCCCGTTAACGGTGCGCCCCGACGGCGCAGATCACCAGTGGAAGGAGGATCCACTCATGTAGTTGTCGGTGAGACGTGATAGCTACCGAGCGGCTTGGTCGGGTAACTGGCTGGGTCGAAGCCTCGGGACAAAAGTCCGCCTTTTGGGCGGGCAAGCAACCCTGCAGGCCGTAACGCGAGTGAAGCTTGAGCAGGCCTCGAAAGTGAAGTTGTGGATGCCGACCCGCCTGTTAACCGGGGAAGGCCGCGCGGACAGGGAAGAAACCGACAAGCACCTGTTCGGTCCACCGGGGTAGTGAGCACGGCATGCAGGAAAGGTGATCTGGGTAATTGGGGGAGATCCGGTGCTGGCGGAGGTAGCACCTCCGACATCATCTATAAGGATGATGGCCAGCCCGGAGACTTGCGATCAGCTTGGCGCCAAACACATCGTTGCCTACCTGGCCAATCATGGCGACGCGCCCGCCCAGTTTGGCGGCGGCACAGGCTTGGTTGGCTCCCTTACCACCGGCGAATAACGCCAGATCTCCACCGCGGATCGTTTCGCCCGCGCGGGCGAGCCGGTCAACGGACAGTACCAAATCCATGTTGGCGCTGCCGATTACTAAGATATTGATTGCTTTAAGCATACAACGCCCATATCGGGACAAACTACCAGTTCGTCAGACTGAAGTCACGTTCTTCGCGAATCTCCTCCAAAGTTCACAAATTACTCCCAGATCTTAACGCTCTTGTCCGGCTTCCGAACACCTGCCGCAATAACCTTCTCGGATAGCTTATGACCTGCCGGGATCGGGGATTCGTAAAAAATCGCTTGCAATACTTTCGGATACCCGTCGAGCGCGGTGACCGACTTCGACCACTGCGCCGGGTAACTATGCTTCAGCTCAGGTGCAAAATCTAGACATATCGCGAGGTAAGCGGCGCGCGCCTCTTCCTGTGCATTTGTTCCGGTTTTGATGCCCCTTTCGATTTCGTCCTTCAACTGAGATTTCAGAGCCGCGTGCTGCTGTTCCGGATCGGGGAGCCGTTCTACATTTGCCGCTTTCTCAACAGGTATGCGATAAACCGACTTTCCGTTGACCGTTATCTTGTAGCCACCACGTTCCGCGATGTTGTGCTGGGCCAGGGCGATCAGCCGATCGCCGAAACTCGTGATGGTCTCGTCGTCTGGCATTCTGTCCCGGCTTGTGTTGCGGAAAAGGTCCTTGATGTCCCAGCCCTGAGAAGCCAGCCACTTGTTGCCCTTGATGACTCCGAGGATCGCGCCCGAGGCGGCTGCATTATTATCGGCGTCCCAGCCAAAGTTAAAGGCATTTCGCACCGTTCGCACGAAGTCGCCATCACCATAAAGCAGCGCCGAAATGGTCGATGCTCCGTTCAGCCAGACTCCGTTCCTGTCCCGCAGGTCGTGACCGCCGTATTTGCAATACTTGTCCTTCGTCAATTTGCGTGTCCTGCGCCAGTCCTTTGGATTTTCCTTTTGCCACCGGCGCACGTCGGCCATGATCTGGCTCATCACGCTAGTTGGGTCGAGAGCCGCCGCCCCTGCGTCCAGGATTTTTTCCATATCGCTCGTCAGGAACGCCGTGGCGATCATGGAGTCGATCATCTGGGTGGACTGAACGGGTTCCCCCTCGACGCTCACGTGCGTGTAATGGATACCAATCCGCGCCGCCGTTTGCGGCATGCCGGGCGAGATCAATCCCCAGCTCTCACTCACGAATTGGCCCGAAAGATTGAAATCCGCCCAGGGATTAATCTCGATGCAGCCGGTCAGGGGAGGATCGATGCCGAGGTCCATGATCTGGCGTAAGAACAGGTGTGAACACCAAATCCGCCGGTTGATATGCTC
>Ga0335070_10008816_pt1 | contig 11834 bp, 8 predicted proteins | sample Lox_Sample_13_FD_206722 | JGI IMG/M metagenome (GOLD analysis project Ga0335070, IMG submission 206722) | Soil microbial communities from Loxahatchee National Wildlife Refuge, Florida, United States - Lox_Sample_1.3 | ecosystem: Environmental > Terrestrial > Soil > Wetlands | place: USA: Florida...
TGTCCCTGCCGCGGCCCTATGTTGTCCCGGGAGGCCGGTTCCGCGAGCTGTACTACTGGGATTCCTACTTCACGATGCTGGGACTCGTCGAGAGCGGCCGGCGCGACCTGGTCGAAGACATGACGGGTGACTTCGCTTTCCTCATCGACACGTATGGGCACGTGCCCAATGGGACGCGGACCTATTACCTCAGCCGCTCCCAGCCACCGTTCTTCTACGCCATGGTGGGTCTGCTGGCGGGCGAACCGGGGGCACCCGACGCCGCGCCAGCCCTGCGATTTCTGCCGCAGATGCTGCGTGAGCACGCGTTCTGGATGAAAGGCGCGGCGGGTCTGCCTCGCGGGACCAGTCGCGACCGCGTGGTCGTCCTGGCGAACGGAGCCGTCCTGAATCGCTACTGGGACGATGCCGATACCCCCCGTGCCGAGTCATACCGACAGGACGTTGAGTTGGCCCGCACGAGTGGACGTGAACCCCGGCAACTGTACCGGGACATCCGCGCCGCCGCGGAGAGCGGCTGGGACTTCAGCTCGCGTTGGTTCGAGGATGGGCACACCCTCGCGACCATTGACACGACCGAGATCATTCCGGTCGACCTCAACAGCCTGTTGTATGGCCTCGAGAAGACCATCGAGGCCGCCTGCCAGCGCAAGGGAGACCGGCGATGCGCGGCCTCGTTCGCACGAGAGGCTCGCTCCCGGCGCACAGCGATGGACCGGTATCTGTGGGATCCGGCCTCCGGCACCTATCTGGACTACCGGTGGACCCGCGCCAGTCGCATCGCGCGGCTCTCTGCAGCGACCGTCTATCCGCTGTTCGCCTCAGCCGCTTCGGCCAGCCAGGCCGAGTCCGTCGCCAAGGCGATCGCAGGCAGCCTGCTGCAGGCTGGCGGAATCGTGACCACGCCGCTGAACACAGGCCAGCAGTGGGACGCCCCGAATGGCTGGGCGCCGCTGCAGTGGCTTACCGTGGCCGGTCTGCGCAACTACGGGCAGCAGGGACTGGCACGAGCCATCGCGTGCCGCTGGATGGTGGCGGTGAACATTCTCTACGGGCAGCAGGCCAAGCTGGTGGAGAAGTACGACGTCATGACGGTGGGCCGCAATGGCGGCGGCGGCGAATACCCGTCGCAGGATGGATTCGGCTGGACCAACGGCGTCTACCGCAAGCTGGCGACTTTATTTCCGCAGGACGCGCAGCACACGCAATCCCGGGACTGTCCGCAGCCGTAGGTCCCTGGAGCGATTTTGCCAGCTGCCACAGCGTGATAGTCTGCGCGCCGCGCCACTCCCGGCGCGTGCTTGGCCCGGTCGCGCATGTTCCTTCCAACCCGTCAGCCAGGTCCGCGCGTTGGGCGCGCGAGCTCTGTGCGTTACCGCAGCCTTGCGCTGCTCGTTTCACTTCTTGCCATCGCCCCGCTGCAGGCCGGTGTCACGCGCGTCGAAATCCAGTCGCGCTCCGATGTGCTCCAGGGTCAGACCTTTGGCGATACGGGCGGCTATGAGCGGCTGACGGGGAAGGTGTATTACGCCTTGCGCGTGGACAATCCGCGCAATGACCGGATCGTCGATCTGGGCAAGGCTGTCAACCGGCACGATGGCCTGGTGGAATTCTCCGCGGACTTCATCGCCTTGCGACCGAAGGATCCGGCGCGGGGCAACGGCGCGCTGCTGCTCGAGAATCCCAACCGGGGTCATTCGCGTATCGTGGCTCTCATGGATGGCGGCGACTGGGACGTGTCCCGGGACGCGGGCGATGCATGGCTGCTTCGCAGCGGCTATACGTTTGTCAGTCTTGGATGGCAGTGGGACGCCGCGGATGCGGATGCACTCAAGCTGTACGCGCCGATTGCCCGTGACGGCGCAAAGAAGATCTCCGGACTCCTGCGCGGCGACTTCATGCTCTGGCATGCGGCGCAGGACGTCCCTCTCGGCCATCTCATCGACGGCATCATAGGTGGCACTGAGTATCCGGTTGCCGAACCCAAGGATGCGCGCAATGTTCTGACGGTACGCAAATCGCGCGAAGCACCGCGCACGGTCATTCCACGCTCACAGTGGAAGTTCGCACACCTTGTGGCGGGAAAGCTGGTTCCGAGCGACCGTCATCTGCACCTCGAAGGCGGATTCCAGCCCGGCAAGATCTACGAGTATGTGTACGTAGTCACCGATCCGGTGATAGCGGGACTCGGATTCGCCGCCGTACGCGACTTCGCCTCCTACGTGAAGCACGGTACCGATGCGACGATCCGGGCCAACCGCGTATATGGCGAAGGCATCTCCCAGAACGGCCGCTTTCTGCGCGACTTCCTCTATGAGGGATTCAACGCGGACGAGGACGGACGCATGGCGCTCGACGCAGTATTGTCGCATGTCGCCGGCGCGGGTCGCGGCAGCTTCAACTATCGGTTTGCGCAGCCCTCGCGCGACGCCCAGCCTACCTCGGCTGTGTTCTTTCCGACCGACATCTTTCCCTTCACGGACCTGCCGGAGACCGGCACGGAGGGTGACGGCAGGGCGGGCCTGCTGGATCGCGCTGTCGCGGATCATGTGGTGCCGAAGATCTTCTTTTCCAACACGTCCTATGAATACTGGGGCCGTGCCGCAGCGCTGATCCATGTGGACCGCGAAGGCCGGCACGATGTGCCGCAATCTCCGCAGGTACGCATCTATCACCTGACGGGACTGCAGCACTACTCCGGCCCCAGACCGCCACGTCGCGGGAGCGATGACCTGTTGGGGCAGCAACCCCAATCGCCACTCCCGGTACGCTACTTCTGGCGGGCCATGCTGCAAAACATCGACGCATGGGCGCGCAACGCCACCCCGCCACCCCCCAGCAGTCATCCGCGCCTGGACGACGGAACGCTCGTGCCGCTCGCTTCCTGGTCATTTCCCGCCATCCCGGGAGCGAACCGGCCACACGAAGCCTCAACGGCCTATCCTCTCGACTTCGGACCCGACTGGCGGGATGGCATCCTGAGCGTGCAGCCACCGAAGGTGGGCCACGCCTACCCCGAGTTGGTACCTCAGGTCGACGCGGACGGAAATGAGCGCGATGGCGTACGCCTGCCCGAGCTGGCCGTCCCCCTGGCAACCTACACCGGCTGGAACCTCCGCGATCCCTCCATCGGCGCACCCGGCGAACGCGTGGCGTTCGAGGGTTCCTGGTTTCCTTTCGCACACACCGCCGCCGAACGGTCCCGCTCAGGCGACCCGCGACCCTCCATCGAGGAACGCTACCCGAGCCGCGAAGCCTATCTGGAGCGCTACACGCGGGCACTCGATGACCTGATCCGCCAGCGCTGGATCCTGGCCGAAGACCGGACGGCCCTGTTGGAGATCGCCGCACGCGACTGGGCGGAGGCGACGCGGTAGTCGCGAACAAGCCACATACGCCGGGAAGATTTCCCGGCTCCTGACACCGGATCGGAACAGCCGGCAGTCCGCGAGCCCCGCGGACTCAAGATCGGGACGTTTTCCTATTGGCGCTCCGCGAGCGGTATGGAACACTCGGACTCCGCCCCCGATCCTCCGACCCCTTTCCCACTCTCCGCCGCAAGTCCCTCTACACCTTGAGGTTTCTTGAGGGCGCTGCCGTGGACGTGATCAGCCGCCGCCGCGGGCCGGAACCAGAACAGCACGCACAGCGGCAACTTGTGGATGGGGAATAAATCATGAAGAAGGCATTGATGCTCGCACTATGCGTTGCAGCCGGCAGCGCGGATCTCGCGATTGCCGCGCAACCCGATGACGCTGACAAGGACGCGACGGCGCCAGCCAACCCCGCGACCGCGCAGGAACTGCCCCGGGTAGTCATCATCGCCACGGCGCCCCTGCCCGGAATCGGACTGCCGCCGGAGCAGGTGGCGGGCAATGTCCAGACCGCCGGCAGCGACGATCTGAAGCGTCAGCAGTCACTCAGTCTCTCGGAGTACCTCAACAGCAACTTCACCGGCGTCACGGCCAGCGAAAGCTCCGACAACCCTTTCCAGACGGATATCAACTACCACGGGTTCACGGCTTCGCCACTGCTCGGCACGCCCGAAGGACTCTCCATCTTCGTCGATGGCGTGCGGGTCAACGAGGCCTTCGGCGATACCGTCAACTGGGACCTGATTCCGGAATCGGCCATTTCCAACATCTCGCTGATCTCGGGCTCCAACCCCGTGTTCGGACTGAACACGCTGGGTGGCGCGCTCGCGGTGCAGACCAAGAGCGGTCACGATTTTCCCGGCACCGAGGTGGAGGCCTATGGGGGCTCCTTTGGCCGGCGCGCCTTCGAGGCCGCGACCGGCGGATCCTCGGGGCCGTTCGACTACTTCCTCACCGGCAACTACTTCGACGAAGACGGCTGGCGCAACCTCTCGCCGTCGAAAGTGAAGCAGATCTTCGGCAAGGTGGGCTGGGAGAACGAGGTGACCGACCTCGATCTGAGCTACACGTGGGCCGACACGGCCCTCACCGGCAACGGCACGACGCCGCAGACCATGCTGGCGCTGAACCGGGAGGCCATCTTCACCGCACCGGACTTCACCAACAACAAGCTGAACTTCGTCAATGCCACGGCCAGCCACTTCCTGCGCCCCGATCTGCTGCTGTCGGGAAATGTCTACTACCGCCACCTCACGACGCTCACCAACAACGGTGATCTGAACGACGATAATTACCTGTCGGAGGATTACGAGGGTCCGGACGTGGACTGCGGCAACTTCACGAGCCTGTCCGACGTGGCCTATTGCGCGAACGGCATCAATCGTGCTTCGACCACCACTCAGCGCACCTTCGGCCTCGGAGCGCAGATCACTTCGACTCACGATCTCGGTCCCGCCAAAAATCAGGCCGTGCTGGGCGCGAGCTACGATCGCTCCACGGTGGACTACGTGCAGGCGTTCCAGTACGCGACCGTGACGTCGACGCGCCAGACGCTGCCGATCGACAGCCCGTTCAATCCGCTGGAGACGGTCAACTCGGTGGGCGGTACCAGTAAAGTGTACGGCGTGTACTTCACCGACACGCTGTCTCCGACCCCCTTGGTGCACATCACTGCGTCACTGCGTTACAACCGGATCGAGGAGACTCTCGACGGCTACAGCGTGGATACCGACGTGGGTGACTTCGGCGACGGATTCAATGAGGCCGAACCGCTGTTCGGAGACCATACCTACTCGCGCGTGAACCCCGCTCTCGGCGTGACGTTCACCCCATCGAAGGCGTTGACACTCTACGCCAACTACAACGAAGGCAGTCGCGCACCGACCGTGATCGAGCTGGGGTGTTCGGACCCGGAACAGCCCTGCGGTCTGCCCAACGACTTCGCCAGCGACCCGGACCTCAAGCAGGTGGTCTCACGTACGGTGGAAGCCGGCGCACGCGGCTCATTGCCGGACAACCTGCTCAACTGGAGCTTCGACGTATTCCGCACGGAAAACAGCAATGACATCCAGTTCGTCGCCACGACCACCAGCGAGGGCTACTTCGCGAATGTCGGCACGACGCGCCGCCAGGGCCTCGATCTCGGACTGGGTGGCCGGCTTCAGAAACTGACCTGGCATCTCGCTTACAGCTTCGTGGATGCCACGTATCGCTCGAGCTTTGAGGTCAACGCTGAGTCCAACAGCACCGCCGATGACGATGGCAACATCACGGTCAACCCGGGCAACCGGATCCCGCTCATACCACGACACACCGGCCGGTTGCGCCTGGACTATGCACTGGCCGAAAAGTGGGATGTCGGGGCCAGCCTGCTCGTGTCTTCCGGCGTTTTCCTGCACGGTGATGAGAACAACGCCAACGTGGCGGACGGCACCGACATCATCGGTTCAGGTCACATCGGCGGCTATGGCGTTGTGAATCTCGACAGCACGTACCACGTGTCAAAAGCGTTCGATGTCTTCGTCAAGGTGGCGAACCTGTTCGACAACCACTACGCCACTGCCGGGTTCCTCACCAGCAACGGCTTCAACCCGGACGGCACGTTCCGACCCGATCCGGACACCTGGACCAACGAGAATGCGGTCTCGCCGGCCCAACCCCTGGCCATCTGGGCCGGTGTGCGCCTGCATTTCGACTGATGAGCCGCGACCCTGCCTGGAAGGCGTGTTGAGGCCCGCCAGTCCGGCCTGAGGTGCCTCAGGCCGGGCGACGCGCCAGCGACAGCCAGATACCGCCGCAAATCAGCGTGAGGCCGGACGCTCGCCCCAGGAAGCGGGCGCGCGCCGGCCGCATGAACCAGGCGCGTCCCAGCCCGGAGGCGATGGCCCAGCAGGAGTCACTCAGAGTTCCCATCAGCACCGAGACTACGCACATCACCACCAGCTGACGCATAGCGGGCAGACTCGGGTCCACGAACTGCGGCAGGAACGCGCTGAAGAACGCAATGCCCTTGGGATTGGAGACTGCGACCAGGAACCCCCGCCGGAAATAGACGTGATCACCAATGGGCGCCGCGCTGGTTTGACCCGCGCTGCGCCAGGCCCGGATGCCGAGCCAGATGAGATAAAGAGCGCCAACCCACCGCAGCAGCTCGAACAGGTAGACGGCGTGACTGAGTACCCAGCTCAATCCGAGGGCGACTGCGAAAACCAGCACCGCATTGCCCAAGGTAGTGCCCGTCACCGTTACCAGAGCGGCGCGCACGCCCTTCGTCGCGCCGGTCGAAATCAGCAGCGTCACGATGGGACCGGGGACCACGAGCAGCACCATGGTCATGGCCACGAAGCCGGCAAACAACTGCCAGTTCATCCGTTATTCCTTCGGCAGGTAAAGCTCGCGTACTAAACGCATCGACCCAAGGGGCGGTCAAGCCATTTCTCCACGCAGCCGTGTTCCGCCTCCCTTGCCAGCCCGCCGTCAGCGAGATACTTTACCTTGCAAAGTCCTTGCGTGTACGCAAACAATCAGACGAAGGGCCCGGCACGATGATGATCCTGACGAAGCGAACGAGAGGACTCTGGGCGTGCGCCACGTTGTGGGCCGGTGCAACGCTGTGCGCGCTGACAGGCAGCAACGCTCATGCGGGCATCGACCATGAGCTCCCGCTGGATGAATCCGGAATCTGGGCCCGCCGCTATCAGACCGGGCTCGAGTACGGTGTCATCGCTGTGGAGATCGGGGGTGCACTCTGGCTCGGGAACGACAACGAGCTCGGTCACACGCTCTGGCAGACTGTGGATGCCTCCACCGTGTCGGCCGTGGCCGCCCTCGCTCTCAAGCGCGCATTCAGCCGCGCCCGGCCCGAGCAGGGCAACAATCCGAGCGCCTGGTTCAAGGGAAGCTGCTGCGAAAGCTTTCCCAGCGGTGAAGTCACGCTGCAGGCCAGCTTCGTCACGCCCCTCATAGTGGATTATGCGTCACGCAATCCATGGGTCTGGTCGCTCGAGCTGCTGCCTTTGTATGACTCCGTGGCACGCCTGAAGAGTCAGGCGCATTGGCAGACGGACGTACTGGCGGGCTGGGTGCTCGGATCCGCGGCGGGATACTGGGCCGGAAAACGGGAGATCCCGCTGAGCGTGGAAGTGCTGCCGCGCGGGCTGTCGATCGGGTTCTACAAGCGATTCTGATGCAGCCTCGCCGCTGCCCCGGCCGGGTTCCGGCGGTAGCGCGCAGGCGAAGCCCCGGATAGATTGCGCACACCATCATGCTGGCCCTCGCTGCGCTCGTCATCTGGCTCTACCTGTTCTTCGCGCACGGGCGGTTCTGGCTGTCCGGGCCCGAGTTGCCGAAGTCGTCCCCGCAGCAGACCCAGATCATCTCCGGTGCGTGGCCGGCGGTTGACATCATCATTCCGGCGCGCGACGAGGCGGAAACCATCGCCACGGTGATCGCCTCACTCGTCGCACAGGATTATCCCGGCGTTTTCCGCCTCACGCTGGTCGACGACAACTCGTCGGACCGAACCGCAGCGGCAGCCGCCTCAGCGTGCAGCGCGTCTCACCTGCGGATCATCGAGGGTGAGCCCAGACCCGAAGGATGGTCCGGCAAGCTCTGGGCTCTGAGTCAGGGAGTCGCCGCCACCAGTGCGCCGGTGATCCTGTTCACGGACGCCGACATCGTTCACGAGCCTGCCCATCTGTCCGTGCTGGTGGCGCACCTGCAGGCCGCGCAGCTGGAGATGGCCAGCGAGATGGTGCGCCTGAACTGCAGCACTTTCGCGGAACGCGCGCTCGTTCCCGCATTCGTCTATTTCTTCCAGATGCTCTATCCGTTCGCGCGCGTGAACGATCCGCGCTCGCGCGTCGCAGCGGCGGCGGGTGGCACGGTGTTGATCCGGCGCGAGGCGCTGGAACGTATCGGCGGCATCGAGGCCATCCGGAGCGCGCTGATCGACGATGTCACCCTGGCGCAGGCCGTGAAGACCATCGGCCCCATCTATCTGGGCCACACCCGCCTGGCGAGTTCGATCCGCCCCTACCCCGGATTCACGGCCATCTGGCAGATGATCGCGCGCACGGCGTTCACGCAGCTCCGCCACTCCAGCGTCCTGCTGCTGCTGACACTGGCGGCGCTGGCGCTACTCTGGCTGGTTCCGCTCTGGTCCAGCGTGAGTGCGCATGGCGGGCCGCGCATTGCCGGTCTTGCGGTCTCGGGCCTGGCCGCCCTGAGCTACATTCCCACCCTGATGCGCTATCGGCGCAGTCCTCTGTGGGTTCTTGCCCTGCCCTTCATTGCCCTGTTCTACATGGCCGCGACGCTGGGCTCGGCCTGCAATCACTGGTTCGGCGGCGGCGCCAGCTGGAAGAACCGGTCCTACGGCCAACAGCGGGAATAAAATACCGCTGCCATCCGTCCTGTCTCCCGAGAACCCCACGGGAGACTTCCATGTCCGATGATCCAATGCGGCTGTCGCGCCGCAAAGCACTGAAATGCATGGCCTTCGGCAGCGCCGGCACGCTGTTCGCGCTCAGCGGCGGTGTGTTCACGCCGGTCGATCTCGCGGAGGCCGCGACGGATCGCGGTGCCGCAGCGCGCCTCGGCCGGCCCCTGTTCGTGCAGATCAGCGACACGCATATCGGTTTTCACAAGGACGCGAATCCGGACGTCAACGGCACGCTCGGGAAGACCATCGATCTCATCAACGCGATGCCTGCATCTCCCGATCTCATCCTGCACACCGGCGACATCACACACCTCTCGAAGCCGGAAGAGTTTGATGTCGCTCAATCGATGCTTGCCCGGCTCAAGACCACGGAGTTGCATACGACACCGGGTGAGCACGACACGGCTGATGCGACCATGACGGAGTACTTCAATCGCTTCGGAAAAGCCTCGGCCAACAAAGGCTATTACAGCTTCGACCATGCGGGTGTGCACTTCGTGAGTCTCATCAATGTGCTGCACGCGGGCGACGGAGGTGCGGGTTCGCTTGGCGATGAGCAGCTCGCGTGGGTCGCGGCGGACCTCAAGGCGCGCTCCGCCAGCACCCCTGTCGTGGTCTTCGCACATATGCCGCTCTGGAATGTGTACGCGCCATGGGGCTGGGGAACCACCGACGCCGAACAATTGATGCCGAACCTGAAACGATTCGGGTCGGTGACCGTTCTCAACGGTCACATCCACCAGATCGTGCAGAAGGTCGAGGGGAACGTGACGTTCCATACGGCACGTTCGACGGCCTACCCGCAGCCCGCGCCGGGTGAGGGTCTCGGACCCGGACCGCTCAAGGTGCCCGCGGAGGAACTCGCCTCGAGACTCGGTGTCACGCGCGTGGATCTTCGGGCTCACCCGCGCTCGCTGGCACTCGATGATGTTGTGCTCGGATGAGCAGCACGGTGCACTTCGGTAGCGGGCCGCAAGTCATGTGTGAAACTGCAGGCACCGATCCAGGTGCTCGCGCCAGGCGCGTGCGCCTTCGGAATGTGGCGGCGATTGCGGGTCTGCTCGCAATCGCCGCCGCTCCACTCACTCGCGCAGATACCCCGCCTGCAGCGCCGTCCGCAGCGGCGGTTGCCCGCACGGATACAGCGCCTGCAACGCCGCCCGGCGACCCGAAACACGGCCAGGTCGTTTACCAGGTTTGTGCGAGCTGCCACTCGATCGACGAGGACGACGTCGGACCCCGTCATCGCGGCGTCGTCGGGAGAGTAGCTGGGACCGTAGCAGGGTATCCGTACTCTCCCGCACTCAAGGCCGCTGGCTTGACCTGGGATGCCCAGACACTCGATCGGTGGCTGACGAATCCACAACGGCTCGTACCCGGTTCGAAGATGTTCTTCCTGCTGTCGAACCCGCAGGACCGCGCCGACGTGATCGCCTACCTCTCGCAGCTCAAGTGACGCGACGAAAGGGGCGGCCACATGGCGCCCGAGCGACCTGACGCCCGAGCCACCTGAGGCCCGGCCACTGGCGCCGGGCCCGCATGGTCATGCCGGCGCGCCGGGCTACTTGGGGTACTTGGTGAAGATCGCGGCTACCGCGGCCTTGATCTTCTGGTCAGCCTTGTCGCCGGTGGCTCCGGAGAGGCTCTGGTTCACCGAAGCGTGCCACAGGGGCTGCCGTGTCTTGGCGTCGTACAGATCGACGGCGATGATTCCCTCACGATAGACGTAGGGATAATCCCAGCCCCACCCCGGACCCCAACCGGGTCCCCAGCCCCAGCCGCCGCCCCAACCCCAGACACCATAGGGATAACCGCCGTCCACGACGTTCCGCATGCCGATACCGTAGCCCACCAGGCAATCGGCGCCGGAGGTTGTGGGCTGAACTCCCGCCGCGCCCAGGTTGGCCTGGATGGCGGCCCGCAGGCGGCTTTCGTTCACCGGATTGGCGACGGTGCTGCGCAGCGAATCCGAGCTGCCGCGGAAGGACCCTGCCCACTCGAAAGTATGGCATTGCACCGTCCCGATCATCGGTTTGTTCACATCGGAGGTAACGCGAAGGGACGTGCACCCCACCATCAGTGCCAGAACGGAAATCCCTGTGACGTACTTGACCATGGCGTGACCTCGGAATGCGGAAGGGGTGCGCGGATTGCCCCACCGTAAGGGTGCGAACGCGCAGCCATGAAGACGGTTTACACGATTTGCGGGAACACCGGGTATCGCGAACCTCCCGTATTGAAGGGCAGGCCTGCGATGGGGCCGGGAGTGCGGTCGCGCTAAGGTCCGGCCGCCGGCTCGGTTGAGGGAACGCTGTGGTAACCATAGGCCACCCGGTAATAGAAATGCCGGATCGGTGTTCCCCGCCGCGTCAGGGTACCCTCACCCACGGGATCCATCCGCTGGACAAATGGACTGACTATGGCGTCCGCCACATCCGTTGCTTCCCACCCGACCAGCAGAAGCGTTCGACCGTCCTGTTGAACAGCAGGAAACCACCGCTCGTACATCAGACCTCGCTGACCGAACAGATGACCGCTGGAGATCTCGCCGATGGCCTGCGCCTGATCCGGCGAATAGAACGTCAGCGACGCGGCAATCGCGTAACGATCCATTCCGACAATGAGGGGCCGCGACCCGGTCGTTTCCCGGACGCTCTGCGCGATCGCATCGACCTGACGGCTGAAGTCGCGCCAGCCCACCGGCGCCAGCTCGATGTGCTGGCTGTAACGCAGGCCCGGAATTCCCAGCACGAGATAGTGCAGTCCGCCCGCATACGACAACAGCAACAGCGCGACGGTGGGCGCCCAGGCGCCATGAAGCAGGGATCGCCAGCCGGAGACGGCTTTCTCACCGAATGACAGGATCGCGAAGGCCAGCGCGGGCACGGCCGCGAGCCACAGTCCCCCGGTCCAGTCGATCTTGACTTCGTGGCGAAGGCTGAAGAGCGTGAAGACCGTCAGCGGCACCAGTGTGGCCGCGCGGATGAAGCGCCAGCGTCGCGCCGTATCCCTGGCGG
>Ga0335070_10008817_pt1 | contig 11834 bp, 8 predicted proteins | sample Lox_Sample_13_FD_206722 | JGI IMG/M metagenome (GOLD analysis project Ga0335070, IMG submission 206722) | Soil microbial communities from Loxahatchee National Wildlife Refuge, Florida, United States - Lox_Sample_1.3 | ecosystem: Environmental > Terrestrial > Soil > Wetlands | place: USA: Florida...
GTTGGGATCGGTCAGCCATGCGCGTGGCGGGGTCAGCCCGATGGATTTGATCAATGCGTTCAGCAAGCCTTGTTGCGGGTTGTAGATGAATCCCCACATGATGGCCACAGCCACGGACGAACTGATCGTTGGCAGGAAGTAGATGGCGCGGAAAAAGCCTTTGACGCGCTCATTGACGCTTTCCACCAGGACTGCCAGGGGCAGGGTGATCAGCAGGTTGAGCGGCAGCACCAGGAAGGCAAACAGGAAGGTGTTACCTACCGCCATGCGGAAAACGCGCGCCGGTTGGGTGTTGGCGAACATGGCCTTGTAATTTTCCAAACCGATGAAGGGGTTGGCGCCGCCTAGGCCCAGCAAGCCGCTGCCGGCGCGCGTGGGGGAGTAATCAAAGAACCCCAACACGAACGCCCAGACCATGGGCAGCAGGGCAAAGAACATCATATACAACATCAGGGGCGTCATCGTACTGGCTACGAAACCGGTTTGGCCGACGCCAATGCCCTCGCCTTCCTTGGAGACCGTTTTTCTTAATTGGATTGCTAAATTCGCCATAATTCACTCCTTCGATTACCTGGGGCAACCGGAGCACGGCTGCCCCAGGTTGGGGTGAGCGACGATTACTTCGCATCCACCATGGCGTTGGCTTCGTCGTTGATCTTCTTGGCAGCCTCATCCACTGTGGTCACTCCTTGCAAAGCCTCGAGGACACCCGGGTAGATGATCTCGTAGTAGAGCTGGTCATGGTTGGTCACATCCCCGACATATTGCCCCTGGGGCAGCAGATCGAAAGTGGCCTGCATGTAGGGCGCAACCGCCAGCAAGGCATCGGGCTTTTCGACGTTCACCTTCATGGCCGGGATGGTGCGCGAGTCGATGTTGTAGAGCATGGCATTTTCCGGAACGGTCATCATAAATTGAACAAATTTCCAGGCCTCCGCGGCTTGCTTGGTATGTACCGAGACGACTTCGCCCCAGCCGGAATCGGCTGCAAAGCGGCGCTCGCCGCCGAAATAGGTCGGGATCTCGACGTAGCCGAACTTCATATCCGGGTACTCGGACACACCCGTCCCGGCTGCCCAGGAACCACGAAAACCGATGGCGATGTTGCCTGTGAAGAAGGAGGTTGACACTTCATTCGTGGTGTCATTAAAGAGCACCGGATCGACGACCTTGTCCTTCTGGGCTAGGTCGACCATCATCTGGATGGTCTTTTTGGCTTCCGGCGTGTCCAGGTTGAAGTGCTTGCCGTCGGCGGTGAAGTAATTGCCGCCCTGCTCCAGGATGCCGGCGAACAGGGTGGCGGGCAGACCATCGCTGGTGACAAAGTCGAAGCCGGAGACCATCATCTTGCCCGAGGCATCGTATTCGGTCATTTTCTGGGCGTCGGCGATCATGTCGGCGAAGGTGTTCCACTTCGGCGGGTAGGGCACGTTGTGCTTCTCGAACAGCGCCGGGTTGACCAGCGCGCCCCCGTTCTCTTGATTAAATTCCACCGGGAAGCCGTACAGCTTGTTGTCGCAATAATAGCCGTCCAGGGGCGCCTTGTAGAAAATTTTGGCGGCCTGATCGTAGGTCATGATGTTGGCGGGAACCTCCTGGAGCCTAGATGCATAGGAGCATGTCCAGGTGCCGAACATCTCGATCACGTCGGCCTCGTTCCCCGCCGCCATGGAAGTCTGCAGCTTCTGGATGTAATCGTCGTAGGCGAAGGTCTCGTACTTGACGTCGATGTTGGGATTGGCGGCCTTGAACTTGGCGATCAAATCCTCGTTGGCTTTCTGGAATCCTGGATCCTGGTGGCCCCACAGCCGCAGAGTGACCTTCCCGCCTCCGGTAGGCGCTCCGCCGCAGGAGACGAGCAATAGGGCGAGGATCACCACGACAGAAAATAAAATGCGCTTCATATTTCTCTCCTTTCAAGCCTTGAGTTTAGTCGAATGAATTTTATGAAAATCAATTGCAATTGTCGTTTCGGCCTCCTTCCATGCAAACTGGATTTTTTCATCTCCATTAAACACGACATTTCGATTTTTCGCTGCCAGCCGGACCTACCTTGTTACTTGTGCTTCAAAAGCAGGCGTTCGGCATTGCGGAAATAGACTTTCTCCAGCACGTCCTCCGGCAGGTAGAGGCCGCACACATGCCAGCGGCCCTGCTCGGGGACCGGCGAGGGGTTGTAATTGAAGTATTCGTCGTCGGTTTCGAGGAATCGGTAGATGATCCGATATGCCTCGAGGTTCGGCCCGAAGTCCGAGCCGAACAGGATGCGGTCGGCATATTTCCGGAAGAAGCGCCGGGCGGAGTAGGGCTGGCGGCCCAGCTCGCCGATGCGGGCGGCGATGTCCACGTGGAAGTTCGGGCAGCGGTCGAGCAGGGCGCCGACCCAGGCCAGGTCTTCGGCATAGCAGCCGACGTGCGCTCCGATGAAGGCGGTGCGCGGGTGGCGGGCTACCAGCCTTGCCAGCCCACCCAGGATGCTCAGGAAGGACGGGAAGGGAGGGCTGGGGAACTGCCAGTCCGGGTGGGCGTGCAGCTCCTCCCAGCGCTCGTTGGTCTCGTCCAGCGGGTCGAAAAAAGCCACCGGGTCGGCGACGTGAATGACCACCGGCCAGCCCAGCTCGGCAGCCGTCTCCCAGACCGGGCTCAGGCGCGGGTCGTCGACCTTGACCAGCTCGCCGGTATGATCGCGGACGTGCAATCCGAACGGTTTCCAGATTTTCAGCCCTTCCGCGCCCCACTCTTTCTGGACCCTGAGCCTGCTCGCCGCCCATTCGGGGAATCGGTCGCCCTTTTCCTTCCATTGCGACCAGTCCACCCCGCCGAAGATCAGGAAGCGTTCCCCGGCGGGTTTGAGTTTATGCAAATGTTCTTGAAGAACGGGCTCGCCCCAGCCTCCGTCCAGGTCGACGTAGCGCGCGATCCCGGCCTGGTCCAGGAGCGCGAGCAGCTCGTCCAGCGGGCGGCGGATCCAGCCCCCGCCGAACTCGTCACCGAGATGATCGTGGGCATCGATGGCCGGGAAGCGCGGTTTTTCGACCAGAGTGGTTTTGGTCACGAGGGCCGACCGCGGGCGGAATTTTTCTAACTCCATTCACTCTCCACAATTATGAAATAAGCTTGACCGGGATGTGGCGGCCTCAGGCGGTGATGATGCGGATACCCCGTTCCTGCAGGCCGGCGATGAATTCCCTGGGCGTCTCGGTGTCGGTAATGATGGTCCGCGCGCTCTCGATCGGCACGAGCAGTGCGGCGGATACCCGGCCGAACTTGGTGTGGTCTGCCACGATGATCGTCTCCTGCGCGGCGTGCAGCATGGCGCGATCGGTCTTCGCCTCGGGCAGGTATTCGCCGGTCAGGCCCTGTTCCAGGTTGATGGCGCGTACGCCGATGATGGCCTTGTCGGCGCGCACCTCTTCCAGGGACTGTTCGGCGATGTGACCGATGAAGGAGAGTTCGGTTGGAAAGAGCATACCGCCGATGCTGACCAGGGTGATATCGGGCATCTCCACCATCAGGTTGAGCACAGGCAGCGAATTGGTGATCACGGTCAGGCCGCGGCGGCCCTTGAGGTGGTGGGCCACCTGCAGGACGGTTGATCCGCTACCCAGGACGAGGGTGTCGCCGTCGTGGACGAGTTCGGCCGCGGCGCACCCGATGCGCTGCTTGCATTCAGCCTGTTGCTCCCGGCGCATGAGCATAGGAGACTCGGGCGGTGCATGCGTGACAGGGATCGCACCGCCGTGGACGCGTTGGAGCTTTCCCTGGCTTGCCAGTGTTTCCAGATCGCGGCGGGCGGTGGCTTCGCTCACCTCGAAAGACCCGCAGATCTCAGCCACGCTGATGCGCTGGTTCCGGGTGAGCAGCTGGACGATCTGGTTTTGGCGTTCGACGCCAGAGATGGGCTGAGAAGTGTTCACGCCGCCTTGTCTGAGTACCACTCACAAACAATCAAAAGCAATCATAACCGCTTATATTCTCGCATGCCCGCTGAGCGGATTCAAGTGACGAATGTCACTTCTCGTGGAAAAATGCGGGGAGCCACGACGACGCGACCTCCAGTCCTGAAATGGTGTTCAGCTGTCCCGGCAGGTATCCTGGATATCACCTTCGCTCCCAGCAAGCCGTCAGGCCGTTGAAAATTGATTGCCTGAATGGTGAGGTAAAAAATCGGCTTTCATGTCAGATGGAGACTGGTCGATACCAGCGCGTGCTTCGAATCTTCGCGGTGAAATTGATCATGGACGGACTTTAAGATCACCTTGGAATGAAGCCTTTGTACTATTGAACTGCAGAGCGGCTGGCGCGACAATCAGGTTGCCTGACGAACATGGCGGCCGATGAGGGCAATAACATCTTCGGGCCAAGCAGGCCCACGATCCGTTTTCAGTCTCGGGAGGGAGACCGTATGAAAAACCTAGTCAAGCTCGTTGCCGTATTCATCCTGGTATCCATCCTGGCAGCCTGTCACCTGCCGTCCTGGTATACATACGCCAATACGACTTACCATTTCCAGCTGCAATTTCCCCCGGGAGGGGCGGTCGTGACCAACACACCCACTGCCGCCCGCATCCAGCTCCCGATTGTTGCGGGGACTAACCTGGCGGAGAAATACCTGGATATTTCCGTGGCGACCGGCGTTTTCCCGTGCCTGACCCCGGAGGCGGCCGGGTATGAACCCGGTTCTCTCACACCGGTCCACCTGACGATCAACGGGTTGGACTGGACGAAGGTCAGTGGCGGGGAGGGGGCGGCCGGCTCGTATTACCAATGGACCGGCTATTCGACCGGCAGCGGGGACATCTGTGTCAGCCTGACCTTCGTGCTGCATTCCCATCCTCCGGGCGTCTATGCCACACCGCCGCCGGAGTTCGACTTGGTGGGTGAGTCGCACGTATTTGAGCTGATCGTCGACACGTTCACCTGGCTCGTCGGACCGCTGCCCACGCTCGTGGTAACGTATACGCCGACTCCCGTCGTCTCCTTCACGCCGACGGTTGTTATCTTCATCCCGCCGACCCTCGTTCCCACAACGACTTTCACCCCGACTGGTTTAGGTTTATTCTTCATCCCGCACCTGAATGCCTACTGCCGCTCCGGCCCGGATCCGATCTTCGACTCGATCGGCGTCGCGATGAAAGGCCAGTCCTACCTGATCGACGGGCGCAATACCGAAAACACCTGGTTCCGGATCATGCTGGAGCCGAATAAGTACTGTTGGGTGCTGCAGTCTACCGGCTCGGCTTCAGGCGATCTGTCCAAATTGCGCGCGCTGTTCTCCCCGCCGACCCCCACCCCAACCCCGGTACCGATCGACTGCAGCCAGTACACGGACCCGAGGTCATGTGGAAAAGTGCAGGCTTGTACCTGGGATTACAGTGCAAACAACCAGAAGGGCCTCTGCAAGAGTAAATAAGCTAATCCCCATGACATGCGCAGGTTATTTTTAGCAATCAAAGCGTCCCAGTTTCGGGGCGCTTTGGGTTTGGAAGCGGGGGGTTATTTTTTGGCTTTCACTGCCCTGGCGATGGCGGCGACATGCTCGGCTGTGCTCCCGCAGCAGCCGCCGACCACGCGCGCTCCGAGAGCCACATACTTGAGTGCGTATTCCCCCATCTGCGCAGGGGTCAGGTCATAGGCTGCGACCCCGTCGGCCATGCGCGGCAGGCCGGCATTGGGCTTGGCCCATAGCGGGAATCCCGGCTCTGCAGCCGCGTACTCCTGCTGGATCTTTTCCATATTCTCAAGGGTCGTACCGCAGTTGGCGCCAACCACGGCTGCGCCCATGGCTTTATATTTCTTGATCATCTCGGCCGGCTTGACGCCCATCATCGTGCGCACGCCCCGGTCGTAGCTGAAGGAGACCACGATGGGCAGGTCGGTGACCGAGCGCGCCCCGTTGAAGGCGGCATCCGCCTCGTCGTAGGAAAACATGGTCTCGATGACCAGCAGGTCCACCCCGCCCTCGACCAGGGCTTTGGCTTGCTCGGTGAAGGTCGCCTGGGCTTCTTCCGGGGAGAGCGGGCCGAGGGGTTTCATCAACGCGCCGGTCGGCCCGATGGAGCCGGCGACCAGCACCCCGGCGGCGCCCTGAGCGTGTCGATGGGCGCGCTTGGCGGCAGCCTGGCGGGCCAAGTCGACCGCGCGGCGATTGATTTCCACTGCCCGGTCGACGTATTTGGAATCTTTCATGCGCAGGCGCGTCCCGCCGAAGGTGCAGGTCAGGATCAGGTCCGAGCCGGCAGCGACAAAGGCGCTTTCCAGGTCCAGCACCAGCTCGGGCCGGTCGAGCACCAGCTCTTCGGGCAGCGTGCCGGGCTTGACGCCCATCTTTTGCAGGTTGGTGCCGGCGGCACCGTCTGCGACCAGGATCTCGCCGGACTGCAAGCGTTCCAGGAATTTGTTCATGCGTCCTTCTCCCGTGGCGCTATTATACCTGTTCCGGCCTCATGATAGAATGAGTATATGAATTCCCCCCTGCGGGCGCGGCTCTGGCCTTCTGCATTCTATTTCCTTTATTTCTTCGGCTTTGCCGCCCTCGGGCCGTTCCAGGCGCTCTATTTTCAACACCTGGGCCTGTCGGGGGACCAGATCGGCCTGCTGATGGGCTTCATCCCCCTGGTGATCCTCCTGGCAGCTCCGTTCTGGACCGGGCTGGCGGATGCGGGGCACCGCCACCGGGCAGTCCTGCTCGACACCCTGGCACTCACGGCAGCCCTGGCTGCTTCCATCCCGCTGTTCCACAACCCGGCCTGGATCTTCCCCGTGATCGGCGTGTACGCCTTCTTTGCCGCGCCCGCCATCCCCATGTGCGACAGCGCCACCCTGGTCATGCTGGGTAGCGAGGCGGACAGGTACGGCCGCATCCGCGTGTGGGGCACCGTCGGTTGGGGCCTGGCCGGACCGTTCGTCGGTGCACTGCTCCAGCGTTGGGGTTTGCAATGGGCGTTTTGGATTTACGCCGCGGCCATATTCCTGCTGCTCATCCCGGGCAGCCGGCTCGTTTTCGGTCCCAGGCGCAGCGCGACGCCCTTCCGCCAGGGCGTGCGCCGGCTGCTGACCAACAAGAAATGGCTGTTTTTCCTGTCCCTGGTGCTGGTGGGAGGCATCAGCTTTTCGGTCACCAACAACTATCTCGCCGTGCTGATGGAAAGCCTGGGAGGCAGCCAGACCCTGACCGGCGTGGCGCTGACCGTCTCGATCCTCTCCGAGCTGCCGCTGATGTTCTTCTCGTACCTGCTGCTGGACCGCTTGAAGTCACGCGGCCTCTTTCTCCTGGCGGTGGCGGTCAGCGCGGTCCGCTGCCTGCTGTACGCCGTGATCGAGGCGCCCGGGGGGATCATCGCCGTCCAGCTGCTCCACGGCCTGACCTCGCCGGCGCTGCTCGTGGCCGGCGTCAACTATGCGGCCGAAAGTGCCCCCGAAGGGCTGGGGGCCACAGCCCAGGGCGTCTTCTCCAGCGTGCTGATGGGAGTGGGCGGAACGATCGGCAACCTGTTGGGGGGCATGCTGATCGAGCGTGCCGGGCCGGCCGGCATGTTTGCCCTGGTCGGGGCGATCATGCTGCTCAGCCTGGTCATCTTTTTGCTGGCGGAGAGGATCGTCTTTTCGCGCCAGGCATCCCAACCGCTGCCATAGGCGGCCCTGTACTGGCGGGCAGGTTCAGCGGGCGGGGGGGATATGTCCGGGTTGATTTCCAAAAACCCGGGGCTTCAATCCCGGCGGCGAGTAAACTATAATGGGTGGAAAAATTTTGGACTTGGTGGCAAGTTTGAGCGCTCATATATAACGCGAAGAGCGTGAATGAGGCGAATGACGCGCAAGTTTGTAAGATATTTTGAATGACAGCATGTGGAAAGGAACTATTATGACAGACTCCCAGCAGTACGCCATCTCCGAGTGGCCCGACACCGCCGAGATCTACGCCCGGCTGAAGGAGCTGATCAAGCAGCCGCCGCGGCCCATCCGCCGAGACAAGATGGACGAGTTCCTTCAATATTTCGAGGCAAAGTGCCGGAAGTCCAAGGAGCTGACCGAAGCTGCCATGCAGTACATCCCCGGCGGGGTGCAGCACAACCTGGCCTTCAACTATCCCTTTCCGATGGCCATCGAAAAGGCCGAGGGCGCTTACATGTGGGACGTGGACGGCAACCGCTACATTGATTTCCTGCAGGCCGGCGGCCCGACGGTGCTGGGCAGCAACTATGCCCCGCTGCGCGAGAAGGTGATGGAAGTGATCAACCGCTCCGGGCCGGTGACCGGCCTGTTCCACGAGTACGAGCTCAAGCTGGCCCAGCTGGTCAACCGCCTGATGCCGAACGTCGAGATGCTGCGCATGGCCGGCTCCGGGACGGAGGCGGTCATGGCCGCCATCCGCGTGGCGCGCACCCACACCCGCAAGAAGAAGGTCATCAAGGTCGGCGGGGCCTACCACGGCTGGAGCGACCAGATGGTCTACGGGCTGCACATCCCCGGGACCGGGCGCTTCGAGGCCAAGGGCATCCCGCGCGGCGCCAGCGCCCACACCCAGGAGTTCTACCCCAACGACCTGGGCGCCCTGCGCCGCCTGCTGATCCTCAACCGGGTGCGCGGCGGGACGGCGGCGGTGATCGTCGAGCCGGTCGGGCCCGAGAGCGGCACACGCCCGGTCTACAAGGATTTCAACCAGAAGGTGCGTGAGCTGTGCGACGAGTTCGGCGCCCTGCTGATCTTCGACGAGGTCGTGACCGGCTTCCGCCTGGGGATGGGCAGCGCCCAGGGCTACTTCGGCGTCAAGCCCGACCTGACCGTCTTTGGCAAGTGCATCACCGGCGGCTACCCGATGGCCGGGGCGCTGGGCGGCCGCAGAGACGTGATGATGCACCTCTCGGCCGGCATCGGCGGGACCGGCGAGCGCGCCTACGTCGGCGGGACGCTCTCGGCCAACCCGCTCTCCTGCGTGGCGGGCTACTACGCCCTGCTCGAGATGGAAAAGACGGACGCCCCGGTGATCGCCGGGAAGGCGGGGGACCGTCTCACCAAAGGCCTGAACGACATCATCGACGAGCATCACCTGCCCTTCGTGGCCTACAACCAGGGCTCGATCGTCCACCTGGAGACGGCCGGCGTGATGCTGCTGGACTTCCGCAACCTGCTCAAGATCGCCCGCGAGCTCAAGCCTCGCAACCACATGATGCAGGAGATGGGCGCGGCCTACATGTCCCAGGGCATCATCACCCTGGCCGGCAGCCGCATGTACACCAGCATGGCCGACACCGATGCGGTTATCGACGATGCCCTGAGCCGCTTCGAGGTCGTGCTGAGCAGTTGTGAATAAACGATGACCCTCCCCCACAGGCTTCTCATTCTCAGCGAGCAGGCGCAGGAATACGAGCATCTGCTCGCTGAGGCGTCCCTGCCCGGCCTGGCCCTGGTCACGGCCGGAACCCCACAGGAGGCCCTGGCCCGCGGCGCGGACTGCGACCTGGTCTTCGGCGAGCCCGCGCTGATCAAGGATTTGCTGGCGGGGCTTCCGAACCTGCATTGGGTCCAGGCCACCTGGGCCGGGGTAGAGCCGCTGCTCGACCCGGCGCTGCGGCGTGACTACGTCCTGACCAACGCGCGCGGCATCTTCGGCGGGTTGATGTCCGAGTACGTCTTCGGCTACCTGCTGGCGCATGAGCGTGCTATCCTGGCGCGCGCCGCCGCCCAGCAGGCGGGACGCCGGGACCCCAGCGAGCCCGGCAGCCTGCGCGGCAAGCTGCTCGGCCTGCTGGGAGTCGGCTCGATCGGCTGTGCCCTGGCGGGCACTGCCCTCCACTTCGGCATGCGCGTGCGCGGCTACACCCGCTCGAGCGAATCCTGTCTGGATGTGGAGCGATACTTTCACGGCGCAGACCTGGCGGCCTTCGCCGAGGGGCTGGATTACCTGGTCAACACCCTGCCGGGCACGGCTGCCACGCGGCACATCGTCGACTCCGCCTTGCTGGCAGCACTGCCGGATCAGGCGGTCTTCGTCAACGTGGGGCGCGGCAGCGCCGTGGACGAGGCTGCCCTGGAAACCGCCCTGCGGTCAGGCAAGCTGGCCGGGGCGGTGCTGGACGTCTTTGAGCAGGAGCCACTCCCACCCGGCCATCCCTTCTGGCGCACACCGAATTTGATCCTCACCGCCCATATCGCCGCCCCCACCATCCCGGCAGACATGGCCGGGGTGTTCGTCGAAAATTACCGCCTGCTCCTGGAAGGCAAGGAGCTGAAATACCGCGTGGACTTCGAGCGTGGGTATTAAGGATAAGGTGCGAGGCATTTCTTGAAATAAATATCGCCCGAGTTTGGTATACTGGGACGTTGCAGCCGGCGGCTCCCGGAAAGGCTTGCCTGCCGCCCCAGGTCGTGCGCCTTTCCTGGCTGTCTCCCGGCCTGGACTTGAATTCCGGTTGCCGCATAGAACTTATCTCTCGCCAGGGGTTTTTATTCTAAGATTAGGAGTCATGATGACAACTGCAGAGACGGCGCGTCCGATGATCGACGACAAGCGGGAAATATTTGGCTGGGCGATGTATGACTGGGCTAACTCGGCGTTCAGCACCACGATCGGGACGGTCTTCCTTGGTCCCTACTTGGCGAGCTTGGCCGCACGGGCGGCCGCGTCCAGTCCGGATGGCGTGGCCCATCTGGCGGGTATCCCGATCGCCCCGGATTCTTTCTTCCCTTACTGCATTTCGATCTCGGTCGGGATGCAGGTGTTCTTCCTGCCCATCCTGGGCGCCATTGCCGACTACTCCCACCGCCGCAAACAGATGATGCAGGTTTTTGCCACCCTGGGCGCGGTGATGACCATCCTGATGTTCCTGACCACCGCTCCGGTCTGGTGGCTGGGCGGGCTGCTGTTCATCTTGGCCAACCTGGCCTTCGGGGCTGCCGTTGTCTTCTACAACTCCTACCTGCCTGATATCGCCAGCGAAGACCAGCGTGACCGGGTCTCTTCGTACGGCTGGGCGATGGGCTACCTCGGAGACGGGCTGCTGCTGCTGCTCAACCTGGCTTTCTATTTGTTCAGTGACAAGATCGGCGTGCCCAAGGACCTGGCGGTGCGCATCAATCTGGCCTCGGCGGGTGTTTGGTGGCTGTCGTTTTCATTTTTCACCTGGCTGCGCCTGCGTCCCCGCCATGCGGTCAAGCAGCTCCCGAAAGGCGAGACCTACGTCAGCATCGGTTTCAAACAGTTGTGGGCGACGATCAAGGAAATGGGAAATTTCCCCGAGACGCTCAAATTCCTGCTGGCCTATTTCCTCTACAATGACGGCATCCAGACCGTCATCTCGGTTTCGTCCACATTTGCCGCCGCGCCGCTGATCCGCGGCGGGGTGGGGATGGACCAGTCGACGCTGATCATCGTCATCCTGATGATCCAGTTCATGGCGTTCTTCGGGGCGCTGCTGTGGGGCCGGCTGGCCGGCTGGGTGGGGGCCAAGCGCTCCGTGATCATCAGCCTGCTCATCTGGGCCGGCGTGGTCATCTACGCTTATTTCGGCCTGAAGGGCGAGAACCGGGTCCTGCAATTCTTCGTCCTGGGCGCCTTCATCGCCCTGGTGCTGGGCGGGTCGCAGGCCATCAGCCGCAGCCTGTATGCCCAGATCATCCCGGCCGGGAAACACGCCGAGTACTACTCGTTTTACGAGATCAGCGAGCGCGGCACGTCCTGGATCGGGCCGCTGATCTTCGGGCTGGTCAACCAGATTTTCGGCAGCCTGCGCCCGGCGATCCTCACCTTGATCTTCTTTTTCATTGTCGGATTGATCGTCCTGCCTTTCGTGAACATGCAGAAGGCCGTCGCGGACGTAAAGAAGTTCGATGAG
>Ga0335070_10008818_pt1 | contig 11834 bp, 9 predicted proteins | sample Lox_Sample_13_FD_206722 | JGI IMG/M metagenome (GOLD analysis project Ga0335070, IMG submission 206722) | Soil microbial communities from Loxahatchee National Wildlife Refuge, Florida, United States - Lox_Sample_1.3 | ecosystem: Environmental > Terrestrial > Soil > Wetlands | place: USA: Florida...
CAGCTGAAGCCCGGCATGTCGGAGAGCTTCACCAAACAGGTGACGGAGCGAGACGTCCAGCTTTTCGGCGAAGTGAGCGGCGACACCAATCCGGTCCATTTCGACGAGGCCTTCGCCAAAGGCACGATCTTCAAGGGCCGCATCGCGCACGGCGTACTGAGTTCCAGCTATATCTCGACCGTGTTCGGCATGAAGATGCCGGGGCCGGGAACGATCTTCATGAGTCTCAACACGCGCTTCAAGGCGCCGGTCAGGATTGGCGACACGGTGACCGCGACCTGCACGGTTCGCGAAGTGAACGCCGAGAAGCGCCGCGTGATCTTCGACTGCGTGTGCAAGGTGGGCGATACGGTTGTCGTCGAAGGCGACGCCATGGTCATGCCGCCGTCCAGGGCCTGATCCGGTCGATGCGCATCTTTCGCCACTACACGGGCATACCGGCCGAGTATCGCGGCGCCGTGGTGGCGATCGGCAATTTCGACGGCGTGCATAAGGGTCATCAGGCTCTGATTGCAGCCGCCAAGCGCCACGCCGACGCGCAAGGCGTGCCTCTTGGCGTCCTCGCCTTCGAGCCGCATCCGCAGGAGTTCTTCCGGCCCACCCCGGAATCCTTCCGCCTGACGCCGTTCCGCGCCAAGGCGCATCTGATCGCCGAGCAGGGCGCCGACGTGATGTTCGCGCTCGCCTTCGATGCCGAGATGGCGAAGAAGAGCGCGCAGGAATTCGTTCTCGATGTTCTCGTCAACGGGCTTGGCGTCAGCTGTGTGGTGGTGGGCTCGGACTTCCAGTTCGGCAAGGGCCGCGCCGGCAATGTCGCCGTGCTTTCGTATATGGGGGAGATGGAAGGCTTCGGCGTCGATGTCTTCGAGCCGGTGACGGCCGACGGCCACGACAAGATCTCCTCGACGCGCATCCGCGACATGCTGAAGACCGGTCATCCCGGCGAAGCCGCGAAGCTGCTCGGTCACTGGTGGACAGCGGAAGGCCGCGTCGAGCACGGCGACAAGCGCGGCCGCACCATCGGCTTTCCGACCGCGAACATGCGGATCGACGACACGCTCAAACCGGCTTACGGAATCTACGCCGTGAAAGTAACTGTGTTCGAGGACGACAAGCCGGTCAGCCAGCACGAAGGTGTCGCCAATTTCGGCGTTCGCCCGATGTTCAAGACAGAGACGCCGCTGCTCGAAACCTACCTGTTCGATTTCGACGGCGATCTTTACGGCAAGCATTTGGCCGTGGCGCTTGTCGCCTATCTGAGGCCTGAAGCAAAGCTCGAGGGACTCGAGGCGCTGAAAGCCCGGATCGCCGCCGACAGCGCGGCGGCGCACGAGGCGCTGAAACGTCCCGAACCCTGGAAGTAGGGCCATGGACCGCCTGACGGCTTTCGGTCTGTTCGCCGTGACCGCGATGCTCGTCAGTTATTGGCTCGAGGCGCGCAGTCCCAGGTTCGTCCTTGCCTTCGCCGTCGCCTGCTGGTTGGGTTCGGCCTATGGCTTCCTGCAGGGCGCGTGGCCCTTCGGGATCGTCGAGCTCATCTGGGGCTTTGTCGCGCTCAGGCGCTGGGCCAAAATTGGACGGGCCTCGCCGCTGGACGCCCCCAAAGCGCACTGATAGAAGCGTTGCTTCCGTCGCAGGGCTTCGGCCATGGATTTGCTGGCTTTTGAAGGATTTTCGCGAATTCGTCGCCCGGTCGCGCAACTGGCGGGTTAGGTATCCCGAAGGTCGCGTGAGCCGGGACTCGCCGTTTCGCCAATTCCTTTCCAAGAGCCTCTAGACGATGAACGACAAACCGACCAATCCCGACAAGCCGTCGCGCGACTATCGTGCCACGCTTTTCCTGCCCGAGACCGACTTTCCGATGAAGGCGGGCCTGCCCGAAGCGGAGCCGAAATGGCTCGCGCGCTGGGCCGACATGGATCTCTACGGCCTCATGCGCAAAGCCGCGAAAGGCCGGCCGCTTTTCATCCTGCATGACGGTCCGCCTTACGCGAACGGCGAGATCCATTCCGGCACGGGCCTCAACAAGATCCTCAAGGACTTCGTGGTCCGCAGCCAGGGCATGCTCGGCAAGGACGCGCCTTACGTTCCGGGCTGGGACTGCCACGGCTTGCCGATCGAATGGAAGATCGAGGAGAAATATCGCGCCGAAGGAAAGTCGAAGGACGACGTTCCGATCGATCAGCTGCGCCGCGATTGTCGCGAATTCGCGACCGAATGGATCGACATCCAGCGCAACCAGTTCAAGCGGCTGGGCTGCATCGGCGAATGGGACCGTCCCTACACGACGATGGATTTCCGCGCCGAAGCGGTGATCGCGAGCGAGCTGCACAAATTCGCCTCGAACAAACTGCTCTATCGCGGATTCCGTCCGGTGATGTGGTCGCCGGTCGAGAAGACGGCGCTCGCGGAAGCCGAAGTCGAGTATCACGAGAAGACCTCGCCGACGATCTATGTAAAGTTTCCGATCATCAAAGGCGCTGACCAGCTCCGCGATGCGAGCGTCGTCATCTGGACGACAACTCCCTGGACGATTCCGGGCAACCGCGCGATCGCCTATTCGCCGATGATGTCCTATGGCCTCTATGAGGTGGTCGAAGAGCGCGACGGGGCGATTCCGCACACGGCAGGCCGGTTCATATTGGGCGATGAGCTCGCGCAGCAGGTCGCCCAGCATGCAAAGATGGTGATGCGTCGCCTCGGCGACGTCGATCCCGCAGGACTGGTCTGTGCGCATCCGTTCCGCGGCCAGGGCTATGATTTCGACGTGCCGCTGCTGCCGGGCGATCACGTCACCGCCGACGCCGGTACAGGCTTCGTGCATACCGCACCCGGCCACGGCGAAGAAGACTTCGAGCTCGTCACCTCGCGCTTCCCGAACTACACGGTCACCAATGCCGATGCCTTCAAGATCGTGCAGGAAGATGGTTCCTACGCGGCAACCGTCCCGCTTTTTTCGGGCAAGCGCATCCTGACGCCGGAAGGCAAGGACGGCGATGCCAACGGCGCAGTGATCAGGGAGCTGATCGCGGCGAACCGGCTGCTCGCCAAGGGCACGCTGCGCCACCAATATCCGCACAGCTGGCGTTCGAAGGCACCGGTCATCTTCCGCGCCACGCCGCAATGGTTCATTGCGATGGACAAGCCGATCCCGCAGCTGGGCGGCGACACGCTCAGGCAGCGTGCGATGGCGGCCATTGGTGCCACGCGCTTCTTCCCCGAGCAGGGCCGCAACCGTATCGGCTCGATGGTCGAAACCCGTCCCGACTGGGTGATGTCGCGCCAGCGCGCCTGGGGCGTGCCGATCGCGATCTTCGTGCACAAACAGTCTGAAGAAGTGCTCGACGATCCGGCCGTCAACGCGCGCATCCGCGAGGCGTTCGAGAAAGAAGGCGCCGACGCCTGGTTCAACTCGCCGCCGGCGCGCTTCCTCGGCAACGAGCGCAATCCCAACGACTACGAACAGGTCAAGGATATCCTCGATGTCTGGTTCGATTCCGGTTCGACGCATGTCTTCACCGTCGAGGAGCCGATCGAACCCTCCTGGCCCAAGGCCGATCATGCCGACCTCTATCTCGAAGGCTCAGACCAGCATCGCGGCTGGTTCCAGTCCTCGCTGCTGGAAGGCTGCGGTACGCGCGGTCGCGCGCCATACGATCAGGTTCTGACGCACGGCTTCGTGCTAGATGAGCAGGGCCGGAAGATGTCGAAGTCGCTCGGCAACACGCTTCTGCCGCAGACCATCGCCGACAAGAACGGCGCCGACATCCTGCGCCTGTGGGCGGCGAGCTCGGATTTCACCGAGGACCTGCGCATCGGTCAGGACATCATCAAGTCGAACGTCGATGCCTATCGGCGCCTGCGCAACACGATCCGTTTCATGCTCGCCAATCTCGACGGCTTCGAGGACGGCGAGCGCATCGCACCGAAGGAGATGCCGGAGCTCGAGCGCTACATACTGGCAAGGCTCGCGGAGCTCGACGGAATGGTGCGTGCCGGCTACAACGAATATGATTTCAATCGCGTGTTCGCAGCGCTGTTCAATTTCTGCACCAACGATCTGTCGGCGTTCTATTTCGACATCCGCAAGGACTCTCTCTATTGCGATGCGAAGTCGACATCGCGCCGTCGCGCCACGCGGACAGTGATCGACGAAATCTTCCGCCGTGTCGTGACATGGTTCGCGCCGATTCTCTGCTTCACGATGGAAGAGGCTTGGCTCCGAGAAGGACAGCGTGCATCTGAAAACCTTCTTCGACACGCCCGTGGGCTGGGACGATCCCTTGCTGATCGAGAAGTGGACCCGCATCCGCGCGCTCCGCCGCGTCGTCACCGGCGCGCTCGAGATCGCCCGGCGGGACAAGGTCATCGGCGCCAGCCTCGAGGCGGCGCCGGTCCTCTATGTCGGCGATGCGAAGGACGCCAAACTGTTCGACGCGGTCGATCTGGCCGAGATCGCCATCACCTCGGGCGCGGAGGTCCGCACCGGGGAGGCGCCTGCGGACGTCTTCCGGCTTGCGGACGTCCCGGGCGCGGCCGCCCTCTTTTTGCCCGCTCCAGGCGCCAAATGTGCCCGCTGCTGGATGGTGCTGCCGGAAGTCGGAACCGTGCCCCGCCATGATGACCTCTGCCGGCGCTGCAGCGCTGCAATCGACGCTTTGGAGGGGAAATGACGCCGAGAGACTGGGGCCTGGCGAGCGCGGCCATTGCGCTAGCCCTCGATCAGGGCTCCAAACTGCTTTTGCTTTATGTCTTTCACTTCATCGAAATGCCCAGCGGCGCGGCGATCCCCGTCCTGCCGTTCTTCAATCTGGTCATGGTGTGGAACCCGGGCGTCTCCTACGGCCTGTTTCCGGCCCATGGACCGCTAGGGACAGCGCTTCTGGCCGTCTTTTCGCTAGGCGCTGTGGCAGCTCTGTCCTGGTGGTTGTGGGGGGCGCGGCGCAAGGTACTCGCTGTAGGACTTGGCCTTGTGATCGGCGGCGCGCTCGGGAATCTCATCGATCGGCTGATTTACCAAAAGGTCGCTGACTTTTTTCACTTTTACGTCCGGGGTTACGATTGGTATGTGTTCAACGTGGCGGACTGCGCGATTACCATCGGCGTGGTGGCGCTCTTGTATGATGCCCTGTTGCGGCCCGAACCGGAGGCCGCCGGCTCGAATGGAAAAAGCGGGAGAATGCGATGACGAGTAAGTACGTGGCCCTTGCCGTTCGCCTTGCGCTCCTGGGGGGCGCTGCGGTGGCTGTCGTCGGTTGCCAGGACATCCGTGAGGCAGCGGGTGTGACCAAAACGCCGCCGGACGAATTCGCGGTCGTGACCAAGGCGCCGCTCGTCATCCCGCCGGACTTCAACCTGCGCCCGCCGAAGCCGGGTGCGCCGCCGACCAACCAGTCCTCGCCGACGGATTCGGCGGAAGCCGCGCTGACCGGCGACGATCCCGCGGCGATCGCGCAGGGTCTTCCCAACACCTACAGCCCGGCCGAGAAGATGCTGCTCGCGAACACCGGCGCCGCCGACGCCGATCACAGCGTGCGCGCGCAGATCGCGGCCGATACCAAGGCGATGTCCACGGCGAGCAACAGCTTCACCGACACGCTGCTGTTCCGGTCGCCGCCAGATCCGAACGCCGGCCATCCGCTGAACGCCGACAGCGAGCACGACAAGCTGGTCGCCGAAAAATCGGAACAGACGCCGATCGAAGGGCAAACAGCGCCGAAGAAGGATCCGCAAGAAGGTGCCAGCATCGACAAGAACGGCAACAAAGGCGGCGACCAGAAGGCCCATGCCGACGACGGTTGGTTCAGCGGCGGATGGTTCGATGGCATTTTATAGGGCGTGCATTGTCGCCGCGACGCTGATCGCGAGCGCGGCGCCTTTTGCTGCACACGCCCAGGACGCCAAGATTTTCCAATTCGCGCTGCAAAACGGGATGCAGGTGGTCGTGGTACCCGACCACCGCGCGCCCGTCGTCACGCAGATGCTCTGGTATCGCGTCGGCGCGGTGGACGATCCGCCAGGGCTCGGCGGCATGGCCCATTTCTTCGAGCACATGATGTTCCGCGGCACGCCCAGCGTGCCCGGGGATGGCTTCGCACAGACCGTCGCCCGCAACGGCGGCCAGGACAACGCCTTCACCACGCACGATTACACGGCCTTCTACGAGCAGATCGCCAAGGACCGCCTCAGGCTCGTCATGTCGCTCGACGCCGACCGCATGGCGAATCTCGATCTCTCCGACGCCAATGTGCACACCGAGCGCGATGTCGTGCTGGAAGAGCGCCGCATGCGCATCGACAACGATCCGCAGGCGCTGCTTCGCGAGCAGATGGAAGCCGCGCTTCATCTGTCGCACCCTTACGGACGGCCGGTGATCGGCTGGTCGGAGGAAATCCATCACATCGGCCGAGTCGAGGCGCAGGATTTCTATCAGCATCACTACGCGCCGAATAACTGCATCCTCGTCGTCGCAGGCGATGTGACGCCGCAGGACGTGCGCACGGCGGCCGAAGCCGAGTACGGCAAGGTCGCGGCCCGGCCAACCGCGCTGCGGGCCGAATTCGCGCAGCCGCCGCGGCTCGGGGAAACGCGCATGACCATCGCGCGTCAAGACGTGAAGGTACCGCTGATGCTGCGCATCTATCGCGTGGCGAGCTACACCGAAGCAAAGCCCGGCGAAGGCGAGGCGCTCGAGACGCTGGCGCAGCTGATGGGCGGCGACGCGACTTCGGCGCTTTATCGCGAACTCGTCGTCAGGCGGAAGCTCGCTTCCGATGCCGGCGCCAGCTACAGCGGCTACGCACGCGATGCCGGCGAATTCGATGTCTATGCGGTGCCGCGTCCGGGCGTGCGTCTCGACGTCCTCGAGAGGAATGTCGACCAGATCATGCAGACCTTCACCCAGGGCCATCCGAAGACGGCCGATCTCGAGCGCGCCAAGACGCAGCTCGTGGCGGATTCGATCTACCGCCGCGACAGCCAGTATTCGATGGCTTCGGCCTACGGCCAGGCGCTGGCGATCGGCCTGACGACCGACGACGTGACGGAATGGCCGGACCGCATCCGCGCGGTGTCGGGCGAGGCGGTGCAGAAGGTGGCGACGCAGGATCTGATCAAGCGCGAGGCAGTGACGGGTTATCTCGTGCCTGCGGGAGGACAGTGATGATCGGTCGCGTTCTTCTGGCAGTTGTCTGTGCGGCGCTCTTCGCAGGCGCGGCTGAGGCCGCCGACGTCAAGACTCTCAAGATGCCGAAAGGCGAAGAAGTCTGGTACGTTTCCGATCACACGCTGCCGATGATCGCCATGAGCGCCTCGCTGCCGGCGGGCTCCGCATTCGATCCGCAAGGCAAGTTCGGTCTTGCCGCATTCGCTGCCAGCCTCCTAGACGAAGGCGCGGGCAATCTGAACGCGACGGCGTTCCAGACGGCGTTGAGCAACCGCGCCATCCGTCTCTCGATCAGTCCGGGCCGCGACTATCTGACCATCACGCTGGTGACGCTGACGGACAACGCGAAGGACGCCTTCCACCTTCTCGGCCTTGCGCTCGCCCATCCGCGCTTCGACCAGGATGCGATCCAGCGCGTGCGCGCGCAGATCCTGTCATCGCTCGAGCAGGAAGACACCGATCCGCCGACGGTCGCCGCGAAAGGCTTTTACCGCGCCTTCTTCCACGACCATCCCTACGGCCATCCCGTCAACGGCGATGCCGCGTCGATCAATGCAATCAATCAGAACGATCTTCGAAATTTCGCCGCGGAGCATTGGGTCAAAGGCGATCTGCGCATCGCCGTGTCCGGCGATGTCGATGCCGCGACGCTCACGCAGCTGATCAACAGTGCCTTCGGGAAACTGCCCGCCAGAGCGCCGGCGCCGACCCCGTGGCCCGGCCGCGTTGGAACGCCGGGAGAGCAGGTGATCCCGCTGCCGGTGCCGCAGCCGACCGTCGTGTTCGGGCTGCCGGGGCTCATGCGAAGCGACAGGGATTTCATTCCGGCTTTCGTCGCCAACTACATCATCGGCGGCGGCGGCTTCGCCTCGCGCCTCACCGACGAAGTGCGCGTCAAGCGCGGCCTCACCTACGACATCTCGACTTCGCTCGAATCGTTCCGCCGCGCCGGCATCATGGCAGGGGAATTCGCGACCAAGCAGGGCAGCGTGCAGAATGCGATCGGCGTCGTGCGCAACACACTCCAGACCTTTGCCGACAACGGGCCGACCGACAAGGAGCTCGAGGACGCCAAGACCTATCTCACCGGGTCATTCCCGATGTCGTTCAGCTCCAATGTCGGCATCGTCGGCGAGCTGAACGGCTTTCAGCAGGTGGGCCTGCCGGTCGACTATATCCGCAAGCGCAATGCCCTCATCGACGCGGTGACCGTTGCGGACGTGAAGCGGGCCGCTGCCCGCATCTACAATCCGCGCAACATGACCATCGTCATCGGCGGCACCCCGGGCCCAGAGCGCGCCTCGAAATCGCCCACCCCCGCCAAAGCCCGCCACTGAGTTTCGCGCGTTCCCTGTCTTATGCTGCAATCTGCTAAGGTGGACCCATGACGAATCCGCTGCCCTTCACCGTGTCTCTCGCGCTGGCCTCGGGCGCCGTGACTGCGGCCGATTTCGAGAATGCGCTGGCCGAATCGGAAGCCGCGCTCACCTGGCTGCGCGAGTCGTACGCCGCGAAATCGCTCGAGCTCCTGCGTGTGCCGGAACGGCGCGACGACATCGAGGCCGCGCGCAAGACGGCGGAAGCCTGGCGCGGCAACACGACGGACGTGGCCGTGCTCGGCATCGGCGGTTCGAGCCTCGGAGGGCAGGCGCTGAAGGAGCTCATTCCGTTCGGCGCCGAGCAACGCCCGCGCCTGACCTTCTTCGACAATGCCGATCCCTTCACCTTCGCGGCGGCGCTCAAGAGCTATGATCTGCGCTCCACGCGATTCATCGCCATCTCGAAATCGGGCGGCACCGCGGAGACGCTGTCGCAGGCGCTGGCGGCGGCGGGCGCGATCGATGCCGCCGGCGGCGGGAAATATCTGGCGCAGCATTTCATCGCAGTGACGGAGCCGAAGCCCAGCGCGCTCAAATCCTTTGCCGAAGGCATCGGCTGTCCGGTGCTCGATCATCCCCTGGGAGTCGGCGGACGTTACGCGGTGCTGACCATGGTCGGCATCCTGCCGGCGATCCTGATGGGGCTCGATGTCAACGCGTTGCGCGCGGGGGCCGGCGATGTCGTGCAGAACATGCTGACCGCGAAGAACGCCTCGGACGTGCCGGCGCTGTCCGGAGCCGCACTGCATCATTCGTTCGGCCGCGGACTGCGCGAGACCGTGCTGTGGTCCTATTCCGACGCGCTGAAGACCTTCGGCCCGTGGTGGCGGCAATTGTGGGCGGAGAGCCTCGGCAAGGAAGGGCAGGGGACGACACCCGTCGCCGCGCTGGGTCCTGTCGACCAGCACAGCCAGCTGCAATTGTTCCTCGATGGACCGGGCGGCGCGCTCTACACGATCGTGACGACGGATACGAACGGCGCGGGGCCGCTCATTCCAGCCGCGCGCGCGGATGCGCTGAAGCTGTCCTATCTCAGCGGCAAACATCTCGGCGACCTGGTGGCGGCGGAAGCGCGCGCGACGGCGGAGACGCTGGCCCGGCGCGGGCGGCCCGTGCGCCAGATCCATGTGCCGAAGATCGACGCGCGGGCGATGGGCGCGCTGATGATGCATTTCATGCTCGAGACGATCGCGATGGGACGCCTGATGGGCGTCGATCCGTTCGATCAGCCCGCCGTCGAAGAGGGCAAGGTGTTGGCGCGGCAATATCTGAGTACGCCTCCATGAGGATCCGCCGGCTCGCCGAAGGCACGATCAACCGCATCGCCGCCGGCGAAGTGGTGGAGCGGCCGGCGAGCGCGGTGAAGGAGCTGGTCGAGAATGCCCTCGATGCGGGCGCGCGGCGCATCGACATCGCCGTGTCGAATGGCGGCGCCGATCTCATTCTCGTCGAGGACGACGGCTTCGGCATGGAGCCGGACGAGCTTCGGCTCGCGGTCGAGCGCCACGCCACGTCGAAGCTGCCGAAGGGCACCGACGGCGAAGACGATCTCACCCGCATCGAAACGCTCGGCTTTCGCGGCGAAGCGCTGCCGTCAATCGGCGCGGTGGCGCGTCTGTCCATCGCCAGCCGCACAGCAAACGGCGAGGCACACGAGATCCATGTCGAAGGCGGCACGATGTCCGGCCCGCGCCCCGTCGGCTTTCGCGCCAAGGGTCAGTCAGGCACGCGAGTCGAAGTGCGCGAGCTGTTCTTCGCCACGCCGGCGCGGCTGAAATTCCTGAAATCCGCACGCTCGGAAGATCTCGCGACCGGCGACATCGTCAAGCGGCTCGCCATGGCGCGGCCCGACGTGGGGTTCCAGCTGACGCTGGACGGACGCCGCTTCCTCGAGCTCGAAAGCGAAGGCGATCTGTTCGGCGGGCGGCTGAAGCGGCTGGCACGCATCATGGGCCGCGATTTCGGCGACAATGCCGTCCCGGTCGATATCGTCCGCGAAGGCGTGCGCGTCTCGGGCTTTGCGGGCCTGCCGACCTATCATCGCGCCAATGCCCAGATGCAGTTCCTGGTCGTCAACGGCCGCCCCGTGCGCGACAAACTGCTGATCGGCGCAGTGCGCGGCGCCTATGCCGATTTCCTCGCGCGCGATCGTCATCCGGCGCTGGCGCTGTTTCTCGACTGCGATCCGGACTTCGTCGACGTGAATGTGCATCCCGCAAAGACGGAAGTGCGCTTTCGCGATGCAGGCCTCGTACGCGGGCTGATCGTCTCCTCGCTCAAGAGCGCGCTCTCGGGTGCAGGCCATCGCGCCTCGACCACCGTTGCGGGTGCGACGCTCGCCGCCTTCCGCGCCGAGGCCGCCACGGTGACGCAGCTTTATCCGCAGCCGCGTGGCTTCGCCGAACCCGCCGCCGACTATCGTGCGCCGCTTTTTGCCGGCTCCGCCGCCCAGGCCGTGTCGGTGAAGATGGAAGAGGCCGTTCCCGCGCCGGAGGCCGAAGCGCTGCCGCTCGGCATCGCGCGCGCGCAATTGCACGAGACCTACATCATCGCGCAGACGGAAGACGGCATCGTCATCGTCGATCAGCATGCCGCGCATGAGCGTCTTGTCTATGAGCGCATGAAGCGGGCCCTCGAAACCGGCGGCATCGCGCGCCAGCCGCTCCTGATCCCGGAGATCGCCTCGCTCGATCCGGCCGATGTCGTGCGCATCGCCGCGCGTGCCGACCAGCTCGCCGAGCTCGGCCTTGTCGTCGAAGCCTTCGGTCCGGACGCGATCATGGTGCGCGAAGTCCCCGCCATGCTGGGCGATATGGACGTGCAGGGTCTCCTGCGCGATCTCGCCGACGACATCGCCGAGACGGGCTCGGCGCTGTCGCTCAAGGAGCGCCTCGAGGAGGTCGCCGGCACGCTCGCCTGCCACATGAGTGTGCGCTCGGGACGCCGGCTCAACGCCGAAGAGATGAACGCGCTCCTGCGCGAGATGGAGGCGACGCCGCATTCCGGCCAGTGCAACCATGGCCGTCCGACCTACGTTGAATTGAAACTGGCTGACATCGAGCGGTTGTTCGGTAGAAGATGAGAGCTGCATGACAGACGCTGCCGAGGCCGTTAAACCGCCCACGGAAGAGGTCGAACGGCACAGCACATGGCGTCATCTGCTGCGCGCGCTCGGGCCGGGTCTTGTCACGGGCGCCGCCGACGACGACCCCAGCGGCATTGCGACCTACAGCCAGGTCGGCGCGCAATTCGGCTACCGGATGGGCTGGACGATGACGCTCGCCCTTCCG
>Ga0335070_10008820_pt1 | contig 11833 bp, 8 predicted proteins | sample Lox_Sample_13_FD_206722 | JGI IMG/M metagenome (GOLD analysis project Ga0335070, IMG submission 206722) | Soil microbial communities from Loxahatchee National Wildlife Refuge, Florida, United States - Lox_Sample_1.3 | ecosystem: Environmental > Terrestrial > Soil > Wetlands | place: USA: Florida...
CTGAATAATGTACCTATCAGCTATGTGAGAGATTATACCGGATTTCATATTCAGGATTCTCTTCCGTTTGTAAACGGCAAATTCTACGGCGGCTTCTTTTATAATTTTCATAATGAACCTGTCGATGAGCATTTTACATATCAGCTTGGTATGGACGGAGGGCTTCCGGTTCTTAAAGAAATTTTCCTCTTTACTGCTATCGATATAAAGATAAAATCCGAAGTAAATTACGGTACTGTTCAAAGTTTTCAGTTTGGAGCTGTTTTCCCTTACCGGAATAAAATGAGCTTCAGAATAGCTTATACTCACAGGAGAGGATTTGAGGAAAGGGGACAGTTGTTCGATAGGAAAGATATTAAAAATACAATAGGTCTTTTTTTAGATTTTTGAAAATTGTGAAAAAATTCTTATTAATTTTTTTTGTTTTGAATCTTTCGGCTGCTGCTCAAAAGAGCGAGACCGATAGCGTAAATACAGGTGGATGTTTCTTAAGTAAAAAGACTCTCTCTGTTATTGCTCTTTCCGCCGGATTAGGGGCTTCATTAATCAGCTCATATGTCGCCTGGTGGAAGGATGACTCAAGATCCTTCCGCTTTTATTCGGGGCATTGGGTGAACGATCCCGGTCTGAACGGCATTGATAAGGTAGGCCACTTTTATACTTCATATTTGTTTTACAGGCTGCAAAGAGATCTTCTGATGTGGGGCGGTTACTCTGGTGATTTCTCTACATTAACTTCTGCAATTTTAACATTTTCTTTCGCCGTAGGGATAGAAATAGGCGATGCCTTTTCCCCATACGGTTTTGACTACCAGGATCTGACATTTAATATCGGCGGGCTAGGCTACGGTTTTCTTCAGGATAAAATACCGCTGCTTCAAAATTTTAAATTTAAATGGAGCTATATACCTAGAGGCAGCTTTAGTTTCCCTCCTAAATTTACTACCCATTATGACGATCATATATATTGGTTCACAATCAATCTGCATGGTTTGTTCGGTGCCTCATTTGGAAAATACTGGCCTGAATTAATTCAACCTGCCCTCGGATTCAGTGTTGAAAACCTTGGGAACAGAAGAGAATTTATATTCGGATTGGATTTTAACTTGCTCCCTCTTTTCAATCATAAAGATGAAAATTGGGATTTTGCGGGCAAATTTGTCGATATGTTTCATATCCCTGCACCGGGAATAAAATACTCTCCGGATGCTGGTCCGTTATACAGGGTTTTTCTTACTCATTAATCCGTAAATATAAAATTTTCATAAAAGTTAATTGTCAAAAGTTAAACGTTAATAGGATTTTTTCAATTAATGATTAACGTTTACGTTTATCTAAATGAATTATTTTGATTCTGTTTTCCTATTGCCAAATTTGCGGAAAATATTTACATGAATCGTGTTTTTTTATTGCTAAATATTTTATTTTGAAGTACTTTCATTACTAAAAATAGGGGTTTTGGTGCCTTTTATGGTTTCCTTCTATCGTATCCGGTGTATTGATTTTTCAGGGGAATGGAATTGCCTCAATTCATTACTACCTGCCCAATGAACTTCCATAACTTCAATTTACAGGAGTTAATATGAGTAAATCTTATTGGTATTATATTATTGTATTAATTGTTTTCCTTTCGAATAATCCATCTCCTGCTCAAAAGCCGCCGATAGAATGGGGTCAAATACCTATTGAAGATCTGATGATGACTTCATATCCCTATGATACAAATGCTACGGCCGTTATTTTATGCGATTACGGCGAAACATCTTTTAACGATAAAGCAGACCTCGAATATCATAGGCATTTACGTGTAAAGATTCTTTCGCCTGCCGGGTATGAATGGGCCACACATTCAGTAGTTCTGTATACAAAGAAAGGGATTGAGTGGATTAGTGATATTGAAGGAATTACATACTCTCTGGATGAAAAAAATGAGGTTATTAAAACTGAGCTTGATGAAGATGATATCTTTGAGGAAAAAGTTGATGATGATAGGACAAGATACAAATTTACCCTGCCTGCTTTAAAACCCGGCTGCGTTATTGAATTACGTTACAAAATTGAATCAAGCTCCCTTTGGGCTGTTAAAGATTGGGATTTTCAGTATGATCAGCCTGTCGTCTGGAGTGAATATAGGATAACTTATCCGTATTGTACCGCGTATGCATGTGTGTCACGCGGCTATGAAACCTGGGCAGTTAATGAAACGGAAGAGGTAACCCAACTGTTCGGGGGTGAAGCTACGGCTTATTTTGGACAAGGATTAGTAAAATGCACGCGCCATAGATGGGCAGTTAAAAATGCCCCGGCATTGCGCGATGAACCTTATATTACCACAATCGACGATTATATTAACAAGGTTGAAATACAGCTTGCCGGATATATCTTCCCGCAAACCGGAAAGCGGGAAGTATTGTCTACATGGAAAAGTTTAATTGATGAACTGCTTGACAGCAAAAATTTCTATGATAAAATCGATGACGGAAGTGAAATTGAAGAACTAGCCGCAGGCATTACAAAAAATTCAGCTTCTCCTGAAGATAAATTGAAATCAATATATAACTGGGTAATCAAATCGATTGTATGGAACCGGGAAGAATGGGTGTATGCTGAGCAGGATGTGGATGATGTTCTTGAATCAAAAAAAGGAAATAATGCTGAAATAACTTTTTTATTGATTTCGCTCCTAAGGCAGGCCGGAATTGCTGCCGAGCCTGTAATTCTATCTACAAGAGAGAACGGCGGGATTCAAAGTTTATATCCAATCATTTCGCAATTCAATTATGTCGTCGCTCAAGCTAAAATCGGCAGCCGGATTTATTATCTGGATGCGACAAATCCAATGCGCCCTTCCGATTTAATGCCTTTTAAAATTTTAAATGTCAGGGGTTTAGTCATTAAAAAAGGGGAACCGGAGTGGATAACTATCTCGCCAGCCAAAGGGAATCTTAGAAAAACATTGATGTCGGTTAATATTAATGAACAGGGATTGTTAAATGCCGGGATTGAAGAGGTCTATTCCGATTACTATGCATTGGATGTCCGCAGTGATTTCAATGACCGGCAGGAAGTCGATATTATCAAAGAGCAGTATGATTCGGAGGCAAACGGGTTGATCATTGACTCGGTATCAATTGCGAATAAAGACAGCATTTATTCTCCTCTGCAAGTTAAATCCCGGATTTCTTCCGAGAACTATTGTACGAAAAGCGGCGATATAATTTATTTTAATCCTATTCTTATTCACCGCATGAAAGAGAATCCTTTTAAATCTGCCAAACGTAATTTCCCGATTGATTATGGTTACCCGTCCAGCTATTCAATAATAGAAAATATAACCATACCGGAGAATTATGAGATTAAAGAGACATTAGGTGATAAAAATTTTAAGCTGAGCCCCAATATTGGTTCTTACACAAGACAGATTAAAACAGAAGGTAATCAAATCAGTATTACCTATAACTTTGAAATAAGGCAATCGGTAATTAACTCTAAATTTTACGAACAGCTGAAAGCATTTTATGCAAGAATTGCAGCCTCCCAGGGAGAACAGTTTGTTTTCATACGTAAGGGAGTTTAAATTGCCGAAAGATCAATATTCTAAGAAGTAATGATAGAAGCAGGAAGAATGAAAATGATTTCGCAATACACGCTTATCTGTCTTCTGATGCTTGTCTCTGCGGTAAAAGTTTTTTCTGAGGAAGGGGAGTATTCCGTAGATAAAATTCCCAAGGCACTTTTAAAAGATGCAAACGCCGTTATACGTGTAAACGAAATCAGCTTTGAGGTACTTGATAAAAACAGCTCAATTAAGAAAGTAAAATTTGCCGCTACGATCTTTAAAAAAGATGAACAGCAGTTTGGGAGATTAATATTATGGTATGATAAATTCCGGGAAATTGACGATCTTGAAGGAAAGATTTATGATCGGGCCGGAAAAGAAATCCGTGAACTTGACGACCGGGATATAAAAGATTATTCGGGTTTTGCAGGCTATACGTTTTACGATGATAACCGGGTGAGAGTCTCGGAATTGTTTCATAATGAATATCCGTATACAATAGAATTCAAATATACAATCTCCTACGATGAGAATTTTAATTGGCCCACCTGGTACTCTCGTTCCACCCTGGAGCCTGTTGAAAAAAGCAGGTTTGAAGTAGTAGTCCCGGAAAATGATAGCCTCAGGTACTGGTGTAATGATGATTCCCTAAAACCGCTGAATGAAATTCAGAATGGGAAAAAATTTTATATATGGGAAAAAAATAATTTAGTGAAGCTTCCATACGACGTTTATGGCGATGATCTCGAAGATATTGCTTCTATTGTCAGGATTGCGCCTGCCGAGTTTGAAATCGAGGGATATGCCGGGAGTATGAATTCCTGGAAAGAATTCGGAAGCTGGTATTATTCTCTCTGCAAAGACAGGATGAAGCTTCCGGAGACGGTTGAAAAAGAATTAAAAGAGCTTGTGAAATCTTCAGGCTCTGAAAAAGAGAAGATGTCCAAAGTTTATTATTATATGCAGTCCAGGACCCGCTATGTAAGCGTGCAGCTCGGAATCGGAAGCTGGCAGCCCTTTGAAGCCGAATATGTCCACACCCGGGGATACGGAGATTGTAAAGCGCTCTCGAATTATATGGTTTCCCTTTTGAACGCAGTCGGTATAAAGGCTTATCCTGTTTTAATCAACAGCGGCGATGAGCGTTTGCCTCTCATTTCCCAATTTCCCAGCAATCAGTTCAACCATGTTATTGTCTGTATTCCGGGAACAGAGGATACGACATGGCTCGAATGCACCAGCCAGAATATTCTTTTTGGTGTCATTGATGCCGATTGTGAGAATAGGGAAGCGTTAATGATTACACCTGACGGAGGGATTATCGTAAATACTCCCTCGAGCTCTGCAGATAAAAATATCCAGATGCGGAAGAGTATGGTAAAATTGACCTCCTATGGTACCGCATCTGCCGAGGTCTTTACCAGATGGTCGGGAAATCAGCATAATAATATGCTTCACAAAATAATTGATGCTACACCGGAGGAGAGAGAAAAATTAATACTTAGTTCATTTGAAGTTCCTGAAATAAAACTAAATAAGTTCGATTTTAAAGGAGTTAAAGAAAAAAAAGATTGGATAGAACTAAGTGCAGAGTTTCTTTTGACCAGGTATGCTAATGCTTCCGGCACCAGGATTTTTTTCTACCCGAATATTGAGGAACGAAGGTCATACATTCCAAAAGATATTGCAGAGAGGCATTCACCCGTGAGGTTTTATTATCCTTACATTGATATTGATACTGCTTTTTATTCCGTTCCTAAGGGATATTCTGCGGAAACTTTGCCGGGGGAAGTTAACCTTGAATCCACATTCGGGAAATTTTCATCTGCTACAAAGGCTTTAGGCGATACATCAATTGTTTATACAAGATTTTTGGAGATAGACTGCTATTCAATTCCCGCAAAAAATTACCCGGAATACAGAGACTTTTTTGCGGGAGTTGTAAAATCAGACAGGGATCAGGTGGTGCTTGTAAAAAAGAAATGAATTATTCATAGGTTAACTTTTATACCCGTTCAAAATCCATCATTCATCCATTCAATCATTCATCCATTCCAACCAAAATCCGCCGTAATAAAAATTCTCAAGATACCAATCACATTTCTTTTCTATGAAAAATAATATAATGTTCCACTCCTATCATGGAATATTATTTGAAATGAAAAAGAAAGATATTTTAATCATAGAAAATCTAGCTGCATTTGAAAAATTAATTAACCGGGATAATAGTCCGTACGATATCGACTTGATGGTTATGCCGGGTACATTGGAGGAGAAGCATAAGGATGTAGATCAGGCTAAAGGAATACAAGCATTGCGAAGGCAGTTTAATTTAATATATATTCTTCTGGGCGGAGTGCATGATGTCCATCTCGGCGCCGAATACCGCTGGCTTAAGCCAAATGATCTAGTTATTGTTCCCGAAAATATGGTTTATGCATCTTCGAACATAAAGGAGTGTACCGGGTACTGTATTCATTTTAAAACTGAGTTTTTGCTTCCCATGGTGCAATCCCCCATTATTAAGGAATTCCCTTTTTTAAGTTCCGATTCCGAACATATTATAAATCTGACTTCGGAGGAGAGTATTCTTATTCAGCAGGCATTTAAAGATATTATAGTAGAATATAAAAGATTTTCCTATGAAAAAGATTACTTGCTGCGGAATTATATTTACATTCTTTTGCTTCGAATACGTGAAATCCACCGTCCGTATGCAAAACATATATCGGAAAATGCAATCCGTTCCGCAAAGTATGCAAATGAATTCAAACGAATGGTAGAAAGAAATTTTTTAAAAATGCGCGAAGTACAGCAGTATGCCGAAAAACAGCATATTAGTCCCAAGCATCTATCCGATTCTGTGAAAGAGATTTTTGGGAAATCCCCTAAGGATTTAATTAATGATATGCTTTTACTCGAGGCAAAAGTACAGCTTGGCTCAACGGATAAAACAATAACTGAAATAGCATTAGAGCTTAATTTCAGCGATCAATCACATTTTACAAATTTTATAAAAAGGAATATTGGTTGTTCTCCTTTGGAATATCGCCAAAAGTGGGCCCGGAAATCTTAAGGAAGCAAAATTGTTAAGCGGAATAGAAACCTGACCGAACACTTCCGATTTTTACATTATTATCCTCGAAATTTATAAGCATTCCTCGCAGCGGAAAGATAACTTATTTCGGGACAAATTAATTCACTATTACTAAAAAATATTTAATTTATTAAGGAGGTTTAAATGGATACTAAACATGTTCATCAGAAAGAAAACACAGTGCTTGGCGAGAAGGCCGAAATAGCAAGTTTTAATGCTCCGATTGAGACCCGGCGCTTTCCATTAGGCAGGTTGGATCTTGTAAAAATAGCCGGGGCTGTAATCGGCAGGGGAATCTTTGAACCAGGCTGGAGATGGTCAACTTCCGTGAAGCCGATTGCAAAAACCGAAAGCTGCGAAGCGCCTCATTTCCAATATCATCTTGCGGGTACATTAAGAATTATAATGGATGACGGAACTATACTAGACGCAAAAGCCGGGGATGTCACTATGCTTCCCTCCGGTCATGATGCATATGTCATCGGAGATGAAGCCGTTGTCGTAATTGATTTTCAAGGAATGGTTGATTATGCAGTTTCAAAATAATTGTTGATATTGGATAATGAATAAAAGCGCCGGCCCTTTTTCAGAGGCCCGGGGATTACGTTCTTTTACTAAAAAGCGGATCAGATCCATGCTGATTTGATCCGCCTAATTTTATTTCAATTAAATAATTTTGGCTGATTTTTTTACCTGCTAATCTTCCAAGAAATATTTGCTTCTAATTTACTCCCAAGGAAAAATCCTGATTCCGACTCTCTTAAAAAGATTTAAAATTTCTTTTTCTCAAAGGGTATTTTTCTTAATCCTAATTTTTTATCAACAAAATAGACGTCCCTTCCTCCGGGCGTTCTGGCTAACAGCGTTAAAGTTGAGTTCTTAGCTTCCGATCCGAATGTCTCTCATAATCTTCAAATTATAATTAAGAACGGCAATACTGCTGATGGTAAAACCACATTCAGCAATATAACCTATTTAGTTCTCCAAAAGATTAAGGCGTTTCTTCAAGGACCGGCTTTTTCCTTCCTCAATTCTATAATAGTTTTTTCTTTGAATTTTTTAATTTTTAAATCTTTAAATCTTTAAATTTTTCAATCTTGCTGTCTTTCAGTCATTCATCCTTAGCGAGGCATAGACGTGAACTATTGTATGACTGCAGGTATGCATGGCTGCATGCGATCATGCAATCATGCAATCATGCCTTTATTATTTACGGAAATTTTTATTCTTATATTTGAATTCAACAACAATTTAATTTATGCCCCGCTGGTTAAAAATAATCCTGGGAATCCTGGTCACTTTTATTATTGTATTTATAATAGCAGGCTTCATTTTTTATCAAATGCTGATTTCATCGCTGCCGGAATACAAAGGAGAAGCCGACGCCGAGGGAATCGCCGGCAAAGTCGAAATTTTCCGGGACAGTATGGCTGTTCCTTATATTTTTGCCGCAAATGAAGAAGATGCTGCTTTTGCTCTCGGTTATGTCCATGCCCAGGAGAGACTTTTTCAGATGGATATGATGCGCCGTGCCGGCGAAGGAAGATTAAGTGAAATTTTCGGCAGCGCAACCCTTCCCTTTGATCAAATGTTCAGGGTTATAGGTATTAAGAGAACGGTTGATCAGAATATAAAAAAAATTAATCCTGCGGGATTAAAATTACTTCAAGCTTATTCAAAAGGGGTGAATTTGTACATTCACCATGCTAAAGGGAAATATCCTGTCGAATTTGATGTTCTGAATTATGATCCTTACGAATGGAAGCCGGAACATAGCTTAATTATTGCCAGAATGCTCGCCTGGGAACTGAATATCAGCTGGTGGACGGATATTTCATTTACTTATTTGATACAGAAGCTTGGGGAGGAAAAAGTTAAATCTATCATTCCCGATTATCCCGAGAATGCTCCTGTAATTATTCCGCCCGAACTTAAAAGCTATCCTCCGATCAGCATGTCTATAATTAAGGCCGACCGGGAGTTTCGAAAATTCATGGGTATGGACGGAAATCACCTGGGCTCTAATAATTGGGTTATAAATGCGAAATTATCTGAAAGCGGCTATCCTATTATTGCCAATGATACTCACCTTCATTATACTGCCCCGGGAACATGGTTTACGGCAGTTATTAGGGGAGGCAAGTGGCAGGCTGAAGGATTTACGCTTCCGGGAGTTCCTGCGGTTGTGATTGGAAAAAATAATAATATCTCCTGGGCTGTTACAAATATTATGCTCGATGATGCAGATTTTTATGCCGAGAAATTGGACTCGGCGAAAAAAAATTATTTCTTTAACGGCAAATGGATTCCTTTAAAAATTCTTGAAGAAAAGATTAAAGTAAAAGATTCATCCGATGTTGAAATTGAAGTACAGTTTACACACAGGGGACCGATAATTTCCGGTATTCATCCTTACAAGTATTTTTATCCAAATGAATCCCTGCAGCAGAAATCAGTTTTAAGCATGAGGTGGATTGGGAATGATTTCAGCGATGAGCTTTTCTCATTCTATCAAATCAACAGAGCATCAAACTGGGATGAATTTAAATCTGCCTTTCAAAATTATTCTGTACCTGGACAGAATTTTGTTTATGCGGATAAACAGGGAAATATAGGTTATTTATTCGGCGGGAGGCTGCCGATTAGAACAGCGGGGAGCACAAGTTTTGTATACGACGGTACTACCGATGAACACGATTGGAAAGGTTATGTTTCTGCTCCGGAAATACCAAGCATATTAAATCCGGGAGCTAATTTCATTGCCTCTGCAAACAACAAAACCTTAAAAAACTTTAAATATCATATTTCAAATTTATGGGAACCTTCTTCCAGGATTGAAAGAATAATAGAGCTTTTATCTAGTAAGCCGAAACACTCTTCTTCCGATTTTAAAAAATACCAGTTGGATATTGTCTCGCCCTATGCTGAAAAAATCGTAAAATATATTCTTGATGCATTTCAAGGACTGCAGATAAATGACAGGAATCTTCAAGTATCATTAGATTTTTTTAGGAATTGGGATTATAAATTGGATGAATTCAGCCAGGTTCCCTCCATTTATGCCCTATTTTACAAGCATTTATTGGAAGATATTTATAAGGATGAAATGGGAGAGGATCTGTTTCAGGAGTTTATTTTTGTCGAAAACGTCCCCTATAGAACCGTTATGAAAACTCTTAATGACTCGACGTCGGCATGGTTTGATAACATTAATACAAGGCAATTGGAAGGCAGGAACGATATTATCCGAAAAAGTTTTGTGGAAGCTTTATCTGATCTCGAAAATAAGTTTGGAAAAGATCCGGCTGCATGGCAATGGGGTAAGCTTCATAAAGTCGTAATGAAGCATGCCTTCGGCGGAGTTTCACGGATTCTTGATAACTATATAAACATCGGCCCTACCGGCATCGGGGGCGATGGAACAACCGTTTTCAATACGGAATATCCTTTTATGAAGGGGATACAAGGATTCCCCAGGTTCAACACCGAATCTTTTGAAAATAATGTCGGACCTGCGATGAGGTATATTTTTGATTTCTCAAAGCCTGAGGAATTCTACATGATATTAAGCACCGGCCAATCAGGCAATCTTATGAGCGATCACTTCAGAGATATGTTTGGAATGTGGATAAGAGGCGATTATATAACTATTAGAACGGATGAGGGTTCGATTAGAAGAAACCCGGATAAATTTGTTTTAAATCCGATGCGGTGAACAGGCGCTATAAATTGAGCAATTGCCTTCCGCAAAAATAAACCGCTCGCATGCTGTCATCTTTTGCGCTTATGTAGTTTTAACAATATATATTAAATTTGCATGGAAAAAATTTAAGAATAAGAAATGAAAGTAATCGAACATTTACAAAAAGCGAGCGAACCGTTAATCAGTTTTGAAATCATTCCTCCTAAAAGAGGAGGGGATATAAAAGATTTGATGGCTGTCCTCGATGATATTATTAAATACCATCCTCCGTTCATTGATATTACCAGCCATTCCGCCGAAGTTTTTTATGATGAAACGCCGGAAGGGATAAAGAAGAAGGTTAAAAGAAAGAGGCCGGGAACACTCGGCATCTGCGCATTGATCCAGCATAAATACAACATTGATGCAGTGCCGCATATTCTTACTAAAGGATTTACGAGGGAAGAAACGGAAGATTTCTTAATTGAATTAAATTACCTGGGAATAGAAAATGTGCTTGCGATACGCGGAGACGATTTGGGGTATGATAAGCCTGTCCCGGAGGGTAGAACCATTAACAGGTATGCAAGCGACCTGGTAAAGCAGATTGTTAATATGAATAACGGGAAATACCTTGAAGCTAACCTTCTTGATGCAAAACCTACAGACTTCTGCATAGGGGCGGCTGGCTACCCGGAAAAACATTTTGAGGCCCCCAACCTGAAAACCGATATCAGGAATGTTAAAGAAAAAATTAATGCGGGAGCCGAATATATTGTAACTCAAATGTGCTATGATAATAAATGCTATTTCGATTACATAGACCTGTGCAGGAAAGAAGGAATAGCTGCTCCAATAATTCCCGGACTGAAAATAATTACTAACAAGTCACATTTGATCACTATCCCGAAAAATTTTTATGTAAGTCTTCCGGATGCACTAGTTGATGAGGTCACGGAAGCAAAACCTGAACATGTAATGGATATCGGTGTGGAATGGGCGGCAAAACAGGTGGAAGAATTGTTTAATAAAGGCGTCCCTGCTGTGCATTTCTATATAATGCAGAATTCCAAACCGATAAAAAAATTGATGGAAAGACTGAAGCTTTTCAGGCAAATTGCATAAACAGTTGCGTCTTTCAAAATGCCGGAAAAATATAATGAAAATTAAAAAGATTATGCTATGTTCTATGCGCTTCACTCTTTTCTGAAACTGGATAATATTAAATGAGAAGCACCTCTCTATGTCTAAATCAAAATTAAAATGGGGAGCCGCAGGCCTTGGGCGCTTCGCCGAAAATTCGTTCATTCCTGCTGTCGCCATGATGAGAAGAAGCACGGTCCAATCCGTATTCAGTAATTCTAACGAGAGAGCTAAGCAGATTGCGGAAAAATTCGGTATCCCGGAATTCTACAGCAGCTATGATCAGTTTTTAAAATCGGATATTGATGCGGTTTACATTTCAAGTGCAAATGCAGATCACTATGCCCAGGTT
>Ga0335070_10008821_pt1 | contig 11832 bp, 12 predicted proteins | sample Lox_Sample_13_FD_206722 | JGI IMG/M metagenome (GOLD analysis project Ga0335070, IMG submission 206722) | Soil microbial communities from Loxahatchee National Wildlife Refuge, Florida, United States - Lox_Sample_1.3 | ecosystem: Environmental > Terrestrial > Soil > Wetlands | place: USA...
AAACCATTTGTTCACTTCCCTGAATTCAATCACAACAAATGCCCCTCTCGATCTTAAAGAAATATGGTGGTAAATCGTAGAATAAAAGTCAAGAAAAATGATTCGCCACACCGCATGACAAACTTTTTGAAGCATTCCTATCGTATCAAACGATCATTCGCATGATCGTTATGAAGTCAGGGCTGATAAAAATCTTCGCTAAGCGTCTCACGATCTTATTCCAGGGCGATTTCCTTGATTCGTTCAATCACCTCCATATAGTCGTCAAATTCGATTCCGTCCACGGAGCGCTCCTGTTTACGGGTGATGCCATCAATGGATGGGCCGTGACGAACAAGATAATCGAGGACTTTCCCTTCTTGTTCGCGATTCACTTTTTCAAGGATTTCCAATCTTCCCATGGCCAGGGCCACTCCTGCCAGCAATGCGTAACCCCCCCAGTTTGAAATCCCGCAAGAGATGAGATAATTCGTCTTTACTCGAGAGCAGAAAACCGCTTCCCGATGGGTCGAAGAATTCTTGTTGAACACTTCCCACGGAATCTTCCCTGCTCCGATTTCATTCCCCCGGTCTCCGATACCAATGCTTTCAGTCGGAAGACGGAGCTTCTCGCCAAGATCGAGAAGAAAGTGCGTTTTGGCTGTAAATCGGGTGATGTCCTCAAGGCGAGAACTGAAGCAGCGGTTTCTTATTGGAGGAGGAACAATCGTTTCAAATTGCTTTAAGGGTGGCTTGCCCCTGCGCTCCTGAGCAATGAAAGACTCGAGAGTGTGATTAGGTCCCACTCTTTCGATATAAATGAGGTGGGTAAGACCTTGTCCCCACAGGCTATTGAAAAGGTCTTGAACAAAACGGATTGGGATGGAACTTTCATTCCCTTCGTCCTTTCTCCCGCTCGTGCGATCCCGGTCTGAATGTTCCAATGGGAAGCAGATGATGGGAACCTCTCTTTCTGAGAGGTCAAGGATCTTTAGTCCTGCCTTTAATGCCGAAAGGGTGTATTCATCTGAAAGAAGGCAGACCTCCATGCCCAAACGCCTCAGTCCTTCTGCCAGGGTGAGGGCTCCTGGAGGTCCATCGGTCTCCGTAGCCGGGGGATCTCCAATCGGAACATAGAATCCGGTAATGATAACCACTTTCTTGCCTTTTTCAACTAAAGAAGAAACAGCCCCTGTTAAGTTTGAATAAGGGACCATGGGGAGATTTTCCCAGTGGTAGTTTCCATGAGAGAGAAGGGAGGTCGGGAAGTTGATCACCTCCTCGATGCGAAGGATTTTTTCAAGAAGCGTCTGAGAAAGGGGCATAAAGCAGTTTTTTCTACGGATGCGTATCTTTCAATCTTCCCGTATGATCATATTTATAAACAATTTTCCCGTTGATTGGCAAGAAACAAGAGACTCTGGTTTTCATCTTTCGGGAGAAACAGGTGTAGGTTGAGTGGTGGTCACAGACGGAGGATTGGACTCGCTGGGGTCCCCGAACTTTCACGTCGTTGCCGCTTTCTCAAAGATGCAGGTTCGTCAAGGGGACACCCCGGAAGACCATATTGAAATGATGTGTCTTATGGTATGAAAAAAAGATCTGTTTCTTGGGGCTTCTAACTATCTTTCAGGGTTTTTTCCAATTCATTCATAAGATCTTGGAGATTCGCGTCTGTATCCTTTTCTTTCTTCATTCGTTTGATCATCTCAGAGTCATTAATCATCTTATGTAATCTAACGGCAAACTCATCAAGGGAGAACGGCTTTTTTATAAACTCTCGGGCCCCAATAGAAATCGCTGTCCCTTCGGAATGTTCCTTATCAAAGGCCGTCATCACCATTATGGGGACCTCAGGATATTTTTTTGAAATCTGATCGATCAGAGTAATTCCATCCATTTTGTCCATTCTCATATCTGTGATAACGGCATCAATCTTATTTTTCTTCATCTTTTCCAGAGCGTCTACTCCGTCAGTCGCTGTGAAGCATGAGTGTCCCAGCTTGGATAGGTAGGAAGCGACAAGGTATCTCATTAATTCTTCATCATCCACCACGAGAAACGTATATTTGGCAGATTCCATTCTTTGATTTTTGGCCTGGAAGGGATTCTATCTTAATTCTTTGCGCTATTTTAATCGACCTTGAATGACCAAGTCAACAACCATCTATGAATCATTTACGGACGAATAAACGCCAAATTTTTGTATTGGGGATCGTTTCCTGATAAAGGACAAGGGCGTGAACGATGGCTGGATCTGGGTTTGAGCGCGATCGTGCGATAACCCGGGTGATCCTTGTAATCTTGTATTGCACCAGCATGACTTAGGGTACTGCGCCCCAGGGGCAGGTGACTTCACCATTCCTTGTCGCGCATCCGAATATTACATCTCGACTTTGGAACCGTAATCGCACCATTTTCGGATGGGACAAATGCCGCAGAGCGGTTTTCTTGCTACGCAGGTCCTCCTGCCATGCCAGATGAGAAGGTTTGAGAATTGTGTCCACTCTTTCTGGGGAACGATGTCCATCAAATCGAACTCAATCTTGATGGGATCATCGTTCTTCGTCAGGCCAATTCTCCGGCTCACCCTGTGAACATGAGTATCCACCGCAATGCCAGGCATTCCAAAGGCATTTCCCAAAATGACATTCGCTGTCTTCCTTCCCACTCCGGGGAGGGTCACCAATTCGTCCAGAGTTTTTGGAACGTCTCCTCCGAATCGTTTCATCAGCTCCTGACAGCATCGCTGAATCGATTTGGCTTTGTTTCGATAGAATCCGGTTGGCCGAATCTCCTCCTCCAATTCCGCCAGATTTGCCTCAGCATAATCTTTTGCAGAACGGTACTTTTTAAAGAGATCCGCCGTAACTTGATTCACCTTGACATCCGTGCACTGGGCAGAGAGAATTGTTGCGATGAGAAGCTCAAGGGGATTGGAAGATTTCAAAGCGATTCTGGCATCGGGTATTGCCTTTGACAAAATTCTTATGATTTCCTTCACCCTTGTTCTTAAATCCTTTGGTTTTTTCATAGGCCCTCCGGATTGACGATGAACCTTCAACGATGAACTTTGAACTTTAGGCCTTCAACTCATAACTCATAACTCATAACTCATAACTTCTTCCCTCTCTTTAGCATATTTGCACAATCTCCAATCAATGTCCATATCTTCCCTTCCTCGTGCCCTTTGCTTTAAGATGAGACAAGTTCAGCGTATTCAGGACAAAAAACGTCAATTCTCTTCACACAAATTGGAAGGTTTTTAAAAAAAATCTTATTAATTACGGCCGGTTAGGTAAAACCACTTATTTTGGTATAGAAAATGCTATCAATCAGTGTAAAGTCTAATAGAAAAGGTGGAAAGCTATGATAAGAGATAACGAAGACACCGTCCTGACCACACGAGAAGCCTGCCAGTACCTTCGGATTTCAAGACCTACCTATCTAAAGTACCTTTACTTAGGGAGAATTAAGGGAGCGAAGGCTGGAAAAGGCTGGAAGGTCCTCAAATCGGAGTTAGACCGGTTTCTTAAAGGAGAGAACCAACAGCCGCAGGCAGCATGAACCTGACGGCGTGGAGAAAAGATAAGGGGTGAAGCCGAGTGAAAAGCTTAGGGGATCAATTGGACATTTCTGAAGAGAAGGAAATTGAGGAGAAAGTAAAGTCAACCAAGGCGTTGATCCAGACTTTTCTTCAGACTCTGAAAGCCTTTCGCCTCTACGAGGCCGACCATCCTATCCTATCTAAATTCTTAGAGAGGCTAAGGAAAGATTTCGATCAATATTTTGCCGCCTTCGACTCTTTCTCCCTGCAGATCGGGGAACACCGGCTCCACTACCGGGGAAATGTCGTCTACGAGAGTCAGGACGTGAAGGAAAGTCTAGCCTTTCTCTTTTTTAAAGATGGGATCCGGGAGCTTCAATTTTCAAGGGGTTTGGAATTCGAGGAGATGATCAATTTTCTGAATATTGTGAGAAAGAGTGACTTCCTCAATCGGATGGAGGATGACCTCGTCACCCTGCTCTGGGAAAAGGATTTTTCTCATATCAGCTTTACCACAGTGGATGAATTTCTAGAGGGTGGTGCCAACTTTGTTCCGGCCACAGAGGAAGATTTGATAAAGGGATCCGAGTACAAAGGCTCCTTTGATGAGGCGCCTCAAGAGAAGGTGGACGAAGGGGAGGATGAGAGCCTACAGGCTCCCGTGCCAGAGGGGTTGGAGCGGGTGATCAACCCCGCTCCGGGTCAATCCCTGGTTCAGGTTTGTCAGCTTACCCCGGAGGAGAGTGAGGTCATCCATCGGGATGCACGTCAGGAGGAGCAGGCGGATTACATTTATGTCTTAATAAACAATCTAATCGAAATCTTGCTTCATCTCGGCGAGGATGTAGATGCCTATGAGAATATGATTTCCTACTTCGATCGGGTCATCGAGTACCTCCTTGAGCAAAAAGAAGTGGGAAAAGCGGTGGCGCTATTAAAGAGCCTTAATGAGACCATGGAATCTATTATGATGAAGGACAAACAGATTTTTGCGATTCAACGCATACTCGAAAAAGCCTCGAGCGCCCGTACCATTGAACTTTTGGGAAAGACCATGAGAGAAAAAGGAGAGGCCAAAGCGGAGGCCATCCTTCACTATTTTCGATTCCTCACGAAGCAGGCAGTCGAACCTCTCTGCCTTCTGCTTGGCGAGTTAGAGTCCGGGAAGTGGCGAAAGATGATCTGCGACAAGGTGGTCGAGGTTTCCCAAGGAGAGATTCAGCCGCTGAGCACCTTCTTATCGGATCCCAATCCCTTGGTGGTCTCACAGGTTCTCTACATCCTTGGGAAGATCGGGAATCCTGCTACGGTGAAATATTTAGGAGAGTTAGTGACCCATGAGGATTTGAAAGTGAGAGAGGAGACCCTTCAGATTGTCGATAGATTCGGAGAAAAGGGAAAGGACCTCATTAAGAAATTCTTGATGGATCCCGCTTCTGGAATTAGAGCAAAGGCCGCACTCCTCTTGGCGAGGAGTGCGAAGGGGGAAGCGGTCAGACTCCTCACCGAGATCATTCTCTCTGAGGATTTTTACAAGCGGGATTACAGGGAAAAGGTCTCTTTCTTCAGGGCCTTGGGGGAAACAAAGTCGGAAGAGGTGATACCGATCTTGGAGAAGATTGCGAAGAAGAGAACGTGGTTTCAAGGGGAAAAATGGAATGAAATGAGACAATGCGCCACCAACACCTTGAAGATGCTAGGCGCTTAGGAATGAGTTTTCAAGAGGAGAAGGGGCCGAGCCCTATTGGAAAAGCCCAAGGATAAAGGAGATAAAATGGATATTTCGCCATCCACGACTCAACCCAAGATGGTGAGCCCAAAGCCGTCCGATGGCATGGACTCCGAACTATCGAAATTGGGAAACAACCTGGTGACCAAATTTCATGTGCTGATGAAAATCTCCCAGATTTATGATTCCAAGAATGTGGCTCTCAACCAGTTTGTCCAGGAATTCCTTGAGACCATTAACACGTTGATCAAGAGGGAAGGGGCCCTCTCCCTCAAAATTCGCAAAGATGATTTCTTCCTCAACGACCAACGATTGCGGTATTCGGTGGAAGGGTTTACCAGTTTCAAATACCTTCTGACCCAATGGAAAAAAAGGTTGATCGGTGAAGTGATTTTCAATACCCTGATGGAAGAAGAGATGGTGAGGTATTTCATCTACACCTTCATCAATTTGGAAGAAGGTCGCGAGGAGAATGCGGATCTCCTCAAAAGACAGTTGGTGAGCCACCAGATTACCTCGATCGAGGCGAATCCTCTGGAGGTTATCGAGGGCGAGGAGGAGGACTTTACCATCCAGAAGGAAGATGACCGGGAGGTAGCAAAGAAAATATTTTTCGAGACCATCGGGACGATCAAAGAAGTCATCACGAATATTAAAGGAAAGCAGCATGCCGACGTAAGGAAGTTGAAGAGGTTGGCCCAGAAAGCGATCCATCTTGTCATCGAAGACGAATCCATCCTCTTGGGAATGACCATGATCAAGAATTATGACGAATATACCTTCAACCATTCCGTCAACGTTTCGATCTATTCTTTGGCGATTGGAAAACGACTGGGATTCTCAAAAAAAACCTTAACCGAGTTGGGAATTACTGCATTGCTCCACGACATCGGAAAGTCAAAGATTCCGAGAGAGGTTTTGAATAAACCTGCCTCCCTCAATGATGAGGAATGGGAGCTGATGAGAAAGCATCCCTTGATGGGCGTGGAGGTCGTTCTCAATCTGAAGCAATTAGGGGAGATCAACCCCAGGATGGTGGTCGGTATCTTTGACCACCATTTGATGCCCGATCTCTCGGGATATCCGAAATTGTTCCGGAAAAAAGAGGTTAGCCTCTTCGGAAGGATCATTCAGATTGCGGATGCCTATGATGCAATGACGACTCCCCGGATTTATAAGAAAATTCCGTACACCCCGGAGCAAGCTCTCGCCCTCATGCTGCGAGAAAAGGTGACTCATTTTGACCCCCTTCTCCTCAAGATCTTTATTGGCCTTGTGGGAGTTTATCCTATTGGTTCCTTGGTCCTCCTCAATACGCGCGAGATAGGGATTGTCTATAAAACCAACTCAGAATCCACGTGGTTGGACCGCCCCATCGTCATCTTGGTCGATCGAGATGAAAAAGGGGATGCGAAGAAAGAGTTGGTTGATTTAACCGAGACGGATGGGGGAGGAGGCTATAAACGAAGCATCGTCAAGACATTAGACCCGTACAAATACCACATCGACATCGCCAAGTATTTTCTGTAAAGGCATTTCAAGTTTTAGATTTTAAACTTGTAAATCCTGCCTGCAATAGGCAAGAGAGGCGGGATTCGTTGCTAAGGTCTTTTTGTTTGTTTTGGTTCTTGAAGCTTGGAATGGTTGGTTCTGACCGACGCTACATATTTACTCTTACGAAATAAAGGTCTGTGACATCCGAGCTTTCGCCTATAACCATCCGTCCCCAATTCAAGACGGATTCCTTTGTTATTCTTTTTGGATCTTTTCTTCTTTCGGGCAGTATCCCAATAAAATGCTCCTTCCCTCTTTCATCACGGTAATAGAATTCATAAGCTGTCATCCTCTAAGACTCCACGCGGTTTTCAAACTTTCCGTTGAATCCCATTCGTCGGATGGTGAAAAATTACCTATCATCACAACCAACTCCACTCCAATGTGAAAAAGGTTGGTAAAGGTTTCAATCGAGCCCAGAGCATTTTCATCTTATAAGCTAAATGGATAAACAGGTTGATCCAATTAAGGACTCTCGGCCCCTCCTTTCAATGGCACAATTTCCCCTCTGCTTCTTAGCCACTCATATGCCATTTCAAGATGTCTCTGATTCCTTAAGCTCGCCTCCCTGTTTTCGAGGAGCTCCAATTTTTTTCCGTTCATTTCTTTTGTGACAGAAATTTCCCCGATTTTTTCCGCAGGATTGCCCATCCCGCTAACCTCCTTTCTTCTTCCCTAAGGGAAGAAAAAGTTGTTCTTGACTTCCTTCTTTCCATTCTTTCAGGAACTTATCTACCGCGTGTCGCATAACTCGGGCAATTGAGACATCATTTTCTGAGGCAATGGATGAGATACGCTTCAGCGCATCCTTATCAAGACTTATTGTTATACGTTGTCTTAACTTTCCATTATTCATATAGATCAATGAACCGTAGCGATTAAAAATGGTGACTTTTGATGAAGAATTTTACAATTTTCAAAAGATCATGTCAAGGAAAATCTTTTACAATTTATAACTTATTGATTTAAAAGAGTTATTTTTTAATAAAACATTTTTAGGCGCTTCCAAACATTCTCGAAACATTCTCGTTGACTTCCCCGAACAAATCTGGTAGTTTTGTAGCCAGAATGGGCTTTCCGTTATGGGACTCTAAGCCATTGCGAGGGGACGCGGTCTATAAATTACGGTGTATCCCCCCAGTGCTCTAAATGCTGCTTCCAGGGAAGCTTTCGCTCTCGGAAAGAAAGGTGGAAGAGGCGAGAAGTGTTTTGAAGAACTGAGCTTTCTACTCCTCCAGCTGTGTGGGAATTTGCACAAAGATCAGGTTCCGGGCCGACATAAGTATCAGTTGTGTGATTTGGCTTTTGCGAAAAGGGAACAAATGCTGCGCATAAAATCCTATGAGCCAAATTGCCCTTCACCTAAGTGCACTGGGAGAATTAAAGCCAAATTATATCATGTAAGAGCAAAGCCCAACTGGCTTCCACCGGAAGTTTGGGCCGAAAAGAACGACGACCAAATCCTTTACAGGTGTAATTCCTGTGGGTTAGTATGGTTTCAAGAAAGGGCAAAGAGGCCTGGTTTTGATGCAAGGCCAATTGGTTATTATGATGATTTCCAGCATCCCTGGGAGTTTGTTTCTTTGGAAAGTGAGTACAGAATTCGAGAACAGAATACAAGTCGTTATTGGTACAAGGTGGAAAGCAAAGGGAGGGCTATCCATCCACCAATGAGGGGAGGAGTGGATTGACGGGGGACCGTTGGTTGCCGGCTTTGTAGGGTTACTACCGGATGGGGATATTGGGGATAGAACCAGAAGGCGGGTTATTTGCTCGATTGATGTTAATAGGCTCGTAAAAAAAAACCTTTCTTCTTTCAGCGTGAAATCCTAAAGAAATGATCATTTGTGCCTTTTCTTCGTCTCTTTCAAATTTTATCATCCCTTGATTCCTCAGAACCAATTCCTTCGCAAGTCGTAGGAGTAGACCAAACCCTTCGTCTTTCTGCAAGGAGGGGATTCCCTCCGAGGGTCTCTCGGACCATCCCCCTGGTTTCGTATCGCTTGAAAAGACCACCCTAATCTCGGCAAACCTCCCGACCTTCTCGAAAGATGCCTGAACCCCGCCTGCACCTCTCTTAAGGCTGAAGGATCTGGTTAAAAATCCGATGCTCCCGTTGGGCGGTGTTGAGGCCACTGCGTATAGCAGAACGCAATTCAAAATATATTTCAACTGTTCATCGGGGACGACCGTTTCAGGGAGATCCTCATCAAATGTCTCGCTTGTTCTGATGTTCTTTTCTTCTAGCTGAGCCCGACATTTCGCCAACACCTGTTCGATGAGTGTATGGACGGTGTTTGTTTTTTCAATGGGGGTGCTAGTTTTGATATAATTGAGAAGGCTGTTTAATAGCAGATCACTGATCTCGATCTCTTTCCCAATAGATCGACGAAAAAAATCGCCAAATTCCTTGTCCCTAAATTTCCCCCGGGAAAGGTCAGTAACGTCCCGGATAGAACCCAGAGCCCTTCTTACGTGAAGAATCAGTTGAATAAGCAAAGCCAGTTCAGTTAAGGATTCTCGATCCCGCCATTCGGCGGCACAGGGGGGGGAAAGAATTTGAATTGTCCTGCTGATAAGAAAGGGTCACTTTGATTTCCCACCTCGTCTTGGGCCGTTACCCCGATATGGTAAGTTCCAGGTTTCATAGGGAACTCAGGCCATTCATCCGGAATGATCAACTCTGTCTTCCCGGTGACATGCTTGGAGATTATTCCGGGTGTCGCCTCCCATAAGAATTTTCCAGGGTCGAAAATAGTGCTATCGTTGGCGACATACACGACATAGCTTGTAGCCTCGGGAACGCGCTCCCACCAAATTCGCCTTTTACGAATCAATGGCATAACTTTCCTCCTTGTCAATTTATTCCACTACTTGGCGGCGACTCTCCTCCTTAGCGGTCTCGTGTTCAATTGAGACACCAATACATTAAACTTATTGAGCATTTTCCGTACCAAATTTCCAGTCTCATCATAAGTTCCCAAAAAGATGATCTTTTTCTCATATTTGGACAGATCCACAAAGCCTAATAAATGGAAGCATTTTTCATAAAACTCCCGAATTATTTCCCCTAAAGAGTGAAAAATCTTTTCCACCTTCTTGTGGATTCAAGGTTGATGTCTTCACTTCGAAGGGAGACCTTTCAACGAAGGTTTCAGAAGGAGGGGCTACTGGCTTGATAGCATGAGTGAGGCCAAATCCTGAGCTTCACCATTTTTTTCTCTCCTTATCTCTTTATCTTGCCTTCTTTCTTGGAAGGAGGAAAAGATGACACCCGGCATTCGGACTTGCTCCATTCGTCAATGAGTCTTCGAGTGATCTCCAGTTGCTGTCGGACTGAGAAATCAGCATATTGAGGGTCTTGTTTTCGGTAAGTCCTCTCAACAAAGTCCATGGAGTTGTGGGCGCTTTGGAGTTGGGAAAGGATGATGTCGCATTTCCTCAATCCCCATCGGGCTTCAACGGAATCTTCCGGATTGGGTGAGAGCCAGAGGTAGTTCTGATAGAGATGGTAGAAGGTGACGGATTGGCCTTTTTGGATGCGGATCAAAATTCCTTCCATCACTTCTCTAATAGCATCATTGTTCAGATGGTTCAATTCGATGAGATGGTGGAGGTGGTCCATGAGTAAGATAATCCATCCATCGCGACCAGGCGTGCTGTGAATCTCCCATAGTGCTGAACCTTCCGGACAGCCTCCCTTATGACATCGGTGATATCCTTCCAAGACAATCGGAATCCTCTCTTTGACATACTGGACCGTGTTGCTTAGAACCTTCTCCATTTTATCACGCGGATCGTAATCCGTCGGGTCAATCTTTTTCGCCACCGCTTCGACAAAATCGGTATAACCTTCTGAGAAACTTGGAGAGTACTGTTCGAGAGAATAGAAAGGATGTCCCTCAGCAGGAAGATATTTCCAATGTCCATTTTCAAATATTGGCCAGCGGAACTTAATCAAACCGGAGTAAATCGTCGATTCCGGTCTCGTGGTCAGAAAATCCCTTTGGTTCATTTTCTGGAGTTTTACGGGGGTCGTGGCCTCCCAGGTCTGAAGGGGATGAGCGGTACTTCCGTCTAAAATGACACGGCCAATGATCCCCGAATGAGATTCCGTCACCAAAAAAGCCGTTCCCGGGATGATTGAATCTGGATCAATTCGAACGGGGTAGGTATCCGAGGGAAGGGTTCGAGTAGTCGTCTCCGAAAGCATGTAAAGTAGGGCTTTGCGAAACCGGAGATCTTTATACCACTCCGAATGAGTCGGTAGCTTCCCCCATTCTGTAGACCAATGGCCGATCAACTGGCCGTCCTTCGTAGTAGCCGCAGCAGGGAGGTGGGCGATTCGTGCGTAGATCCATCGGACCGCATAGGGAACATCTGCACAGTCGACAGGGATCTTGTAACGGATGAAGAAATCCTCCGTGATATTTTTCTCCACCCATGTCGCAAATCGGTATTCCTGCGCGGCAGTCCATCGGCGTTCTCCCACCTTCCATACTTGAAGAGATGATTCCTTCGTGCCCTGTGCGAAGGATGGGACAGAGAAGAAGACGACAAGGAGGGGAATCAAGAACCGCATAGTTTCATATTAAAGAAACTGGGAGATAATTGTCAACCAGAGGGAATAGGCGAATTGCCTCAAATTAAATGTTACCGGGTGTCTGAATAAAAAGGGAAGGAGGGAAAAAGGTATTTTGAGATAGGGAGGAGATATCATAGAGAATAAAGGCGAAACTCAGGAGAATGAAGGGCCCGTCTGCACGAAGCTCCATCTCGAGAAGCGTTGTCGAGGGCAGGCGCTCCGGCGAAGGAAGGGAGTTCGGTGCACAGGTAGAGGCTTTGCTCCCGGTGTTCGATTTTGGCCCTTGACAAATTATGAGCATATGCTTATAATTAATTCCGAAGGGAGGCGTTTCGAATGGCAAGACCGATCAATTGCAGGCGAGTTGGTTCCATCCCGGAAAGCAATTACTTTAAACCAAGAGGTATCCCTCTCTCTGCGTTAGAGGAAGTTGTTTTG
>Ga0335070_10008822_pt1 | contig 11832 bp, 7 predicted proteins | sample Lox_Sample_13_FD_206722 | JGI IMG/M metagenome (GOLD analysis project Ga0335070, IMG submission 206722) | Soil microbial communities from Loxahatchee National Wildlife Refuge, Florida, United States - Lox_Sample_1.3 | ecosystem: Environmental > Terrestrial > Soil > Wetlands | place: USA: Florida...
TAGAGCCGGTGCACTCGTACCTGTCGGTGATTGAGTTGGGATTGTACGACTCGAGCGTGAAGCTGTTTCGGCAGTTGACCGAGCGAGGAGTGGCTCCGCTGAGCGAAGAGTGGAACAAGGAAGTGGCGGAAACGCTGGAGCGGCAAAAAGCGGCGATGCGGGTGCGGCTGTTTCCGAAGATTCCGGAGAGCCGGTATTTGTGCTTTTACCCAATGGATCGGAAGCGCGGAGAGGCCAAGAACTGGTACATGCTTCCCATCGAAGAGCGCCAGCGGCAGATGGAAGAGCATGGCATGGTGGGGCGGCGGTACGCGGGCAAGGTGCAGCAGATTATCACCGGATCGATTGGGTTCGACGATTGGGAGTGGGGGGTGGACCTGTTCGCCGCCGACCCGCTGGTGTTCAAGAAGCTGATTTACGAGATGCGCTTCGACCAGGTGAGCGCGGAGTATGCGCTGTTCGGGCAGTTCTTTATCGGGTTACGCATTCCGCTCGAGAAATTGGGAGAGTGGGCGGAGGGGAAGTTGCCGGGATAGCTGTCAGCCGTCAGCTACCGGCAATTAGCAATTAGCCAACCGGTGAGAAGCGTGGTTCTCTCGCGCCCATTGCGGTTTTATCGTTCTGGAGTCTGGATACTAACTCGTGATTGCTCACATTATTGAAATACTGGCGACGTGGATCATCGGCGTGATTTCGGCCCTGGGATACCCGGGCACGGTGCTGCTGATGGCCATCGAATCGGCCTGCATTCCGCTGCCCTCGGAAGTGATCATGCCGTTCTCGGGCGCACTCGTCGTGCCCGCTGTGGCGAGTCTTTATCACCGGGAACCGTTCGCATTGTTATGGGTCGCAACCTTCGGAGCGATTGGTTGCAACCTGGGCTCGGTGCTGGCGTACGAGATTGGCTATTACGGCGGGCGCCCGCTGGCCCTGAAGTACGGGCACTATATCTTCGTAACCCAGCACGAGCTGAACCGCGCCGACAGCTTCTTCGCACGCTGGGGCTCGCTGGCGGTGCTGATTGCCCGCCTGTTGCCGGTGATTCGCACGTTCATTGCGCTGCCGGCAGGAATTGCGCGCATGCCGCGGCTGAAGTTCCACGTTTATACCTTCGTTGGATCGTGGCCGTGGTGCTTCGCGCTGGCGTACGTCGGCATGCGGCTGGGCGAGCAGTGGGACAAGGACCCGCGACTGAAGCTGTGGTTCCATCGCATGGATGGGTTGATTCTCGCGGTGTTGATTGCAGGCGTGGTGTATTTCGTGTGGTCGCACCTGCAGGACCGGGTAAAGGAAGCGGCGTAAGGTCTAGACGTCGATCTTCACCATTTTGGCGACCATGCGCTCGTAGCGACGCCAGGGGAGCAGGCGTCGCATCCAAAGGTGCAGCTTGGCGTCATTCCCGATCATGTAACGCAATTTCGGATTGGGGTTGTTGGCGATGCGCAGGATGAGTTGCGCCACTTCGCGGGGATCGCCGTGATGCTTGGCACGGCTCTTGACGAATTCCACGAAGCGCTGGCTGCGCTCCTTGTTGGGCGAGTTGGGATCCATCGCACCTTTTGCAACGGTGACGTTACGCGTCCAGATGTCGGTTTCGAAGGACCCGGGCTCGACGAGCACCACGCGGATGCCGAGGGAATGCGTCTCGATGCGCACCGCTTCGCTCCAGCCTTCGAGGGCAAACTTCGAACTGCAATAAGCGCTGAGCAAGGGGTTGCCCACGCGGCCGCCGACGGAGGCGATCTGGATAATGTGTCCGGATTTCTGCCGGCGCATGACAGGCAGCACGGCCTTGCTCATGGCGACGGCAGCAAAGAAGTTGGTCTCGAACTGGTGGCGATAGTCGCTGAGGCTCAGGTCTTCGCCGAAACCGGCGACGCTGAAGCCGGCGTTGTTGACCAGCACGTCGATGCGGCCATGGTCGCGGACGATGGCGTCGACCGCCGGGGCGAGGGAATCAAACTTGGTAACGTCGAGGCGGCGAAAGTCGAGACGGTCGCGCACTCCGGCTTTTTGCGCGGCTTCTTCCAGGCGGCCGCCGCGGCTGAGGTCGCGCATGGTGGCGACGACGGCATAGCCGTTGCGGGCGAATTCGATGGTGGTGAGCAGTCCGATACCGCTGGAGCTGCCTGTGACTACCGCGACTTTCTGGTCAGACATGGTCTCCGCCGAATCCGAGATTTCGCCAGCGAGAGTCGAAATGGTTCCATTCAGGCCTCGTGGATTGCTATTGCTGGCTCAAATAAGAGAAGATAACAGGTTTGTAGACAACTTCAAGAAACGGACCGATACATATGTCAACTAATAATCCGCAGGACAAGGGTGGTCGCACGGAACTTGCGCCCGCAAAAGGCAAACTTGGCATCATGATTCCCGGCATGGGAGCGGTGGCGACCACGTTTGTCGCCGGCGTAGAGGCGGTGCGCAAGGGCATCGCGAGCCCCATCGGCTCGGTGACGCAGATGGGAACGGTGCGGCTGGGCAAGCGCACCGATGGCCGCTCGCCGAAAGTGAAGGACTTCGTGCCGCTGGCCGAGCTGAACGATCTGGTGTTCACCGGGTGGGACATCTTCGAGGACGACATGCACGCCGCGGCGGGCAAGGCCGGCGTGCTGGAGCGTTCACTGCTGGAGCAGGTAAAGCCATTTCTGTCGGGGATTAAGCCGCGCAAGGCGGTGTTCGACAGGAATTACGTGAAAAAGCTTGACGGCCCGAACGTAAAGAAGGGCAAGAACAAGAAAGAACTGGTCGAGCAGCTGAGGGAAGACATCCGCGAGTTCAAGCAGTCGAGCGGCGCGGACCGGCTGGTCATGATATGGTGCGCATCGACGGAGACGTTCATTGAAGCCGGGCCGGTGCACGAGTCGGTCGACGCCTTCGAGAAGGGCCTGCTGGCCAACGACGAGAGCATTGCGCCGTCGATGATCTACGCTTACGCGGCGTTGCAGGAGGGCGTCCCGTTCGCCAATGGCGCGCCGAATCTCACCGTGGACATTCCGGTGATGCAGGAGCTGTCGCGCAAGAACGAGGCACCGATTTGCGGCAAGGATTACAAGACCGGGCAGACGCTGATCAAGACCATCCTGGCCCCCGGCTTCAAGGCGCGAATGATTGGGTTGAACGGCTGGTTTTCGACCAACATTCTGGGCAACCGCGACGGCGAAGTGCTGGACGATCCGGGATCGTTCAAGACCAAGGAAGAGTCGAAGCTGAGCGTGCTGGAGCACATCCTGCAGCCCGAGCTGTATCCCGAGCTGTACGGCAACATCTGTCACAAGGTTCGCATTAACTATTACCCGCCACGCGGTGATAACAAAGAGGGTTGGGACAATATCGACATCTTCGGATGGCTCGGCTATCCGATGCAGATCAAGGTCGATTTCCTGTGCCGCGATTCGATTCTTGCCGCCCCAATCGTGCTCGACGTGGTGCTCTTCATGGACCTGGCGAAACGCTCGGCCGCGCTGCGCGGCATCGGCATTCAGGAGTGGCTGAGCTTCTACTTCAAGTCGCCGATGCACGCGCCCGGGCTCTATCCTGAGCACGATCTGTTCATCCAGTCGATGAAGCTGAAGAACACCCTGCGCCACCTGATGGGCGAGGAGATGATCACCCACCTGGGGCTGGAGTATTACGACTAGGGCGCGAGAACGACGGAGCCGCTCCGCGGTTTGGCCCTCTACAGTTCGACCCCCGGTGTCCCGCCGAACGGTTGAGGTACTCAGGCTGGCGCCCAGCAGAAAGGCACCAGCCTGGAAAACCGGGTGGTGGTTGGTCTGTTCTCTTCCGCGACCGGCTAAGCGGCCGGGCGTATGTTCTGATTGACGCGGAAGAAATTCTTCGGGTCGTACTTCTTCTTGATCTCGGACAGGCGCTGATAGTTCTCGCGGTACGTGGCCTGCACGCGGTCCTGCCCTTCGTCCATCATGAAGTTCACGTACGCGCCGCCTGCGGAGTAGGGATGCAGAGCGTCCCAGTATTCCTTGCACCAGGTGGTGATGGCGGGCGCGTTGGCGGGGTCGGGATCGACTCCCACGATGACTTCGGCGAACAGGGCCTCGCGAAAGCTGTAGGCGGTGTCGGTCTTGCCGACTCGTTGGGGCGCGCCGTTCACTGGGTAAAGGTGCATGGTGGAGAGCATGGAAGGGAGCTTGGAGCCGTGCTCCACGTGGCGGGCGATGGCCTCGTCGCTCAACTCCGTGAAGTTGTCGGCGCGCCAATACCACTGCAGACCGGGGACGAACAAGGGATCGAAAGTGCTCTGGACTGCCGGGAATGGCGCGGGCCCGACGTGATCGAGAAGCGGATTGCCGAGCGAGCGAATGGGCTTGGTCGCGGCATCGGTTTCCTCAGCTGTTCCGGTGCAACACCAGACGATTCCGCATACCTTCTTCATGTGAAGGTTTTCGGGAAACATCGGGGCGGGCGGCACAACGAGGAAGGCGAAGAAGCAACTCACCGATTCTGGGGCTTTCTGGATGAAGTCACGGTACGCCTTCAACACCATGCCCGCTTCTTCCAGCGGCCAGAACGTCGGGCCGAACTGAACTGTGTCTACCGGATGGAGGCGAAACTCGAACGAGGTGACCACTCCGAAATTGCCACCTCCGCCGCGCAGCGCCCAAAACAGGTCGGCGTTCTCGGAACTGCTGGCGGTGACGAAGCTGCCGTCCGCCAGTACGACATCGGCGGAGAGAAGATTATCGATGGTGAGGCCGTAACGGCGGGTCAGATAGCCGATACCTCCGCCCAGCGTGAGACCGGCAACGCCCGTGGTGGAGATGAAGCCGCAGGGTGTTGCCATGCCGAAGGCATGGGTGGCGTGGTCCACGTCACCCCAGACGCAGCCGCCTTCGACACGCACCGTCTGGGCGGCAGGATCGACGCGGATGCCCTTCATGCGGGAAAGGTCGATGACGAGTCCGTCGTCGCATGTGCCCAGGCCGGCGCCGTTGTGTCCGCCGCCGCGGATGGCCGTGAGTAAATTGTTGTCTGTGCCGAATTTCACTGCCGCGATGACGTCGGCAACGTCCACGCAGCGGGCGATCAGGCGGGGGCGTTTGTCGATCATGCCGTTGTAAACCTTGCGGGCGGAGTCGTAAGCCGCGTCAGTGGGCTGAATCAGATCACCGCGGAAGGCAGACTTCAACTGGTCGAGGGATTGTGTAGACATGCGATCCTCCATAGCAGATTTGATTTTGTCCGAAGTGGCCCGGGTTGGTGAACTACCGTTGTGAAGCAACTACCAGATGGCGTGATCCGGAAGCGCGGGGTGAAGCATAGCACATCCGGGGCACAGGTTGGCATCCGCTACCGACAACACCTCGACCAGGAAAGGGACGCTTGCGCGCGACGTTTTCGACCGTGCCGCTATCGCGCTGCAGGCTGAACATTACTGCGCGACGGGTCGTTGTTGACGGCGCGGCGGCTGGCACTGACGGAGATCGGGCAGGTATTTCCGGCCCGCGGGCAAAACATCCGCGCTAGGCGGGTGAGACCGGCTTCGTCCGCACTGCCTCCAGGTCGAGCGGCTGCACATGCCAGATGTCGCGGGCGTAGTCATGAATGGAGCGATCCGACGAAAACTTGCCCATGCGCGCTGTATTCAGGATGGACATGCGCGTCCAGTGCTCCTGGTCGCGGTAGGCGTGGTCCACGGCTTCCTGGCAATCGATATACGACTGGAAGTCGGCCAGCAGCAGGTAAGTGTCGTGGTCCAGGAGGGAATCGACGATGGGTCGGAACAGGTTCTGGTCTCCGCCGGAGAATGCGCCGGAAGCGATCTGGTCGATCACCTCTTTCAGTATGGGATTGCTGTCGTAATAGTGGCGGGGATTGTAGCCGCTGTGTTTGAGTTGCGTGACCTGCTCGACGGTGAGGCCGAAGAGGAAGAAGTTCTCGGCCCCGACCTCCTCGCGAATTTCGACATTGGCACCGTCCAGCGTGCCGATGGTGAGCGCGCCGTTCATGGAGAATTTCATGTTGCCGGTGCCGGAGGCCTCTAAGCCGGCGGTAGAAATCTGCTCGGAGAGTTCGGCAGCCGGATAGATCACCTGTCCGTTCTTGACGTTGAAATTCGGGTTGAAAACCACGCGCAGGCGATCGCGCACGGTGTGGTCGCCATCGATGGTGGTGGCCACGGAGTTGATGAGCTTGATGATGAGCTTGGCCATGAAGTAGCCCGGGGCAGCCTTGCCGCCGAAGATGACGGTGCGCGGCGACATCATGGCGTGGCCGTCGTGCTTGATGCGGTTGTAGAGCGTAATCACGTGCAGCACATTCAGAAGTTGGCGCTTGTATTCATGGATGCGCTTGACCTGCACGTCGAACATGGTGTCGGGATCCACGGTCATGCCGGTGCGCTCGTGCAGCAGATCCGCCAGCCGTTGCTTGCGCAGACGCTTCACCTCGCGCCAGCGGGCGCGGAAACCCGCGTCTTCGGCGAACGGTTCCAGCTTGTGCAATTCCTCTTCGTGGGTGACCCAGTCCTTCCCAATCACGCCGGTAATCAAGCCAGACAATTCGGGATTGCTGAACGCGAGCCAGCGGCGCGGGGTCACGCCGTTGGTGACGTTGAAAAACTTCTCGGGATTGAGCTCGTAGAAGTCGCGCAGGATGGTTTTCTTCAGAAGTTCCGTGTGCAGCGCAGCCACGCCGTTGACGGCGTGCGAGCCGACGGTAGCGAGATTGGCCATGCGCACGTACTTGGAACCGCTCTCGTCGATGAGGGAGACGCGCGCCAGGCGCGCATCGTCGTTGGGGAACCGGGAGCGGACCTCATCGAGGAAGCGGCGATTGATTTCGTAAATGATCTCAAGATGCCGCGGCAGCAGGCTGGCGAACAGCGGCAGCGGCCATTTCTCCAGGGCTTCAGGCAGAAGGGTATGGTTGGTGTAGGCCAGTGACTTTTGGGTTACGATCCAGGCTTCGTCCCACTCCATGCCGTGAATATCGATGAGCAGCCGCATCAGTTCGGCGACCGCGATGGAGGGATGCGTGTCATTCATCTGAATGGCATACGTCTCGTGAAAGGTATGGGGAGTTCCACCGCGCAACTTGTGAATGCGCAGCATGTCCTGCAAGGAACAGGAGGTGAAGAAGTACTGCTGCTGCAGCCGCAGAATTTTTCCACCCTCCGCTTCGTCATTGGGGTAGAGGACCTTGCTTATCGTCTCGGAGGCGACTTTCTCGTGCACGGCGTCGTAGTAATCGCCTTTATTAAACGCCTGAAAATCGAACGAATCGACCGCCTCGGAGGACCAGAGCCGGAGAAAGTTGGTCATGTTGGTGCCGTAGCCCGCGATGGGAATGTCGTTGGCGATGCCGCGGACGACGTGCTCGGGTATCCAGCGAACACGGAAGTGACCGTGCTCGTCGTGATATTGCTCGGTATATCCGCCGGTGCCGACGTAGTGGTTAATTTCCGGCCGGGACATTTCCCACGGATTGCCCATGCTCAGCCACTTGTCGGTTTTCTCCAACTGCCAGCCGTTGTGAATCTCCTGCCGGAACAGGCCAAACTCGTAGCGGATGCCATAGCCGATGGCGGGGATGTTAAGGGTGGTGAGCGATTCCAGGTAGCAGGCTGCGAGACGGCCCAAGCCGCCATTGCCCAGGCCGGGCTCGGGCTCGTGGGCGAGAAGCTTGTCGAGGCTTTGCCCGAGCTCGGTCAGGGCCTCCTCAACCGACTCGCGAATCTGGTGAACATTCACCAGGTTATTGCCCAACTGGGGGCCGATGAGGAACTCCGCCGAGAGATAGCTGACGATCCGCACCCGGGTGTGGCGAGCGCGCCCGAAGGCCTCAATCCAGTCGTTCATCATGCGGTCGCGAACGGCGTAAGCAACCGCCATGTACCAATCATTGACGGTGGCGAGCTCGGGAATGCGGGTTTGGACGTAATAGAGGTTGTCGAGGATGGCTTGCTTCAGTTCGGCGGTAGAACGGCCTGTACGCACGTGGTCCTGCACGGCTTCCATGAATGCACCTCAGTGAAATCGCACTGCAACTGCGGGAGCAGCAATCCTCGTTCATACCACGGTGGTAATGAAAAAGGCCGCAATGTGAATGGAATTTCACATAGAGATGCGGATAGCCTCATAGAAATCATAGTTCCGTAACAGAACGACGGCACAAAAATCTCCGGACGGTTCCGAAATCGGGGATTCTTGCGATTGCGAACGGTAGTTTCGCTCTGTGGGGCGGAGGTCTTGCTGGCGGAGTTCGGCGGCTGGAAAACCTAAGCTCCAGCGCTGGTTGCTGCTTCCAGACGGTAGTGCCGCAAAAGCCTCTCCCGCTGCCCGGGTTGAAAATTGATGCGTGTTGGGTCGTTGCCGACGGAGCGGAGCAGGCGGGGATCCATTACCCGGAACCAAAGCGGCGGGAGGTAGGCGAGGGTGAACATGCCGAAGTAGCCGATGGGCAGGGTGGGCAGGTCGTCGAAGTGGCGCAGTGATTGGTAGCGGCGTCCGGGGTAGGTGTGGTGGTCGGAGTGGCGCTGCAGGTGAAACAGCGCCCAGTTGCTGAACATGTGGTTGCTATTCCATGAGTGATACGGCTGGCAGCGCTCGTAGCTGCCGTCGGGCAAGGTGCGGCGCAGCAATCCGTAGTGTTCAACATAGTTGGCGCAGGTGAGCTGGAAGTTGGCCCATAGAGCCGAGAGCACGAGGAAGGGAAGCACACGAATGCCCAACCAGACGACCATCACCGAGTAGAACGCGAGAGTAATCAGCAGGGGTTGCAGGATTTCGTTGTGCAGGCTCCACACCGACAGGCCACGGCGAGCCAGGCGCTCGCGTTCGAGGTTCCAGGCACGGGCGGCTGCGCCGGGGAGTTCGCGCAGCGCGAAGCGCCACAGTCCCTCGCCCATGCGGGCAGAGGCGGGATCGCCAGGCGTGGCGACTGCGGTATGGTGTCCGCGATTGTGCTCGATGGTGAAGTGGCCGTAACCGGTGGGCGCGAGGATGATCTTGGCCAGCCAGCGCTCGATGCCCGTCTGCTTGTGTCCAAGCTCGTGGCCCACGTTGATGCTGTAGCCTCCGGCGGAACCGGCGGTAAGAATCACGGCGAGCACTCCGTACCAGGGGACCGGATAGCGAGCGACAAACCAGGCCGCAAAGATGTAGGTCATCCACAGCACGGGCACGATGGCGTAGGTGATGTAGCGGTAGTAGCGGTCTTCTTCTAGCTCCGCCACCGCGGACTCGGGCGGATTGCTGCGGTCTTCGCCGACGAAATAATCCACCAGCGGCATGACGATGTAGTTGAAGGCGACCGGCAGCCAGAGCCAGAGGACCTTGGGAGAAACCAGCAGATAGAGTAGCGGGCCGGCGTTCATCAGCGCAGGCACGAAAATGGACAGCAGCCACAGGTAGCGCTTGCGGTCACGATAGGCGGAGGAAACGGAGAGTGCGGCGGAGGACATCGGAGTGCGGTAATTGTGAGGCAAGTTCGCGGGAAAGGCAAGGCCCGCCCTACGCTTCGCTGACGCGAAGCGTAGAACGGGGCACCGGCATTGTCGTGATTCGACGACGCTACGGCTGTTTGGCTGGTGGCGTGGTGGACTTCTTCGTCGTACTCGATCCAGTGGTGGTTTTGTGGGGCGTCGTAGTGGCGGGCTTGTTGGGATCGACTATCTTCACGTGCGTGATCTTGACCGGGGTGACGGGCCGGTCGTGCAGGCCGGTGGGCATGCGCGCGATCTTCTTCACGATATCGAGGTTCTCGCATTGGCCAAAGATGGTGTGCTTTCCATTGAGGTGCGGTGTTGGGACCTCGGTGATAAAGAACTGCGACCCGCCTGTGTGCGGTTTGCCGGTGTTGGCCATTGCCAGCCGTCCGGGCTGGTCGAAAGTAAGGTCACTGAACTCGTCCTTGATGGTGTAGCCCGGACCACCGTCCCCGCTGCCCAGCGGGTCGCCGCCCTGGATCATGAATTCCGGAATCACGCGGTGGAAGGTCGTTCCGTCAAAGAACGGGCGATTGTGCATGGTGGCGCCGTTGTTGGTGTTCTGCCAGTCTTTGGTGCCGGTGGCGAGCCCGACGAAGTTGGCGACCGTAACCGGAGCCTTGTCAGGGAAGAGCGTGCAGTTGATGTCGCCGGCGGTGGTCTGGAAGGTGGCCTGAATCGGCTGTTTGGCGGCAGGCGCCGTGGTGGTTGTTGTAGTTGGGCTGGCGGCCGGTTTTACCTTCACGGTCTGCGGTGTGCTGGACTTCGGCGGGGTGCTGCTGGTTTGGGCAGCCGCGAAACCGGCGAGACAGAGGATGAGAAGTGCGGTGTGCAGTTTGTGCATGGGACCTCCGAGGTCTTTGAATCTCTACCGCAGCGGCCAAAGCCGCATTCTGTGAGTCAATCAATGCCGCACCGCGGACATGGTGCGCCACCTGAATTCTAGTGCTGCGCCGCGTCGGGCGCGACTTCCTGCCGCTTGTCTTTCGGGGGAGCCGCCTCTTCCGCCTGAATCTGCTTGGCGGTCTTCTCCACTTCCGTGAACACGCGCATCAGGTTGCCGCCGAGAATCTTCTGCAGATCGGCCGCCTTGTAGCCGCGTTGGTAGAGGGCCTCGGTGATCTTCGGCAGATCGGCGGCGGAGTCCATGCCCTGGGGCGCGCAGTCGATGCCGTCGAAGTCCGAGCCGATCCCCACGTGGTCGACGCCCGCAATCTTCACCATGTGGTCGATGTGGTCAATGAGGTCGCTGAACGGCGGGCGAGGGACCTTCTTTTCCAGCGTGGCTTGCAGCTCGTACATTTCCTTTTGCGTCTGCGGTGTGCGCTCGGCCAGGAACAAGGACTCGAGCCTTACGGAGTCGGGGTCCTTCGAGTCTTTGAGCTGCTTCATGCCGTCGGCCCACTTCTGCGAGATGAAGCCGCAGTAGAAATTGACCTGCGCCACGCCACCGTTGCGGGCGAGCGCCACCAGCATGTCGTCGGTCATGTTGCGCGGGACGTTGGTCACCGCCCGAGAAGACGAATGCGAGGCAATCACCGGCGCGCGGCTCGACACCAGCGCCTGGTAGAACGTGCGGTCGGCCACGTGCGAGATGTCGACCATCATGCCCATGCGGTTCATCTCGCGGACCACTTGGCGTCCGAAGGGTGTGATGCCCTTGTAGTGCGGGATGTCTTTGTTGTCGAGGTCGCCGCTGGAGTCGCCCAGTTCGTTGGTGTTCGACCAGGTGAGCGTCATGTAGCGCACGCCGAGGCGGTAGTAGTCGCGCAGCACGCGAATGTCGCCCTGGATGGCGTGGCCTCCCTCAACGCCCATGAGCGCGGCCAGCTTGTGCTGGCGGTGCGCGGCGAGAATGTCCTGGGTGCTGAAGGCCATCATCATCTTGTCGGGATGGAGGCGCGCCTGCTCGTACACCGAGTCGATCATGTCGAGCGCGCGCTGGATTTCTTTGCCCTTGTATGTCTTGGGATCGACCCAGATGGAAAAGAATTCAGCGCCGAGGTTGCCGGCCTTGATCTTGTTGAAATCCATGTAGCCGTGGCCAGCGTCTTGCGCGAGGTCGAAGTTCTCGTCGACAAAGCGGCCGGGGGTGTCGGCGTGAGTGTCGATGACGAGGGCAGAGGAGTGGATGGACTGCCAGCTCGGTTTGGCCGCGGACGGCGGGTGCACGGTGACGGCGGGAGCTTTGTCTTTTTCGCTGCAATTGAAGCCGCCAGGGCAGTCGCCGACCACGCCTTGAACTTTGGACGGCGATGAAGCTTTCCCCGCGCCGGTTTGGGCGAAAGAGAGTGTTGAGAGCAGGGATGCCAGAACAATCAATCGGGGTAAATTGGCCATGAAGAGGGATGACTCCAACCACGAAATCAAGATGCGATTGGATT
>Ga0335070_10008823_pt1 | contig 11831 bp, 8 predicted proteins | sample Lox_Sample_13_FD_206722 | JGI IMG/M metagenome (GOLD analysis project Ga0335070, IMG submission 206722) | Soil microbial communities from Loxahatchee National Wildlife Refuge, Florida, United States - Lox_Sample_1.3 | ecosystem: Environmental > Terrestrial > Soil > Wetlands | place: USA: Florida...
CCGTGTTGACGGCGGGTTTTGCGGCCCACACCGGCTTGGACGCAGCCGGTACGGTGTTCGGCCTGGCATACCAGGACGCGGCGGAGCAGCTGTTAAAGGGCGCTGCGGCCGCCGTCAACGCGTGCCGGCAGACCGGGGCTCGTATCCAGCAAGGCGCAGCGAATTATTCGAGGGCCGAAGCGGCTTCGACGCTGGGTGGTGGCGCCGGCGTCTTGTCGTCGCCACCCGAGCCGGCCACCATCGCGGCGCCCGGGCCGCCGGGCACGTGGGGCAAAGGGGAGCCGCCTCCGCTGCTATGGGCGGTGGTCGAGTCGTTCGTCGACGACGTGTGGCCCGACGGCGACGTCGCTGGACTGCATGCCGCCGCGGCCCGATGGCGCAGTTTCGGCACCGCAGCGAGCGGCATGCAGAGCGCGCTCAACGCGTCAAAGGCGCTACTGGATGGGCAGCAGATCCCCGAACGCAACAAGATCGATGCGGCCTTGTCGCAGATCGGCGGCTGCCTGGGGCAGCTCGGCGTGGCGTCCGGCACGCTTGCCACCAGCCTCGACAAATTCGCTGACGAGGTGGATCAAGCGCACAACCACATACGAGACCTGTTGAACGGGCTGGGGTCACTGACCGACCTCGGACATGACCTGATGTTGATCGTCAAGGGCGACGCGCTCGACGAGATCAAGAAGATTGCCAGGGACATCAACGGCGTACTGCACGACTTGGGGCGCGAAGCCCGGGCCGCCGAACAGGGAATGAAGCTGGGGATGCAGATCATTGACGGCGCGATCGTCAAGCTCGAGAAGCATGTGCGTGGCGAACTGAAGGATTTTCTCGGCGACGCGGTCGGAAACCAAGTGGCGACCGTGTTCGACTTTTGGCTGAATGCCAACGAGGGGGTTTTGAAGGGCGCTGTCGGCATCGTGTTCACCATGGCGGATCTCGACCCCCGATGGTTCCTCGTCGATCCCGAGGGTGCGGCCGCCCCCTGGTCGGACACGGCAAAAAGCTTGTGGAAGGGAAGCGTGATCAACGCCTTCCTGAATCCTCAGGAGGCTGGGCAGGCAAAGCTGCAGGAGCTGAAATCCTTGCTGCACATTGCTGATTGGAGCTGGGCTCGGCCGGGTTTGGGTTTCGGCGAAAACGTGTTCGACGTAGCCACATTGATCACACCGGGAGCCGGTGAAGCAGGCGTGGCGGCGGATGGCGCTCAGGTGGCCGCGCGCGGCGGCGAGGCCGCTGCGGACGCCGCTGGGACGGCAGGTCGTGCCGGCGGGCGAGCGGCGGGCGGCGTAGCGGGCGGGGCTGGTGCTCGCGGCGCATTGGCTGACGTCACGCGTGCTGGCGGCGATCTGACGAAGAACTTGGAGGGCGTCACCGGGAACCTGTCCAAGATCGAGCCCCCGCTCGTTGGCGGCCGCCCGGTGGGTTTGCCTCCGGGCAAGCCTTTTGAGCCCCCGGTCGAGTCGGCGCCCCGGCCGCCCGATGGCGCGCCGCCGGGTGGGCCAACTGCCGCACCGGGGCCGACGGCCCCGGAGCCGCCCAAACCCGTAGGGGGAGAACCCGCTCCTGCAGGCGGTCCGCAGGAGCCCGGTGGCGGTCAGCCGCCTGCACCGGCTCCAGCGTCGCCGCCCGGGGGTGGCCCCCATGAACCGGGCCCCGAACCGGTACCGGTGGGTGCTCCGCATGATGCCGGTTCGTCGCCGGCGGGCGGCCCGCACGAACCGGCTATGTTGCCGGTTGGCACCCCGCATGAGCCGGTCCACGCGACCGCACCCGGTTCCACTCCATCAGCCGTGCCCGCCGCAGTTGGTGATCGGCTGCCGTCCACGGTGTCGTCGGCAGCGGCGGTACCGCCCAGCGGATCTCCCGCCGAACTGGCGCCTGCCACTGCCCATGCACCGGAAACCGCGCAGTCCTTCTCGACTACGGCGCCTCATGCTTCGCCGCCGGGCGGTCGCCCGACCGAACTGCCTGACCGCGTCAGCGAGCACGGGCCTGGTGATGGCGGTTCTCCTGGCGGATCGCCGCACGGCAAATCACCGCATGGTGGCGGTCCGCATGGGCCGGGCGAGCAAGGCCCGCCTCGCGATGGCTACGGCGGTGGGGCTGACGATCACCCGCACGACCAACCACTCGCCGACGCCACGCCAGACGGCTCCGACGACGGTCAGAATGCCGGCAAGGGTAGACCCCCAACGGCAAGAGAAGTCTTTCCAGACGCAAACGAATACGGTGACCTCACAAAGGATCAGTATGAGCACGAGTTCATCGACGAAACCGGTCAAACGCGGTATCCGGATGAGGATGACCCGACGAAGCCCTACGCAGTTCCTGGGACCGTTCGCGACATGACTCCAACGGATATCATGAATGAGTTGGATGGGAATTTCATCGACCGTATAGGCCACCCTCGCGGTCGATGGTTGGCCCCAGAAGAAACGCCTTACGAAGGGCGTTCTTTGCCTCGCGAGTCTCTAGATATGGACTACCATGTGTATAAAGTGCATGCCGAGGTCGGCTTACCCCGGGGATGGGTAATTGAAAAATCGACCGCCGCGTCTTGGTTTGGCCATAGTGGTGGAGGTATTCAGTACAGGCTGGTTCCACCGAAAAATGGTAAAGCGAGCGTTGAAGAGCTTGAAGGCAGAGGATTCTTGAAAGACGTCGGACACCTTTTCTTTGGGAGTGAGTCATGAACGACTACTATGTCGACCTGAGTAAATTTCCACCCCATCTCCGAAGAGTCGTTAAATCTTGGTTTGTCTGGCAGGCAATGTACCTTCGGGCTCGCGGGAGTTACCCTGGTGATGACCGGCGTACGTCCGCAGAATGGGAAAGCCCGGAGCGGATATTTTGGGGAAAACAACCGCCGCAAATAGTTAGTGATTCTGAAGTAGCATTCAGCGGCGATGCTGAGATTTCTTACTTCCTGGTGAAAGAAGACGTCGCGTACTACATTGATCAAAAGGAGCGCTCGTCACGGGGTAGGTATTGGATGTTCAGGCATTTTGAGGACGCGGAAAAGTATCTGTTGCTACTAATAAGTGACTTTGCACGGCCGGGCGAGTATTCCGATTCAATCCTCTTTCGGTGGTACAAAGAAGGTGTCGATCCGAATGTGTCATTAAAAGAAATCGATCCCGATAACTATCCGGGCCGAGTTTCGCTGACCTTTGATCAGGAGGACACCGATCGCGGCTGGATGTCGGATTACGACGCCACAATCTTCTCGCATGCGATCGCGTTGACTTACGAAGAGCTTGAACACGCTCTACGAGAAGGGATCCCGCCCGATTGGTTCAATTCCGGAATTGTAGACGATAGTGCGAAAAACTGGAACCGAGAGTAGCGATCAAGTCGTCACGATCCGTTCGGGCCTAATCCAGCAGCAGAACTACTCGTCCCGGTCGAGCAATCCCGACGACCCCAGCACCCGCTCCACCCGCACCTCGATGACCACCCGTCGCGGGTTGGGACGAGGAGTGCGATACCGCTGGGCGTAGCGCAGCTCGGCGTCACGTACGGCGTCGGCGTCGCTGTTCACTTTGGATCGGCCCTCGAGCGAGAGCCAACGCGCGCCGTCGACCTGACTGAGCACCGCCACCCCGGCGCGGTCGGCGTTCACGGCCTTCTGCGAGCCGCCGGTGGTGATGACCCGCGCGATGTGCGTCTTGGGATCGAAAGTGAAACCCACCGCCACCACATGCGGCGAATTGTCGGCTCGCAGCGTGGTCAGCATGGCCAAATGCCGTTCGGAGAGAAATGCCAGCGCGTCGTCGGTAAGCCGGGTCGTGGTATTCGCCATCACCGCCCACGCTAGCGCAGGTGATAATCGCAGCCGTGGACGACACGGGCGCAGGCCCAATACTGATCCTGGGCGGACGCAGTGAGATCGGCTTCGAACTGGCGCGGCGTCTAGCGCCCGGAGCGACGGTGGTGCTGGCCGCACGCAAGGCCGATCAGCTCGACGACCAGGTCCGCGCGCTCAAAGCCGCCGGTGCGGTATCGGTGCACACCATGGAGTTCGACGCCGATGACCTGGCGTCGCACGCTTCGCTGATCGCCTCGGTCGTCGCCGATCATGGGCCCATCGCAACCGCGGTGCTGGCCTTCGGAATCCTCGGCGATCAGGCCCGCGCCGAGGTCGACGCCGCCCACGCGGTAGCCATCGTGCACACCGACTATGTCGCCCAGGTCAGCATACTCACCCACCTCGCCGCCACCATGCGCAAGACCGGCCGCGGCCGACTGGTGGTGTTCTCCTCAGTTGCCGGGGTTCGGGTGCGCCGCGCGAATTATGTCTACGGTTCGGCCAAGGCGGGCCTGGACGGCTTCGCCTGCGGCTTGGCGGACGCGTTGCACGGTACCGGGGTGCGATTACTTATCTCCCGTCCGGGATTCGTCATCGGACGCATGACGCAGGGCATGACGCCCGCGCCGCTGTCCAGCACGCCGGAGCAGGTGGCCGCGACGACCGCGCGTGCGCTGGCCAAAGGCCGTCGCACCGTATGGATCCCATGGGCCTTGGGGCCCGCGGCTGCCGTGATGCGGCTGCTGCCGCAGTTCGCCTGGCGCAGGATGCCGCGATGATCGTCGTTGTCGGTATCGGCGCCGACGGTATGGAAGGCCTTTCGGAAACGTCGCGCAGCGAATTGCACAGGGCATCAATCATTTATGGGTCTAAGCGACAACTTGACCTGCTCGACGACACCGTGCCGGCGCCTCGCCGGGAGTGGCCGTCCCCGATGCTGCCGGCGCTGGAAACTTTGCCCGTCGACAACACCGCGGACCTCCACGTGGTGGCCAGCGGAGACCCCCTGCTGCACGGCATCGGCGGCACGCTGATCCGGTTGTACGGCTCGGCAAAAGTCAGGGTGTTGCCCCACGTGTCCTCGGTGACGCTGGCATGCGCGCGGATGGGCTGGAACGTGCACGACACCGAAGTGATCAGCCTGGTCACCGCGCCGCCGCACACCGCGCTGCGCCGCGGCGGTCAGGCGATCGTGCTGTCGAAAAGCCACTCAACGCCCCAAGACCTGGCGCTGTTCCTCGACACTCACGGCCGAGGCGATTCCGCGTTCAGCGTGCTGGAAAACCTCGGCGGCCCAACGGAACGCCGGCGCGACGGCAGCGCAAGCCACTGGGCCCAGAACGCGCCGCACGATATCGACGACTTAAACGTCATCGCCGTCCGCTACTTGCCCGACGAGCGCGTGTCGCCACAGCCGGATGACGCTTTCCTCCACGACGGACAGATCAGCAAACATGGAATCCGTGCGGTGACGCTGGCAGCATTGGCACCGCGGCCGGGGGAGCGGTTGTGGGACATCGGCGCCGGCTCGGGCAGCATCAGTGTCCAGTGGTGCCTGAGCTGGCGTGGCTGCAGCGCAACCGCATTCGAGCGCGACCAAACACGCCGTGAGAACATCGAATCCAACGCTGCGGCTTTCGGCGTCGCCATCGACGTGCGCGGTGACGCGCCGAACGCGTTCGATGGCGCCGAGCCGCCGTCGGTGATATTCATCGGGGGTGGTCTGACCCAGGCGGGCCTGCTCGACGCGTGCCTGGACAAGTTGCCATCCACCGGCCGTCTTGTCGCCAACGCAGTCACCGCGGAATCTGAATCTGTTCTCGCACAAGCCTACTCGCGCCTGGGCGGCCAGCTGCGGCGCTTTCAGCACTATCAGGGCGAGCGGCTGGGCGGCTTCACCGGCTGGCGCCCGCAGTATCCCGTCACCCAATGGATGGTGACCACGTGACGGTGTATTTCATCGGCGCGGGCCCGGGCGCCCCCGACCTCATCACCGTTCGTGGCCAACGCCTCCTACAAACGTGCCCGGTCTGCCTCTACGCGGGTTCTATCATGCCCGATGATCTGCTGGCGCTGTGCCCGCCCGGAGCGAAAATCGTTGACACCGGCCCGTTGGCGCTCGAGCAGATCATCACCGAACTGGCTGACGCCCACGCGGCCGGCCACGACGTGGCGCGCTTGCACTCCGGTGATCCGTCGCTGTACAGCGCGTTGGCCGAGCAGTGCCGCCGCCTTGACGAATTGGGTGTCGACTACGAAATCGTGCCTGGCGTACCGGCTTTCGCGGCTGCAGCGGCCGCCTTGAAGCGCGAGCTCACCGTTCCCGAGGTTGCCCAGACGGTGACGCTGACCAGGGTTTCGACGCTGTCGACGGTCATGCCGCTCGGTGAAGACCTGGTTACTCTCGCCCAATCCGGCGCCACGCTGGTGCTGCATTTGGCGGCCGCCCAGATCGACGCTATCGTCCCGCAACTGCTCAAAGGTGGCTACCGTTCCGAAACACCCACTGCTGTCGTGGCTTTCGCAAGCTGGCCGCAGCAGGTGGTGTTGCGCGGCGTGCTGGCCGACATCGCCGGGCAGATGCACGAAGCCAAGATCACCAAGACTGCGGTCATCATCGTCGGTGACGTGCTGGCCGCCACCGGGTTCAGCGACAGCTACCTGTATTCGGCCGGGCGGGCGCGGGGGAGCAGGCACTGATGCGTGTCCTGCTGCTCGGCGGCACCGCCGAGGCTCGCGCGCTGGCGAAGTGCTTGCACCCGCAGATCGAGATCGTCAGCTCGCTGGCGGGCCGGGTGCCAGACCCGGCGCTGCCGGTGGGTCCGGTACGCATCGGCGGCTTCGGCGGGGTGGCCGGGCTGCGGCGGTGGCTGGTGGACGAACGTGTGGGCGCCGTCGTCGATGCCACGCACCCGTTCGCGGCGACCATCACCGCGCACGCCGCCGAAGTGTGCGCCGATCTAGCGATACCCCACCTGGTGCTGGCCCGCCCGGCATGGGATCCGGGCGGCGCCATCGTCGTCGACTCGGACACCCAAGCCGCGAAGACGGTTGACCAGCAAGGCTATTCGCGGGTATTTCTCACCACTGGACGCTCGGGTGCGAAGGCCTTTGCCGACAGCGGCGCGTGGTTCTTGATCCGCGCGGTCACCGAACCGGATGGTGCCACGTTGCCGCGTCATCACCAGCTGGTGCTGTCCCGGGGCCCGTACCCTTACGACCACGAGCTCGCGCTATTGCGTGAGCACCACATCGATGCGCTGGTCACCAAAAACAGCGGCGGCGCCATGACCCGGGCGAAGCTGGACGCCGCTTCGGCGCTGGCTATTCCGGTGGTGATGGTGGCGCGGCCGCCGCTACCGGCGGGGGTGCGCAGCGTCGGCACCGTCGAAGAAGCCGCCCAATGGGTGATGGGATCGGCCTAGCCGGTCAGGTCGTCGCGCTCGACGTCGGCCAGCAGGGCATCACGGGCACGCGCGACGCGGGAGCGGATGGTGCCCACCGGGCAGCCGCACACCGCCGCGGCGTCGGCGTAGGGGAGACCGAGCAACTGGGTGAGCAACAGCGCTTCGCGTTGCTCGGCCGTCAGGCCGGCGATCAAGGTGGTCACTTCGACCAAGTCTTCGAACCCGCGGGCGTGGTGGTTCCCGCGGAGGGCGTAGTCGGGGTCGGCACCGACGGCCGTGCGCGGGCGTGATTGGACGTGGCGGATGTGGTCGGCCACGACGCGTCGGGCAATGGCCAGCAACCAGGTTCGCGCGCTCGAACGTCCGGAGAACCGTTCGATCGCACCGATTGCGCGCAGGAACGTCTCTTGGGTCAGGTCGTCGGCGCTGCCCGCGTCTGACAGATAGGTGACAAAGCGCCATACGTCTTGCTGGGTGGCTTTGATGAACGCCTCGAGTGCTCGTGCGTTCCCGCGGGCTGCGGCCAGGGCGAGATCGGTAACGGCCTCGTCGTCGCTGGACGCGGTCATGGCGAACCACCTTTGTTTCGCGGGCTCACTGAGTCTACGACGGGGTGTCGTAGAGGATGCGGCGGGGTGGGACGACGAGTGGTTGATCGGCCAGAGGTGTCCACGCCGTCGACCGCTGAGTGACGCGGCCGACCAGCTGGCGTGGTCAGCTTCGGGTGAGGCATCGCCGGCCCGCTGCGTTCGCGATCCCGTCCGTCCTCGCGCCACCAGCAACGCGAACGCCAGGCCTAACAGCAGGGGCATGTGACTGGCGATACGAGTGGCGGTGACTTCGCCCGAGTAGGCGTCGACGACCACATAACTCAACAGTGCAACGGAATAGACACCGGTAATGGCGGCCACTCCGATCGCGGTGACGGGCCAGATGCCGGCCGCGATCATCGCCAGACCCAGCGCCAGCAGCCATGCCGTGGACTCGTGCATAAGGTGCTCGCCGGACATCGCGCCATGCATGTGGCTCGCCACCATGCCGAAGTCGATGCCACTGATTTGAGCGGCGGCGATCGCGACCTGGAATATACCGACACTGATCAGACCCCACCGCCGGTAATGCGACCGCAGCCTACGCATCCAGCGCTGCCGCCTCGAGGACTGCTCGCTAATACTTGCCATGATTTTTCCGGCCAGATCCGGTCCCTCGCCGGGCTCAATCGACGCCAGTCGCCGGGTCTGCACAGCCGCGCCGATGAGCCAGGACCGGCAACGGCGGCAGGCTTCAAGATGAGCATCGACCTGCTGCGCGAGCACCTGGGGACGTTCGCCGTCCAACCGGGCAGAGAGCGCTTCCCGCGCAACGTCACACTGCATCACTGCATCACTGCATCGTTGCGCATCCCGACTCGTGCGCAAAGAGCTCGAAGCGTTCACGGCGGGAACAGGTCGTCATCCGGCCGCGCTGAATGGTGGCATATACCGTAGGGGGTATGGTATACAAGGTGTGAGCTTACGCCCTGCCGCCGCGGGTTACTTGCGGCTCGGCCACGCGGTGACGTGCGATTTCATGGCTGATGGCCGTCATGCGCAGGCCGAACGGCCCTATTCGCTGCGGCGGGCTGGGGTCAGATGGCGAGCGAGGACGACCGGGCCGGGAACTTAAGGGAGCACCGATGTTGGCCTTTCTGAAACGAGTCTGGGTGCCGCTCGTGGTCGTGGTGGCGGTTGTCCTCGGTGGTGTCGCCGTCAGCCGGCTTCGCGGTGTTTTCGGCTCCGAGGAGATCTTTTCTGCGACCGGCAGCAGTGCGGAGCCACTCGAGCCGTCCCATCTCAAGCGGGTGACCTACGACATCTACGGGCCGAGCGATACCTCAGGAAGCGTGAGCTATCTGGACAAAAACGCCCAGTCAGAACAAGCGAACTTCACGAGCCTGCCATGGAGTTACACGATCACGACGACGGTACCGGCCGTGATCGCCAACGTGGTGGCACAGGGTGATAGCGACACCATCGGGTGCCGCATCACGGTCAACGGCGAGGTGAAAGACGAGAAATTCGCGGCCGGGCACCATGCCCAAACCTCGTGTCTGGTGAAGGCCGCATGAACACCGACAACAACTCGCGGCCGAGGTTCATGCGGTTCGTCCGCACGTTCGCGGTGCCGATCCTCATCGCATGGCTGCTGCTGACCGTCGCACTGAACGTGCTTGTGCCGCCTATCGAATCGGTTGCGCGCAACCATGCGGTGACGATGTCGCCACAAGACGCACCGGCCATGATCGCCGCCAAGCACATCGGAGCCAAATTCGGAGAGTCGGATTCGGACAGCATCGCAATGATCGTGCTAGAGAGCGACAAACCACTCGGTGAGGAAGCCCACCGCTATTACTACGGTTTGGTCAACAAGCTTCAGGCCGATCCCAAACACGTCCAGCACGTGCAGAACGTGTGGGGAGATCCGCTCACCGCCGCGGGTGTCCAGAGCCGAGACGGCAAAGCCGCTTATATCCAACTCAATCTGGCCGGCAACCAGGGCAGCACCCAGGGCAACGAGTCCGTCGACGCGGTTCGGAAGATCGTCGACAAGTCGGCGCCGCCCCAAGGGCTCAAGGTCTACGTCACCGGTCCAGCACCGCTGACCACCGACATGAACGAGGCCGCCGATAAAAGCATGTTCAAGATGATGGGCGTGACGGGCGTGGTGATCATGATCATGCTCTTCATCGCCTATCGCTCCGTCAGCACGGTGCTGCTGGTCCTGGTGATGGTCGGCTTCGAGATGGGCACGGCCAGAGGGCTCGTCGCGCTACTGGGAAACTATGAGCTGCTGGGGTTTTCGACCTTCGTCGTCGCCATGCTGTCTTCATTGGCGATCGCGGCAGGAACCGACTACGCGATATTCCTCATCGGTCGCTACCAGGAGGCGCGCCAGGCCGGTCAAGACCGAGAAACGGCCTACTACACGATGTTCCGCGGGACCTCTCACATCATCTTGGGCTCAGGCCTGACCATCGCGGGGGCCACTTTCTGCCTGCACCTGGCGCGGCTGTCATATTTCAAGGCGCTGGGCATTCCGTCCGCGTTGGGGTTGCTCGTCGTCGTCGCGGGAGCAATGACCGCCGCCCCGGCCGTGGTCGCCGTGGCGAGCCGGTTCGGCCTGCTCGACCCGAGACGGATGATCAAGACGCGTGGGTGGCGGCGCGTCGGCACCGCGACCGTGCGCTGGCCCGGTCCGGTGTTCGCCGCCTCGCTGGTCATCGCCCTCATCGGCATCCTCATCATGCCCAGCATGAAGGTCAGCTACAACGACCGCTTCTACATACCGCGAAACCTGCCCTCGAACGCCGGATATGCCGCCGCGGAACGCCATTTCAGCGCCGCCACAATGAATCCGGACATCCTCATGATCGAAAGCGACCACGACATGCGGAACAGCGGCGACATGATCATCCTGGACAGGCTCGCCAAAGACGTCTTTCGTTCACCGGGAATCGCGATGGTGCAAAGCATCACCCGGCCGTTGGGCGGACCGATCGAGCACACCTCGATACCGTTTCAGATCAGCGCCCAATCGATCCCGATCCAGCAAAACCTGAAATTCATGCGAGACCGCACGGCCGACATGCTCAAGATGAGCGACGACCTGGCCTCCATGGTCACCTCGATGCAGCGGATGCAGGGTCTGCTGGGCCAGATGAGCAGCACCACCCATCAGATGGTCGGCGACATGCACGACATGCAGGCCACGCTGGACGAGATGCGGGACCATCTGGCGGACTTCGACGACTTCGCCCGGCCGTTGCGCAGCTATTTGTATTGGGAACAGCACTGTTTCAACATCCCCGCCTGCTGGGCGACGAGGTCGGTATTCGAAGCGATCGACGGTGTGGACAAGTTCAGCGAAAACATGGGCACGCTGATCAAGGACATGAACAACGTCGACGCGATCATGCCCCAGATGGTCGCCGAAATCCCGCCGATCATCTCCGTTGCGCAGTCGATGCGGGGCACCCTGCTCACCATGCACAGCAGCTTCTCGAATCTGGTCACCCAAATGGCCCAGATGACCGATACCGCCAGTGCCATGGGGCAGGCCTTCGACGCCTCGAGGAGTGGCGACTACTTCTACCTGCCACCGGAAGCGTTCCAAAATCCCGACTTTCAGCGTGGTCTGAAACTGTTCTTGTCGCCGGACGGCAAGGCCGCCCGGTTCATCATCACCCACGGCGCGGATCCGGCCACCCCGGCGGGCATTTCGGCGGTCATGCCGGAACTGGCCGCCGCGCATCAAGCGGTGAAGGGAACGAACCTTACCGACGCGAAGTTCTATCTCGCCGGGACGGCGGCCATCTACCGCGATATCCAGTCGGGCTCCCAGTACGACCTGCTGATCGTAGGGCTTGCGGCCCTGACGCTGATCTTCGTCGTGATGCTCATCATCACCCGTGCCCTGGTGGCGTCCCTGGTGATCGTCGGGACCGTGCTGCTATCGCTGGGTGCTGCCTTCGGGCTCTCGGTGCTGGTATGGCAGCATCTGTTGGGTCTGGAGTTGAACTGGATCGCGCCGGTGTTCGGGCTGATCATCCTGCTGGCTGTCGGCTCCGACTACAACTT
>Ga0335070_10008824_pt1 | contig 11831 bp, 11 predicted proteins | sample Lox_Sample_13_FD_206722 | JGI IMG/M metagenome (GOLD analysis project Ga0335070, IMG submission 206722) | Soil microbial communities from Loxahatchee National Wildlife Refuge, Florida, United States - Lox_Sample_1.3 | ecosystem: Environmental > Terrestrial > Soil > Wetlands | place: USA...
GGAAAGCGCTGGCCCGGCCATCGGGTCTGGTCCCAGCCGCGTCCGGCGATCCACTCACCCGGTCGAAGCCGCGCCGCGGCGGCAGCGACCATCGCGGCGACCGCCGCTTCCGAACCGGAGGAGCCCAGGTTCAGCTCGAGGCGTGCCTTGGCGAGCAGCATAAGATGGCCGTGCCCGTCCACGAGGCCTGGAAGCACGGTGCGTCCGCCGAGATCGAGTGTGGCCTCGCCGGCGACCGGATTGATGTCGCCGCGCCTTCCGGCGAAGGCTACCCGGCCATCGCGGATCACCAGGGAGTCGACGACGGAGCCGGCGGCATCCATCGTATGGATCCGCCCGTTCGTCAGAAGCACGAGGTGTCAGGCGGGAAGCATGGCCGGGGCGATCTGTTCTGAGAACAGACGCATCGATCGCAGGGCGAGGCCGGTATCCATTCCCGGAAGCGCCATCACCAGCAGCACGCGCTCGTACCCGGTGGCGTCGCAATACTTCCTGAGTCCGTCTCGGACCTCTTCCGGCGTGCCGACCAGCGCCCAGCCATCGGCCAGATAGTCACGGAACTCGCGCAGCCGCAGGAGTGACCGGTCGAACGAGCTCGGCACCGAGCCGCCCGTGGCGTCCGAGCGCAGGACAGACATGCGCCGCTGATAGCCCATGAAGGGCGCCTCGGTCGCCCGCAGGGCCTCGTCGCGATGGGGCGCTACATGCACCACCCGCATGCCCCAGGATCGGCGCTCGAGACTCTCGATCTCGGTGAGCGACCGGCCGGCGGCGAGCGCGGCGTCACGATAGACACGGTGCCGCTTCTGCAGCTCGTCGACCGGCACGAAGAAGGACGACAGCGTGGGCAGGCCCAGCCGGGCGGCCGAGAGCACGCTGTCCTCGCTGTTGGCGGCGATGAAGAGTGGCGGATGCGGCCGCTGGACGGGCCGCGGACGCACGTGCAGCCGCTCGGCCGTATGGAAGCGCCCTTGGAAATCGAAGGGCGCCCCGCTCCAGGACCTCTGCATGAGCGTTATTCCTTCCTCGACCCGGGCCCGACTGTCACCACGATCCGACTGGAAGGTCTGGTAGTCCTGCAGGGTGCCGCCGCGGCCGATACCGACGTCGAGCCGGCCGCCGCTGACCACGTCGAGCACGGCCAGCTCCTCGGCCAGATCCACCGGATGATGCAGCGGCAGCAGGCTCACGCCCATGCCGAGTCGCAGCGTCGTGGTGCGGGCGGCGACGAAAGAGGCCAGCACCGGCGGCGACGGACAGAGGCCGTAGTCGTTGAAGTGGTGCTCGGCGATCCACACGGACGTGTAGCCGAGCGCCTCGGCGGCCAGCATCTGCTCGAGGCCGGAGTCGTAGACGGCCTGCTCGCTCCACGCCTCGTCCCGCTGCATGAGGAAGAAAAGCCCGAACTCCATTCGCCGCTCCCTTATCGTGTCGTGAGCTTCGTGGGCTGCATGCTACTGAAGCTGCTGGAAGGTCGACGATTGCGTGGTGCGAACCCGATACGTGAAGATGGCGATGATGGGAAGCACGTCGCGTCGCATGGCCTCGGGCAAGGGCGGATAGCGATCGGCCAGCTTGACCGCCTTCAGCGCGGAGATGTCGAGGACGTGCTCACCAGACGACTCGACGAGCTCGAGGCTCAACAGCTGCCCATCCTTCCCGATGTGAAATTCGATCACCAGCTTGCCCTGCAGGTCGCGGTTCCGCGCCTCCTGAGGATAGCTCCAGTTGGCGTGGATCCGTTGCCTCACCTTCTGCATGTACTCGCGGTAGTTGGGGTCCGGCGTATCGAGAGGCACGGGCTGGCCGACCACACCGCCCTGGCTGCCCTGGAATCCGCCTCCGCCACCAGGCTGGCCGAGCATGCCGGCCGGCGGCGAGGCCGGCTTGGGCAACGACGCCACGCGAGGCTCGCTGCCGGGCGATGTCACCGCCGGTGGAGGCGGGGGGTCTGCTTGGGCTTTCGCCGTCTGCGGCTGGCTGGGCGCCTGGGCGTTTCTACCCTCGTAAGCCGGCTCCTCCAGCTGGGGCGATGGGGGCGGCTGGGGCGCTGCCTTGGTCAGCTCACGCGGGGCGGGCGCGGGCGGCGCCGTTTTCGGAACCTCGGCGACACTCCGGGCAGGCGGAGAGGGTGGTGACGGCGGCGATGCCTTGGATGGAGGCGGAGCCGGAGCTGCGCGGGGCTTCTCATGCTCCACGCGGTCCGGAACCGCCGGCCGTGGGGGGACATCGGGCGGGGCGGCTTCCGGTGGCTTGTCGGGCGCGGTGTCGACGAAGAGCAGCTCGCCCTGATTGGCGATCACCGGATTGCCGAGCCAGCCCGAGAACAGAAACCCGATGACCACGAGCGCGTGGACGAGCAGGGAGCAGAGCACGGTGATCGCCAGATAACGGCTGGTCCGGTCCTCGGGCAGCAATCCCAATCCCCATGCCCACGCGGGCCGCGCAGCCCCGGGTGCTCCCATCCAGTGATCATAAGCCAACTCGAGCGGATCTATCCCCTGCCTCGATAACCCGTTCCCATCGGGAGGCTCAGGTCGCCGCCGCCATGGCGCCGCCGTCGACGATGATCTGGGCGCCAGAGATGAACGACGACTCGTCGGAGGCCAGAAAGAGCGCGCACTTGGCGATGTCCTCGGGCTCCCCGACACGGCCCAGCGGAATGCCGCGCCCCTCCTTCGCCGCCTGCTCGGCCCGCTCGACGATGTCGGCGGTCAGTCGAGTGCGGATCGTACCCGGGCAGATGGCATTGACGCGAATACGGTCACGCCCGTATGACGCCGCCATCGCCCGGGTGAGCGCGAGCACCGCGCCCTTCGAGGCGGCGTAGGCGTGACTCGGACGCTCCACCGAGCCCCGAAAGGCGGATACCGAAGCGATGTTGACGATCGCGCCGCCGTCGAGCCGCATGTGCGGCACCGCCGCGCGGGTGACCAGATAGATGGCGCGCACGTTGACGTCCTGGGCGAGATCCCAGTGATCGAGGCCAATGCTCTCGACCGTGCCTCCCACGACCATGGTGCCGACCCCGGCATTGTTGAGGATGACGTCGAGACGGCCGAACGCGCGCACGGCCGTCGCCACGACCTCCGCGCAGTCGTCGGGACGTGCGAGGTCGGCCACGAGCGACGCGACCTCGCCGCCTGCCGCGCGCACGTCGTCCTCGGTACGCGCAAGCTCGGGCTCGCGCAGGTCCGCCATCGTCACGCGGGCTCCCGCCCGCGCAAAGAGCAGTGCGCTGGCTCGGCCGATGCCGGTGGCAGCACCCGTGATCACGGCAACCTTCCCCTTCAACGCACCGCTGTCGGCGAGTCCCATGACGATGTCTCCTCGAGTGGCCGGGCTGGCTCAATGCTCCGGGGCGCGACGCCCCGACACGGCGCAGGCGGTCCTGACTATAATCGGATCGGAGGTATCACATGGAGACGAAAGTCGACGAGATCGCCGGGCGAATCTACCGCCTCTCCACCTTCTTGCCCACCCTGGGCCCGAGCGGATTCACGTTCAATCAATTCCTCGTGGACGCCGAGCAGCCACTGCTCTTCCATTGCGGCCAGCGCGCGCTATTCCCCGCGGTGTCCCAGGCGGTGGCGCGGATCATGGACGTGCGCCGCCTGCGCTGGATCGCCTTCAGCCACATCGAGGCCGACGAGTGCGGCGCCCTCGCCGAATGGCTCAATGCCGCCCCTGAGGCCACCGTCACCCACGGCGCCATCGGCTGCTCGATCTGGCTCAACGACCAGGCGCCGCGTCCGCCCCGCGCGCTGACCGACGGCGAGGTGCTCGACCTCGGCGGGCGGCGGGTGCGGCGCCTCGATACGCCGCATGTGCCGCACTGCTGGGACGCGGGCCTGCTCTACGAGGAGACGACGGGCACGCTCTTCACCAGCGATCTCTTCACCCACGTGGGCAATCCGCCCGCGCTGACCCACGGCGACATCCTGGGCCCGGCGGCAGCGGCGGAGAAGCGCTTCGGGTACACCGCGCTCACACCCTCGACCGGTGCCACGATCCGACGCCTCGCGAAGCTCGAGCCCCGCACGCTGGCCGTGATGCACGGCTCTTCCTATTCGGGCGACGCGGCGCCCGTCCTGGAATCGCTCGCGGGCTTTTACGACGACCTGCTGCAGAAGGAAGCGGCCGCGGGCCGCGGCTAGCGCGACACCGCGCCCCGCGCACCTCGAGCAATGCGCAGAGCCCTGCTGATCATCCTGCTGCTCGCGGTCACCGCCGCGACCGCGGCGGCCCTCCTGCTTCGTCCGGGACAGGCATTGCGCGTGGCCACCGGAATCGTCAGCCACACGCTCTGCTCAGACACCTTCGTCGCGGGATTGGACCCGGCCCAGTCCTTCCGCGAGACATTCGCCTCCATGCCGGGCATCCGGCGCCTCATCCCGTGGCTCCGCTATGAGGTGGATCGGCCCAGGAAGGAGGTCAGGGCACACATCGCCGGCCGTTTCGAAAGCCGGGCGGCCTATCATGACGGCGTCGGCTGCGAGATCGTCCACTCGACGCCGGTAAATGGGGCGGTCCCGGGACCGACCGCGGGGATCGGCGGCGGGGCATGGCCCTCCGGTGTCGCCGACATCGCCGGCGCGGCGGTGGTCGAGCCCGCCGACGACAGGCTGCGTGCCGCGCTCGACGGAGCCTTCGCCGAGACCGCGGGCGGGCCGCCGCGCGGCACCAAGGCGGTCATCGTGCTCCACGACGGCCGTATCGTCGCCGAGCGCTACGCCCCGGGCTACGGCATCGACACGCCCCTGCTCGGCTGGTCCATGACCAAGTCGGTCGTGAACGCCCTCATCGGCATTCTCGTTCAGCACGGCCGGCTCTCGGTCACCGAGTCCGCTCCCGTGGCCGCGTGGCGTGATCCGGCCGATCCGCGGCACCCGATCACCGTCGAGCAGCTCATGCGCATGACGAGCGGGCTCGCGCTCGACGAGACCAACAGCGGTTTCGATCCGTCCTCCCGCATGCTCTTCACGGAGCCGGACATGGCGGGCTTCGCCGAGTCCGCCGCGCTCAAGGCGCCGCCCGGCACGCGCTATCACTACAGCAGCCCCAGCACGCTCATCCTCTCGCGCATCATCCGCGACGCGGCGGGCGGCCGGGCCGAGGACGTGCGCCTCTTTGCCGAGCGCGAGCTGTTCCGTCCCCTCGGCATGCGCCACGTGACGCTCGAGTTCGATGCGGCCGGGACACCGGTGGGATCCACGTACATGTACGCCACGGCCCGTGACTGGGCGCGCTTCGGGATGCTCTACGTGAATGATGGCATCGCCGGCGGCCGGCGCATCCTGCCCGAAGGCTGGGTACGCTATTCGGCGTCACCAACTCCCGGCTCACGCGATGGCTACGGGGCGGGCTTCTTCACCAACCGTGGGGACAGCGACTTCGGCCGGCTGCGGGTGCGCGGCGGCATGCCCGCCGATTCCTTCTTCGCCTCAGGGACACAGGGGCAGCGGATCGTCATCGCCCCCGCCGAGCGACTCGTGGTCGTCCGGCTGGGTCGCTCGCAAGACTGGGAGACATTCGACATTCGCGGGCTCATCCGCCTCGTGGCCGACGCGAACGCCGCCGTCAACCACGGGCCGGCGCGCCGATGAACGATCTTTTCGGCTTCGTGGTTCGCCACGGCCGGCCGATGCTGTTCGGCTGGGTGCTCGTCGACCAGGCCGGAGTCCCCCTTCCCGCCGTCCCGCTCCTGCTGGTCGTCGGGGCCCTTGCCGGCGCGGGTCGGCTGAGCCTCTCGCTGGCGATCGGCGTCGCCGTCGCCGGTTGCCTCGCCGCCGATCTGCTCTGGTACACCTTCGGCCGTCGGCGGGGCGCCCGCGTGCTGGGCCTCCTGTGTCGCATCACCCTCGAGCCGGATTCCTGCGTACGCCGCGTCGAAGAGCTGTTCGTCGCCTATCGGCTGCGCTCGCTCCTCATCGCCAAGTTCCTGCCTGGCTTGAATCCGCTCGCTGCCGCGCTCTCTGGTGTGGTGAAAGTCCCGCTCGGTCTCTTCCTCCTGTGCGAGGCGGCGAGCGCGCTCGTGTGGTCGGCCGCGTGGACCGGCGTGGGATTTCTCTTCTCCGATCTGATCGATTCGATCGCCGCCGAGGCCTCGCGGCTGGGAGGGTCGTCCGTCCTCGTCCTGGTGGCCCTCCTCGCCGCCTATGTGGGAGTGAAGTATGTCCAGCGCCGCCGCTTCTTTCGGGCTCTGCGCATGGCACGGATCAGCCCCGAGGACCTGAAGCAGAGGCTCGACGACAGCAAGGAGACCATGATCGTGGATCTCCGGACGACCGTGGCCGCCGAGGAGCTGCCGTACATGATCCCCGGCGCGCTCAGGATCAGCCCCGACGAGCTCGAGCGGCGTCACGACGAGATTCCAAGGGACGCGGAGATCGTCCTCTACTGCACGTGACCCAGCGAGGCGACCAGCGCCCGTGTGGCGCTCGCGCTCCGGAAGCTGGGTGTGGTTCGTGTGCGTCCGCTGGCCGGCGGCCTCGAAGGCTGGCACAAACTCGGGTACCCGATGACGCCGCTGGACGTCCCGGCCAAGGAGCTATGACGTTCCGCACCTCGGGGCGCGAATGCTACCGGGGAAAGGCGAGCTCCCCACTCTTCACGCGCTTGACCATGTCCAGGTCATGCTCCGCGGCCGGATAGGAGCCCGCAGCAAACTTGATCGCCTGCTCGTGATACTTGATGGCCTCGTCGAACTTGCGCTCGTAGAAGAACATGTTCCCCATGCCGTTCAGCGCCCCCGGATCCTGTGGCGCCAGCTTGAGAGCAGCCTCAAAGTGCCGCCGTGCCTGCGCCAGGTATTTCTGACGCTGTTGGGCGGAGAGAATGTCGCTACCCCTCGAGCTTTCGTACACGTTCTTGGCCGCATAGCCTGCGAGCGTGTGCAGGAAGACATCGTCCGGAAAGGACTCAAGCGCTTTGTCGATCCCGCCGAGGTTGGCGTCGATCAGGGTGATCGCCCTCGCCCGGTCGGGGGCGTTCGTGCTGAAGAGCAATTTGAGAGCCTGTTCCTGCTCCTCGGCCAGTTTCCTCCTGATGTCGTCCCGATAGGACGAGGCACTTCCGCTCGCGCCCGGAGAGGACGGAGATGCGCTCTCCTGCGCGGGCCGCAGCCACCAGTAGCCCGCTCCGCCCGCAACGATGGCGGCGAGCGCTATCGAGGCCAGGACACCCCGATGCCACTTCTTGGATGCGGCGGCTTGCGCCCCCACCGCCTGCACGATTCGTTCGACGTCCGAGTCCCAGTCGTCGTCACGCAGCTTGAGCGCATTGCTGCGCGCAAGCGGCTTGAGGCTTTCGGGCAGCTCGGACTCCTTCGGCATCCTGGCTTCATCGATCAACAGCGGAATGACCCGGCGGGATCGCTTGAGCGCCTGCTCCAACTCGACGCGATTCCAGTCCGTCGGATCATCCAGGCGCCGGGCCCCTGTCTCGTCTCGGGCCATCGTCCAGCCGGGTCCGACCAGTGCCAGGACCACGACCTCTCCGGCCAGGCCTGCCTCGATCGCCTTGGTCCAGTCCTCTCCCGCGCGGATGCTGTTCTTGTCACGGAAGATGGTCTCTTCGCCAAGACGCTTCGCCAGCGATTCCCGAAGGCGACCGGCGACCATCTGCGTATCGCTCCGGCGGTAGCTGATGAATACCTTTGGCATTCCGGTTCCCCCAGTCAGGCCGCGCGGCGGCGGCGGGCGGCGAGCTGCCAGAGGCCGACCAGGCCCTGCGGCCAGAAGATGAGGATGCCGGCCAACACGAGCCCGAGGACGATGCGGTCGCCGTCGCCGCCCAGCGAGAGGTAGTTCTGCTGGAGCAGGATGAGCGCGGTGCCGATCACCGGGCCCAGCAGCACGCGGCGGCCGGCCAGCACCGCCGCGGTCAGCATGAGCACGAGGAAGTACGACTCGAACATGTCGGGGCCCACGTAGGCCCGCTGATACGCGTAGAGCCAGCCGGCCAGCGCCGACACCGGCGCGGAGATCACGAAGACGCGGAGGCGGACCAGCCGGGGATCGAGGCCGAGGGCCGCCGCGAGGTCCGGATGCATCTGGACCATGAGAGCGGCCAGGCCGAGCCGTGAGCGGCGGAATCGATGTATGAAGGCCACGGTCAGGACCAGCAGGGCGAGCGCCACCGGCCAGAGCTCGGCGCTGCTGCTGCCGGACAGCGCCCGGCCGGGCAGCGGCAGCATCAGCTTCGGAATGCCGATGATGCCGTCCGAGCCGCCGAGGGCTGCCCAGTTGAACGTGATCTCCATCGCCACCACCGCCGCCGCGTAGGTCACGAGGGAGAAAACGAATTCCCGCGTCCGGAGCGTGGTGAGCCCCAGCACCACCGCCAGCGCGAGCGCCACCGCCACCGCGGCGGCGGCGGTGGCCCAGCCGTTGGCGCCCGAGCGCGTGGCGAGGAGCGCCGCCACGTAGCCGCCGCCCGCCCAGAAGATGGTGTGGCCGAGGCTCACCTCGCCGAGATAGGACAGCACCATGTCGGTGCCGTAGGCCATCACGCTGAAGATGGCCACGGTCACGAACGTGCTGTAGACGAGCGCCGAGCCGCCGAGCCATCGCGGCATGACGTAGACGAGGGCGAGGAGGACGGCGAGGGACGCGAAGCGGCCAGCCGCGCGGGCGGACTGGCTCATTTGGCGGCGAGGCCTGCCGGGCGAAGCACGAGGACGGCCAGGACCACCGCGAAGGCGGCGGCGGTGGTGTAGGCGGGCGACACGAGCGCGCCGAAGAACGCGGTGAAGAGACCCAGGCCGAGGCTCGCGACGAGCGTGCCGAGCACGCTCCCCACCCCGCCGAGCACGACCACCACGAAGGTGAGGATCACCTCGTCGAAGCCCATGCTGGTGAGGATGGGGCTGTGCGGCGCCACCACCGTCGCTGCGAAGGCCACGGTGGCCGCCTCGAACACGAAGACGCCGAGGTACACGAGCGAGGCGTCGATACCGAAGAGCTGGGCCAGCTTCGGATCCTCGGCGACCGCGCGCACCGTCGCCCCCACACGGGTGCGCTCCAGCACGAACCAGACGAGAGCGAACAGGACGGCGGTGACGGCGAACACGAGGAGGTCCTGGCCGGAGAGCCAGAGCTCGCCCATCCGGATACTGCCCCGCGCCAGCGGGCTCCGGATCGAGTGGGGCTCGCCGCCGAAGATGCGGGCGGCGCCGCCCTGCACCACGTAGCCGAAGCCCAGGGTGACGATCATGAGGCTGGTCAGGTTGTGCTCGAGCATCAGCCGCCCCATGAGCCGCTGCATGGCGGCGCCGAGCAGTCCGACCGCCACCACGGCCACCGGGATGGACCCCCAGTAGGGCAACCCGGCTTTATCCATCACCGCCCACGCCACGAAGGCCCCCAGCATGTAGAGCTGGCCGTGGGCGAAGTTGACGAGACGGGCCGCGCCCAGGAGCACCGTCCAGCCGATGGCGACGCAGGCGTAGCCGGAGGCAAGGACGAGCCCGTTGATGAGCTGCTGCGTGATGTTCACTGGACGAGCGCGCCCAGGTAGGCCTCGACGATGCGCGGGTCGTCGCGCATGGCGGCGGCGGTGCCCTCGCCGACGACCCGCCCGCGCTCGAGGAGGAAGATCCGGTCCACCACCTCGAGGGCGGCGCGCACGTTCTGCTCGACGAGGAGCACGGGGAGGCCGCGGTCGACCAGCCCGCGCACGCTCACGAGCAGATCCAGGACGAGGCGGGGAGCGAGGCCGATGGACGGCTCGTCGAGCACGAGCACTCGCGGGGCGGCGAGGAGCGCCCGGCCCAGAGCCAGCATCTGGCGCTCGCCGCCGGAGAGCGCGCCGCCGCGCTGGCGCAGCCGCTCCCCGAGCCGCGGGAAGAGTACCAGCACCTCCTCGCGGCTGAAGACGTGGCGGCCGGCCGGATCCTCGGGCGCGCGGACCAGCGCCAGGTTCTCCTCGACGGTCAGCTCGTGGAAGATGCCCTTGCCCTCGGGCACGAGGGTGAGCCCGCGGCGCGCGCGCTCGTGGGCGGAGACGCCGGCAAGCGCCGCGCCGCCGAGCCACACCTCCCCGCTGATGACCGGCCGCCCGCGCGACCATCCCGCGAGCGCGTTGACGAGCGTGCTCTTGCCCGCGCCGTTGGCCCCAACCACGCCGACCATCGCGCCCGCCGGCACCTCGAGCGTCACGTCGGCGAGCGCGGTGCTGCCGCCGTAGCGGGCGGTGAGACCCTGACAGCCGAGCACCGCGGTCATGCCGAGCGCCCCAGATAGGCCTCGCGCACGGCGGGATTGGCCTGAATGGCTGCGGGCGGGCCCGAGGCGAGGTAACGCCCCTGGTCGATGACCACGATGTGATCGGCCACCGTCATGATGAGGTCCATGTGGTGCTCGATCACGACGACGGCGGTACCTCGTCCGCGGAGCTCGATGAGAACCTGGGCGAGGCGGCGCATATCCGGCCCGCCGGTGCCCGCGGCCGGCTCATCGAGCAGGAGGGCGCGCGCGCCCGCGCCGTACGCCAGCGCGACCGAGAGCAGGCGCTGGATCCCGTAGGGGATGTCGGCAGGCCGCTCGCCGTGGTACTCGCGGCCGATCCCGAACGACTCGAGGAGCTTGGCCGCCTCTGCCACCGCCCGCCGTCGCGTGGCCGCCTCGCGCCACGGCGCCAGAATGCTGGTGACGAGGCCGGTGGAATGCTCCGCGATGAGCGCGCCGGCGGTGTTGTCGAGCACGGAGAGCTCGCCGAAGAAGGCGTTCTGCTGGAAGGTGCGCCGGAGACCGCGCCCCGCCAGGGCCCACGTGGGCAGCCCGGTCACGCGCTCCCCGTCGAGGTGGACGTGGCCGTCGTGGCGCACGCTATTGGTGATCGCGGCGAAGCAGCTGCTCTTGCCCGCCCCGTTCGGCCCGATGATGCCGAGGATCTGCCCGGCATCGACGGTCCAGGAGAGATCGTGCAGCGCGACCAGCGCGCCGTAGCGGACGCCGAGGCCCTCGACCCGGAGCATCGGCGTCCGCCCGGTCATCGCCGGGTCACGCGCTACTTGAGCACCTCGAGCTTCATGGTCTTCCCGTCCACCACCTTGAAGACGACGTGGCGGGACTGCATCTGCCCGTTGGGCAGGAAGGCGACGTCGCCGAAGAGCGTCCCGCTGATCGTCTTGCCGCGGATGGCCTCGGCCACCGTCTTCCGGTCGAGGCTCTTCGTCGCCGCCGCCGCCCGCGCCCACACGATCAGCGCCTGGGCTCCGAGCGCCGCGCCCTTGTCGGGCGCCTCGCCGTGGGCCTTCCGGTACGCCTGCACGAACTGGACGTTCTCGGCGATCTTGGTGAAGGGCTCGAGGTCGGGGAAATAGATGTCCGACGAGATGATGCCGTCGGTGGCGTCGCCCGCCACCTTGAACACCGTGGGCAGGATGGTGCCGACGGCGGCGACGAGCTTGGCGTCGATACCGGCCTGGCGGTACTGCTGGATCAGCGCGGGCATCCCGGAGGCCTCGGCGGCGTTGATCGCCACCACCGCGTCGGGCTTCGCCTGCTTCACGTTGGCGAGCTGCACCCGGAAGTCGATCTGCTTGAACGGAAACTTCTCGGTGACCACGACCTCGTAGGGCTTGCCGAGCTTGCCCAGCTCCTGCTCGATGGCGGCCTGGGCGCCGTTGCCGTAGGCGTCGTTCTGGGTGAGAAAGCCGATGCGCTTGGCGCCCAGCGTCTGCACGAGCGCGCGGGCGATGACTCCGGCGTCCTGGCCGTTGGAGCTGTTGATGCGGATCGCGTAGGGATTGCCCTCGCCGGAGAGAATGGGGTCCGCCTTGGCCACCGCGGTGATGTCGAGAATATTGGCCCGCGCGATGACGGGCT